>Ga0209100_1000042_pt1 | contig 171097 bp, 150 predicted proteins | sample lystaG_FD_185480 | JGI IMG/M metagenome (GOLD analysis project Ga0209100, IMG submission 185480) | Glacier valley bacterial and archeal communities from Borup Fiord, Nunavut, Canada, to study Microbial Dark Matter (Phase II) -... | ecosystem: Environmental > Aquatic > Freshwater > Ice >...
GGGACGACAAAGGCCGGGCACCCGAAGGTACCCGGCCTTGACGTCTGGAAAGGCGTTATGCCTTGCCGAGGATCCGGTTCAACTTCGTGCCACACTCGGGGCACACGGCCTTTGCCATGCGGCGACCGTTTTCTGAGACGACAACGTCGCCTTCGGTCGTGCGCTTGGCCTTGCACTTCACGCAGTAGAACTCGCCCTGGTACTTCTCGGCCATGAGCTTTCTCCTTCTTGCCGTCGCGCGGCGATTGCCGCTGTCCCCACATCGGGGTCTGTTGCGTCCAGCGTAGACGCGCAAGGCGACAATACCCGTTAGGCGCCGCTCTTTCCGCCCGATTCGTTCTCTTCGCCCGAGTCGCCCTCCCACGTACCCGACAGAAGCTCGGCGATCTCCTTGTCGAAATCGTCGGCCTCCGGCGGATTCGCGGCGGCCTCAACCCAGCCGCGCCAGTCGGCCAGTTTGTCGGCGTCAGGGAGCAAATCGGGATGCGACCAGAAGGCATCTCTCGCCGAGGGTCCCACCGTGGTGGTGAGCAATCCCCACAGCTCCGAGGCATCGCGCAGGCGCCTCGGGCGCAGCGTGAGTCCAAGCAGAGACGCGAAGGTGTCCTCGGCCGGTCCGCCCGCCGCGCGTCGTCGCCGCATCATCTCGCGCAACTGCCCGAGGGCGGGGAGGTGCGGGGCCGCGGCCCTCGACGTGACCTCGTCAACCCAGCCCTCGATGAGCGCAAGCCAGGTCTCGATCGATTCCAGGGTGGCCTTCTGCTCATCGGAGTGTGCCGACGAGAAAATGCCAGTGGTGAGCGCCGCCTGGAGCGCGGCCGGGTCGCCTAGCCCCGCGTCCCTGACGGCGGAGTCGAGCGCGTCCATGTCCACGGTGACCCCGCGGGAGTACCGCTCGATCGCGGCGTGAAGTTGGCCGGGAAGCCACGATGCGGATTGGAAGAGCCGCACGTGGGCGGCCTCGCGGAGCGCCAGGAACAGCCGCACATCGGACTCTTCGACGTCGAGGCCCTCGGCGAAGGCCTCGATCGCGGTGGGCACCACCACGACGCGCGGGTCTTCGACAAGGGGAATGCCGAGGTCGGTGGCGCCGAACGCCTCACGCGCCATCGCTCCCGCAGCCTGGCCCATGTGCATTCCGCATACGGTCGGGCTGACGGTATCGATCAGGCCGCGCGCGGCCTCGCCGTCGAGGGCGCTGTCGTCTTCGCGGAGGACGCCCTTCAGGGCCTGCGAGACGGACGAGGCCACGGGGCCCGCGAGGTATTTCCACGTGGGGAGAGTGGCCTCTACCCATTCGGCGCGGCTCCACACGGCTGGCTGAGCCCGGGATGGGTCAAAGTCGGTTGCCGCGTCGAGCCACAGTTCGGCATGAGTCACGGCGGCCCTGTAGTCCCTGGCCTGGGCCGCGGAAACGACGGGGTCACCGCCCTGCGCCGCGACGCCGCGCGCGACGTCGTGAGCGAGAGTCCAGTTCACGTCTTCGCCCACAGACTGCGACATGAGCGAGCGAATCTGCTCGAGCACATGGTCCACCATTCCAGGCGTGTTTTCCATCCCTGAGGCCTGTGCCAGCAATGACGGATCCATGCCCATCCTGCGCATCTGCTCGAGGGCCTCCTCCGCGTCGGCGCCAAACAGTTCCCTCAGTAGCCGCATCCACGGCTCATCGGCGTCCGACATGGTGTCTCCTTCGGTGTGTGCCCCACTGGTGTCAACGGTAACGAACGGCGGGCAGGATTGGGGCTGGCGTTCGCTATGGGCAATGATGGGACCCGTGACTGGTCCCCAAGACGCGGAGTTTCTTGCGATGAGCGAGCGGCCCCCCACGCGAAAAGCCGGAGTCATGGCGGCTTCAGGTTTGGTGGCTTCCTTGCTGATCGCGGTGCTCACCGTCATGCCCTCGCCGTATGCGATCGAGCAGCCGGGCCCCACGTATGACACGCTCGGTTCTGCGGACGGCGCACCGCTTGTTGAGATCAGCGGCGCAAGCACCTACGACTCGACGGGCGAGCTGCGACTCACGACAGTGACGTTCAGCCCCGCAGGCTCGAGCCCCTTCACGGTGGGCCGAGTGATCGAAGCATTCTTCTCGCCGCTCAAGACGGTGGTGCCCGAGGAAGTGGTGTACGGCACGCCGACGCAACAAAAGCAAGAGGCGGACGCGAGCGCGCAGCAGTGGATCTCGTCGCAGGAATCCGCGACGGTGTCTGCCCTTGAGGCGAGCGGCACCGTGGTGCCGAGCACGATGACCGTGGCGGAGGTGCTCGATGTGTCGAACGCCAAGGGCCTCCTCGCCGCAGGCGATGTGCTCACGGCGGCCAACGGCAAGCAACTCGTTTCGTATACCGACCTCACGCGATTCCTCGCCGCGCTCAAGCCGGGTGACCCCGTCACCATGACAGTGAATCGTTCTGGTACCAGCGTCGATGTGGCATTCGACCTCATCGCGAGTGATGATGGCAGGGCACTCATGGGCATCTCGATCGATCCCACGTTCGACCTGCCTGTCCAGGTCACCGTCGGAATCGATAGGGTGGGTGGGCCGAGTGCGGGCATGATGTTCGCGCTGGCCATCATGGACAAGCTCAGCCCCGAAGACGAGCTTCACGGAGCGAAGGTCGCAGGGACAGGCGAGATCTCCGTCGACGGTCAGGTTGGTCCGATCGGCGGGATTCGGTACAAACTCGCTGGGGCCCGTGAGGCGGGAGCCGAGTTCTTCTTGGCACCAATCGAAAACTGCCCGGACGTAGTCGGGCACATTCCTGAGGGTCTCAGCGTTTACGCAGTTGACGACCTTGCCGATGCCTACGCCGCCATCGTGGCCATCGGTCAGCAAAATGCGGACAGCCTGCCCACATGCAGCGCAGCCAACAACAAGTAAGGAACGCCCGTGAGTTTTGACGAGGAACGTCCAGTCCGTCGTCCCCGACCCGTCGACGTGCCGAAGCGCAGGTCGCCGTTCTCGATCGCGGTCTTCGTGGTCGCGATCTTTGTCGTGGCGACTGTCGTGCTCGCCAATCTGTGGACCGAGATCGCGTGGTACCGCCAGGTGGGTTACTTCGATGTGTGGCGCACCGAATGGATCGCGCGCGGCGTCATCTTTGCGATCTTTGGTGTGACGTCGGGCCTCGCCGTGTGGGGTTCCCTGCGCTGGGCGAAGTCGATTCGCCCCGCGCTCTCTGCTCCTCGGTCGACTCCGCTCGATCAGTACCGCGAGCAGATCCGCCCGATCGAGCGCGTTGTCACGAGGTTGCTCCCTGTCGTGGTGGGCCTCATCGCCGGTGGCGTGATGGCGGACAGGTGGGCGCAATTCCTCGCGTTCATCAACCGCACCCCGTTCGGAGTGAAGGACCCCCAGTTCAACTTGGACGCCTCGTTCTACGTGTTCACGCTCCCCGTGCTGCAGTCGATTGTCGGATTCGCCCTGGCCATTGCGGTGCTGTGCGCGATTCTCGCGGCCTTTGTGCACCTGCTCTACGGCGGCATCTCCGGCGGCGGCAGGCGCTTCGTTGCGAGCAAGGGAGCGCGCACCCAGCTCGCGGTGCTCGGCTTCCTGGTGATGGTCGGCATCGCGGCCAACTACATCTTCAGCAGATTCTCACTGGTCCTCAATCAGGGTGACCGTTTCTCGGGCGCGAGCTATACCGACGTCAACGCGATCCTTCCCGCACGCTCCATCCTTGCGGGCATCGCCATCCTCGTTGGTCTCATGTTCCTCCTCGTCATCTGGCGCGGCGACTGGCGAATTCCCGCCACTGGCGTCGGCCTCATGGCCCTGTCCGCGATTGTCGTCGGGGGCGTTTATCCCGCGATCGTGCAGAACTTCCAGGTCGAGCCCAACGCGCAGGAGTACGAATCGCCGTACATTCAGCGCGATATCGACGCCACGCTGTACGCGTATGGTCTCGACAACGTCGACGTGACCCAGTACGCCGCGAGCACGGAGGCCGATGCTGACGCCCTGCGCAAGGACGCCGACACCACGGCCCAGATTCGCCTGCTCGACCCCAACGTGGTCTCGCCGACGTTCCAGCAGCTTCAGCAAAACAAGCAGTACTACACGTTCCCCAGCACCCTTACGGTGGACAGGTACCGCGTGGGCGGCGAGCTTCGTGACACCGTGATCGCGGTGCGCGGGCTCAACCTCAGCGGCCTCAGCGCGGAGAACCGGTCGTGGGTAAACGACCACACGGTGTACACCCACGGCTTTGGTGTGGTGGCCGCCTACGGCAACAAGGTCTCGGCAGACGGCAGCCCCCTGTTCTACCAGTCGGGGATCCCCTCGACAGGGGAGCTAGGCGACTACGAGCCGCGCATCTACTTTGGTGCAGGTGTGCCCGACTACTCGATCGTCGGCGCTCCCGACGGATCGACCTCATGGGAGCTCGACTACCCCGACGACAACTCGGGTGGCCAGGTCAACACCACCTTCTCCGGTGACGGCGGCCCGAGCATCGGCAACACGTTCTCGCGCCTCATGTTTGCGCTCAAGTTCGGTGAGCAACAGATCCTGTTCTCCGATCGCGTGACGCCGGATTCCCAGATCCTCTACAACCGTGACCCGATCGAAAGGGTGCAGCGCGTGGCGCCGTACCTCAAGCTCGATGCCACCAGCTATCCCGCTGTGGTCGACGGTCGTGTCGTCTGGATCGTCGACGGCTACACGTCGACGTCCGACTTCCCGTACTCGGCCTCAATTACGTCGCCGTCGCTCTTTGCGAACCCTGATCCCCTGAACCCCACGGTGCTGAACTACGTGAGGAACTCGGTCAAGGCCACTGTCGACGCCTACGACGGCACCGTGACGCTTTACGCGTGGGACCCCGAAGACCCGATCCTGCAGACGTGGCAGAAGGTCTTCCCCTCGACCGTCAAGCCGTACTCCGAGATGAGCGCGGACCTCATGAGCCACATGCGCTACCCCGAGGACCTGTTCACGATCCAGCGGTACCAGCTCACCAGGTATCACGTGTCCGACGCGTCCGAGTTCTACTCGGGCCAGGACTTCTGGAAGAACCCGCAGGACCCGACCGCGGAGTCCGTCGAGCAGCCGCCCTACTACCTCACGCTGCAGATGCCCGGTCAGACCGATCCGTCGTTCTCGCTCACCAGCAGCTTCATCCCGAGCGGAACGACGGAGCGCAACGTGCTCACCGGCTTTCTCGCGGTGAATTCCGAGACCGGCAACACCGCCGGCGTCAAGGATCCCGATTACGGCAAGCTCCGGCTCCTTGAGCTGCCCAGGGACACGACGGTTTCAGGGCCCGGTCAGGTGCAGACGCAGTTTAGGACCGACACCGAGGCGCAGAACGTGCTCAACATCCTGCGTCAGGGCGAGACGGACGTCATCAGCGGCAACCTGCTCACCCTTCCGGTGGGCGGTGGGCTCCTGTACGTCCAACCGGTCTACGTGCAGTCGTCCTCGGGTACGCAGTTCCCGCTTTTGCAGAAGGTCTTCGTGTCCTTCGGTGACAAGGTCGGATTCGCCAACTCATTGTCGGCGGCGCTTGATCAGGTCTTTGGCGAGGGAGCCGTGGTGACGCCCGTTCCAGGAACCACGCCGACCACGCCGACCACGCCGTCGACTCCGTCGACTCCTGTGGATCCCAACGTAAGTGAGGCGAGAGCCGCACTCAACGCGGCGCTTGCCGACGCTCAGAAGGCCATCACGGATGGCCAGGCGGCATTGGCCGACGGCGACTTTGCGGCCTATGGCGTCGCACAGGATGCCCTCCAGAGGGCCTTGGGAAGGGCGATTGACGCCGAGGCGCAGCTTGACGGCATGTCGAGCGACGGAAAGACGGGCGACACCACGGTGACGAGCCCCACGCCGACGCCGACCCCTGCACCGTCGGACGCGCCCGCTAGCGCGTAGGCGAGAGGCGTTCTCGCCTCATCTGGACATGACAACGGCCCACGGGAAACCGTGGGCCGTTGTCATATCCGGCGTCATGAGGTGCCTCGCGCCGTAGTGCCGTGCTGCGGCTACGCCGCGTCAGACTCGCTTTGCGTCGTGACCCGAATGATCATTGCGAGGAACGCCCACGAGATGGTGAGCGCGATGGCGGCGGCCCAGGTGAGGCCCACCATTGAATCGAGGGCCTCTGGGCGAATCAGGTCGCCCGTCTGCAGGTCGATAGCCTGGAAAGTGGCAAGACCCGCGGCGATTGAGATGCCCGTCGAGGCAATGTACATGAGCCACCATCCCAGCAGGAGCCCCATCGAGGCGCGTCCCTTCGTGATGGCGCGCATGCCGAGGAAGGGCAGCACCACGTTGGCGAAGGGCACGAACCAGCCCCACCATTCGACGGCGGGTGGCCCGCCGGTGGCTTCGCCGCGGGCCTTGCGCGCGCCGCGGATCTTCGACATCCACAGCGCCAGGAGCACGAAGCTCGCGATCGCGATCGGGGTCGACAACAAGTCGGTGGGACTCGTTCCGGCAAACGGCGAGGCGCTCTCGGGGTCAGCGAGTTGGGTCTTCAGCGCGTCGACCGTCGAGGGAGACATGGCGGCGCCGATGAGCGAGATGCCCGCGTACGCTCCCGTCAGGATGGTGGCCCACAGTGCAATGGACTTCGGCACGCTGGGAGCCACCGCGATCGGCATGTACCCAGGGGGCGCCATCGGCGAATACCCGGGGGGAGCCATCGGCGGCTGTGCCGCAGATGGGTTGGAGTGTGGTGCAGTGAATGGATCTGGTGCTTCTGGTGGTGTCGTCATGACAACGACGCTAGTCAATGCGGGCGCTCCTCGCATCCTTCTCGCGCATGAGTGTCGGTCGGCCCGGCGGCCGATTTGGTGCTGGCCACGGCGCAAGGTAGAGTTCATATCCGCGCACGACGCGCACCCGACGCGGGGTGGAGCAGTTCGGTAGCTCGCCGGGCTCATAACCCGGAGGTCGCAGGTTCAAATCCTGTCCCCGCTACGAAGAACGAAGGCCCCGACCATTACTGGTCGGGGCCTTCGTTGTTTTCTCGCACTCGATGAGCGGGGGCGCCACCCCCCAGGGCGCCCCAGGCTCGGTCCTACAGAGTCGCCATCTCGTTGTTGTTGAAGTTTCTGCGGTAATAGCCCATGTAGGCCACCTTCCGCTCGAGTGCCTCGATGACGCCGTGCGCGAAGTTGACTTTCTCGAAGCGCTGGGCGCTGCCCAGGCCACCGGGGCTGAAGACGTTGATCTCCATGAGCTTGTCACCGACGATGTCGAGACCAACCAGGAACATCCCGTCTTGAACGATCTTGGGGCGCACAATCTCCGCGAGCCGCAGGTGCTCCGCGGTGACCACCGCAGGCGCCAGTTTGCCGCCAGCGTGGATGTTGCTGCGCATGTCGTCTCCCGAACGCAGTCGCCGAAATGCGGCGTACTTTCCGCGATAGCGCAACGGCTGCCCGTTCATGAGGAACAGTCGCATGTCTCCGTGCTCCGCCGCCTCGAGGTATTCCTGCGCGATGACGTAGCCGTCTCGGCTCACGGCGTCAACCATCTGGTTCAGGTTGGAGCCGTCCCCCTCGCGCACGAGGAACACGCTCTGACCACCGGAGCCCTGGAGCGGCTTCAGGACGATCTTTCCGCCCTCTGTCTTCCAGAACGCCTTGATCTCGTCCCTGTCGCGCGTGATGATCGTGCGGGGGCGCACCTCTTCAGGGAAGTGCTGGAAGTACATCTTGTTCATGGCCTTCGACAACCCGTCGGGATCGTTGAGGACAACCAATCCGCGACGCATTGCCACGCGGCCGAAGATGATTCCCGCTCCCTGCGCCCACGCCCTGTGGCCCTGGTCGGAGGACGGGTCGTTGCGGAGCATCAGCACGTCGAGGTCGTCAACGCCGATCCGCTCGACGTGCGCCTTCCGGCCCAAAAGGTCGGACAGATAGACGTCTGCGGACTTGTAGGCGGTCTTCGGGGCCGAGCGCGCTCGGGCATTGACGGACTCGTCAGCGTCGTAGGCGAAGTCGCCCGCGCCGATGACCCAGACCTTGTGGCCTCTGTTGATTGCGGCCATGGCCAAACGGGTGGTCGTGTACCCCGGTTGCTCCGTGGTGATGTCGTTGACTACAAGTCCGATTCTCACGATCAGCTCCTTTACTTAACCTTGATACTAATCTTTACCTGATCTTGACGTTAATCAGGTCCAGCACTGTCGAGCTCTTTCGCAGCGCTGCGAGCCTCGCTACCCCTGCGGGGTCATCGAGGTAACGGGGTCTTAGAACGGAAGGCGTCAGCACCTCGCGCCAACGGAGTTCCTCGATGATGGGGATGTGCTCGGGACCGAACTTTCCCACGAGAAGGCTCGCATAATCGCCGCCCTCACGCAGATAGTCGAGCATCCCGAGGAAGCCGCGAAGATAGGACACATCCTTCGTGAGGCCGCCACCGCGGAACACTCGGGTGGTGATGCCGAATGCGGTGCGGTGCGCAAAATCGTACGTCCTGTCGAGCTCGCGAAATACCTCCACGAACGTTGCGCCGTCAATCATGTGCCGCGACGCGACGACGCGCGCCGCAAGCAACCTCAAACGCGGCCGGCTCAGGCCCCCAGCGAGGTACTCGGCGACGACCGCGATTCCCTCTTGGAGCTCTTCATAGCCGGGGAGGCCCACGTAAAGCTGCCGGAAGCGTTGGGCGTGTCCATTCACATACGTCACGACGTGCGTCCCGATCTCGTGCGCGATCAGCGCGTCCACCCGCGAGAGGGGAATCTTCGCGCTCGCAGGAACCAGGACGTTTCCGCGGGACACCGTCAGCGCCGAAACGTCGCGACGAATCTCCACCGTGCTGTGTACCTCTGGCGACTGGCTCCGGTAGTAGTCGATCTCCGCTTGGGCTCGCGAGGCGAATTCGGTGGCGTCGATCGTGCTCCGCATGGACTCGTCTCGACTGCGCGGCGGCACCCGATTGAGAATGTCTTGAGCTGCGGCGAGAAGGGAATCGGGCACGCCGCCGTAGACCTGGAGGCTACCGAGGAGAAAACTCGGCGTGCCGCGATCTCCGAGCATCGTGAGCTTGCGGTCAATCTCCGATTGCTGGTCGCGCAGCAACTGCGCGAGCGTCGGATCCTCGACCCTCTCGAGTGGAATGCGAAACAAGTCGCGCTTCACGAGAGACGGGTCGATCTTGAGGGGTCGAGAAGCGAAGTCCGGCTCGCGCTCGAAGCGGCCACGGCGGAAGCGGTTCCAGGCTTCGTCCGAGTTGGTGGGGGTGACCTGGAGGATGAAGTCGAAGGTGTTGCTGACCGCGGCGAGCTCCCGATCCACTTGCCACAGTGACTTGTTGAAGCTTTGGCGACCGAGCGCCTGATAGTGAGGCGGGCGGTGCGATGTCTGGCGGCGCGTGAACTCAAAGACAGTTCGCTGTATTGACCTAGAAATGCCGCGGTGGAGCGCACGCCGCACCAAGGGGAACGTCTCGTTGGTGGTGGCGTCCCGATAGACAGGGGGGACTTGGATTCCGAGCACGTGGCAGTTGATCTCCGAGGCGCGTTGCGCCGCCATGAGTGGGCGCATCCCTGGAGGAGAAATCTTGGTCTCGGCGACGGACTCGACGAGCGCGTGTTGGCCCTTGATCTTGATCTCTCCGAGCGCGCGATCGAGCACGTCGAGGGTGCTCCCGAGACGGCCTCGCTTGGATCGGTGGATCTCGAATTTCAGCTGCGGGTCTCCCGCCTCGGGGCCGCCCGGATCTGCCCAGAGCTCGATGAGCAGGACTGCGCCGAAGCTTTCGCTCAGCACCCCGACCACGCCGTCCACGAGCCGCGCGAGCCCCTCCCTGTGCTTGGCCGATCCCGAAACCGTCAGATGGGAGGCCTCGCCCTTGACCAGAAGATCTGTGTCAAGATCCTTGCTCCGGACAGGGCGCCGGTACACCACGAGGAACGGGAGCGCGCGGTCGACGTGCAGTCGCCCGCCGTCGGGCAGCTCGCGCTGAACGGGTTTGCCTTCGCGGATGAGTTCGCACACCTCCACAACGAACGCTGCGGAGATGGTCGCGGCCCGAGGTCGCGCTGGCGCCCGTTCGGCCCTGGACCCGTGCGATCGGGGAGGGGCGGATGGCGTGGTCGTCACTCGGAACCCATGGCGTCCAGCGACTCGAAGACCCCGGGAAGGCTTGCCGAGACGGCTTGCACGAGCGCCTCATGCTCCTCGGGGAAGAACTTCCCCGTCCACTCGTCCATGAAGGTTTTCTTGAACTCGATCGCCAGGCAGCAGGCCGAGTCAGGGAAGTTTTCGTGGACCCACGCCGAGAAGTGCCCGCCGCGGAAGCGCACGTTCTCGCGGACGTCGAGGTGGCGCCCGAGATACTCGAAACCCGCTACGTCACCCATGAATCTGTCCACAAGCGGGCCCCAGCGCTCGCGATCGAGTGATCCGGTGCCGACATTGATCTCGGGATTGCTGCTCGGGTCCTCGGCGGCCCCTTCCGGACCGTTGCGACGGTGGTTATACGAATGCATGTCGAAGACCACGAAACGGCCGAATCGGGTCTCCATGTCAGAGAAGACCCGGTGCGCCTCGGCGTAGAAGGCGTCGTATTCGGCGAGGGACTTCTCGATGAAGTCCTTGTCGGGCTTGACGGTCCATAGACCGAGACCCCACGCGTCCTCGGGAACCACATATACGGCCGCGTCTCGTGGCCGGTTCAGGTCGACCTCGAAGCGGGATCGTCTCACCACGATCTGAGTGCCTGCGACACTCGCAAACACGCTGGTGCCTGGGTCCTCCTCGCGGAGTCGTTCATCGCTTGTGAGTGCGGTCAGGCGTGACGCATCGTCGCGCAACTCGTGGCCGTCGTGAATGGCGGTGGCGGCGATGGGTTGCTGGCCCTCTATGAGGTCCCAAATCACTTCAGACATGGGCACATCCATTTCTTCCCGCAACACCGCGAAAATGTGGCGAAAATTGTTGGTGAATCAGCGCCGCGCTGGCGAGGGCTCCCAGCGCATTCCGAGCATTTTATCGTGCAGCGGTGAACGATTTCCTCTCGCGTCGCGTGTCGCGCCGGTCTACACGGCGTGGAGCGGTGCGGCAGCTCGCCGAGTCGATGGCCAGGAAATCGCGGGTGCGCATGATCTTCCCTCTGCGGCGCGCCACCGTCACACGGGGTCGCACGCGTACGGGCGCAACCAATGGGGGATCATGGGCGAGACTCGCGATCCCCACGGGACGTGTGTGAAGTGCGTGACTGAAGTCGCTGGTACCGCGTGACGTTCCCTCCAGACGGAGCGCAGTGGCGTGGTCGAGAGACACACCCCAGTGTTGCCCCCAAGGGGCGGCCAATCGCAGACTCTTGCCCTAAGGTGAAGTGGCGCGAAGGGTGGGGTCACGCGGCGTTTACCGCGAGGTCCCCGTCCCGCAAGTACTGAGCTGAGGGGGGCTAATGTGACAGACCACGCGATGGCGTCTCCGCGCCGGCTCGTCGTCTTTCTGTCCGCGCTCGGTAGGTGCGCTTCCGTGGGCGAGGCGATGGAGGTGGGCACCTCAGTGGCCTCCAGAGAATTGGGCGCCGAGATCGGTGTGCTGATCGAAGGCGAACGTGTCAGGGTGGCGGCCGGCTTTAGCCGTGAAGCTGCACCCGTCGTGGCCCTCGCATCGGCACCGCTGGGCGCGGGAATGGTCGATCTTCCGGGACTTGGTGTCTTTCACACTTTGGCGGCGGCATGGTCGGGAAGCCAATCCGGCCGGCTTGTCTTGGCGAGGGGTGACGTTCCTTTCACTAGCAATGACCGCGATCTGCTCCTGGGGATGGCGGGCGGCTTTGGGATGGCCGTCGCATCGATTAGGGCGCTCGAACATGGGCGCGCTCAGCTGCGAACACTCGAGGTGCTCCTGTCGATTCAGCGGTCGATCTCTCGCCACTTGCCATTGCCGACGATCCTCGTGGCTGTCACCGACGGCGCCTCACGCGTTTTGGGTGGCTGTCCCGTCTCGCTGGTGCTCAATAACCCGTACGATCCTGGGCACCCCGTGCATGTTGGCGCGTTACTCGCCCCGGGGTCCACGACCTTTGCGGCTCAGGTCCACGTTCAGGGAGTACCCGCAGGGTCACTGAGCGCGACGACCGTTGATGGCGCGCGCGTCACCGACGAGCACAGGGCTTTGCTCTCGACGTTTGCCGAGCACGCGAGCCTCGCCCTGACCGACGCGCGGACCGTTGAGGCCTTGCACGAGGCCTTTCACGACGCTTTGACTGGGCTGCCCAATCGTCCGCGGTTCTTGGACACGCTGACCGGGGCGTTGGCCGATCAGCAAGAGAGTTCGGTGGCAGTCCTGTTCGTCGACCTCGACCGATTCAAGGCTGTCAACGACACGCTTGGCCACGCCGCTGGAGATGTGCTGTTGCTCGCGGTGGCCGATCGACTGAGGGCAGCCACCAGTGAAGTGTCGACGCCCGCACGCTTTGGAGGCGACGAGTTCGCATTACTTGTGATTGACGAAGGCGGGCTTGGGGCCGCGGAACAGGTGGCGCGCGACCTCATCGGAGCCCTCGCACAGCCCTTCGTGATCAAGGACAAGCACGTGGTGGTCGGGGCGACGGTGGGGATCGCGTACGGCAGCGAAGGGTGCACAGCGGCCGAGCTGCTGGCGGACGCGGACCTGGCGATGTATCGAGCCAAGGCGGCAGGAGGGGGCCGTTTCGCGACCTTTGATCCCCAGATGAGGGAGGAACTCACCGCGCGGCTCGACCTCGAAGCCGAACTCAGCGTGGCGCTCTCGCGCCACGAGTTGGCCGTCGTCTTTCAACCGATCGTCGATCTCGTGACGGGAGAGCCCGTGGCCGTCGAGACGTTGCTCAGATGGAACCACCCCACGAGAGCGTTTGTGTCACCGCTCGAGGTGATCCCGATCGCTGAGGCGAACGGGCTCATCGTTCCAATTGGCAGGTGGGTGCTTGGCCGCGCAGTGCGGTGGATCGCGCAGTGGCGCAAGACGGTCCCTGACTTGAGAATCACCGTCAACGTGTCCGTCCACCAACTACGTGCAAAGGGCTTCGTCGAGGAAGTGAATCGCACTCTGGTTCTTGCGGGAGTCCCACCGCAGGCGTTGATTCTCGAGATCACTGAGAGCGCCCTCATCGTTGACAAGGACGACACGATCGACACGCTCGAGGCGCTTGACGCGTTGGGCGTCTCCATTGCGCTCGATGATTTTGGCACCGGGTACTCATCCCTCAGTTATCTGCAGCGCTTCCCCGTTCATATGCTCAAAATCGATCGGAGCTTTGTGTCGGGCGATGAGGAAGTAAAGAGCACGCGGTTGGTGCGCTCGATCATCGAACTTGGCCGCGCGTATCACATCGACGTTGTCGCCGAGGGTATCGAGGATGAAAGCCAGATGAGGGCTCTCCGTGCGATGGGCTGCAGATTCGGACAGGGCTACTACTTCGAGAGGCCGACCGGTCCCGAGACGGTCCTTGGCGCGCTTGATCGCCTCATGCCACCCCCTGCGGAAGCACTCGAAGCATCCGGCCATGTCGCCGGGGCGGGCGCGAACTAGGCCGACCGTCCGTGAGGGCCCCAGTCCGGCCGGTTGCCGGTTCGGAGGGCCTGTTCGCGCGCCTCTCGCGCGCGCGTGCGGTGCTTCATCGTGCGTCCCGGGGGAGTGGTGCGCTTCGACCGGAGGATCCATGGACTCGGCCACTACGCGCGCGGAGTGCGACGCCTGGCGAGGCACGCCACGGCGTCCTGCCGTCTGTCTTCGGTCGCATGAACAGGCATCAGGTGCCGCTCGTCCCCGCGGGGCCTCGCATGCCGTTGCCGAGGCAGAGGCGGAAGAGGTCGCCGCCGTATAGCCTGCTCGCGTGGCTACCGCTCGCATGACCCCGGCCCCCTCCGGGGCCCGACGGCTCGGCACGATGGGCGCGGTCGGAATCGGCGTGGGCTCGATGCTCGGCGCCGGGGTCTTTGTCGTATGGGGGCCCGCAGCCGCGTCCGCGGGTCGCTGGCTTCTTGCGGCGGTCGCACTCGCTGCCCTCGTGGCGGTGATCAACGCCGCATCTACCTCCCAACTCGCGGCCCTTCACCCAGTCGCTGGCGGAGCGTATGCATATGGCCGACGCGAATTGGCTCCCGTATGGGGATTCATTGCGGGGATCGGATTCGTAGTGGGAAAGATCGCCTCGGTCGCGGCCATGGCCCTCGCGATCGGGGCCTATGTGTCGCCGGATCATGCCCCCGTCGTGGCGAGCGCGGTGGTGGCGCTGACGTGGATGCTCAACGCGCGCGGCGTGACGCGCACCGCATGGGCCACCACGGTCATTGCGGGCATCGTGCTGGTCGGTCTCGCGCTCGTCGCTGTCGCCTCGTGGTCTGCGCCCGCTGCCGTTGAGGCCGCCCCCGCACTTCGCGATCCGGTCACGCCGCTTGGCGTGGCATCGGCCGCGGCCCTGATCTTCTTCGCCTTCGCGGGGTACGCCCGGCTCGCCACACTCGGCGAGGAGGTGCGAGACCCCGCCCGCACCATTCCCAGGGCGATAGCGATTGCGGTCGCCATCGTCGTCGCGGTGTACCTCGTCCTGGGCGCCACCGTGCTTAGGCGTCCCGGCGTCTCAGGACTCGTGGATTCCGATGCGCCGCTTGCGCTCGCCCTTCCCGACGGTGCGTCGTGGCGGGCGGCCCTGGCGGCGTTGGCGGCCCTCGCCGCGGGCGGTGCCCTCGTGGCCCTCATGGCTGGCATCGGCCGCACCGCGATGGCTATGGCGCGCGAAGGGGACCTCCCCGGCGTCTTCGCCCGCACCGGCGCGAATGGGGTGCCCCGCGTAGCCGAGGCCGTCGCGGGAGTGCTTGCCGTGGCCGTGGCGTGGTGGGCCGATGTCGCCTTCGCTCTGGCTATGTCGAGTGTGTCCGTTCTGACCTATTACGCGATCGCGAATGCCGCGGCCTTCCGAGCCCGCGCGCGCGCCACGGGATTCTCGATACCTCGAGCGGTCTCGGCCTTTGGCATGGTCCTATGCCTCGCCCTCGCGCTGTCCCTTGAGCGACTCCCGGCGGTCGTGGCGCTCGGGGTGGGGCTTACCGCCGTGGCCGCGTGGGCATGGATCTCCAGGCGGAGGGGTCCTGCGGCGGAATGACGGCGGACCCTATCGGGTTTACCTTCTGAACGCACCACAGCGAGGAGCATCACATGAAGGCAATATGGAACGGCACCGTCATCGCCGAATCGGACGACACCGTCATTGTTGAGGGCAATCATTACTTCCCGAGGGACTCGGTTAAGCCCGAGTATCTCCGCGACTCCGACATGGCGTCGGTGTGCCCCTGGAAGGGAAGCGCCGCGTACTTCGATGTGGTCGTGGGCGACGACGTGAACGCCGATGCCGCATGGCACTACGACACGCCCAAGCCGCGTGCGGAACAGATTGCCGGACGAGTGGCCTTCTGGAGGGGCATCGACGTCACCCCGTAGCGACGTCACCCCACACCACCCCATCGGGGTGATCCCCCAGAAATACCTCGGGCTGGTCCTCCTGTGGGGGGACGCGAGGGAGCCGGACGTCCTGTTACGTTTCGCTTATGCCAGCCATTGCAATCAAGGGCCTCACGCGGACCTTCGGGCCAGTGACAGCCTTGTCGCAGCTATCGGTGGAGATGCCCACCGGCGTCGTCGGTCTCGTTGGCGCTAACGGCGCAGGCAAGTCGACGCTCATCAAGATCCTGCTCGGTCTGCTTCCGCCCACCTCGGGTACGGCGACGGTGCTTGGTCTTGATTGCCAGACCGACGGCCTCACGATCCGCGAGATCGTCGGCTATATGCCTGAAAGCGAGTGCTTGCCTCCGGATGTCTCGGCGACTGAGTTCCTTGTCCATATGGGGCGGATGTCGGGACTTCCCACCGATGTGGCACGCGAGCGCGCCGCGGACACCTTGCGTCATGTGGGGCTTTATGAGGAGCGTTACCGTTCGATCGGCGGCTACTCGACTGGCATGAAGCAGCGCGTCAAACTTGCCCAAGCGCTCGTGCACGATCCCAAGTTGGTGCTGCTCGACGAGCCCACGAACGGGCTCGACCCCGCTGGGCGAGATGAGATGCTCGGCCTCATTCAGAGGATCAGCACCGACTTTGACATCTCCGTGGTGGTTACTTCCCACCTGCTGGGCGAACTCGAGCGCATCTCTGACCACATCGTGGTCATCGAGGCGGGAGTGCTCCAGCGATCGACGTCTACCGCCGCCGCGACCACGATGAGTTCGCTTGTGCTCGTGGAGGTCACGGAGCGCGCTGACGAGGTCATCGAGAGGCTGACCTCGGCCGGCGCGAAGGTGGCCGCGGGGGATGCGGCGCAGACCCTCGTCGTTGAGGTGGCGGACGAGCGCGTGCTCGATGATATTCGCGGGGTGGTCGCCGACCTCGACGTGGGGCTCATCAGGATGCAACGCAGGCGCCACCACTTGGCGGAGATGTTCGAGGCCCGCGAGGAGGCGAACCATGTCTGAGCAGAACAACGCGGGGGTCATCCACGACATCGGCTTTAGGCACTACGACGGCCCGCGGCTCGGCCGCGGCTGGATCGTCCGCTCGCTGCTCGTCGAGACGTTCAGGGGGGCGTTCGGCTCGGGGCGCCCCGCCAAGGCCAAAATCATGCCCTGGGTGCTCATCGGAATCCTTTTGGCGCCCCCGCTCATCTTTGTGCTCGTGATCGTGCTCACCGGCATGGAGGAACTTCCCACGTCGTACACCCAGTACTTCAGGGCGCTCCAGCTCATCATCTCGCTGTTCATTGCGGGCAGGGCCCCCTACGCGGTGTCCCGCGACCTCCGTCACGGAGTGATGCCCCTGTACCTGTCACGGCCCTTGAAGAGGGGCGACTACGTCCTTGCGAAGTTCGGTGGGCTGTCGCTCGCCATGTTCGCGGTTCTCGCGGCTCCTGAGACCCTGCTGTTCGTCGGCGCGCTGCTGGCCAAGCTGCCCGTTGGCGACCAGATCGCGGGGTATGCCCAAGGCCTCGCAATGGCCGTGATCCTCGCGCTTGTATTGTCGGGTATTGGCCTCGTGATCGCGGCCTTCACCCCGCGCAAGGGGCTCGGTGTCGCCGCCATCATCACGACGCTCGTGGTGGTGAACGCGCTCGGCGCGATCCTCGCCGCGATCCTCAGTGACAAGGGCAACGCCTCGCTCGGCGGCTACCTGAGCGCCGTCGACCCGTATAACGCTGTCGAAGGAATCGCCACGTCGTGGTTCAGCGTCGAACCGTCGATCGCGGCGCTGTCTTCACTCGGCTTCACCGGCGGGCTCGTGTTTACCTCGCTTGCGGTGGCGACCATCGGCGGCTCGATCGCGATCCTCTTGGCCCGCTACCGGAAGGTCGGTGTCGTATGAGCACGCTCGAACTCAAGGGTGTCTCGCGCTGGTACGGAGACGTGGTGGCCGTCAACGACGTGTCCATGACGATCGGACCAGGGGTGACGGGTCTGCTCGGACCCAATGGCGCGGGCAAGTCCACCCTGATCTCGATGATGGGCGGGTTCCTCGCGCCGTCGTCAGGCACCGTCACGCTTGACGGCGTGCCGACGTGGCGCAACCCCGACGTGTACAAGGCGATAGGCCTCGTCCCCGAGGTCGAGGCCATGTACGACATGGTGAGCGGATGGGAGTTCGTCCTCTCCAACGCGAGGCTTCACAAGCTTCCCGATCCCGAGGGCGCCGCGCGCAAGGCGCTCGAACAGGTCGACATGATGGATGCCAAGGATCGCGAGATCTCGGGCTATTCCAAGGGCATGAAGCAACGTGTCAAGATGGCCACCGCGCTCGTGCACGATCCGGCCGTCTTGCTTCTCGATGAGCCGTTCAACGGCATGGACCCCCGCCAGCGGTTGCACCTCATGGAGTTGCTCACCACGCTGGGCAATTCGGGGCGCACCGTGCTGTTTTCGAGCCACATCCTCGAGGAGGTCGAGGAGCTTGCGAGTTCGATCGAGGTGGTCGTTGCTGGAAGGCACGCCGCGTCGGGAGACTTCCGGCGCATTCGGCAACTCATGACCGAACGGCCCCACCAGTACACGATCGATTCGAGCGACAACAGGCGTCTTGCAGCGGCGGTCATCGCCGATGGCTCCGCGGACACCGTCGACCTCACCAAGGCAACGCTCGCGGTGCAGGCCTCCGACTTCGGGCGCTTTGTGCGCGCACTGCCGCGGATCGCGCGTGACAACGACGTGCGACTGCTCGAAGTCATTCCCGCCGATGAATCGCTCGAGAGCGTGTTCGCCTACCTGGTGGCGCGATGAACGCGCGCGAAATGGGGACTGTTCGATGAATCTCACGGTGATACGACTGACGATGCGCGGCTTGCTTGGCCGGCGCAGGGCCGTCTTGCTCCTGATCCTTCCCGCGGTCCTGCTCGGGCTCGCGGGCCTGACGCGCTGGGCGTCGGGCGGTGCGCCCGACGCGACGGTGAACCTCGCGGGCCAATTCGCCATGGGCACGCTCCTGCCGCTCATGTGCCTGCTCATCAGCACCGGAGTCATCGGCGCCGAGATCGACGACGGGTCGATCGTCTACATGCTCGCCAAGCCAATCCGTCGGAGCACGATCGTGTTTTCCAAGCTCGCGGTTGCCCTGGGCGCGGCGATCGCGTTCGCGGTGCTTCCCACGGTCGCGGCCGTCGCGATCGCGGGGGACGAGGGCGGCAAGCTCTCACTCGCCTTCGGAGTCTCGACGACTCTCGCCGCCGTCGCGTACACCGCGCTGTTCGTGGCCCTGTCGGTAGCCACCCGCAACGCGGTCATCCTTGGACTGTTGTACGCGCTCTTATGGGAGACGGTGCTCGGAGGCTATGTGCCCGGCGTTCGGGCCGTAAGCGTGCGCCAGTGGGCGATGTCCGTCGGCGAGCGGATGCTGGGCGACAACGCCTCGGCATGGGGGGTGAGCGCTGAGGTGGGAATCGTCACTGGCCTCGTCATGCTCGTGGCGACGACGAGCCTCGCGGTCTATGTGGCGATCCGCAAGCTTCAAACGCTGCGGCTCACGACTGCCGAATAGCGCGCGAAGTGCTCGCTGTCAGCGCGAGTGCTCACGTGAGCGCGACAGCGCCGTACCAGCCGATGATCCCGGCGACGACCCCAGCCACGCCCGTGGTGACGAGGTAGGCCACGGCGCGGGTGCGCGAGATGCGCCACTGCACGACGGCGTCGACGGCGAGTGTTGAGAACGTCGTGAGCCCGCCTGCGACTCCGCCCCCCACGATGAAGGCGCCCGATGCCGACAAATGCCCCGAGTCCAAAAGCGCGCCCGCGGCGCCGAGGAGTGCGGTGCCGAGGACGTTCGCGATGAGCGTGGGCCAGGGCATGTGATGCGGGCGCCGATGGGTGCTCAGCCAATACCGGAGGACGGCCCCTACCCCGCAGCCTGCCGCGGCGAGGGTGAACGTGAGGGGAGTCATCGGCCGGCCTCAGCATCGTGTTCGAATCCGTCGAAGCCCTCGATCTCCGACTCGATCTGTTCGGGTTCGACTGGCCTCGCGGTGGCACCCCAACGCAGGGCGAGCGACTCGGAGGCGCGCCAGCCGAGGGCCGCGGCCACGCTTGCCCCCACGAGGGTTCCGATCAACAGGACCACGCCGGGGAGGGGGGCGTCAGGATGAGGAGCGGCCATCGACGAGAACGTCGTGAAGCCGCCGAGGACTCCGGTGCCGATTCCGGGCACCCACCATGGGGTGTGGTGAGCGGCAAACCATCCCAAGAGGGCGCCGAGGAGCGCCGAGCCTACGAGGTTGATCGCGAGAATGTCCCACGACCACGCGTCGTTGTGGATCGCCAGGTCAATGCCGAGCCGTGCCGCACCGCCAAGCGACGCGCCCACAAAAACAACGGCGTAGACGCGAGCTGTCACCGTGAGGCGAGCCACTCGTCGGCGGCAGCCAACTCGGCGGGAAGTGCCTGTTGAATGGCGGCGGCCACCGCGCGCTCCACGACAGCGCCCACGATGGGTACGGGCGCGTACACGTCTCCTGCGAGACCGAATGCGGTGCCGTCACCATCAGGGCGCAAGACGACTGCGCCCCGCGCGTGGCCTGGGGCACCAGGAATCTCGAGCGCAAACGTGCCCTCGCGGTCGCTGGGATCGCCGTTGTACTCCGGAGGCGACCAGACCTCGGTGTACCTGACCGAGAGTGATGAGCCGACAAGCGCCCTGAACTCGGCGGGAATCGCATCGGCGGGGACCGTCCTGCGAATGACGACTGTGAAACTGCCGTCGTCCATGTGATCAACCAGCACGTCGCTGTTGATGGACCCCGACGCGTGCGCCCTGACGTTGGCGAAGCCCTCGTCGCCCATCATGGCGACAACGTCGGCCAAAGGTGCGGCGAAGCGGTGCTCGTAGGTGATTCTCATGGCGCCTCCTCACGCTGTTCTTTAGAGTATCGCGGCGTTTGCATTGCCGTCGGCCTCTTAGGCTGGTCTCGTGGCAACTTTGCGCGAGATCGCTCACCAATACGGGCCCATGGCCGACGATGAAGCCGCATGGCTCTCGGAAGTGGTCGCCGACTGGCAAATTATCGCCGACCTCTCATTCGCCGACCTCGTCCTGTGGCGAAAGGTCGACGAGGGCTTCGTGGCGATCGCCCACTGCAGGCCCTCGACGGGGCCCACCGTCCACCAAGAGGAGGTCGTGGGTACGCGTGCCGTGTCTGGGCGCATCGCCCATCTCGACAAGGCGCTGACCGATCGCGAGATCGTGGTGTCCCGCGAGCCGCGCTGGGACGAGACGTATGCGGTGCGCGAGGAGGCCCTTCCCGTCGTGATGAAGGGCGACAAGGTCATCGCCGTCCTCGCACGCGAGGCCTCGATGGCCGCACTGCGCTCGTCGAGCCGCCTGGAAATCAACTACAAGGGCGCCGCCGACGATCTGCTCGGAATGATCACGCGCGGCGAGTTCCCTTTGCGTACCTCTGTGACGGGGCCAAAGCGGGGTGCGCCCCGCGTGGGAGATGGGGTGGTTCGCCTCGATGCCCAGGGCATCGTCACGTACGCGAGCCCCAACGCCTTGTCGTGTTTCCACCGTCTCGGCGTGACGGGCTCGCTCATGCATCGATCGCTTCCGCGCGTGGTGAGCGCGATGGTGTCGACTGTGGGCACGGTCGACGAGACGCTTGCCATGGTGACGGCTGGCCGTGCCGCGTGGCGCACCGATGTCGAGGCCAATGGGGCGGCGCTTTCACTCCGCGCGATTCCGGTGACCCAAAACGGCGAGCGTACCGGTGCGGTTTTGCTGTGCCGCGACGTGAGCGAGTTGCGCAGGCGTGAACGCGAGCTCATCACCAAGGACGCGACGATTCGCGAGATTCACCACCGCGTCAAGAACAACCTGCAGACGGTGGCCGCGCTTCTACGCCTGCAATCCCGACGCGTCGAGGCCCCGGAGGCCAAGGTGGCGCTCGCGGAGGCCATGCGCAGGGTTTCGACCATCGCGTTGGTACATGAAACCCTCTCTGGCACGCTTGACGAGCTCGTGCAGTTCGACAATTTGGTGGGGAGGTCGGCACGCATGTCGGCCGAAATCGCCTCGCCTGGCGTTCAGGTCAAGATCGTGCGCGAAGGCGACTTCGGCATGATTCCCGCGCGATACGCAACCTCGCTCGCGCTCATCCTGACCGAACTCGTGACCAATGCGGTCGAGCATGGCTTCGAGGGGCGGGAGCACGGCACGATTACGATTGCCGCCGAGCGCGAGGGTTCGACTCTTCGCGCCTCGATCGCCGACGACGGAAAGGGCTTCACGGGGGAGCCGTCAGGTCTCGGCTCGCAGATTGTTCGCACGCTCATCACGAACGAATTGCACGGAACCATCAAGTGGACCAGAACACCACGAGGTTCGGTCGTGAACCTCGTGGTGGTCATCGAAGGCGACTAGATGGTGCGCTGGGCGCACCGTCGTCCTGCGGGCGGTCTCTACTTGGCTGCGCGGCGTGCGCGAGCGGCACGGCGCTTGAGGGAACGACGCTCGTCTTCGGAGAGTCCGCCCCATACGCCAGAGTCCTGATTGTGTTCCATTGCCCACTGGAGACAGGTGTCTCTCACGTGGCAAGAATTGCAGACAGCCTTGGCTCGTTCGATCTGCACGAGTGCAGGCCCGGTGTTCCCCACAGGGAAGAACAATTCGGGGTCTTCGACATCGAGACAGGCTGCGCGGTCGCGCCAATCCATCACTTCACCTCACACAAGAAAAAGGCGGCGGTCCACCTCAGGTGAACTCGCCGCATCGTCGCGGTACTGAGGAACATGTTCGCATTGTTAACAACAGATGACAAGGGATAGTTCCTGTAACCTCGAAAACAATTTTGTCGTTAAGGCGGGAGAACATGCGCAAGACCGGAATCGCCGCGGCATGGCTGGACGTCGCTGCGCTCGTAATTCTCGCCGCGGAGACGGCCTTGGTGGTCGCGATTTCGGTGGGTTACGTCGCATATGCCCTGATTGAGAGGTCATTCTCGGGGCTCGGTTGGTCGCTCGCCGCGGTGGCCGCAATTCTCGCCGTTGGCCTGGGCGCCTTCACAAGGGGCTTCGCACAACGTCGCCGTTACGCTTTGGGCGGAGCCATGACCTGGCAGCTGATGCAGGCGAGCGTGGGTGTGTGGTTGCTCGGCACTCTTCCCGTGGTGGGAGCGCTGCTCATCGTCTGCGCCGCGGTCGTGGCCGCCGCCGTGCTCAGAAGGCAGTCGGCGCTGGGGGATCCCGGTCCCCTGGACTCCGACGCTTAGCCTCAGCGTTGCCCGGTAGCGCGCGGGTCGCCAGATGTCTCCCGCTCGGGGGTGCATGGCCGTGGCGCATGACGGCGGGCAGGGGATCGGCGATCGGAAGCGCAACGAGGGCATGCCGCACCTGTCCGGAAGTCCTCACCAGCGCGGCTCCTGGCGTTTCCGGCGGTATCCGGGCGGCGTCGGCAACCCCCACAGCATCCTCCGAATCCGCATCCGATGCCGCGCGCATCGCGATCGTCGTGGTGATCGCAGCGCGGAGTCTTGGCGAGAGGACTGCGGCGGGACGGGTGGTGGCGAGGAGGAGGTGCGTGTTCGCCGTTCCGATGAGCCGCTCGCACGCCTCGGCCACTGTTCTTCCTCCCACGCCATAGGCGTGGAGGTCATCGGCGATCACCAGGGTCAGGCGGGGGCCGCCCGACGCGGACGACAAGACCCGGATCGCCTCGTCCGCGCTCGCGTTGATTGCGGCGATCCTGACGTGGGGCATGTCGAGGCACGCGCCAAGGGGCCCAGGCGCCCCAGGGCACACGATGATGAATTCGAGTTCATCGGGCGTCATCTTCGTGGCGAGTGAGGTCGCGAGCGTCGCGAGACACGTCGTCTTGCCCGAGCCAGGCATCCCCGCGATGAGCGCATGAGGTAAGTCGGTATCGAGGCGCATCTCCCACCGCGTCACGGGGGAACCGGTCCAGACACCAGTGAGGATTCCGCGGGCGGCGGGGGGACCCGCCCCGTCGTGTGCGAGAGCTGCGGCATCCGCCCATCGGATCTCGTGAGGGAGAGGTTCAGGGATGCGGCCCGCTTGGGCGCGGGCGAGCGAGTCGGCAGTGTCCGCCCGCACTCGCGTCAGGGGCGCCACCGCGATGCGGCCGCCTGCGTCGACCCGGATGTGGTCGGCGGCCGTGGTGAGGACAATTGCGGCAGGCTCGTTTGCCTGCGACATCCCTGGAGGCACTTCGCCCGCGCCGATGCGCACGGCGCCATCGCCAGGCCCCGCAGGGGGAAGCCACCCGAGCCACGGCTCGGCGAGGACCGAGGGGTCAGGCGGACGCCGTCCGCGCGCGAGGATCACCGCGCGAGCAACATCCGCGGCGTGATCGCCCCGAATCGTGACATCCCCCAACCATCCGTCGCGAGCCGTCGCGTCGAGGGGCGCCACCACATCGAGCGTCTCGCGACGCACGAGGCCGGCGCCCAGCGCAGAGAGTGTGTCCGAGAGTCGCCGCCCGAAGGGGCTCAACGCGCGTCCTTCGCCTCCGACAGACCCGGTGTGCCCTGCAGGGCCCTGAGGGCCCCTTCGTAGCTCGAGAAGGCTGTGGCCCGCGGCGATGACGTCGCCGATCCGCACGGTTGCCGAACGTCGTCTGCCCCTCCAGACGAGGGTGCCGCGGCGCAGTGCCCACACGCCGGTTCCGTTGACGGTTCCCAGGTCACGAACCCGCACGGTGGCAGGCGAGGACGCGCTCATCGACGCGTGTGCCGCGTCCATTGCGGCATCCCTGATGGCGTTGAGCGCGGTTCCTGCCCCGATGATCACGGAGCCATTGATCGGGATGATCACCCCGGCGTCTGGTCCCGCGATCGCCGCAAGGTGGAGGCCGACATCCGCGCGGTACGCGGGGCGTGGATGAGCCGAGAGCCGCGCTCCAGCGACGAGCGGCCACCGTCCCGCGGGGTGATCCTCATTGAGGACGGTAGTGCCGCACCATGCGCCTCCGCGTCCGAACTCAGCCAGCGCCTCGCCGACGGGAGTCCCTGAGCGCACCTCAAGATCGATTGCGCCCTCGCGGCTGAGTGATTCGTCGACGGTGATGCGCACCGCACGAGCATGCTCCGTTGCACCCGCCAAGCGGCCAGGGCTGCTGTCGAGCGGTGCATAGTTGGCGCGGCGGCGGGTTGGGGACGGCGAGGGTTTGGGACGGCGCCGATCGGGGTGGGAGGCGCCTGCGTGTGTGGCGGCCTACGGAAGCGGCGCGATGGGCGTGACGCTTCCGTCGGATTCAACGACCCCGGCGTACCACGTCGATTCCGACTCCGCGATGAGCCGCGGCATGTGCTGCAATGCGTATTCGCCGCGCACTGATGAACGGGAAAACACCGGTGCAGGCGCCTCTTCCCACACGGTATCGGGGTTCCTGGTGACGACCACTGGCTGCTGTCCCCATTCGTCGGCCATGCGCGCGAGGGAGTTGGTATTGAGCGGGACGAGCGCCAGAACGACGGGCACGTCACACATCACGCGAATCGTTCCGAAGTAGCCCGACGACCCAGACAAAATCGCAGGCCTCCCGTCGATGATCCCGCACAGGTCGTCAATTTCTGCCCGAGCGCCACCCTGCTCACGCAGAAAGACGTAGGGAGACATCGACACCAAGGGGTCATCGCCTGGACGAACGCTGACATACGTGGTCACAGGCGCGGCCATCATGACGATTGCGGCGGCGGCCGTCGTTCGCCTGGCGAGGTGGGGCCGGGACCTCCCCACGAGGGCCACAAGCCACCACGCGCCCACGCCCGCGGCGATCGCCAGGCCCGGCAGGGTTGCCGGCTCGAAGCGCCGGATGGCCCACAACTGGTCCGGCACGATCGCGGGGTGAAGGAGGTAAACGGCGCTTGGAACGGCGATCGCTCCGAGGAACACCAGGGAGGCTGGCCGCGTCGTGAAGGCCCGCCACGCGATGATCCCGAGCCCCAGAGTCGCGAGTGCAAGCACGGGCCACGTGAGGTAGTAGCTGAGCCACGTCATGGTGTTTTCCGCATACGTGCGGGTCGCGTCGATCGGATAGCCCTCAAGCTGTTGGAACTGCGCCACGACGCCGTTGGTGAACTGATCGGTAGTGCTGGTGGTGCCGCGTCGGTCGGTCATCCACAGCGGTCGGGAGGCGAGGACGATCATGGTGACGACGGTGGCCCCCGCGGCGAGCCTGCCCACGACCTCTCGATGCGTGGCAACGCGCCGCACAGCGCGGCGGACCATCGGCGCTGCCGCAATGAGTTGTACGGCCAAGAGAGCGACCATCACGGCGGCATAGGCCATGCCCAACATGCGGGACTCGTCGCCGAGTCGCTCCACATACGAGGTGCTCCATCGCCACAGCGACCAGTACCCCGCGCCCACCATCAGGGCTTGCGGCACCGCAAAGGCGACGAGCGGAAGGAGGCCCTTGGATCCGCGTGCGAAGCAGATGAGAGCGACTCCCGCGAGCACTCCGAGCGCGTACACGCCACCGTCGATTCGGCATAGCGCCGTGGATCCAGAGGCAAGCCCCGCGGCCACGAGCGCGCCCTTGCGCCCCTCCGCAAGGCCCCTCCAGGCCCACGCGACCGATGCCATGATGAGCAAGAGCGTGAGCGGCTCGGAGTAGGGCGATCGGGTGAGGCCCACGTGGGCGACAGTGAGGGCCACGAGGGCGGCGGGGCCGAGCGCCGCCAACGGCCCAAGCATGCGGCGCGCGACGAGATACACGGCGAGTATGCCGACGCCGCCGATCACGATGTTGGCCGCGAGGACCCCTGGGACCCCCGCGATCCATCCGCCCACCGAAAGCACTCCAGGAAGCATCTTGGCCCCCTGGGGCTGCACCACGTCGCCCGAGAGGTTCCACGCTTGCCACGCGTCGGGAATGACGTTGGACTGCTGGGCGGCCGCCTCAATCGCTCCGCGGGTCGGGATATCGGTCGAGGGGTGATCAGTGAGCCACACGCCCGTCAACGCCAAGAATCCGGGGTCCCTCGTCACGACGAGATACTCCGATGCAAAGAAGAACCCGACGACGATCCACGCGGCGACGCCCGCCAATGACAGGGCGCCCGCGCGCACCTCGGCGTCGTCAGGTGAGGTGTGGGGCCTCACGGCGCGCCACAGCCATAGCCCGATGCCGATCGCGACGGGGAGCGTCGTCCACGGTCGATGAATCCCTAGCGTCACCGTGGTTCCGGCTGCGATCGCGGTCGCGACGGTCGCGACCACGAGCATCTCGGCCGACCGTGCGAGAAGGGTGCGGGCGGCCGGGCCACGAGCGAAGCGTTTGAGGGTCACGTCGGGACACTATCAACGTCACGAGACCATGCTTGATCGACTCGGCGTGGCAAAGTCGCTTCTCACGGGTAATGTGGGCGCATGGCGCGAATAGTCTTGGTCGAAGATGACCCCACCATTTCAGAACCCTTGACCCGCGCTTTGAGCCGCGAGGGCTATGAGGTGGAGTGGCACGGGACGGGTCTCGGAGGCGTGGGCGCTGCTCATGACGCCGACTTATTGATCCTGGACCTCGGCCTGCCAGACATCGACGGCGTCGAGGTGGCACGCCGCGTGCGGGATCAGGGCCTCACTGTCCCGATTCTGATGCTCACCGCGAGGGCTGACGAGGTTGACCTCGTTGTCGGCCTCGACGCTGGAGCAGACGACTACGTCACGAAGCCGTTCCGCTTGGCGGAGCTCCTTGCCAGAGTGCGAGCCCTCTTGAGGCGCCGCGGCGACGGCGAGGGCGCGGGAGAACTAGCCGCGGGCGGCGTTCGCGTCGACGTGTCAGGGCACAGGGCCTTCCTTGACGACAAAGAACTGCAATTGAGCGGCAAGGAATTCGACCTCTTGCACGTTCTCGTCGCCCATGCGGGCTCGGTGGTGTCGCGCGAGCAACTCATGCGCGAAGTGTGGGATGCCGATCCGCACGCACCGTCGAAGACGCTTGACATGCATGTGTCGTGGTTGCGCCGCAAGTTGGGTGACGACGCCGCGAAGCCACGCTTCATCACCACGGTGCGGGGCATGGGCTTCCGCTTTGAGAACGACTGAGCGGTGCGTCGCCGCGTTCTAGGCGCCACGCTGTCCGCCCTTGCGGTCGCGATGGTTCTGCTTGGGATTCCGTTGGGGGTTTTCGCGTTCCAGCTCGTCAGGGATGACTCGCTGCGCGACCTCGACTCTCGGACAGCCACTGCTGCGCGGTCCATTGAGGTGCGCTACCTCGCGGGCGAGACTCTCGACGAGAACATCCTCTCGAACTTCCTGAGCTCATCTTCGGGCGCGCCGAGGCACATTGAGGTCACGCTGCCCAACGGATCGAATATTTCCGCTGGGGCCGAGCCGCAGCCGTCGTTTAGGGGCAGCTACGCGACCGACGAGGGCGTCATCGTCCTCATGTCCATTTCCAGATCCGATGTGTTTTGGGAGGCGGCGCGCGCGGTTGGACTCGTGTTCGCGGTCGGCGTTGTTGCGGTCGTCGCCGGGGCGATTATGGCGTCGTGGCAGGCAAATCGCCTCGCGGCGCCCCTCGTGTATCTCGCGGCCTCAGCCGAGCAGATCGGCTCGGGGCAGACGCGACCCAAGTTCAAACGCAGCGGCGTCGAGGAGATCGACCTTGTCGCCGAGGAGATCGGACGCAGCGCCGACAGGATGGCGGCGAGACTCTCGGCCGAGCGCCAGTTTGCGGCCGACGCGTCGCATCAGTTGCGCACGCCCCTCACGGCGCTGAGCATGCGGCTCGAGGAGATCGGTGCGACCACCACGCAGGACGAGGTGCGCACCGAGGTCGACGCCTCGCTCGAACAGATTGAGCGGCTCGTTGGCGTCGTCGATGATCTCCTGGGCCGTACAAGGAAGGCGCTTGGCGCGGGCACGGAGATGGTGTCGCTCAGCGACGTGTTTGAGCAGCAGCGCACCGAATGGCAGCCAGCCTTCACCAAGGCGGGTCGACGGCTCCGGTGGGGCACGACCGACGCCACGGTGTTCGCCACGCCAGGCGGACTGGCCCAGGTGCTCGCGACTCTGATCGAGAATTCGCTCATCCATGGCGGGGGAGCCACGACAGTGGTCGCCCGCTCGTCAGGCACCAATCATGCGATCGTCATCGAGGTCAGGGACGAGGGCGAGGGCGTGCCCGAGGAGCTTGGCTCACGCGTCTTCGAGCGCTCCGTCACGTCTGGCAACGGGACGGGCCTTGGGCTCGCTCTCGCGCGCGACCTGGTGACCGCCGACGGAGGGCGCCTCGAACTGTCTCAGCGCGTCCCCGCGATCTTCTCCGTGTTCCTGCAGGGCGTTCCACACATGGTCGATCTCGACACCGTCGTGCCCCACAGCAGGGCCCACAAGAAGCGCAGGCGCTTTGGCCGCGGACGCTCCGACGCCTAGCACCGCACCCCTAGAGCGCGGGCGGAGTCTCCGCGTCGGTGGCCGCCTGTGAAGGAGCCGGCGCGAACACCCACGCCGTGAAACCGACGTAGCGCGCGATCGTGCCAAGGCCGATGCCCACCAATGACGACACGTTGTCGGCCATCCACGACGTCCAGCCGAGCCCGTGGTGGGTGAGAGCGACGGTCCCCGCCTCGAGGACGAGCGCGGCGGCGTTCACCGCGCCGAACAGGAACAGTTCCTTGCTGGGCCGATGGCGGCGCCTGCCCTTGAACGTCCAGCCACGATGCGCGGCCCACGCGAAGGCGATTGACGTGATGGTCGCGATGACCTTCGCGGTCACGACGCGGTCGTCGCTTCCACCCACAGCGACGTCGGGACCGAGCGGGCCCGCGCGAAGCGCGTTGAAGACCCCGAGATTGACCACCAGACCGAGGGCACCCACGACGCCAAAACGCGCGAAGAGCGCCGCGCGAGCGTGAATCCACGCGAAGACGCGCCGCACCGGGGTGACTGGGCTCATGAGCCACGAGCGTAGTGGCCGGTAGGTTAGGGGCATGACACGAGTGGCGGTAGTGGGAGGCGGGCAGTTGGCCCGGATGATGGCCCCAGCGGCCACCGCGATGGGCGTGACGCTGCGCGTGCTGTGTGAGTCGAGTGAGGCATCGGCCGCGCTTGCCGCTCACGAGACCGTGGTGGGCCTTCCAGGCGACGCGGAGGCCATCAGGGCCCTGTTGGCCGAACCCCGCCCCGATGTCGTCACCTGGGAGCATGAGCACATTCCCGCCGAGGTGTTTGCGCTTGCCGCCCAGGGGGGGATCCCCGCCCGGCCGGGGGCGTCGGCACTGCTGTATGCGCGCGACAAGATCGAGATGCGCGAGCGCCTCGAAGGGCTTGGGCTCCCGATGCCAGCGTGGCGACTCGTGGAGACAGAGGACGACGTCGAAGACTTCTTGGTGGTCCACGGCGGAGTGGGCGTGCTCAAGACCGCGATGGGTGGATACGACGGCAAGGGGGTGCGCATCGTGCGCAGTCCCTCCGAAGCAGACGAGTGGCTCGCCGCGGCCGCCGATGGCGGGCCCAGGCTCCTGATCGAGGAGAAGGTGGCGTACGACCGCGAGGTCGCCATTCAGGTCGCGCGCAGGCCCTCGGGCGAGATGCGCGCATGGCCGCTCGTCGAGTCGATTCAGCGTGGTGGCGTATGTGCCGAGGTGCTCGCCCCTGCCCCCGACCTCACTCCAGAGACGCAGGCCGAGGCCGAACGCATCGGCCGACTGGTCGCGACGGAACTCGATGTCACGGGAGTGCTTGCGGTCGAGATGTTTGAGGTGGGAGGTCTCCTGCTCATCAACGAGCTCGCGATGCGCCCACACAACTCGGGACACTGGAGCATCGAGGGCTCGGTGACGAGTCAGTTTGAGCAGCATCTGCGGGCGGTGCTCGACTGGCCTCTGGGCGACACTGCGGCGCTTGCGCCCGTGACCGCGATGGCCAATGTGCTCGGCGGCTCGCGCGAGGTGCTCGAGACGGCCTGGCCTGCGATGACCGATCCGGGCGCCAAGGTGCACCTCTACGGCAAGGGCATGCGGGAGGGTCGCAAGCTGGGACACGTGACAGTCATGGGAGAACACGTCGACGACGTACGGAGGCGTGCCGTCGAGGCCGCCACGTGGATCAGGGATGGAGACGCTTGATGAGCGCAATCGTGGGAATCGTCATGGGTTCGGACTCCGACTGGCCGGTGATGCGGGAGGCCGCTGCAGCCCTGGACGAGTTCGGCATCGAGTACGAGAAGGACGTTGTCTCGGCCCACAGGATGCCCGAGACGATGATCGCGTACGGCCGCGAGGCCGAGCAGCGCGGGCTGCGAGTCATCATCGCTGGCGCTGGAGGCGCTGCGCATTTGCCGGGAATGCTCGCGGCCGTGACGGCGCTACCCGTCATCGGCGTGCCGGTGCCGCTCAAGTACCTCGACGGGATGGACTCACTCCTCAGCATCGTTCAGATGCCCGCAGGCGTGCCCGTCGCGACGGTGTCGATCGCGGGTGCGCGCAATGCGGGCCTGCTCGCGGCGCGCGTTCTGGGCGCGGGCGAGGGTGAGCAGGCGAAGGCCATCCGCGAGGCCATGCGTGGCTTCCAGGAACAACTGCGCGCGGCAGCCGAGGCCAAGGGCGCGACGCTCAGGGACGCGTAGTCCCACGCCTCGCGACCCACGGTGAGTCGCGTCCTGTGGTGCTGCCGGTCTTCAAGCCCAGGCGCCTACGCGGTGCAGGCCGCGAGAATCCCGTCTTGGCTGTTCGGATCGACGGTGCCGGGGGTCACGACGGTCGGGTCTGTTGCCGCGCCCGTTCCCGTTTCCGTGTTCGAGGGGGACTCCGACTGCTCGTCGAGCAGCGGCGCGATCGGCTGGTCGGCGATGATCGCGTCCCATATTGCGTCCGCCTTGCCACTGAACTGCACGCGGTTGGGGTCGGCTGGGTACGCCTCGACGGGCGCCGTCGCCATCACGAGTCCGCTGACGGGCTCGATGTTGCGCAGCGAGAAGGCGAGGCCGCCGAGGTAGTCGAGGCTTCCCAATTCCTCATCGACCGTGAGCGAATCCGCGACAGCCTTGATGAAGTTGGTGACGTCAACGGGCCGGTAAAGCATCTCGGCGCTCAGGATCTTGCTTGCGAGGTTCTTCAGGAGTTGCTGCTGCCTGTCGATGCGGTCGAGGTCGGACCCAGAGAGACCGGTGCCGTGGCGCATGCGCGCGTAGGCCAGGGCCTGGGTGCCGTTGAGCACCTGGCCTCCCGCCTTGAGGGCCGTGCCTGAGTACTCGTCCGTGACATCGGCGGGGATGCACATCGGGACGCCGCCCACCGCGTCGACCATGTCGCGGAAGCCCACGAAGTCGATCACGGCGAAGTGAGTGATGGGGATGTCGGTGATGGACTCGACCGTCTTGACCGTGCATGCGGCGCCTGCGGCGTTCGAGCCCTCCCTGGCGCCGTTCGCGAAGGCGATATTGAACATGCCTGTCCAGCCCTTGACGTTTGATCCGTCCTCAAGCTGGCAATCGGGGATACGCACCACGGTGTCGCGCGGGATCGAGACGACGTCGATGCGGCTGCGATCCGCGGAGATGTGCAGGAGAAGCGTGGTGTCGTTGCGCTTGCCCTCCTCGAGGCCTCCGATCGCGCCATTCTCGCCGGAACGGTCATCGGAGCCCATGAGCAGGATGTTGACTGCGGCTCCCGACGAACCATCGGCGGGTGGCAACGCGGCGGAGGGACGGTCGGGGCCGAGGAGCGGCGCGAGGTCCTCGGCCTTGATGGTCGTAACGTGTGATTCGAACTGAGTCTTGGACGTCTGCACGTACACCAAGCCAAAACCGGCCGCAGCGGCCGCAAGCCACGTGATCGCCTTGAATACGGGGTGGCCGCGCCGCGTGGCGGCGTGCTGGACCCGTACCACGGTCTGTTCAGTCATGCATGATCTCCCGGTTGAGCAACGAACCCATAGTGTATGTCCCCCGCACTTACAACGAACATGGGGTCTGATCGGTTGTGATGGGCTTTATTGCGCCGTCCCGGGGGAGGGGTCTGCGCGATTTTCGCAGAGCAGGCGCTAGGGGCTGCAAGCCGCCAGGATCCCGTCCTGGCCATTTGGGTCGATGCTGCCATCGCCAATAGGCTCCGAATCGGTAGCGGTGTTCGCTGGCGACGCCGACTGCGCATCGAGCAGCGGGGCGATCGGTTGGTCGTCGAGGAGCGCCTGCCAGACGGCGGGCGCCTTGCCGTTGAGCTGCACCTTGAAGTGGTCGGCCGGGTAGGTCTCGACGGGCGCCGTCGCCATCACTATCCCCGTCGAGGGGTCGAGTCCCCGCAGCGAGAAGGCGAGGCCGCCCAGGTAGTCGAGGCTTCCGAACTCCTCGTCAACCGTGAGCGAATCCGCGATGGCCTTGATGAAGTTCGTGACGTCGATGGGACGGTAGAGCATCTCGGCGCTCAGCATCTTGCTTGCGAGGTTCTTGAGAAGCCCCTGTTGGCGGTCGATGCGGTCCAGATCCGACCCGTTGGTGTTGAGGCCCTTGCGCATGCGGACGTATGAGATCGCCTGGTCACCGGTCAGTACCTTGGGGCCCGGATCGAGATAGGTGCCCGAGTAGGCGTCTGCGTACTGCTCGGGAATGCACACGGGCACGCCACCCACCGCGTTGACCATGTCGCGGAATCCCGCGAAGTCGATGACCGCGAAGTGGTCCATACGGATGCCGGTGAGGGCCTCCACTGTCCTGATGGTGCACGCGGCGCCATCGGAGTCGAGGTTTGTGGTCTTCGCGCCATTCGAGAAGGCCTCGTTGAACATGCCGAAATAGGCCCTCTGAGTCGAGCCATCCGACCGCTCGCATGCTGCGAGGTCCACCATCGTGTCGCGCGGGATCGACACCACCTCGACGCGCGAGCGATCGGCCGCGATGTGCAGGATCAGCGTGGTGTCGTTGCGCTTGCCGTCGTTTTCGCCTCCGATGGTGGCGTTCTCGCCGCTGCGATCGTCGGAGCCGATGAGCAGGATGTTGACTGCGGCTCCCGACGAACCATCGGCGGGTGGCAACGCGGCGGCGGGACGGTCGGGGCCAAGCAGCGGCGCGAGGTCCTCGGCCTTGATGGTCGTGACGTGTGATTCGAACTGAGTCTTGGACGTCTGCGCGTACACCAGGCCAAAGCCCGCGGTGGCGGCCACGAGCCACGTGATCGCCTTGAGTACGGTGTGGCCGCGCACCGTGGTGGCGTGTCGCATTCGCACATCGATGCGCTCAGTCATGAGTGTTTGCCCCCGCACGCCGTCGATCGTGGAGCGTTTTGCCCCTCGCACTCACAACGATCCCGAGGTCCGAACGGTTGGGTGAGAGCACACCTGGCCGTGCGCTCGCGGGTGATGTGCGTTACATTCAACTTGACGGACGCGGATTACACCGGTGTAATTCAGTGCGAGCGGGGTTCTTCCCGAGCGTCAATCGGAGGACGGGCACATGTGGAATTTGTATACGGGCTCCCTGCCGTCCGATGCGGGCGCCAAGGTCTCGATGGCCTCGGTGGTCGACATCTTCTCGGTCGAGAGCGACGGCCCTCTGGGCTGGCAAGATCGCGCACTCTGCGCGCAGACTGATCCTGAGGCCTTCTTCCCCGAAAAGGGTGGATCGACACGCGAGGCCAAGAAGGTATGCACGTCGTGCGAGGTGCGCTCCGAGTGCCTCGACTACGCCCTTGCCCACGACGAGCGTTTTGGAATTTGGGGCGGGCTTTCCGAGCGGGAGCGCCGCAAGCTCAAGCGCCGCGCGGTCTAGGGTGCCGCGGCGGTCAACCCTCACGTCATGAGCACGCCCTTTGTGAGGGCCGTGCTCGTCTCCGACGGACGCACGGACTTTCTGTCAGCGACGTTGGCGGCGGTCGCGTCGTCGGATCTGGCGCCTTCCCTCCTCCATCTGATCCTTCTGAACGGCGCGGATGCCCCCGTTCCTTTTGGGCTCGAAGTCGAGGTTTCGACGTCGACGGCGACAACGTACGGCGAGGCCGTCGCCGAGATTCTCGCGCAGCATCCGGCCCGCGAGGGTGAGTTGTTGTGGCTCCTCCACGACGACGTTGCTCCCGCTCCCGACGCGCTCGACCACCTTGTCGCGACGATGGGCAAGCGTCCGCGCGCCGCGGTGGTGGGGGCAGCTCATGTGAGGTGGCGGGACTCGACCAGGCTCGTCAACCTGGGAACGACGGTTTCCCGCATCGGCGCGAGACGCATCGGCCTCGTGGTCGAGGACGACATCAATCAGGGCCAGCACGACTGGCGCGAAGATGTCATGGCGGTTTCGCTTGCGGCCGCGCTCGTCAGGCGCGACGTGTGGGAACGCCTCGGGGGGATTGATCTCGGATACCGAGGTTTTGGTGACAGCGTCGAGTTATGTCGGAGGGCGTGGGCGACCGGCCACGACGTCGTGGTTGAGCCTGAGGCTCTCGTGCGCCACGCCCAGGCGTCTCTGTACGGTGCGCGCCTCATGCGGAGCGGCCGCGGGGCCACCCACGCACGCAGGCGCGTGAGCGATTGGCATCACGCGTTCGCGTGGGCACCGTTGTGGTTCGTGCCGTTCCTCGTCGTGATGGTGCCCTTGAGCGCGATCCTGAGGGTGATTCTTCGCATCGCGCAGAACGTGCCGCGCATCGCACTGGCTGAGCTCATGGTGCCCTTCATGCTGGTCACCAGGGCTCCCGCGATTGCACACACCGCCGCGGAGCATCGGCGTGTGGGCGCCACAGGCAAGATCGAGGGTCAGCTCTACGCGAGTGCCCGGCTGGTCGTCTATGCCGTGCGCCAGCGCGAGCTCGGTGTGTTCGAGCGATCGCGCGCCGAGAGGGTCCCCACCGACCTGTTGAAGGCCGAGCTCGATCGCGCGCGAGCCACCCAACGGCGCGGCCTCGCGGTCGTCCTGCTGGGGGCCGCCACCGCAGCGGCAGCGATCGGTGTCGCGTGGATTCGCGCCTTGGCCGCGGACAAAATGATCTCTGGCCCCGGCGTGGGCACCACCGCGCTGAGCGCGGAGACCGTCTGGTCGCGGGCCTGGACGGGTTGGTCCGACGCTGGTTTTGGATCTCCAGGAATCGACGGGGCGTTTGCCGGGCTCATGGCGCCGCTCGCTGTGCTTCCTGGTGGCATGCGCATCGGATTCGGAGCATTGCTTGTCGTGGCACCACTGCTCGCGGGCATCGCCGCATGGCGGGCAGCCGGTCACGCCACGAGGGGTCCATGGATGAGGGTCTCCGCGGCGCTCGTGTTCGCCCTGTGGCCGCCGTTCCTCGGCGCGATCCTCGATGCGCGCGTCGGGCATGTCCTGGCTCACATCGCGCTCGCGATTGTGGCAGACGCACTCGCTAGGGCGACGGGGTGGCGCCGCGGTGAACTGGTGGGTGCCCGCGTTCAACTCGATTCTGCGGGAGCCTCTCCATCGGCTGGTCTCGCGACCGCGCTCGCGCTGACGGTCGCGACCGTGGCACAGCCCGTGCTGCTTGTGCCCGTGATCGCCGTCCTCATCATGATGGGCGCGTTCGTGCGATCGGTGAGGTGGCGCCTGTGGGGGATGCTGAGCGTTCCGGTGGTGGTGGGCCTTCCTGGCCTGGTCGCCGCCGCGCGTCACGTGGGGCAGCCGAGCGTTTTTCTCTCGATCCTTGCGAGGGATCCTGGACCCGGCACCTCGTGGAGTGGAGACGCGTGGCGCGTCGCGTTGGGTTTCGCCGACGCTGACCGCTGGGCCCCCCTGCTCCAAGGCGCGTCGGTGCTGGGGATGCTGGGGGCTCTCGTCTTGATGGGCGCGGCCTTCGCGTCGCTGTTCTCGAAGTCGGCATGGCGGGCGGGCGTGACGGGACTCGCGCTGATGGGACTCGGGCTGGCGGTTTCCGGATGGTCTGCGTCGTCGACCGTTGCATGGCCAGACAATGCGGGAGGAGGGGCGGTCGCTGGTTGGCCAGGAGCAGGTTCTTCTCTGGTGGCGCTGGGCGCCCTCGTCGCCGCCCTCGCGACCCATGGCGCTTTGATGAGCCTCGAGGGTAGGCGCTTCGCCGTCGGACGCGTGGCAGGGGCAACGCTCGCGACGCTCGCGGTGGGGTCGTCGCTTGCAGCGGTCGCCTTCATGGCCTGGCCCGGAGCGGTTCGCGGCTCGGCGGTTGCCGTCGAAGCCAAGGTGCTGCCGCTTGCGCTGCCCCTCGACCAGGACGGGCCGTACCGCCAGCGCATCATGGTGCTTGATCAGCGTGATGACGGCACCGTGACCTTCTCGGTACTGAGTCACGATGGCACGAACGAGGCAATCGGCAGGGCGGATCTGGACCCCGACGGAGAGCCGCTGGGCAGCGCAGGGGCGTCGAACGTGCCGACCGATTCTCTCGCTCGCGCGGTGGCCGAGGCGACTCAATCGGGAGAGGCCCCCCTCGACGCCCTTACGGCGTGGGGCATCGGCACCTTGGTGGTGGCGCCAGGCGCCGACCGCATCCGCAGCGCCCTCGACCAAAATGGCGCGCTCACGATGGTGGGCGGTTCGGACCGCGGATTTGCGTACCGCATCGGCGACGGCTCCGCCTCGCGTGCCTGGATCGAAACTGACGCGGGCCGCATTCCGCTGCGGTCGACGGCCACGGAGGGCACGGTTTCTCACGTCAATCGCTCGGGCGGAACCCTCGTGGTCGCCGTCCCCTCAGGCGCCGGTTGGCGTGCATGGGCCGACGGATCCGAGTTGAGCACGGTCGACGACGCCCTGGGAAGGGCTGCGTTCGCGGTGCCCACCGGAGCCACACACGTCTCCTACGCGTACAGGGACCCCTTCCAGCGTTGGTGGTGGTGGGCGGGAGCAGTAGCAGTGGCTTGGGCGCTTGTAGGCGCGGTGCCGCTGCGCAGATCCCGTGAGGTGGCGTCATGATCGCGCGAGTACTGATGCGTTCCTCGGTGGTGCTCGTGGTCGCCGCAGGCGCCGTCGCGGCGTATTTGGCGTCGCCGCCAGACCTTGTCACTCCCACCAGCTCGACGTATTCAATCGTCCCGCCGAGCCCCATGGTGGCGTGCCCTGGCCCACAGCGCGTGCCCGTGGGGAGCGTGGGCGCGGGGGGCGATCTCGCGTCGGAGCCGACAGTGCGCACGTTCGAGGTGCTGTCTCCCGTCCCGACTTCGCCCGCGGGGGATGGTCAGATCGCGGATACGCCCATCGCCGCGCAGATGGAACGCATCGGCAATGGCGACATCGAGGGATGGTCGGCCATGTCGTGCGGGCAGCCGATGTTCGATCAATGGCTGGTGGGAGGAGCCACCGCGCTCGGATCGAGCGCGCGCCTCGTGCTATCCAATCCGAGCGGTGCCCCCACCGAGGCCACCGTGACCGTGTATGGCCCCTTGGGCCAGGTGCAGGACACGCTCATCGTCCCCGTCGCGCCCGGCGCGCAGGCGGATCGGCTTCTCGAGGCCGTGGCCGCGGAATTGCCCGCGATGGTCGTGCGGGTTCAGGCGACCGGCCCAGGAGTGGTCGCCGCGCTCCAGGACTCCCGCCTCGAGGGGTTCCAGCCCGCGGGTACCGAATGGGTCGCTCCGAGCGACCTCGCCGAGACGCTTGTCATTCCTGCGGTCGGCGCAGATGATCCGAATGCGACGGTCACGGTGAGGCTCATGTCGCCCACCGGCGCCTCTGTCGACCTCGCGCTCATGTCCAATCAGGGCATCCAGTCATGGTCGGTGGGGAGCGCCTTCTCGCTCGAGGCCGGCGTGGTCACGGACATCGAGGTGCCGTCGGGCCTTGTCGGCGCCATTGAGGTGCGTGCGGACGCCCCCGTGTTGGCCGCCGCACGCACTGTGGTGCCGCGCGAGCCGCGCGAAGCGATCATGGGCGATGTGGCCTACGACCACATGTGGGTTAGCGGCGAGGCGCTTGTCGCGGGCACTCTCACTGGGGTGTTGCCTCTCGCGGGAGCGAGGATCGCGTTGTACTCGCCGACGACCGAGCACGTCCAGGTGACCGACGCTGGCGGAGCGACGGTTGGCGAGGCAGATGTCAAGGCGGGAACCGTGCAATGGATCGACGTTTCGGCGCCAGTGGGGACGGTGCTGAGCACCAGGGGCGAGTTTGCGTGGGCCTTCGTCATGGCCTCCAATGTCGGCTACCTTGCGTCGTCGGCACCGGTGGCGACAGGCCAAGGCGATCTCAGGGCGACGGTCGCTCCAGCGCGCTATCCCGCGGGTAGGTAGTCCGTTTAGCCTGTTGAGCCCGTTTAGCCAGTCGCCCCGTACTCGGGGTCGATCTCATCGGGTCGAATCGAGAGCAGGTGCCCCACCTGTTCGGCGAGGATGTCGCGCACCAGGCCGGGGATGTCGTCGTGGTCCGCGCGCTGATCGAGGGGCCTCCTGTACAGCACCACGCGCGTCGGCGCCCCGTATTCGCCTGGTAGGACGCGTCCCAAGGGGACGCCGTGTTCCCAAGGTGCGGGGTCGGAAGGGGGCACGTCCGCCACGCCAAACTCGAGGTTTCCCCATTGCGAGCCCCAGCGAACGGCAAGCCGGGACGATGCCTCCGCCACGAGGTCGTCAAAACGCTCGGAACGCGTGCGATACCCGGGGAGTCCCGACGGGAGGAGCGGGCCGCGCATCCCCCTGCCGTGTGCATCTCTCCTCATGCTTCGACCCTAATGCTCCTCGCGGCGTGGTTGGCGTGGCGCGCACGGGATCGCGGGTACCGTCGCCAGTGTGATCGCGACTCGACAATGCACCAAGACCGCGTGCTCGCGCGCGGCCGTCGCGACCCTGACGTATGTGTACGCCGATTCGACCGTCGTGGTGGGGCAGTTGTCGTTTGAGGCCGAGCCTCACAGCTACGACCTGTGCGCCCATCACGCGGAGCGTTTCACTGCTCCGCGCGGATGGAACGTCGTTCACATCCAGCAGGAGTTTGAGGATCAGGGGCCGTCGCCCGATGATCTCGACGCGCTTGCGCGTGCGGTGCGCGAGGCGGGCCGCCCCATCGCGAGTCCGTCTGCGTTGCTGCCAGGGCCGCCTTTGGCGTCCGAACCGCGCCGTGGACACCTGCGGATCGTGTCGTCAGGCACCTGACGCGAAGAACGGCGGGCCCCGGCTCGCTAGGCTTGCTCCGTGAACTATCCAGATCTGACGAACCTGATCAAGTCCTACGACGTCCGCGGAGTGGTGGGCGAGGATCTCACCCACGAGATCGCGACCGCGATCGGCGCGGCATTCGCCGACACCATCGTGCTCCCGGAAGGTGAGCGAACGGTCGTCATTGGCCACGACATGCGTGACACCTCGCCCGGCCTCACCGCCGCGGTGACTGAGGGCCTCGTATCGCGTGGTGTCAACGTCGTCTTGATGGGCCTGACCTCGACCGACGGGTTGTACTTCGCTTCTGGTCACCTCGACATCCCCGGCGTGATGGTCACCGCGAGCCACAACCCCGCCGAATACAACGGCATGAAGATGTGCCGCTCACGGGCGCGCGCAGTGGGCGAGAACTCGGGGCTTGGCGACGTAAGGGACCTGACGGCGCGCTACCTGGTTGACGGTTGGGACAGGGCCGCCGCGCCTGGGGCCACGACCTCGCAGCCGCTCATCGCCGAATATGCGGCACTCTTGCGCAGGCTGGTTCCGCTCGACGCATCACGGCCTCTCAAGGTGGTCGTCGACGCCGCCAACGCGATGGGTGGATACACGGTGCCCATCGTGCTCGGCACCGAGGGCGGGCTCCCGGCGCTGCCTCTCGACATCGTGCCCCTGTACTTCGAGCTCGATGGAACATTCCCCAACCACGAGGCCAACCCACTCGATGAGGAGAACCTGCGCGACCTGCAGGCGGCCGTGCTGGAGCACGGGGCGGACATCGGCCTCGCGTTCGACGGAGATGCCGACCGGTGCTTCGTGGTCGACGAGCGCGGGCATATTGTGCGCGCCTCGGCCATTACTGCATTGGTGGGGCTCCGCGAGGTCGCGCGCGCGAGCGTCGATGGCGCCGTTCCGTCCGTGGTCTACAACACGGTGTCGTCGATGGCTGTGCCCGAATTGCTGGGGGCTGCGGGGGCCGTGACGTGGCGCTCCAAGGTGGGCCACTCGAACGTCAAGGCGATCATGGCCCGCGAGGACGCCGTTTTTGGCGGCGAGCATTCGGCCCACTTCTACTTCCGCGACTTCTGGTACGCGGACTCCGGAATGCTCGCGGCGATGCACGTTCTGGCCGCGCTTGGCGAATCGGACGCGCCCCTGTCCGAACTGCTCTCTACGTACGACCCCTACCCGGCATCGGGCGAGATCAACTCGATCGTCGCCGACGTCCCCGAAGCAACACGGCGCGTTGTCGCCGGCTTTGCTGGGGACGGCGTGACGCTCGACGAGGCCGACGGCGTGCGCATCTCGCACTGGGAGTCGGAGCCGCGCTGGTGGATTTCCGTGCGTCCCAGCGGCACGGAGCCGCTCCTGAGGCTCAACGTCGAGGCCGCAGACCTCGAGGTCATGGAACAGATGCGTGATCGCGCGCTCGCGATCATCAGGGAGCGCTAGATGTCAACCGAGGGTGGAAACAAGGCGATCGTCGCCGCGCTGAGCGCCAACCTCGGCATCGGCGTCACCAAGTTCGTGGCGTTCGCGCTCACGGGAGCGTCGTCGATGCTCGCGGAGGCCATTCACTCAGTGGCCGACTCGGGCAATCAGCTGCTGCTCCTCGTCGGCGGCAAGCAGGCCAAGAAGGAGGCCGATGTCCAGCACCCCTTCGGCTATTCACGGGCTCGCTACTACTACGCGTTCCTTGTTGCGGTCGTGCTGTTCACGCTCGGTGGCCTCTTCGCGCTGTACGAGTCATGGCACAAGTTTCAGCACCCTGAGCCGATCGAATCGTGGCAATGGGTGCCCATCCTGGTGCTCGTCATCGGCCTAGTGCTTGAGGGCTTCTCCTTACGCACGGCAATTCACGAGTCCAACAAGGTCAGGGGCAACGCCTCGTGGCCCGCGTTCATCCGCAAGTCCCGCTCGCCCGAACTGCCCGTCATCCTTCTCGAGGACTTCGCGGCACTGTTGGGCCTGGTCTTCGCGCTCTTCGGGGTGAGCATGACGCTCCTGACTCACAACGGCCTGTGGGACGCGGCGGGCACCGGAATGATCGGCCTGTTGCTGTGCGTCGTCGCGTTTGTGTTGGCGAAAGAGACCAAGTCCATGCTCATGGGGGAGTCCGCGACCCCCGAGGACGTGCGCGCGATCCGGGCGGCGCTTGAGGCGTCGGACCTGGGCGACGTGATCCACATGCGCACGATGCACCTGGGCCCCGACGACGTGCTGGTGGCCGCGAAGGTGGGGGTTCCCTTCGACATGGCCGCACACGAAGTGGGCCGCCTGGTGGACGAGGCAGAGGCGCGCATTCGCGAGGCTGTCCCCGCCGCGCGCTTGATCTACCTCGAACCCGACGTGCGGCGGTCGACCGCGGCAACGGGTCCGGACGCTTAAGCCCCGCAAACCTGACTGACTCCTTGAGGGGGAGATGATTGTGCTGATCATTCTGATCTCCGGGGTAGTTCTCGGCATTGCCAGCATGGGGTTCCAGTTGAGGAAGCGGCACGAGCCGCCCACGATGGAATCTCGCTATCTCATGAAGTTCGGCCTCAAACCTGGCGAGCGGCACGGCGAGGTCTGGAGCGGTGCGCACCGCTCCGGAGCGCCGATTATTCTCACGGTGACCACCATGGGAGACCTCGTGATGAGCCCGAACGACAGCGACGGCCCGCCTGTCAGGATCTCGGGCGACGAGGCGAGCGCGATGTTCGGCGCGTCGGTGGCGGTCCACGGCCCTACCCTTCCCCCGATGACCGAAGTGACCTTGGCCGCGCCTGCCCACCCGCCATTCACGGTTCTGGTTGACCCCGATTCGATGCCCGCCATCAAGAGGTGGGCAACAACACGCTCGTGACCGACCGAAAGAGGAGCCCCATGATTGAGCACATCGTCACCGACCTGGCCCTTGCAGAAGCGGGGCGCCACCAGATTCGCCTGGCGCAGCTCGAGATGCCGGGGCTCATGGCGCTTCGCGAGGAGTTTGGCGCCGCTCAGCCGCTCAAGGGTGCCCGCATCGCGGGTTCGCTGCACATGACGGTTCAGACTGCCGTGCTGATCGAGACGCTGACAGCACTCGGCGCCGAGGTGCGCTGGGCGTCGTGCAACATCTTCTCGACCCAGGACGAGGCCGCGGCCGCGATGGTCGTTGGTGCCGGAACCTATTCGGCCCCCGCGGGAGTGCCGGTGTTCGCGACCAAGGGCGAGACGATCCCCGACTACTGGGATTACACCCACAGGATCCTCACGTGGGAGGGATTCGACGGCCCCACGATGATCCTGGACGACGGCGGCGACGCGACGCTCCTGGTGCACGAGGGCGTCAAGGCTGAGCGGCTCGGCTCCGTTCCCGCGCCGCTCGATGAGGAGGACCCCGCGTACAACCTCGAGGTCGAGTCCATGCGCGCGGTGCTGCGGCTTTCGCTTGCCGCCGACCCGATGCGCTTCACGCGCATGGCGGCAGGCATCGTCGGCACGAGCGAGGAGACCACCACAGGCGTGCACCGCCTCGACCAGATGTTCGCGCGCGGCGATCTGCTGTTCCCCGCGATCAACGTGAACGACTCGGTCACCAAGTCCAAGTTCGACAACAAGTACGGCATCCGCCACTCGCTGCCCGACGGCCTCAACAGGGCGACCGACGTGCTGATGGGCGGCAAGATCGCGTTCGTGTGCGGCTACGGCGACGTGGGCAAGGGCGCGTCCGAGGCGCTGCGCGGCCAGGGCGCCCGCGTCGTGGTGTCCGAGGTCGACCCGATCTGCGCGCTGCAGGCCGCGATGGACGGCTTCGAGGTGACGCGAGTCGAGGACTACGTGGACCGCGCGGACTTCTTCATCACCACCACGGGCAACAAGGACATCATCCGGGTCGAGCACATGGCCGCCATGAAGGACAAGGCGATCGTGGCGAACGTGGGCCACTTCGACAACGAGATCGACATGGCGGGCCTTGCCCGCTCCGGCGCCAAGCGCGAGCCCATCAAGCCGCAAGTGGACGAGTGGACGTTTGGCGATGGCCACTCCGTCATCGTGCTGAGCGAGGGCCGCCTCATGAACCTTGGCAACGCCACTGGCCACCCCAGCTTCGTGATGAGCGCCAGCTTCACCAATCAGGTGATGGCGCAGATCGAGCTGTGGACCCATCTCGACGCCTACCCGCTGGGTGTGCACAGGCTCCCCAAGGAGCTCGACGAAAAGGTCGCGAGGCTCCACCTGGACGCCTTGGGAGTGCGCCTGAGCAAGCTGACGCAATCACAGGCCGATTATCTGGGTGTGCCCATCAACGGGCCATTCAAGGCGGACCACTACCGCTACTAGGGCTGTGGCCTTCGGGTTGCGCGACGAGTCTCTCGGCGGTTCCGCAACCACGTAAACCACCCAGGACCCTCACGCCGCCAACGCGTGCTCCGGTGCGGCCTCCTACGCGGCCACGTCGTAGCGTTCACGGCCGCCGATCACGGAGGCGCGGGCAGGGTCCACCGACCTCGAGGGGATGAAGTGCACTACGCGATTCCGCACTTCGATTTCCCAGCCGTCGCGGTGGATTCGATGGTGACATCGCGCACAAAGCAAGACTCCGTTGCCCAGGTCCGTGGGACCCGCATCTTTGTCCCACCACCGAATGTGGTGGGCTTCGCACCAACTCGGTGGGGCGTTGCACCATGCGCATCCCCCGTCGCGTTCCACCAATGCGAGTCGCTGCGCCTGCGTGAACAGCCGACGCGCGCGACCCCAGTTCAGCACTTCTGACTTCTCGCCAAGGATCGCAGGGATGACTTCGGCATCCGCAGCGGCCTGGCGCAGCGCATAGACGCTCACCGGCTGAGCCGTGCCATCAATCGCGCCCACACCCAGCCCGACCTCGAGTTCCTTACGCGTCATGCGCACCACGACGGTGGTCTTGATCCCACTGGTGGGCTGGTCGCAGTCGAGGGCGTGGCGGCACAGGGCAACGAGTATGTCGGCGCGCATCTGCCACGCACTTCGGGCGTCTGACGGGGGATCATCGCGGCGTTGTTGCATCGCCCATCTCACGTTCGCGTCGAGCACCGCACGCACCGGCGCCGCGTCCACAGGGGTGAGGCGGGCTGTGAGAGTGACCATGCCGTCGGCGTCGTCACGTAGGCCCGCATAGCGCTCGGCATACTGGCGCTCCTCCCGGTCCTGCCACGCCTGTGGGTCCGCTAGCGCCTGGGCGCGCCAGAACAGCGCCCTCACCTGATGCACTGGCAGCCCAGGCACTTTCGTCAATGCCTGCAAGAACAGATCCCGAGTGCGCTCTACGTCGGGCAATCCCGCGAGAGCCCGCGCAGCAATCGTCACCACCTCGACAGGAATAGCCTCGTCCCGTGCCGCACGCGCAAGCGCCGCCCGCACCTCGGCCAAGGGTGTGGGGCTGGCCGCAGGTGAAGTGGGAGATGGTCCAGGGGCCGATGTGCGGGCGTCCAACCCTGCATCGGCCGCCTCGACCTCGGCAAGCAAAGCCCCCGCCGCAACCAAGCGGCCGGCGCACCTCCGCGACACTGCCGCCCATGTCGCGCGCGATCAGTTCCCCCGCCGAACGGAAGCCCTCCCGAGCAGCCAACCCCGCCGCGCCATCATCGGGCGTTGACTGCCTGTCGACCTCGGCCGCGACCTGAGCCAACGCCACGTCCGTGGCACGGCGCAACCGGACCAAGTCGTGGGTCAACTCCAGCAACTCCCCGCGCGCAAGCCCCACCACGTCCACACCGTCACGCAAACACACGGCATCGGCCGCAGAGCGGATCGGGGCGGTGGTCAACGTCATGAAACAAGTCAATCACCACCCACTGACATCTAGCATTGGCAAACGGCGTCAAAGTGGAGGACATCCGAAACCGTGGTCTCGGTACGGCGACGCAGCCTGTCAACCAGTTGAGGGCAGCCACCAAAAAAGCACCGCGCACTCCGAAGGCCCTAGTTCGCTACGTCGATCACGCCATGCGGAAGGCGATACACCGAAGCGGCCTGTTCGGCGTCGGCGCCGAGCCGGCTGACCTCGAGCGCGTATTCACGATCCCTTCGCACCGCCAGCACGGCAGTCATGAAGGTCTCGGGGTGAGTGCCCTCTGGCGGCAGGGGTGCCACGTAGGGGCTCATGCGACCCGCGAGATCCTCACCCAATTGCCTGCGTGAGGTGGGGTGGAGGGACGCGGCCCGCGTGAGCAGTTGCCTCGCCTCGAGTGCGAGGCCATCGGGAAGCCTGCGAATGTCGACCGAGTTGGCCCAGTTGGTGAGCGAATACGGGACGAAGAGCTGCGTGTGTTGGGTGGGCGCCGTGCGGGTCTGGAGGGCGTAGGTGCCCGCGAGCATGTCGCCGACGCGCTTTCCCTTGGCATTGGCGGCCGACGCGATGAGCGCGACGGCCCCCGACGACATCCACAGCTCGATGACGCCAACCAGCGCCCTGATGAGCGCCTGCCTGAACGAGATGGGCCCGCCGTCGTCCCGCACGATGCGCAACCCGAGCACGAGGCGCCCGACGCTGCGGCCCCTCGTGAGGGTTTCGACCGTCACGGGGACTCCCACGAAGAACGTGAGGGCATGGACGAGAAACACGGCCGCGGTCGCGGCCGCATCGAGAGAATTCGCGACGGTCGCCAACAGGATCATCAGGGTGACGTAGTACGCCACCGCGATGATCAGGGCGTCGAGAAGTGCCGACGCCGCGCGAGAGCCGAGCGATGCCGCGGCCACGTCGAGCGCGACGCCCTCGCCAATGATGGTTTCTTCCTCGTAGGCCACCGTTGAACCCTAGCGCGTGTGGCATCGTAGGGGCATGGATCTCGACGCGTTCTCCGCAGTGCGCGAGGCGCGTTGGCAGCGACTCAAGGCCCTGGGTTCTCGGTCGCGCCTCACGGGCGCCGAGGCTGACGAATTCACGCGTTTGTATCAGCACACGGCCACGGACCTTGCGGTCGTGAGATCGTCGGCTCCAGACCCCGCGCTCGTGTCGCGCCTTTCGGTGCTGCTTGCGGGCGCACGCGCGTCGCTCACCGGTGCACGGGAGCCCGTGTGGCGCGAGGCTTCGCGCTTCCTCGCCTTCCGTTTCCCCGCAGCGCTGTTCAGGGTGCGATGGTGGACCGTGGCGACCATGATCGGCTTCCTGGTGATCTCCACCTCGGTGGGTTTCTATACCGCGCATGAGCCCGGCGCGCTTGACGCGCTCGGCACGCCGGACGACAGACAGACGTATGCGAACGAGGCGTTCGCGTCGTACTACTCGGAGAATCCGTCGGCGTCATTCTTTGGCAGGGTGTGGACCAACAATGCGTGGGTCGCGGCGGTGACGGTGGCGGGCGCGTTCACGGGCATCTTGCCGCTCTATATCCAGTTTGAGAACGCGGTGAGCGTGGGGCAGGCCGCGGCCCTGATGAATGAGGCGGGCTATCTCGGAATCTTCTTCCAACTCATCACACCCCACGGACTCCTCGAGCTGACGGCGGTGTGGGTCGCGGGAGGCGCGGCGTTCAAGTTGTTCTGGACCATGCTGGTTCCCGGACCGCGCCCGCGCCTGAGGGCGCTCGCGGAAGAGGGGCGAGCGATGTTCGGCGTGGCCCTTGGCCTTGTCCTGGTGCTGCTCGTCTCGGGGGTTATCGAGGGCTTCGTCACGGGCTCCGCCTTGCCATGGGCGGTCAAGATCTCGATCGGCATCCTTGCGCTTGCCGGGTTCTGGACGTACGTGCTGCTCATCGGTCGCAGGGCCACGAGGGCTGGCTATTCGGGCGATGTCTCGGAAGACTCGCGGGAAGCAATCGCGGCCACGTCCGGATAGCGTCGCGCCGCCAATTCCTAGAGCTTTCCGGCAGCCTTGAGCTCGAGATACCTGTCCGCGAGTTTGGGTGCAATCTCATCGGGTCCAGCCGAGACGATGTCGATGCGGTTCTTGCGCAAACGGTCGCCCACGCCGCGCCTCTCGAGGTCGAAGCGCGTCGCCGCCGCCGCGCCGTAGACGTCGAGGGCGTCGCCCCTCGCCGCCATCATGGCGATCACCTCGGGGTCGTCCGCGGACGCGATCACCACTTGGTGGGTCGCGGCGACGGGTGCGAGGGCGCGCAGCATTCCCGATTCGATCGCGGCAGGGTCGATGCTGGTAAGGACGACCACGAGTGCGCGCTGGCTGAGGGCCTTCCCGATCAAGGCCGCAGCGGCGGACCAGTCGGCCTCGACGAGCCTCGGTTCGATGGGCGCGAGCTGGTCCGCGAGGGCGGCGAGCAATGCGGGCCCCGAGACGCCCTGCACGCGCGCCCGCACGGTGCGGTCAAATGCGACGACCTCGACCCTGTCGCCAGCCCTCGAGGCCAGCGCCGCCAACAACAGGGTCGCCTCGATTGAGGTGTCCAAGCGGGGCTGATCGCCCACGCGCACCGCGGCGTGACGGGACGTGTCGACGAGGATGAAGACCCTGCGGTCGCGTTCGGGTCGCCAGGTTCTGACCACCACGTCGGACCTTCTGGCGGTCGCCCGCCAGTCGATCGACCGCACGTCGTCGCCGATGACGTATTCGCGCAGGGAGTCGAATTCGGATCCCGCGCCACGAATGCGGACCGCGCTGCGACCGTCGAGTTCGCGCAGCCGTGCAAGCCTGGACGGCAGATGCCTCCGCGACGCGAATTCGGGAAGCACCCTCAGCGTCGTGAGCACGGGAATGGACAGCTGGCGGCCTCCCAGGCGCAGCGGTCCGGAAACGCGCACCACGACGGGACCCCCATGGAGGTCACCTCGGCGCGTGGGCGTGAGGGGTGTGTGGAAGCGACGCATTTCGCCCGGCGGAATGTCAAGGGCGTGGCGCGTGGCGGGCGCCCCCGCGGACGGCTGCCACGCGTCCCTCATGAGGCCGCGGACACGCCTGTTCGTGGGGTTCGCGACGATGACGCTTGCCGCGACGTTTTCAAGGCGCCGCACCGAACCCGGCACCTCGCGTCGTGCCGCGAGAGCGCGCGGCGAGGGAGCGAGCGCGACGTCTATCGCCACGAGAAGGCCTACTCCCATGAGCCAAAGCCACACGACGGCGCCGCTCGCGGTCGCCACGCCGAGAGGCAGGGCGAGTCCCGCAAGGGCGACGGTGGGCCAGGAGAGGTACATGGCTCAGCGGGGGACGGGGACCGAAGCGAGAACGCCGTCGAGGACCGAGGCGGGGGTGACCCCCTCCAGCTCGGCCTCGGCGCGCAATTGAATGCGGTGACGAAGCGTGGGGCCCGCAAGGGTCTTCACGTCATCGGGGGTGACGAAGCTGCGGCCAGAGAGCCATGCCCATGCGCGCGAGGTGGCGACAAGCGCGGTCGCGCCACGGGGGGAGACGCCCAAGGCCGTCGATGGGGCCTCGCGGGTGGCGCGGCACACGTCGGCGATATAACCGAGCACCGCGTCGTCGACCCTCACGAGTTGGACCTGCGCACGCGCGGCCGCGAGGTCTGCGGCGGTGGCGACGGGTTTGAGGCCCGCGGCCCTGAGGTCGCGAGGATTGAATCCGTTCGCGTGGCGCTTGAGGACCTCGATCTCGACGTCGCGAGCGGGCAAAGGCAAATTGATCTTCAACAGAAAGCGGTCGAGTTGCGCCTCGGGAAGAGAGTATGTGCCCTCGTATTCCACGGGATTCTGCGTCGCAATCACGAGGAAGGGGTCGGGAAGCATCCGGGCCTCGCCGTCGATCGTGACCTGGCGTTCCTCCATCGCCTCGAGCAGCGCCGACTGCGTCTTGGGAGGAGTCCTGTTGATCTCATCGCCCAGCATCAGGTTGGTGAAGACGGGGCCCTTCCTGAATGAGAACTCGGCGGTCCGCGCGTCGTATACGAGCGAGCCCGTGATGTCACCAGGCATGAGGTCGGGGGTGAACTGCACGCGCTTGGTGTCGAGGTCGAGCGCCGCAGAGAGCGCCCTGACGAGCAGCGTCTTGGCCACGCCTGGCACGCCCTCGAGCAGCACGTGCCCCTTGCACAGCAGCGCAATCATGAGTCCGGTCACTGCGGCATCCTGGCCGACGACGGCCTTGCCTACCTCGGTCCTGACGGCGGCCAGGGTGGACACGAGCGGTGCACTGACCTGCTCGGGAGTCGGTTCTGTCACGTGGGATCAACCTCACTTTCCAGCGCGTCAAGGCGCCGTACCAGGTTAAGCATGGCGGACTCGTCGCGCGGCGGCGGCCCATAGAGCAATTCGTGTGTCACGGCCGAATCGCGCCCGGTGGCGGTGGATACGGCGGTCACGATCTCGGTGGGGGTGGCATGTGGACCGAGACCGAGCCGCGTGGAGAGGCGGCGTGCGACGCCGGCCCTCAATGCGGCGGAGGCGTGACCCGCAGCCCGCCCGCGGCGATAGAGACGGGCCCCGCCCCGCGTTGCCTCGGAACTTGGCACCACGACGGGGAGTGGCTCGGTGACGAGCGCGCCCATGCGGCGCCCCCTCCACAGCGCGGCGACGAGGAACGTCAGGGCGAGCGCGAGGATGGCCGCATTGGTCCAGGCAGGCGCGCGCAGAGTCACACCCGCTCCCTGGCCTGTGCCCCCGAGCGTCGAGGTGTCGAACGGTGTGCCCACGTACCATGCCACCTGATCGCGGGTTCCGAGCAGATTGAGAGCGAGCGCGGCGTCGCCCTCAAGGGCGAGATCCGCATTGGTCATGAACGAGGGGGCTGCCACGACCGTCATCGGCGCGGCGCCGTCCCTTTCGAGTTGGACAAACACCCCGGATCCGAAGCCATCGATGTAACACGTGGTTGCCAAGGCCGTGGCGCGAGTGAGCGAGAGGCGCTGGCCTTCGGTGATGATCGATTCGGCTCGTTGAGCCGCGTCCAGCGAACACTGGGGAAGCACGCTCGTTCGGTCCCCGGCCCAGGCATACGTGAGTCGAGCATCGATGAGCGCGAGGTCGTATTCGCTGGGGGAGAGCCATAGGACAGGTCCCTGCCAGCCGAGGATCGAGTCGATCTGATCTTGGCCGAGGAACGTAGACGACGCGATGACGAGAGTGCCGTCGGATCCGAGCCTCGACCTCGCACCAGAAAGGTTCCCTGTCTCGCTCACGCGGACGCCGCGATCGCGAAGGATCTCCGCGACGGCCCTGGCGCCCCCTGGCTCCGCATTGTTGATGCTCAGTGGCACCGACGACGAGGGCGCCTTGGTCACGGCGAGGAAGACGATGATGAGCATCGAGCCAACGATAAGAGTGGTCAACCAGCCGAACCGGCGCCAACCGCTTTTTGCCTTGGCGCCCGCAGAGGACCCATCGCCGATGACGAAGCCTTCTGGAAGGGTGAGGAGGCTCACGAGAGCACCATCGTGACCGTCTTGGCGCGCGAAACCTCGGCGTCGAGAGCCGCGAGGCTTTCGACATCGACACGGGTCCCCTCGCGGTGCCCGTAACAGAGCTCATCGAACGTCACGGCGCCCGCGTGCAGGTCCTGTTGGTGGTTCGCGAGGGAGCGTGCGATGTCCCTCGCGGCCTCGCGCGCGGTGCGGCCGGCCCTCTCGTCGATCACGACCCGCTCCTCACAGCCTCGGACCATCGCGCGAAAGTACTCGAGGGCTGCGAGGGTGTGGTCTCCCGCCGCGGCCGCGGACTGCGCGGCGTCCCTGATCTCTGAACCCGTCCTCGTGTCGTCGTCGAGGAGGAAGGCCGACGAGGAACGACCGCGCTGGCGCACAGCGGGTACGGCGATCCTCGCGGCGATCACAATGATCGCCGCAAGGACGAGTGCCCCGACGAGATAAAGAATCGGCGGAAAGCCCGCGCCCCCCGTACGGTCGAGCAGTTTCGAGAGTTGTTCGATGAACCACGCGCCGAGGCGGTCGAAGAGTGAATCCCCACGGTGGTACACGGACCGGGCGAGTTCGTTCTCTGCCCAGTGCCTTGCCGTCTCGGCGTCAGGTGTGACGGGGATTGTCCAGCGCAGCATCAAGCACCGTGAGCGCGTTGGGCCGACTGCGCGAGAACCAGGTCAAAGCCCTCGCGCCTCATGCGCTGGTCCGTGTAGATCACGGCCGTGACCGACGCGAGAAACACCGTCGACAGCAGCACGCCGATGTAGGAGGCCGCCGCGAGGATCGCCACGAACAGCCCCGTGGACACCCCCTCCGAGTTGAAGGCGACCAGGGGCAAGAAGACCGAAACCGGCGCCGAGATCACGTTCTGAATCACGCTCGTGATGATGGTCGCGACCGCGAGGATCGAGAAGATCATCCAGAATCTCCCGGTGGTGAGGTTCCAGGATCGGCGCATCGCCGCGATGGGCCCCAGGCGCTCAAGAACGGCCGCGGGAAGGGTGAGCGATAGCTTGATCGAAAGCCACACCAGTGCCGCGACGGTCCCGAGGCCGAGCAGGATGCCCAACACGATCGCGAGTGCGGGGGAGACTGCGGCGCTCACGATGACGATGATCACGAGCACCGCATAGCCGACCGTGGCGACCCCCAGCATGAGCAGCGTGACCCCGATCACCGCGGGCATGCGCTTGAGGGCTGCCATCCACGCCTCGCGGGGACCGATCTTCACACCGATGACAGATCGGCCGACCGAGACCGAGCTGAGCGCAGTCACCATCGTCAACAGCAGGCTCGATACCAGCGTGCCCAGCACGAACGAGACGATGCCTCCGGCCGAGAAAGGGCTGTCGCTCGACATCGGGTCCATCGACAGGGCGTCGGCGAAGTACGTGAAGCCAAATCCAAACAGCGCGATCGTGGCGACGAGGGCCACCACAGCGTTAAGCCCGAGCATGACCTTGGGATTGTGGCGCAGCGCCTTGATACCGCCGTCGAGCACCTGGCCAAATGAGAGCGGTCGCAGCGTGATGATTCCCGGCTTGAAGCGCGCATACGCGTCGGGTCCCGCCTGGGATGCGTGTGGCTGCGTTGGCTGGCCGGGCGCCGCTTGCCCTGGCGCTGAGCTGTCGGGTGACGCGGGAGGCGCGCCCCAACCGGAAGGCGGTGTGGGTGTGTGATCGGGAGCCGTGAAGCTATGCGACGGTGGCGCAGGCGAGCCGAAATCGTCCGACTCGCCATGAGGTGAAGCCCATGGTGAGTCGCTGTTCGGTGTGGTGCCGTCCACAGACCCCTCCTCGCGTGTGTACGCCTCATCTTGCCATGCACACTGACGTGCAGATGAGCCATTACTGCGACCGCGTGATGTGCCTGGTGGGCGTGCGTGGCATCATGGCGCTATGGTCGCGAAAATCTTGGTGGTCGACGATGACCCCGCCGTTTCGGAAATGATCGGCATCGTGTTGCGCGCAGACGGGTTTGATCCCGTGTTCTGCGACCACGGCGACCGTGCCGTGGGCATCTTCCGTAGCGAGCAGCCCGACGTGATTCTGCTCGACCTGATGCTGCCTGGGAAGTCGGGGATTGATATCTGCCGCGAAATCCGCGCGGAGTCAGGCGTTCCCATCATCATGCTCACCGCGAAGTCGGACACCGTGGACGTGGTGCTCGGGCTCGAGTCGGGCGCCGATGACTACATTCCCAAGCCATTTAAGCCCCGTGAGCTCATTGCCAGGGTGAGGGCCAGGTTGCGCCGCAATGACAACGGCGCTCCCGGCGTGGTGCGCATCGGCGCGCTCGAAATCGACGTCACCGGTCACCGCGTCTCGCGTGACGGCGAGGTCATTCAACTCACGCCCCTCGAATTTGATGTGCTCGTGACTCTCGCTCGCCACCCGGGCCAGGTCTTCACTCGCGAGGTGCTGCTCGAGGACGTGTGGGGATACCGGCACGCCGCGGACACCAGGCTCGTCAACGTTCACATCCAGCGACTGCGCGCCAAGATCGAAACCGACCCAGAGAACCCCGAAATCGTGTTGACGGTGCGAGGGGTGGGGTACAAGGCCGGCGGCCATACCCCGTGAAACTGACCGCACGCGCGATCCGCATGTTGGTGCTCGCGCCGATGCGCACCTTTTGGCAGCGCTGGACCCGGTCGATGCTGCTCAGGGTCGTGACGTCCACGCTTGTCGTGGGGCTCGTGGCTGTGGCAGGCCTCGGCGCATACGTCACGACGGAGATTCGTGACGGGCTCGTCGACAAGCGCGTCGATGGAATCTTGTCCGAATCGGCGAGCGACGTCGCGGGAACTCAGGCGAGCATCGCGGCGGCCACCGCCGAAACTCCTGGCGACCTGCAGCGGCTTGTCAACGATCAGCTTGAGGCGCTTCAACTTGGTGCGGTAGGCCGCGAGTGGGTCTTGCTCAGGGCGCCAGGGAACACGTCCGACGTGTTCCTCAGCCTCTCGAGTTCGGATCCGGAGCTCGTGCCCGTGATCACGCCGGCCCTGCGCGCGTCGATTGTGCCCGACGGCCCGCAGTTCTGGCAGTTCGTGGCGATGCCGGACACGGGCACACCCGCGGTGGTCGTTGGCGCCCCTCTCGTGGTGCGTTCCGCGGAGGACTACGAGCTGTACTTCATTTACTCACTCGCGAACGAGCAGGACACCCTCGACCTGATCCAGCGCGTGCTCGCGCTTGGCGCTGCAGTGCTCGTTGGCCTCGTGCTCTTCATGACGTGGACCGTCACGCTCCAAGCAGTGCGGCCGGTGCGGGCTGCTGCACGGGTTGCGGCGCGACTCGCGGACGGTCACCTGTCAGAGCGCATGGCGGTGCGCGGCAATGACGAGATGGCGACTCTCGCCACGACGTTCAATGACATGGCGAGTTCTCTGCAGCGGCAGATCACGAGGATGGAGGACCTGTCGAGGCTTCAAAGGCGCTTCGTGTCCGATGTGTCGCATGAGCTGCGCACGCCGCTCACCACGGTCCGCATGGCGTCCGATGTCCTTCACGACGCCCGAGGCGATTTTCAGCCAGCGGTGGCCCGCTCAGCCGAGCTTCTTGCGATGCAGCTCGATCGTTTCGAGTTGCTCTTGGCCGATCTCTTGGAGATTTCGCGCATCGACGCGGGTGCCGCCTTGCTTGACTTTGAGGATCACGACCTCGCGGAGGTGGTGCGTTATCAAATGGAGGGGCTCGTTCCCGCCGCCGCGGAACAGGGCGTCGAGCTGAGGCTGTGGGTGCGCGAGGGGAGCAATACCGTGTCGATGGACGTGCCGCGCGTCGGCCGCATCATCCGCAACCTGTTGTCGAACGCAATTGAGCACGCCCAGGGCGGCCCTATCGACGTCGCGGTTGCCTCGAGCTCGCGCACCGTCGCCGTCGTGGTGCGCGACTACGGCGTGGGCCTGACGACCTCGCAAGTGGCGAGGGTCTTTGATCGCTTCTGGAGAGCGGATCCCGCGCGGGCTCGCACCATGGGAGGCACGGGCCTGGGCCTGTCGATCTCGCGTGAAGACGCTCAACTGCATGACGGTGCGCTCGAGGCGTGGGGCGTTCCAGGTGAGGGCGCCGCGTTCCGGCTCATGCTGCCGCGCGGGTCCGGAGGTCTTGGGGTGAGGGAACCCCTTCCGCTTGCCATGACTGCCGAGGACTTTTCTCGCCTGGCCAAGCGTGTGCGGCTCATCGGTGAGGTGATCGAACGATGAAGCGCATCTTGACGGCCGTGTTCGCGTGTCTCGTCCTCGCGGCGTGTGCGGCTATTCCCACAGGCGGCCCCGTGAACGAGGGCGACGCCGAGGTCGCTCAAGGAAAAGCGTCCCTGCCCATTCTTGAGGGTCCAGTGCCAGGCGCGACTCCGAGTGCCATCGTGCGCGGCTTTCTCGCGGCCGCAGTAGGCGGTTCGGTGAGCGGCTATGACGTAGCCAGGGAGTTCCTCACTCCTGCGGCCAGCAACGGTTGGGATCCGCTCGCGGAGGTGACGGTCTTCGACTCGAGGCAGGTGGTTCCCAACTTCGACGAGACGACAGGCACCTTCACCTACGCGGTGCCCGTGGCGGCCAGGGTCGATGCGGCAGGCGTGCTCACCGAGGCGACGCCAGACGAGAATCGCACGCTCGAATTTGCGTTGACCACCGATGGCGACGGCAATTCCCGCATCGCGAGTCTCGACGACGGCATCGTGATGTCCGCAGCGGACTTCACGCGCTACTTCCGGCCGATCAAACTCATGTTTGCGTCCGCGGACCTCGTGACGCTCGTGCCCGAGGTCCGCTGGTTCCCGAACAACGACCAGATCGCGACGGCGGCGGCACGCGAGCTCGTGAGGGGTTCATCGCCGTGGCTCACCGACGCGGTCCGCACCGGCTTCCCGCCGGGTTCGGCCCTCAACGTCGATGCCGTGGTTGTTGAGGACGGCATCGCCACCGTGGCTCTCGCGCCTGGCTCTGCGGGCGATGCCTCCGAGCGGTCGCTTGCGGGCGAACAGCTGCTCCTCACCCTCACCCAGCTCTCGAGTGTTCAGGAGGTGGTGACGACAGTGGGGAACCTGCCCTTGGCGGGCGACGATTCGGCAGCGCTCGAAACGGCGCCCTTGCCAGACGAGCGTGCGGCCGTGATCGTCGGCGGACGGCTTGGGTATTGGTACGACAACGCCGTCACCGTCACCCCCGCGAGCGTCGGCGTCGTCCCCGAGGGGGCGTCAGGACTTGCGCTCGCGTACGACGCCCTGACGATCGCGATGGTCGTTGATGGCTCGGTGGTCACGACGACCGCGCTCGCAGATTCCACGGCGCTTGAGGCCCCGCCCGCCGACCCCGACGCTGCGGGGGGCCCCGTGATTCCGACCACGAGGCTCGTCGAGGGTCGCGACCTCGTGGCACCCTCTTACGATGCTCACGGCTGGCTGTGGACCGCTGAGTCGGAGTCAAGCGGCACGGTGCTTGTTGTCGCTGGCGACGGCACGCTCGTGACGCTCGCTGCACCGCAGCTGGCTGGGCGCAGCATTCAGGCCCTCGAGATGTCGCGCGACGGAGCGCGCTTGGCGGTCCTGAGCCGTGCTGGCGGCGGTCAGGTGCTCGAAGTCATGGCGGTCGAGAGGGACGAGAGCGGCGTACCCCTCGCCCTCGGGCAGCCGCTTGCGCTTGGGCCGGCGGTGCGCGAGTCGATCGACTTGGCGTGGCTCGACGACGTTTCGGTGGCGACCATCGGCGAGGAGTCGGGGGAGATCTGGATGGTCGATGTGGGTGGCTGGACCACGGGCGTCACCGCGGTGGCAGGTGGGTCTTCAGTGACCGCCCGCAACGGTGTGAGGACGCTCCTCACCGTGGGCGAAGGCATCCTGTTCGCGCGGTCTGGCACCAGCTGGGCGCCCAAGGCCGCAAACGTGTCAGACGTGACGTACGCGGGCTGACGCGAGTCCTTTCCGTCGGGCCTCGGGATGTATCGACCTCACGCCGTGTCGTCCCCACGCCGTGGCGCTGCGCGGCGCTCCCAGGCGGGGTGGGTGACGATGTGCGTCGCCCGCCTCCGTGGCAGCGTGGCGCGTATGGCGGAGATTGCGGGCGAGCCGCGAAATGCGGTGATGAACGCGGCGGTACGTGCGGCGAGGGACCTCGCGCGCCTGGTTGTTCCCGTGAGCTGCCCCGGATGTGGAGCGCGCGACGTGCGGTGGTGCGAGGACTGCGAGTCCGCCTGGTGGGAGGCCCCGTTGCGGTCCGAGTCTTCGGCCCCACGGCTCGACATCGAGGGTCGAGCGCCGCTGCCCGTGTGGGCGATCGCAGAGCTGACGGGCCCCAGCCACGCGATGGTGGTGGCCTGGAAGGACGGCGGCAGGCGAGACCTTGATCGCCTCTTTTCCGATGCCGTGGAGCGCGCGGCCGCGTCGATCGCCCCCGCGCTGGACTCGCGACGCTTCGGTGGCTCGCACGCGCCCGTGGCCGTGGTGCCGGTTCCCGCTCGCGCGGCGAGCACGCGAGCGCGGGGCATCGACCTTCCTGGGTTGCTTGCTGACGCCGCCGCCGCCGGTCTTGCCTCCGCGGGGGTCGCGGCAAGCGTGAGGCCAGTTCTCGCCATCGGGCGCGGCGAACAGCGCGGGGCGAGCGCTCGGCAGCGTTGGCGCCAGGCGGCGTCGATGCGGGTCGAACGGACTGTAGGCCCACCCGCAGTCGCGCTCTTGGTTGACGACGTGATGACAACCGGTGCGACCCTCGCGGCCGCAGTGCGTGCGCTCGACGTGACATTCCTCACCGTCGGAGGCGGACTGTGCGTCGCGGCCGCGGAGCCTTCTGGCGCAAGGGAGCAACGGGCACTATCGTGAGGAGACGACCTACCGGTCACACCTTCCCGAGGCTAAGAGGGGGTGATGAAACAAGGCGCATAGAGGCGCCGACATCATCGCCCGTTGTGCCGCGCAATTGCGCGGCGACTCAGAAGGAGCACCTCTCATGGACATCGCCATTGTGGGACGCCACACCAAGGTCAACGACGACATGCGTGGGCGAATCGCCACCAAGATGGAGAAGCTCAGTGCGCTCGCGCCTCTGGCGACGAGGGCCGAGGTCCACGTGGTTCACGAGCGCAACCCCAAGCTCTCGACCGATGCCGAACGCGTGGAAATCACGCTCCATGGACGCGCCGTTGTGCGCGCCGAGGCATCTGCCGAAGACAGGGTTGCCGCGCTCGAGTTGGCCACGAATCGCGTCATCGAGCAGTTACGCAAGCTCCACGAACGAAGGGCTCACCGCCATCAGGGCAAGGCCGATATGGCGACGTTTGCGATGGCGGACATGACCGCGGCCGAAGCGTCCGAAGCGTCCGCTTCGGAGTCAGAGGTCGAGAGCGTGGAGGCGTGGGACGGACAACCAGCATCATCTGTCCGCGAGATCCCGCTTGATGGAACGCCGATCGTTATTCGATCCAAGGTGCACGCCGCAGACCCCATGAGCGTGCCCGACGCGATCGACCAGATGGAACTCGTGGGTCACGACTTCTTCCTGTTCCTCGATTCCGACTCCGGAATGCCGAGCGCCGTCTACCGCAGGCGCGGCTGGACCTACGGCGTGATCCACCTCAACCACCTCGATAGTGGGCTCGAGAAGGCCTCCGCCTAGCCGTGTTCGCGAGCGGGGCCCGCCCGAGAGGGCGGGCCCTTGCCGCGCGCGGGTGCGGCAGCGTTGCGCCTAGAGCGAGAGGAATCGGAGTCCCACCACTGACCACCTAAGATGGTTGGCGGCCCCACGCAGGAAGGCGGGACAAGCACCGTGGCAGTAATGGATCGAATCATCCGTATGGGTGAGGGGCGCCAGTTGCGCCGCTTGCAGCGCGTCGTGACCCTCACCAACGGCCTTGAAGAGGCCTACGCGGGGCTCACTGACGAGGAGCTGCGCTCACTCACAGTTGACTTCCAGGAGCGCGCATCCGGCGGGGAGAGTCTCGACTCGCTCATGCCCGAGGCGTTCGCTGCGGTGCGCGAGGCGTCCAAGCGGACATTGGGCCTGCGGCACTTCGACGTGCAGATCATGGGCGGTGCCGCGCTTCACGCTGGCAATATCGCCGAGATGAAGACCGGTGAGGGCAAGACCCTCGTCGCGACGCTTCCCGCGTACCTCAACGCCCTCACGGGCAAGGGTGTCCACGTGGTCACGGTGAACGACTATCTGGCCTCGTACCAGTCCGAACTCATGGGGCGCGTCTTCCGGTTCCTGGGCATGGACACAGGCTGCATCATCAGCGGCCAGGACCCCGCGACCCGCAAGCGCCAGTACACGGCCGACGTCACGTACGGCACCAACAATGAATTTGGCTTTGACCACCTGCGCGACAACATGGCCATGGATCCGTCGCAACTGGTGCACCGCGGCTACAACTACGCGATCATCGATGAGGTCGACTCGATCCTCATTGACGAGGCGCGCACGCCGCTCATCATCTCGGGCCCCGCTGCCGGGGACAACCTCACGTGGTACGTCGAGTTTGCCCGCCTGGTGAAGACGCTGAAGGCTGACGTCGACTACGAGGTCGAAGAGGTCAAGCGTGCGGTCGGAATCCTGGAGCCAGGGATCGACAAGATCGAGGCCGCCCTCAAGATCGACAATCTGTACGACCCTGCGAACACCCCGCTTATCGGGTTCCTCAACAACGCGATTCGCGCCAAGGAACTGTTCAAGAAGGATCGCGAGTACGTGGTCCAGGGCGGCGAGGTGCACATCGTCGATGAGCACACGGGCCGCATGCTCTCCGGGCGTCGCTATTCAGAGGGACTGCACCAGGCCATCGAGGCCAAGGAGGGCGTCCAGATCAAGGCGGAAAACCAGACCTACGCCTCGATCACGCTGCAGAACTACTTCCGTCAGTACGACAAGCTCGCCGGTATGACGGGTACCGCTCAGACCGAGGCGGCCGAGTTGAACTCGACGTACGGGATGAACGTTTTGCCCATCCCGACGCACATGCCGATGATTCGCGCTGATGAAGCCGACCTGTTGTTCAAGTCCGAACAGGCCAAGTTCAACGCGATCATCGAAGACATCGTCGAACGGCACCAGAATGGGCAGCCGGTACTCGTGGGCACCGTCTCCGTTGAGAAGTCCGAGACGCTGAGCAAGGAACTGCGCAAGCACGGGATTCCCCACAAGGTCCTCAACGCCAAGCACCACGCCACGGAGGCCGCGGTCATCGCCGAGGCCGGGCGCAAGGGTGCGGTGACGGTAGCCACCAACATGGCAGGCCGCGGCACCGACATCATGCTGGGCGGAAACCCTGAGTTCAGGGCCGTCGAGGAGATGCACAAGCGCGGTATCGATCCGCACGACAACCCCGAGGACTACGAGCGGGAATGGGCGGCCGTTTTCGAGGCCGCCAAGGAAGCCGTGACCACGGAGCACGAGGAGGTTCTCGCCGCGGGCGGGCTCTACGTGCTGGGAAGCGAGCGCCACGAATCGCGCCGCATCGACAACCAGCTGCGTGGACGCTCAGGCCGCCAGGGGGACCCCGGCGAGTCTCGTTTCTACCTGTCTCTCGAAGACGACCTCATGCGGATGTTCCAGTCGGGCCTCGCCTCGACCATGATGAACTCTGCGGCGTTGCCAGACGACCTGCCGATCGAGTCGAAGATGCTGTCGCGCGGTGTGCGGAGCGCCCAGGCACAGATCGAGGGTCGCAACTCCGAGATCCGCAAGAACATCCTCAAGTACGACGATGTGGCGTCATCTCAGCGGACCATCATCTACGGCGAGCGCCGCCGCATCCTGAACGGTGAGAATCTCCGTGACCAGGTGCGCGACTTTGTCGACGACGTGGTGGGCAATGCGGTCATGTCCACAACTGCGGTAGGTGCGCCCGATGACTGGGACATCGAGGCGATGTGGAAGGACCTGCGCGCCATCTACCCCGTGTCTCTCACGACCGATGAGGTAATCGAGGAGGCCGGCGGTTTGCGGTACCTCAACCAGGCCTTCATGGTGCGCGAGCTGACGGCTGATGCCAGGGTCGCCTACGAGGCCGTCGAGGAGCGCATCAGCGTTGACTTGATGCGTCAGGTGGAGCGTCAGGTGTTGCTCCAGGTGATCGACATGAAGTGGCGCGAGCACCTCTACGAGATGGACTATCTCAAGGAGGGCATCGGCCTGCGAGCGATGGGTCAACGTGACCCGCTCATCGAGTATCAGCGCGAGGCTCACCAGATGTTTGGCGCGATGGCGGATGCCGTCAAGGAGCAGGCCCTGCAGGTGCTCTACCGCGTCGAGAAGCGCGAGACTGCCCCCAAGCCGGCGCTCGACGCGACAGCGGCCGCAGCAACGGCCTCGAAGGCGCGCAATGCAGATGCCCCCGCAGCATCGGGCGACAAGTCGGCGCGGGCCCCGTCGGGGCCCGCAGTGCAGCGCGCGTTGGGATCCAATACGGCGACGGGCGGTGGAGCCGTCAAGGCCTCGATGGGTGCACTCACGTACTCCGGCCCTGCGAGCGATGGGTCCGGCAAGACCGTGTCGTCGAAGGCTACCGGCGCGAGCGCCAAGCCGAGCATCGACGGTCGCTCGTTCCCAGGGACCGCCAAGAATGCGCCGTGCCCCTGTGGATCAGGCAAGAAGTACAAGGCCTGTCACGGAAAGAACGAGGAGTAGGCCCGCGGAGGAGTTTCGCTAGCCGATGTCGATGGTGGTGACAAGCCATCGGCCAGACACCGCCTCGAGCCTCATGGCGATCGCGTGTGCGGCGTCGCCTTCGGTGGCTACCACTGCGGCCTCGACCGCAGTGGGGCTCACCCGGCACAACCGCACACGAGCGACTCCGACGGCACCTCGAGGGGCATAGTTGGCCCTGCGCGAAAGCGATTGTTGGCGTAACAGAACGGTCCTCATCGTGGGCGTGATCCATCGTGTGAGGCGATCGATCCCCTCCGCACCCATGGCAATCTCGAATGCGAGCTTCGCCACGGTGCACACGAGTGGGGTCGGGTCGCCGAGCGGTGCGCGCTTGCGATAGGGCGCGGGCACACCGCGATGTGACGAGAGCGTAGGGACGGGTGCGAGGACGACCGCCTCTGCGTCGATGTCGAGGGCTTCTGTGCGCGCCAAGGCCTCTGCAGTCATGATGTGAACCCCGTCGGAATCGTGAGGTGAAGCCCCGGATGGATGAGCGAGGGGTCGTCGCCGATAGCGACGATGTTTGCCTTGTACAGTTCGGGCCACGCACCGGCGATGTCCGCTTCGGTCGCGTCGATGTCCAATAACGACTCGGCAATGCGCCATAGCGAGTCGCCTGCTTGAACCACATACCCGGTAGGGGTTTGGGGGTCGCCGGCCGGAATCGCGACGACCGGCGCCGGCGTCGCGTGCCGTGGCGCATCCGGCGTGGGAGTTTCCATCTCGGGCGCCCACCCCACCGTGAGTATCGAATCGGCTCTCACCCGAGAGGCATCGGAGTTGCTTGCTTCTATCGCGTTCGAATCCGAAGAGGCCGAAGCGGGGGCGCCTACCCACCCCGCGCCGAGGGTGGGACAGGTACCCGATTGCGCCGCGAGGGCCGGCCCGGCGAAGCCTGCCGAAAGGCTCAGGCCGAGCGCTGTGGCGGTCACCCTGGTCCATCCGGAGGGGGCGAGCGCGGCAAGTGCCCTCGGTATCGCCCGGCCCCGACGAGCGACCGCGCCAAGGATCATCGCATACCCGGTAAGCGCGAGGTAAGTGGCGATCGCGGCCCCGACGGTTGCCGCACACAGGGTGAGCCCGTCCTCGAGTACAAGCTCGGCATCGGCGAGCGGGGTCGACCCCCACGTCGTCCACATGGCGGCGGCGGACCGTGCCAACGCCCATGCCACCACAGGCATGGCCAGCACCGTAAACAGGGCGGCGGCCCTCTCAATAATCCTCATTTCCCCTCCTCGCGTCTTTTGTAACCATTTGATGCAGTTTGATGACACTAGAGATACACCAATACTGTTTGATTGTCGAGGCGAGCCGCGCTGGCCTGTGGACGTGGGCGTCCCGTAGCGTTGGGTCATGCGATGGAATGACCTCTTTGCTGACCTTGAAGCCCAGATGGGCGCGGCTGAGAACGCGCAGTTTCAGGCGGAGGTTCAGGACCTCACTCGTTCTGAGCGCGCCACGGTTGAACTGGCCGCCAGGCTGCTCAGCGCACGGGGCATGGCGATCGCGCTGACGCTGCGCGACGGCGAGATTGTGAGGGGCATAATCGTCGACGCGGCCGCACAGTGGCTCCTCGTGGGGGAGACGGGGCCTCAGACGCTCGTGCCGTTGTCCGCAGTGGTCATGGTGAAGGGGCTGCCGCCGCGAAGCACGGAACTGAGCGAGGTGGACCGCAGGTTGGGCCTCGGACACGCGTTGCGGGCGCTTGCTCGTGACCGCGAGAGGGTCATCGTGGACACCGGTGCAGGCTCGGCGGCGGGCCTCGTCGGAGCGGTGGGCGCGGATTACATCGAGGTCTCGACCTCGGTGGGCTCGTCTGTAGCGGTGCCGATGGCCGCCATCACGCGAGTCCGCTCGGCGGGCTAAGGCGCGTGCAGGTCAGGCGCGGGACACTTAGCGCGGCTAGGCGTCCGAGTTGCCCGCCTGGATCTTGTCGCGCGTCGCCTGGTACTGCCGAGCGATGTAGTTCTCAAGCTCTACGGACTCGATGCGCCACTGTCCACGGCCGCCCACCTGGATAGCGGCCAACTCCCCTGACCGCACCAGCGCATATGCCTGGGGCGAGGAAATGTTGAGAACTTCCTGCACATCGGGCAGGGTAAGAAAGCGTGGTGCCATGCACCCATTGTGTCACTGGGGTGAGGTGCAGGCCCGTTTTCCACAGCCCCTTGGCTTAGCGCGGCGGATCCGGCAAGATGGCAGGCACGTTGAGAGGGGAATTCTTATGGGCGGCGCACCGATAGCAGGCAGACTCAGGCGCCCAGGATGGCGAGATCCGCGGCTACTCCTGGGGCTTCTCCTGATTGCTGTCTCGGTCACTGCGGTGACTGCGACGGTCAGGGCTGCCGACGAGACCACCCCGTACTACGCAGCGCGAAGCACGCTGACACCGGGGGCGATCGTGACGCGTGACGACGTCAAGGTCGTCAGGGTGCGCCTCGAGGGTGGCACCTACGTTGCACCTGGAGACGAGCCGTGGGGCAAGGTGGTCGCGCGCGTGATCGGTCGCGACGAGCTTCTTCCCGCAGGTGCTCTGACGGCACCGGACAACTTTGCCGCGAGAACCATCGCGGTGCGAACCACCCTTCCGCTCGCGGACGGAATCGACGCAGGCTCGGTCGTGGACATTTATCTGACTACGGATGACGACAGCCCCAGCACCACGGTCGTCGCGCGCGGATTGACGGTCGAGTCGGTCGAGCACGACGACGGCTCATTCTCCGCGTCGACGGTCGAGACGGTCTATGTGGTCGCGGCTCGAGACGAGGTCGAGGGTTTGCTCGACGCGCTTGCGTCGCGCGGCGATATCTCGGTGGTGGGTTTGGCGGGCGGCGGATCGTGAACATCCCGATCCTCATAGCGGTACGCGGCGCGCGCGAATCGACTATTGCGGCGATGGTGGGCTCGGCTCCGGGCCTTTCCGTGGCGCGCCGATGCGCGGATTTGAGCGAGGCGCTTGCCGCCGCTCACGCGGGTGTCGGTGCTGTGGTACTCGTGTCGGAGCAGGCGCACCTCCACAGGGGGACCGTCGTCGAGTTTGCCTCGGCCGGAGTCCCCGTCGTGGGGATTCCGTCGACGGATGACGCCGCGGACCACCTTCGCAGCCTTGGAATTCAGGAGGTTGTCCCCACGGACGCCGATGCGAATGCGTTGGTGGCGGCGGTGACGCGAGCCGCGCGACGAGCCCCCGAGTTCGAGTTCTTGGCCGCGGCAAGTGAGCGTGAGATGACCGTCGAGCCGGGTACCCGTGGCGCCATCATCGCCGTGTGGGGCCCCGCCGGCGCTCCAGGCAGGACCACCCTTGCCGTGGCAATCGCCTATGAACTCTCCCAGCATGAACCAGTAATTCTCGTGGACGTTGACACGTATGGCGGCGCGGTGGCGCAGGCCCTAGGGCTCTTGGATGAGGCGCCAGGGATTGCCGCGCTCGCGCGAGCGTCGCTCCACGGGACGCTATCCGACGACACGGTCACGCACCATGCGCTCAGGGTGACTCAAGGTCTCAAGGTCTCAAGGTCTTATCGGGAATGACGCGGCCGGATCGCTGGCCCGAGTTGTCGCCTGCCGCTCTTGAGCCCGTGTGGGACCTGCTGCGTACGCATGCGGCCGTGACCGTGGTCGATTGTGGTTCGCCCCTCGAAACCGATGAAGAGCTTCAGTACGACACGCGGGCTCCCCAGCGCAATGGGGCCACGCTCTCCGCGCTCGCTGCAGCCGACGTCGTCGTCGCGGTGGGTTCGAGTGAGCCGTTGGGCATGCAACGGCTTGTGCATGGGCTTGCGGCGCTCGACGACGTAGTCCCGACGGACATGACTCCGCGTGTGGTGGCGGTGAATCGGGTGCGAGCATCCGTTGCCGGGCTGCGCCCGCGCGAGGCGGTGGCAGACGCACTGCTGCGATACAGCGGGGTCGAGAAGGTATGGCTGGTCGACTGGGACCCGCGCGCGTGTGATGCGGCGACGCTCGCAGGCCAGGCCGTTGGCGAGCGCGCGCCACGGTCGGCGGCCCGCAAGGGCATGCAGGCCGTGGCACATGCCGCGCGGGCCGCGGTGCCCGTCACTGCACCCCAATAGGACGTGGCCCGCACCCGCGCGCCGACAGGTGATCGGGCCTCGAGGACCCCCACACTGGAGCCATGAGGGTCTACATTCCTGCGACAGTCGATGACCTGGTCTTGCAGACTTCGGGCCAGTGGGCGCCAGAGCGTGCTTTTGCCGTGACCGAGGCGTGGCGCGATGCCGCTGAAGATCTTGACGAGGACGAGCTGGCCGAGGCAGCCATCGACGCGGCAGCGATGGAGTCGGGCCTCGCACATGGCTCGCGATTGCGCGCGGTCATCGCGGCCGACGTCTCGCGCGCGGATGCCGTGGTGGAACCCTCAGTGCATCTCGCGGCCGTGCGGATCAACGGCAAGCTCGCTACCGCATCGGTGGCGTGCGTGTTCCTCGATGAGGAGGATGCGGCCTCCGACGTCGTCGCCGCGCGTGACGGTGACGAGGATGCGCTCGAGCGACTCGCTGATCGCACGCTGCTGTGGTACGACCTCGCCGAGGTACTCGGGAAGGGTTAGCGCGGGGCGAGGATTTCTACGACCTCGTCGTGGAGGATTCCGTTGGTGGCCAGCGCGTCGCCGCAGAAGGGCCCCGCAGTGCCCGCGAGGGACGTGAACCTGCCGCCAGCCTCCGTGATGATCGGCACCAAGGCCGCCATGTCGTGGAGTGCGAGTTCAGGCTCGCACGCGATATCGACGGCGCCCTCGGCCACCATGATGTAGCTCCAGAAATCGCCGTAAGCGCGCGTGCGAGTCGCAATGCGCGTGAGATCGAGCAGGGGATCTAGAAGATCCCTGGTCTCCCAGCCGATCAGCGAACTGAACGAAAGTGATGCGTCTTTCGCGGTCGCGATCGCGGACACGGAAAGGCGACGCGGCTCCGTCGGGAAGCCAGGCAGAGTCGTGACCGACCAGGCTCCCGAGCCTTGAGACGCATACCAGCGCCGGCCCAGCGCGGGGGCGCTCACGACGCCTACGACGGCGACATCATCGACAATCAAGCCGATCAGTGTGGCCCACACCGGTACGCCTCGGACAAAGTTCTTGGTGCCGTCGATGGGGTCAATGACCCAGCGACGTGGTGAATTGAGAGTCGCCGTGCCTTGGGTGACGCCGTACTCTTCGCCGACAATCGTGTCAGCGGGGTACTCGGCCAACAGGCGGTCCCTGATCAACTTTTCTGCGGCGCGGTCTACCGCGGTGACGGGAGTGTCATCGGCTTTGAACTCGATATCCAGGTCTCCCTGATATCCCGCGGTCGTGACAGCGTCGACGGCGTCGGCGAGGCTCAGGGCGAGCGCCAGTTCATTCGTATAGGGCATGGTGCAAGGCTAGTGGGTTTGCGGCCGGCCCCGAGGGCACTGCGGGACAATTCAGCCATTCGTTGATGCTGTGAGAGCCAACGTAAGCGCCACCGTGTGATGTGGGTCAGGAATTCGAGGCATTGCGGAGAGGCCTCGCCTAGACGCCCGTGATCCCAAATACCGGCCACTTTCCTCCGCTTGGCGTTCTACTCCTAGTCACGATTGCTATTCTGGTTTAAGATAAGTAGTCGGAATAACCAACGCAAGGAGAAGTGACGCGAAGTGAGCCCCGTCGTGATGCCTCCTCATAGTGAGGAGCTGCACGAGTGGGATATCGGCGGCGGTGGCCTAGGGTCGAGCAGCTCCTATGTCGCTACAGTGCCCCCGAAGTTGGCGCGTGTGGCCGTCGCGCTGTCGCCCGAAACCGCGCAGGGATGCGCACGTGTGGGACTGGAACTCGCGGTCGCCGCACGGGCACACAACGTTGCTGGGGAAGCTCAAGAAGCAGCGCGTTCCTTGCTCATCAATGTTGAAGCAGTCGCATCATCCCTGATAGAAGGAGATTCCACGTCGTTTGTTGAATTGGCAAAGAGCGCGGCACTCCTCCCCTCCACGAGGGCGTCGCGGCATGCGCAGGCCAGCGTCGAGGCACTCACCGCACACCTCGCAGCGGCCGACAGGGCTCTCGGCCTGGGCGCGCTTGCTGCTGCCCATACGGCACCAATTGCCACCTTGGGAGCGCGTCGCGTCGCGAGCTATCGCACCTCTCAGACCTGGATGGGAGGCTCCGATTTGTGGCCGGCAGGGGCCGATTACGTGGCCCCGCATCCTGCACATGTTTCTGCACTGATGGAGGACCTCGTGGAGTTCTGCGCCAGGACGGACGTGGATCCCATCGCGCAATCGGCAATCGCCCACGCGCAGTTCTTGTCGATACAGCCCTTTGCCGATGCCAATGGGCGTGCCGCGCGCGCCCTCATCAACGGGGTATGGCGCCGTCGAGGACTCACTAGAGGCCTCGTGGTGCCCGTCTCGGCCGCGATCGCAGGGGACAGGCGGCGCTATGGCTCGGCGTGGCGTGCATATAGGGAGGGTGACGCGGAGCCGATGATCGACCTCGTCGCGGGGCACGCTCTGCGCGCGGTGAAGGAGGCTACGGCGTCGGCCGGGCGCATCGCGAGGATGCCTGAGGACTGGAGGGACGCGGCGCGGCCGAGGCGAGGCTCTGCCGCTCACCGCCTCACCGCGGTGCTCGCCGCTCAGCCCATCGTCAATGCCGCCGAGGTGCAGCGCCTCACGAGTGCCTCGCAGGCCAGCGCTTACGACGCGATCGCGACGCTTGCGGAGGCGGGTGTGCTCCGCAGGCTCAGCCGCTCTCGCAGGGACACCGTATGGGTGGCTTCAGCCTTGATCGACGAGGCTGACGAGGTGACTGCCCGGTTGGGCGGAAGCGGCGCGGGCGTCCACTAGTAGCCCTCGCCTGCGGCCTTCGAGGCCAGCAGTCGCCTGATCGAGTCGATTTTGACGGCTCGGTCTGGGTTGTCGCCCACCCAGCCGTCAAGCTCGCAGCCGTCAGCGGCGCTGAGGTGCTGGCAGCCTCTTGGGCAGTGTTCCAGCTCGTAGGCCGCCACATCGGGGAACGCTGACATCATGTGTTCTGCGTCGACGTGGGCCAGGCCAAATGACCTGATACCAGGAGTGTCGATGATCCAGCCGCCGCTGGGAACCTCGAGCATGAGCGACGACGTGGACGTGTGACGCCCGCGTCCCGTCACGTCATTCACTCGGCCCACCGCTCGCAGGGTTCCCGGCGCAAGGGCGTTCACGAGCGTCGACTTGCCCACGCCAGAGGGCCCCACGAATACCGTTCGCGCTTCAATGAGTGCAGAACGGAGAAGCCGGAATCCGGGGTCGGCCTCGGGGCCTCCCTCGCGCATGACCGAGGTCTCAATCACGGTGACGCCGAGCGGCTCATAGAGCGCCCGCATATGGTCGGCGGACATCAGGTCGGCCTTGGTGAGCACCAGGATTGCCCCCATGCCTGCGTCAAAGCCCGCCACGAGGCAGCGGTCAATAATGCGCGGATTGGGCTCAGGATCGGCGAGTGCCGCGATGATCGCGAGCTGATCGGCATTGGCGACGACGACGCGTTCGGCCGGATCCGAGTCGTCGGCAGTGCGGCGCAACGCGGAGACCCGCTCGTCTCGTCGCACGATGCGCGCGAGGGTGTCGGGCGCCCCCGAGGAGTCGCCCACCAAGCCGATGCGGTCTCCCACGACAAGCCCGCGCCTCCCGAGTTCGCGCGCCTTGACCGCCATGACAGTGGGGCCCGCGTCGGTGAGGACGGTATATCGGCCCCGGTCGACGATGGTGACGACGCCGTCGACGGCATCCGCATGGGCGGGACGAAGTTTGGATCGGGGACGCGACGTCTTGCTCGGACGCACTTTCGCGTATGACTCGTCGTAACGACTCCAGTCCGTCACGCGCGCGCCGATGATTTCGTCATGCCCCGAGACTACCGATCCTGGGAGGCTACTGTGGTGACGGTTACTGCGAATGCGATGGAGGGTTCGACGATGAACGAGGCATTGAGAATAGCCGTGGTCGGTACGGGCGGTTGGGGCGCTCAGCACGCTCGGATACTGTCTCGACGCCACGACGTCGAGTTGGTAGGCATTGTGGGGCGCGACTCGAACCGCACGGCGGCACGTGCCGCCAAGTTCGCCACGGCACCGTTCACCGACATTGACACGATGCTCGACGAGGCGCGACCCGACCTGGTCACGGTCTGCCTGCCGAATGAGGTCCATTTCGAACCGACGCTCCACCTCCTGAAGCGAGGCGTGCCGCTCTTAGTTGAGAAGCCCCTGGTATTTGACCTTGCGGAGGCCGATGTTCTCCTCGCCGAGGCCGAGCGTCAGGGCGTCTTCTTTGCCATCAACCTCAACCACCGGTACGCGGAACCCGTGAAGCGTGCCAAGGCGGCCATCGACGCGGGCGAGGTTGGCGACATCGTGTTCGCCACGTGGCGCTTTGGCGGCGAACCGAACTTTGGCACCAGCCCCCATGCGAACCTGATCGAGACGCAGGTGCACGGTCTCGACACGCTCGAGCACCTGTGCGGCCCGATCAGTTCGGTCGCGGCCCAGATGACCGACATGACGCGTCCTGGGACCTATACGACGCTCGCGGTGGCCCTGCAGTTCGCTTCGGGAGCGGTGGGCTCACTTGTCGGGTCCTACGACTCCTCATATGCCTACCCCGACACCCAGGTGATCGAGGTCAACGGCACCGAGGGACGGCTCGTTATCGAGGACACCGTCAAGCGGCTCACGCTTTCGTTGGCCGGGGACGAGACTCGACGTGTGTGGGAGGCCGGCTATTTCAACGACGAGGCGCGCACCTTCGAATACACCTTCGACCGGCACTTGGACGCGATTCTGACGGCGTTCCGCGCGGGCGAGCAGCCCCCCGTCCACGCGAGAGAGGGCCGACGCGCGCTTGAGTTGGCGATGGGCATCATCCGGTCGTTCGAGGAGGGTGTGCGGGTCGCGGTCTAGGCGAGACGTACACCAGCGGCAATCACACGACGAGAACGCAGCTACACGCCGGCGAGCATCGTGGTCCACATCGCGGGGAACTCGGGCATCGTCTTGGCGGTGGTGCCGATGTTGAGTACGTCGACGCCCCGCACGCGCAGGCCGATCACGGCCGCAAACGTAGCCATCCGGTGGTCGTGATACGTCTCCATGACCGCGCTCGCAAGGCCAGCGTCGGGAGCCTTTGAGGCGGGCGCGCCGCCGAATACGAGGGATGACTCACGGGCCTCGCATGAGCCGCCCAAGCGATTGACCTCGGCGGCGATGGCCGCGAGTCGGTCCGTCTCGTGACCGCGCAGGTGCCCAATGCCCGTGAGTTGGCTCGGCCCGTCGGCGAGCGCACACAATGCCGCGATCGTCGGCGTGATCTCTCCCGCGGCGCTCAGATCGGCCGTGATGCCGCGCACGTCGCCCGTACCAGTGACGGTCATCACGTCGCCTGCGAGCTCACATGTGGCGCCCATCCGAGCCAGCAGTTCGGGGAACATGGCGCCTGGCTGCGTGGTCTCGCGTGGCCAACCAGGGATGCGCACGGTCCCGCCCGCGACAAGTGCCGCGGCCATGAATGGCCCCGCATTGGAGAGATCGGGCTCGACCCGTATCGCGTCAAAGTGCAGAGCGCCTGGGTGCACGATCCACGTGCGCTCATCGGGCTGATCCACGCGAATGCCTGCCTCGCGCAACGTCTCGCACGTCATGTCGATGTGGGGGAGGCTGGGTAGCGTTTCGCCGACGTGGCGCACGGTGAGCCCGTGCGGTAGGCGCGGTGCCACGAGCAGCAGTCCCGTCACAAACTGCGACGATGCCGACGAGTCGACGTCTACGGCGTCAGGGACGGCGGTGGGAGGCGTCACGGTGAAGGGAAGGGTGCCGCGACCGTCATCGTCGACGGTCGCCCCCAAGGCTCGTAGCGCGTCGAGCAGCGGTCCCATGGGGCGAATACGCGCGCCGGGGTCTCCGTCGAAGGTAATGGGCCTGATATCACCTGCAATGCCTGCCAAAAGGGCCAACGGAGGGACAAAACGCATGACGGTTCCTGCGAGGCCGCAGTCGACGTGGACGCCGCCCTGCAACTGGCCCGGAGTAACCGTCCACGAGCCGTCATCGGCCGCATCGGCGCCCGATTCGATCGCGACTCCGAGGGAACGCAAAGCCGCAATCATGAGATCGGAATCGCGGGAGACGAGCCCACCACGCACCACGACGGGAGAATCGGCTAGCGCGGCCAACACCAGATAGCGATTGGTGAGCGACTTGGAGCCTGGTACGTCTACCGTCGCGTCGAGGGGTGAGTCCCCGTAGAGAGGCGATGACGAGGGAGCGGCCCACACTTGGCCGGTGCCGACGCCACGCCCGAGAGCGCCGCTCACTTGGCCGCCGTGTTCACTTGGACGCCGTGTTCACTTGGACTTCCCGCCGGCCTTGGAACCGGCCTTGGCGTCCGCCTTGGTGGCCGCCTTCTTGGCCTTGGCCTTCTCCTTGCGGGCCTTCTTGCGCTTGATGTGGCCCGCGGAATGGCCTGCAGTTGCGGCGAGCATTGCGCCGCCGAGCAATGAGAGGTTCTTCATGAACTGCTCAAGTGCTGCGTCGCGCTCCGGACCCTCGTCCATGCGCCAGAACGGCGTGGCAGTGGCCACCGTGACCGCTGCGAGGCCCGTGAGGGCCACCCCGGCGGTGCGAGGGCTCTTGGAGACCGCGAGGATGGCCGCGGTAGCCGCGGTGGCTACTCCGTGCGCCCTCACAAGCACCTCTACGGGCACGTCGATGCCTGCCTCCTTCAGGAGTGGCCCCAAAATGGGTTCCGCTGCCTGAGCGCCCTTTTCGGGTTCAAGCGCGGCGCGTACGCCTCCAAAGACGAACCACGAGGCCAACAGGGGGCGAGCGAGTGCACGAGTCATGCCATCCAGCCTACTCGCGCCTCGACTCTGTGCCATGGCGGGAATGTGGACCCGTCACCCACTGTTGGAAACGGCATGACCGTCATGGAGTTGCCAGTGCGAGTGCGACACGTCGAACCTGCCGAGTGGGCCGAACTAGTAGGCTCACTCGCGATGACAGAAAACACCAGTCTCGACTTCGAGACCGAAGCCCTTTCCTATATGGACCAGTTGTACGCGGCGGCGCTGCGTATGACTCGTAATAGCGCCGACGCCGAGGACCTGGTCCAGGAGACGTTCGCCAAGGCCTTCGCGGCTCAGGACAAGTTCACGATGGGGACCAACCTCAAGGCCTGGCTGTACCGGATCCAGACGAATGCGTTCATCAACACGTATCGCAAGAAACAACGCGAACCCAAGCGCACCGATGCCGACACAGTCGAGGACTGGCAGTTGGCGGCCGCCGCTGGGCACCAGTCCTCCGGGCTGGCCTCGGCCGAGCAGCAGGCACTCGATGGCCTTGGCGACACCGAGGTGCGCCGTGCACTCGCCGAACTGTCCGACGACTTCAGGATGGCCGTTTATCTGAGCGACGTCGAGGGCTTCGCGTACAAGGAGATTGCCGAAATCATGGATACGCCGGTCGGCACGGTCATGTCGCGACTCCACCGAGGCAGGCGCATGTTGCGCGAGAAGCTGCGCGAGTATGCGGCGGAACGCGGCATCGTCGACCACAGGGCCAAGGACATGGACCATGGCTAAGCGTCAATGCCAAGAGGCTCTCGATAAGTTGTTTGAATTCATCGACGGCGAGCTTCCCGATTCGGACCTGGCGCGCATTGGTGAGCACCTCAAAGACTGCCCGCCATGCGAGGCGGAACACCAGATCAACGAGAAGATTCGCTTGCTCGTGTCACAGGCACACGGCGACAAGGCCCCGCATCAGCTGCGCGAGCGCGTGCTGAGCACCTTGCAGGCCGCGCGGGCAGAACTCCAGCAGGAGCGATAGCCCGCACGTTTTGCCCCACTTCGACGCGGGAACATCCCTGCTTCAACGAAGAAACCCGCATCCAAAAGGACGCGGGTTTCGTTCGTTGAGGGAATCTGGCCCCCGACGGCTCAAGCGTTGGGACGCTTGCCGTGGTTGGCGGCAGAGTTCGCGCGCGACTTGCGCTTGCGGCCCTTCTTGCTCATGGTGTCTCCCTAAGATTCGATCAAGCGACTACCCATCATTCCACACACTTGGCCTAAGTGTTGTGGTCGGGGGTCCGTACGGCGATCGGCCGACTCCTGCATAAGCGCCCTGCGGCGGCCAAGAACGCCGTAGGCTCTCAAGGAAAGTCCACGCTATGCCGATGGAGGGACCGTGAGCGAGACGCCCCCCGTATCTGTGATTCCACTGTTGCACGCCCTTGCGTCGACGGGAGGGTCTGACCTGCACTGCAAGGTCGGCTCCGCGCCGCGCATCCGAGTGAACGGACGCCTGCGCAAGCTTCAAGTCGCGCAACTGCGTCCAGAGGACACGCGCAACATGGTGGCACAGGTGCTACCCGAAGACCTGATCGCGCAGTTTCGCGACACCCACGAGGCCGACTTTGCCTTCACCTTGTCGGGAGTGGGGCGTTTCCGCGTGAACACTTATGTGGCGCGGGGCACCGACTGCCTGGTGTTCCGTCGTGTCTCGGTGGGCGCCCAGACGATCGAAGAGCTGGGTATCCCCGCGGTCGTGTCCGACCTCTCGCTCGAGCCTCGCGGCTTGGTTCTGGTCACCGGACCTACGGGTTCGGGGAAGACCACGACGCTCGCGTCGATGGTTGACTTCATCAACACGTATCGCGAGGTCAACATCATCACGATCGAGGACCCCATCGAGGTGCTCCATAAGGATAAGAAGTCGATGATCAGCCAGCGCGAAGTGCGCTCGGACACTCTCGACTTCAGCAATGCCCTTCGCGGCGCGATGCGTCAGGATCCCGATGTGATCCTCATCGGCGAGATGCGTGACATCGAGACCGTGCGCGCCGCGCTTTCCGCGGCCGAAACGGGCCACCTCGTGCTTGCGACGCTTCACACGGTGGACGCCCAGGACACGATCAACCGCATCGTCGACTTCTTCAGCCCCAGCGAACAACAGCAGGTGCGAGCGACCCTTTCACAGACGCTCAGGGGCATCGTGTCTCAGCGACTCGTCCGCAAGAGTGACGGCAGCGGCCGGGTTCTGGTGTGTGAGGTCATGGTTAACCACGGTCGCACGGCCGAGGCCATCGTCGATCCGTCGAGCCAGCCGCCTATTTGGGACCTGATCCGCGAGGGCGAGTACTACAGGATGCAGACGTTCGACCAGCACCTGTTCACGCTCGTGAGCGAAGGCCAGGTGTCCTACCAGGACGCCATCGCAATCGCCTCACGTCCTCAGGACCTGACGGTCCAGCTGCGAAACGCGGGCGTTCAGACGTAGTCGTCGCCCCGGCGCGCCTCTCTTCCCTTGCCGACGTCTTGTCGCGCGCCATTCCGGCGCGCCCTCGCACTGGTGTGTTGACCAGGCGCCGTGCTTGACGCGCACGGTCAACTTCTGCCCCCATGCCCCTCGCCTCGGAGATCGCACATCCGTTCGGGTAGCAATCCGGTACTACCATAGTAAGGCGTTGGTAGCATTGTCGGCATGAAACTCAGTATTAGCCTGGCCGACGCTGACGTGCTGCTTCTCGACGACCTCGCCGCCCAAGGAGGCTTTGCATCGCGCTCGGCGGTGGTCCAGTACGCGCTCGGGCGGCTGCGGGCTCAGGGTCTCCAGGCGGACTATGCGGAGGCCTGGGACGAGTGGACCGCCGAGGGAGATGCGGCACCATGGGACGCCACGGTCTCCGACGGGATCGCGCCTCGAAATGCGAAGCCATGAGGCGGGGTGAGATCCGCTGGGTGGCCCTCACCCTCGGCGGCGAGCGAGAGGGCAGGGCTCAGCGCCCCGCGGTGATCGTGTCAAACGACGGCGCGAATGCCGCAGCGGCTCGCAGGGGAGTGGGCGTCGTCACCGTGGTCCCGCTGTCCACGTCAAGCGAGCCCGCGCGGCCATTCCAGGTGAGTCTTCCGGCGGGAGTGGGGGGCCTGCGCCGCGAGGCCAAGGCCCTCGCCGAGCAGGTGCGGACAGTGGACGCCTCGCGCGTGGGGCCGAGCATTGGTGCCGTTCCGCTCGAGTACCTTCGCAAGATCGATGACGCGCTGCGCATCCACCTCGGCCTTTAGCTGCGGCTACTGCTCGACGTTGTCGATGCCCAACCACTCATGCCATGCGGAGTGCAGGACGAGCCACGCCATGAGCCCATAGCCGGCCTGACGGGGCAGATCGTCGTCACCCGCCGCCATGTCGGCAAGCCACTGTTCGTGGCGCGCGAGCGGGCCGTAGAGGTCGATGTAGGGCACCGCGCGCCGGGAAGCGGCCTCTTCGCACAGTGCAGATAGCTCGGCGATCGACTCATTGTGTTCGGGCTTGCCCGGGGGCGGGCCCGCGAGCATCGTACGAAAACCGAGCGCCTTGGCGCGATCGAGGGCGTTCGCGATGTTGAGGCGGGTCATCGTGGGGGAGACCCCGCTCATCACGTCGTGCCTGCCAATGGCGAACAGGATCGCGTTCGACGTAGTGGTCACGTCGCCATCGCCAAGACGGCGAAGGGCCTCGTCGTCCCACCGAGCCGTCATTTCTCCGGTGGCCTCGCCAGGGACGGCGAGAGTGTGGAATCGCAATGACGGCTCATGTGGCAGCGTCCGTGCGGCCACCCGCCCGGTCCAGCCGAGTGCCTTGGGGTCTCCGTGGCCGGCGGTGAGTTCGTCGCCCACAAAGAAGACGTTGGTCATTTATCGAATGCCTTTGAGACGAGGTTGGCCTGTTCTTCCAGGTGCCTTGAGGCTAGACCCGAAGCGGGAGAAGCCGACGCAGGGCGCGCCACGACGCGAATGGTCCGTTCCAGCAGCTGGGGCAGAGAGAGCGAGATCGTTGCCCACGCGCCCTGATTTTGAGGCTCCTCTTGGACCCACACGAACTCGGCCCCATCGAACTTCGCGACCGCCTCACGCAGGCGGTCCACATTGAGCGGATAGAGCTGCTCAAATCGCACGATGGCGGTGGCGGTATCCCCGGTCTTGTCGCGCTCGGCGAGGAGGTCGTAGTACACCTTGCCTGCGCACATGATCACGTGCGTGACCTGCGAGGCGTCGACAGACTCGTCGGCAACGATCTCCTCGAAGGTGCCCGATGTGAAGTCCGAAACAGCGCTCGACGCGGCCTTGAGCCGCAGCATCGACTTGGGGGTGAAGACGACGAGCGGCTTGCGCGGCCGGTCGTAGGCCTGGCGCCTCAGCAAGTGGAAGTACGACGCAGGGGTCGAGGGCATCGCCACCACGATGTTGTCTTCGGCGGCCATCTGCAGGAACCTCTCGACGCGAGCCGATGAGTGGTCGGGCCCCTGGCCTTCGAAGCCGTGCGGCAGCAGGAGGACGACCGATGACGACTGGCCCCACTTCTGCTCGGCCGACGAGATGAACTCGTCCATGATCGTTTGGGCACCGTTGACGAAGTCGCCGAACTGGGCCTCCCACACCACGAGCGCGTCGGGGCGTTCGACGGAGTAGCCGTATTCAAAGCCGAGGCATCCGTATTCGCTGAGCGGCGAGTCGTACGTATACAACCTGCCCTGATCGGAGGACAGGTATGCCAGCGGCGTCCACTCGGCGCCATTTGAGCGGTCGTGGAACACGGCGTGACGCTGGACGAACGTGCCGCGCCTCGCGTCCTGGCCCGCGAGGCGAATGGGAACGCCGTCCTGCAGCAGGGTGCCGAATGCGAGCAACTCGCCGTAGCCCCAGTCGATGCCGCCCTCGCGGCTCATGGCCTCGCGCCGCTCGAGCAACTTCTCGAGCTTGGGGTGGACCTGGAACCCCTCCGGTGGGCGCATGTGCGCGCGGCCGATGCGTTCGACCTGCGCGGCCGTCACGGCCGTTCGCCAGCCGACCATCATGCCGGCATCGGACGACTGCGAGGCGGGAAGTTCGAGCCCGGCGACGGCTTCGGTCTGGGAGGCCCTGAAGCCCTCCCTCGTCTCGAGGAAGACGCGCTCGAGTTGAGCCAGATAGTCCTGAGACATTTGCTCGGCCTCGTCCGTGGTGATGTCGCCACGGCGGATCAGCGCCTCGGTGTAGAGGTGGCGCACCGAGCGCTTGGCCTCGATGAGGTCATACATGCGCGGCTGGGTCATCGACGGATCGTCGCCCTCGTTGTGACCGCGACGGCGGTAGCAGACCATGTCGACGATGACGTCGCGGCCAAACTGTTCGCGGTATTCGAACGCGAGCCGAGCCGCTCGGACACACGCCTCGGGGTCATCGCCGTTGACGTGGAAGATCGGGATCTGATAGCCCTTGGCGATGTCTGTGGAGTAGCGCGTCGACCGGCTGTCCTGGGGCCCCGTCGTGAAGCCCACCTGGTTGTTGGTGATGACGTGGATGGTGCCACCGGTCTTGTAGCCGCGCAACTGAGCCATGTTGAGGGTCTCTTGCACTATTCCCTGACCCGCGAAGGCCGCATCGCCGTGGATGAGCACGGGGAGGATGGGGTACCCGTCCGTCGTGGGGTCGGCACCCAGTGCGTCGAGCTTGGCGCGCACGATCCCGAGCAGCACGGGGTTGACCGCCTCGAGGTGCGAGGGATTTCCTGCCAGGTAGACCTGCGTCGTCTCTCCGGTGTCCGCCGTGAATACGCCCTCGGTGCCCAGGTGGTACTTGACGTCACCCGAACCCTGAACGGAACCGGGAAGGGCGGTGCCATCGAATTCGCTGAAGATCTGCGAGTACGACTTTCCTGCAAGGTTGGCAAGCACGTTGAGGCGGCCGCGGTGGGCCATGCCCATGCAGACCTCGTGGATGCCGGCGCGCGCCGCTGACGACAAGATCGCGTCCATGAGCGGGATGAGCGATTCGCCGCCCTCGAGCGAGAAGCGCTTTTGGCCCACGTATTTGGTCTGGAGGAACGCCTCGAAGGCCTCGGCTGCGTTGAGCCGACCGAGAATGCGCATGTGCTCCTCACGAGCGGGCTTGGTGTACCCGTGCTCGAGACGTTCTTGGAACCATGCCCGCTGCTGACGGTCGGCGAGGTGCATGTACTCGACGCCCATCGTGCGGCAATACGCGTCACGCAGCCTTCCGAGGACCTCGCGCATCTTCCACCGTGACTGGCCCGCGAATCCGGCGGTGGCGTACGAGCGGTCGAGGTCCCACAGGGTGAGGCCGTGTGTCTGAACGTCCAAGTCGGGGTGCCTGCGCGGGCGGGAACTCAGGGGATCGACATCGGCCATGAGGTGGCCGCGTGAACGATACGCGTGGATCAATTCCGCGATGCGGGCAGGCTTGGCCTGTTCCGTGTCCTCGTCGGTTGCTGCGTCGGAGACCCAGCGCACCGGCTCATAGGGCACCCGCAGTGCCACGAACACGCGGTCGTAGAAGCCATCGATTCCCAGGAGCTTCTTGTGGACCAGCCCCAAGAATTCTCCGGACTGCGCACCCTGGATCACCCTGTGGTCGTAGGTGGACGTCAGCGTGAGCACCTTGGAAACGCCCAAGCGCGCGATGGTCTCGGCCGAGGCACCCTGGAATTCAGCCGGGTAGTCCATCGCGCCAACGCCCACGATCGCGCCTTGCCCCTGCATGAGGCGCGGCACCGAGTGGACGGTGCCGATCGTTCCCGGGTTCGTCAGCGTCAGGGTGGTTCCCTGCAGGTCGGACGGCTGCAGGGTTCCGGCGCGCGCGTGGCGCACCAGGCTCTCGTACGCGCTCCAGAACTGTGCGAAGTCCATGTCGTCCGCGCCCTTGATGTTGGGCACCAGGAGCTGGCGCCTGCCATCTGCCTTGACCAGGTCGATCGCGAGGCCAAAGTTCACGTGGGCGGGCGTCAGGATCGCGGGCTTGCCATCCTGGGTCGTGTAGGCGACGTTCATGGCGGGGTATTCGGCGAGCGCCTCGACAATCGCGTAGCCAATCAGGTGGGTAAAGCTCACCTTGCCGCCGCGAGTGCGCGCGAGGTGGTTGTTCATGACCACCCTGTTGTCCATGATCAGCTTGGCGGGGACCGAGCGGACGCTCGTCGCGGTGGGGACGTCGAGGCTTGCCTCCATGTTGGTGACCACGCGCACCGCGGGGCCGTGCAGGCGTTCGACGCCCTGGCGCACGTCGGTATGGAGGAGAGCCTGATATTCGGGGCGTTGGAGGTATGCAGCGCTCGGGGCTACTGCGGTCGCTATCGGCTGCGTGGGCAGCAAGTCGTGTTGGACGGCCGCCAATGGCTCGGGTGGCGCGGGTGGCGCGGGTGGCGCGGGGGGTGCGGGGGGTGCGGGGGGCGCAGTTGGTACAGGGGGCGCTTCAGGCGCGACGATCTGCGCGGGCTGCGCCGAATCATCGGCGGGATTGTTTGCCGATGCTTCCACGTCGGAGCCTCGCGCGGCGTCGCGTGGGGCACCGGGGCACCGCCCACGACGAGCGACGCCACGGTGGGGGCGCCCTCTACGTGCTCGATGGAAGTTCGGGCAATTGAGCTGGGGTACGTGGGGGACACAACCGGCCGCTCTCTTTCTCAACGTCGTGCGAGGAAAACAGTGAGTTCCACGCCATCTTCCAGCCTAAACGACCGCGAAGGGCGCTTCGTCGCGCGGTTTGGCGAAATCGTTACAAAGACACACGGTGCCGGGCCGTGTCCGAACGAGCGTGCCGCCTGAGCGGAGGCCCGACTGCTTGCCACCGCGCTCGGTTATGCTTGGTCCACTATGGCGGGCGAAAGGCACACCTTGTGACGCAGTGGCTTCTAGTCGCTCTCGGCGTGGGTCTCACCCTCGGAACGGCCCTCTTTGTCGCGGCCGAATTCGCCTTCGTCGCGCTGGATCCCTCGAGCGTGAAGGGTGAGGACAAGTCGACGCGGCGCGTTCAGTCGGCCCTCAAGTCCCTGTCGACGCAGCTTTCGGGGGCACAGGTCGGCATTACTTTCACCACGATTCTCCTGGGCTATTCCGCCCAGCCAGCGCTCGCGGCGCTGCTTGAAGCCCCCTTCGCCGCGACACCCCTCGCGCGCGGCGCGTCGGTGACGGTTGCCACGATCGTCGCGCTCATCGTGATCAACGCCTTTTCCATGATCGTGGGCGAGCTCGTGCCCAAGAACGCCGCGATCGCCGACCCGCTGAGGACTGCCAAGGCGGTGGCGCCTTTCATGCTCGGGTTCACGTTGGTGCTACGGCCCCTCATCTCGGTGCTCAACGGCGCGGCCAACGCCGTGGTGAGGCTCGTGGGGCTCGAGCCTCGCGAAGAACTCGCGGGCGGGCGCTCACGCCAAGAGCTCGCCGCGTTGGTGCGTCGGTCCGCCGAGGCGGGAACGCTCGCACCCTCGACGGCGCTTCTGCTGAAGAACACTCTGGACCTGGACGATCTTGAGGCCGTCGATGTCATGACGGACCGTACCCGCATGCGTACCTTGACGACCACGTCGACCGCCGCCGACGTTCTCGCCCTTGCGCGCGGATCGGGCCACTCGCGCTTTCCAGTCGTGGGCGACGGCATTGACGATGTCGTTGGCCTCGTTCACGTGCGTCAGGCCATCGCTGTCTCCGCGTACGAACGCGACACCAAGGAGGTGCGCGATCTCATGGCGGCCGTCCATCGAGTTCCCGAGACGATGCCCCTGCGGCCGCTGCTCATGGAGCTCAAGGACCTGGGCCTGCAATGCGCGATCGTTGTTGATGAATACGGGGGCACCTCGGGCATCGTGACCCTCGAGGACGTCGTGGAAGAGATTGTCGGAGAGGTCGCCGATGAACACGACTCTCGCCGCGCACAAGTGTTCAAGGCGCCTGGCGGCGCGTGGATGATCCCCGCCGTGCTCCGGCCGGATGAGGTGGCGGAACGCACGGCCATCGTGCTGCCGACTTCGCATGTATACGAGACGGTGGGGGGACTCGTCATGGCGGCTCTCGGCAGGCTTCCCAAGACCGGCGACGTCGTAGATATCGACGGAGTGAGGCTGACCGTCGAGCGCATGGAGGGGCGGCGCATCGACCGCTTGCGCGCCGTCATCGTTCCCGTGAGTGAGGCGCTATGAGCATCGGGCTTGCGTTTGGAGTCGTGGGGCTCCTGCTGGCGAACGCGTTCTTCGTCGGGGCTGAATTCGCGATCATGTCAGCGCGGCGCAGCTCGATCGAGCCGCGAGCCCAGGCGGGGTCACGGCCCGCGCAGACGGTGCTGTGGGCGATGGAGAACGTGTCATTGATGCTGGCCACGGCCCAATTGGGTGTCACGGTGTGCTCGGTGTCCCTCGGCATCGTCGCCGAGCCAGCGATTGCCCATTCCATTGAGGGGGCGCTCCACGGCGCGGTATCGGAGAGTGTGGCGCACGGCATCGGGGTTGCCGTGGCGCTCTTCATCATCGTCGGCCTGCACGTGATCGTTGGCGAAATGGTGCCCAAGAACGCCGCGGTGTCGAGCCCCGACAAGGCCGCTCTTCTCTTTGGCCCGCCTCTCGTGTGGATCGCGCGCATTGCCAAGCCCCTCATCGCCGTGCTCAACGCCGCAGCCAACGGGATATTGCGGCTCATGGGCATCGAGCCGCGCGATGAGGTCACGTCCGCGTTCACTGCCGCAGAGGTGCAGTCGATCGTCGAGCGGTCGAGCCAAGAGGGCACCTTCACCGATGCGGAGGGACTACTCCAAGGCGCGATCGAGTTTTCGGATCACACCGCGGCTGACGTGATGGTGCCCCTCGACGATGTGGTGTGCGTGCAGGCGGGGGCGTCCGCCGAGGACCTTGAGATGTTGTCGGTAGAGACCGGATTCTCACGCTTTCCCGTGCGCGACGACACGGAGGTGGTGATCGGTTATCTCCATATCAAGGACGCGCTACAGGTGCGGCAGGGAGAGCGCGAGGAGCCCTTGGCGGATTGGCGCACTCGCGACATTGCCGTCGTCGAGGCCGAGGACGAGGTCGAGTCCGTCCTCGCCAGGATGAGGCGCTCAGGCGCTCACGTTGCCCTGGTGCAGGGGCTCGACGGCGTTGAGGGAGTGGTCTTCCTTGAGGACATCATCGAGGAACTGGTCGGCGAGGTGCGTGACATGGTGGCGCGAATCGACAACGGCTGACCAAGGTCCTGGGACTGGCCATAAAGGTCACGAAATGGTTACACTGGATCGGAAAGGCCCAGCCGTGCGTTGGGTGAACGGCGGGGGTCGTACTGAATTTCGGAGGGTGTGCGTGGCTGCAGAAGGAATGTCGCTGCCCAACGCTGGCGACCCGCATTCGCGTCACGGGATGGTCGGCGAAAGCCACGTCCGTTCCCAGTCTCGCTCCGAGGCGATTGCTGCAGCTGTGACCGTCGCGATTCCGACGGAGCCTTATCGGCCCATCGCCGAGCCGCCCGCCCACACAGGACGGATGAGCGCCTCGCGCCGGATTAAGCGACTCACCGAGACCCGCGAGATTCGAGTGCGCACGACTCACCGACGTCGCAAGGTCTTTGCCCGCGGGGGAGTGCTCGCAGGTTTTGGGCTCGCGATGGTGGTGTATCCCGTCATGGGCAACGTGGTCGAGTATCAGAACAACGGCGTTGAAGGCATCCCCGGAGTGGTTCTCGGCCAGAGCCCCACGACAGGCCACGCGCTCTTGGGAGATGGCCCTGCGCTGATTCCCACGGTGCTTGACCTTCCCTCCATCGATGAACAGTCCAAGGCGATCACCGTTGCGGACACCGCATATTTGGCAAGCCCATTGCTGCCCAATTGCGTGCTCCCCGTCAGCTTTGACGGCGAAACGAACGGCCAACTCCCCGCCGAAGACCTGTGTTTGCTTCCCGACGGCAACAACTACCTTCGCGCCGATGTGGCTCAGTCATTTGCCCAGATGAACGCCCAGTTCAATGCGGCTTTTGGACGCGATCTTTGCGTCACTGAGGGATACCGTTCGTATGCCGATCAGGTGCGCATCAAGAGCCTGCGAGGCTATCTTGCGGCATCGCCGGGCACTTCGATGCACGGCTTCGGGGTGGCGTTCGACCTGTGTTCGGGTGATGACAAGGGCGCGCCGAAGGCATGGCTCGACTCGACGGCCGCAGCGTATGGCTTTGTGAACCCCGACTGGGCGAAGTTCCGCAAGTATGAGCCGTGGCACTGGGAGTTCAAGCCCGCGACGGACGCCCTCGGTGCCTACGGCAATTCCGACTACGGCTCCAGCGGCGCCGATGGCGGCCAGACGGACACGGCAACCGCACCCGCGCCGGCAACGGCGCCCGCACCGGCAACAGTCCCGGCACCGGCAGCAGACCCTGTGCCGGTAGTGACGCCCGAGCCAATCGCGTCTCCTACGCCACAGCCGACCGTCGCGGCCAAGGCGCCTTAACCCGCGACTCTGTGAGGGTTCTGCCCCAGTAGCTCGCCTTCGCGAGTGGGGTAGTGCAGCGCTCTTCTCAGGCGGATCGTGTAGGTCGCAGCGCATGCGATTCTGGGAAGCGAACCGTTGGGGGCTCTCGCGGGGCGGACGCACGGTGGCCACGCCAGGCCCTCGTTCAGGGGCGCCCTCGACAGGATTCGAACCTGCGACCTACGGTACCGGAAACCGGCGCTCTATCCCCTGAGCTACGAGGGCAACACGAGGGCTTGCCTCGCAAGATGACAGCGTACCAGCGGGTGCACGTCGGCCTTCGCCCATGCGGTGCGATTCCCGCGTCGGTGCTTGTCGCAGGGTCGCGAGGGAAAATGATGCCGGCCATTGTCCAACGGTTCGGCGGCGGCCTCGATTACCTCTCCGAGTGGTGAATTTCTCCAGCGCCCGTCGTCTCCACGGTCACCGTAGGATCCCCGAGATACGTCAGGTCGCCCGCGCCCGATACTCGTGCGTCCAAGGCATCGCGTACGTGCAGCGTGACGTCGCCAGATCCCGACACTGACACGTTTGCCGCAGCGGCGGTAAGGTCAGATCCGCTGAGGGTGCCAGCGCCTGAAACCGAAGCGTCCAAGGAGTCGGCCGTACCTGTGACAGTGAGATCGCCGCTGCCCGAGACCGAGACCGTGAGGTTGCCGACGTCGCCATCGAGGTGGACGTCGCTCGAGCCGCTCGTGTTGACGTCAAAGGAGTCGCCCTGAATACCGGAAACAGTCGCGTCGGCGCTGCCCGACAGCGAGAGCGACGTGAGGTTCGGCACGGTGATCGCCACCTTGACCGCCGGTGACGAACCCACAATCGAGTAGGCCTGTCTGATGCGAATCGTCGAGTCTTCCACCGCGGTCTCGATGTGATCCTGGATACCTGAATCGGTCGTGACCTCTACGGAGAAATGTTCCCCTCGGATCACCGTGAGATCGGCGTCGCCGCCCACGGAGATCTCCGTAAAGCCGTCGACATCGCGGACCTCGGTGGTGGTGGCTCCTGTCAGGTCCGCGCGATTGAGCCATGGGCCGTTGCCCGTGATGGAGCAACCCGCGGCTGTCCCAGCCGCGAAGGCGGCGATTGCCGCAACGGCGAGTATGGGGTGGATGCGCATGAATTCTCCCTGGTAGAGCGTCTCCTACGACTCTAGAGAGGGCACGGCAAGCGCGTCATCGTTCGGTGGAGTGAACCGGAAGCGCCCCGTGTGGGGGATGCCCCTGACAGGGGTGCGGGCCAGTTTTCCGCGAACACGGTGATGCGGTCGCATGCCGCGCACGAACGGGCCGAAGCCAACTTCGCCCCCCTCGCGCGGCAGAACCATTCACTAGGTGTGGCCCTGGCCCAACGGTTCGGCGGCGTCGGGCGTTGATGACGCATGAACACTCGCCTTGCATTTGTCCCCGCCGCGTTCGTCGCGAGCGCTTGCCTCGTCCTCCTCAGCGGTTGCGCCACGGACAGGGAGTCACCTCCCGTCCAGGACACAACCATCGCCTCGATGGCGCCCGCAGATGGTGGCGCCGCTGGCATTCAGCTCGCGCAGCCGTCGGACGCTCCGGACCCAGGAGTGGCGGCCAAGCGTAGGGCGCCCGAGGCCGTCGGCTCCGTCGCGAGCATGACCTTTGGTGAGGACTCCGTCCAGGTGGTCTTCACGCCCGATTCCGGGTACGAATACTTTGAGGGCACGACGTTCGATATTCCGTTCTCGGCCGCGACTGCGATTGACGGCGAGACGGCCGTCGTTCTCGGCGACCTCGTGGCGGGGGATCGCATCAATGTGTGGACCGGCGCGTGCCGCGAGTCCATGCCAGTCCAATGCGACGTCGAGGCCGTCACCTCGGCTGGGTAGCGTCGCCGTTAGACTTATCGCGTGACTCCTGAAGAGCTTTCCGCGACCATTGCCGTGATTCTCGAAGAGGGAATCGCCGCTGGCGATTTCGCCCTCACGAATGAGGACGTTGTCGAGGTGCGCGTCGAGCGCCCCCGAGACCGTGACCACGGCGACTGGGCGACCAACGTCGCGATGCAGCTCGCCAAGAAGGCAGGCACCAATCCGCGCGCGTTTGCCGAGGCACTCGCGGCGCGGCTGCTGACGGTCGACGGGATCGATGCCGCCGAGGTCGCAGGGCCTGGGTTCTTGAACATCCGCCTGTCTGCGGGCTCGGCGGGTGAGCTCGCTCGTTCGATCGTCGAGGAGGCCGAAGACTTTGGCCGCGGCGAGTCCTTCGCAGGAACGCACGTCAACGTCGAATTCGTGTCGGCCAACCCGACTGGCCCCGTTCACCTTGGTGGCACGCGCTGGGCAGCGGTGGGCGACTCGATCAGCCGCCTGCTCGAGTTCCACGGCGCCACGGTGACTCGCGAGTATTACTTCAACGACCACGGCGTGCAGATCGACCGCTTTGCCGCGTCGCTACTCGCCGCGATCAAGGGCGAGGACGCCCCCGAGGACGGTTACGGCGGCCAGTACATCCTGGACATCGCCGACCAGGTGCTCCAGGACGCGATGGAGGTGGGAGAGAGGGACCCGCTCGACCTCCCGCACGACGAGGCCCTCGAGTTCTTCCGCTCGCGCGGCGTTCTCCTCATGTTCACGCAGATCAAGCAGTCGCTCAAGGACTTTGGTGTCGAGTTCGACGTGTACTTCCACGAGAACTCGCTGCACGATTCGGGCAAGGTCGAGCGAGCCCTCAAGGAGCTCAAGGAGTCCGGATCGCTGTATGAGGCCGACGGTGCGTGGTGGCTGCGGTCGAGCGAGTTTGGTGACGAGAAGGACCGCGTCGTCATCAAGTCCGACGGCAACGCCGCGTACATCGCTGGCGACATCGCGTACATTCGCGACAAGCGCGAGCGCGGCGCCGACCTGTGCATCTTCCTGCTGGGTGCCGATCACCACGGCTACATCGCGCGCCTCAAGGCCGCCGCGGCCGCGCTCGGTTATGACCCCGACTCGGTCGAGGTCATCATCGGGCAGATGGTCAACCTGGTGAAGGACGGCCTCCCCGTCCGCATGTCCAAGCGTGCGGGCAACGTCGTGACGATGGAGGACCTCGTCGATAACGTCGGAGTGGACGCCGCCCGCTACGCGCTCACGCGTTCGTCGGCTGACTCGACGCTGGACATCGATGTGGACCTGCTCTCGTCGTCGTCCAACGCCAATCCGGTCTTCTACGTCCAGTACGCCCACGCGCGTACCTGCGGCGTCGCTCGCAACGCCGCCGAATACGGAATTTTCAGGGACGATGCCTTCGACGCCTCGCTGCTCACGCACGAGTCCGAATCGGCCCTGTTGGGCATTCTGAGCGAGTTCCCGCGCGTCGTCGCCCAGGCCGTCGACCTGCGCGAGCAGCACCGCGTGGCCCGCTACCTCGAAGAGGTGGCCGCCGCGTTCAACCAGTGGTACGACCGCACGCGCGTGACCCCGCAGGGTGGCGAGCAGGTGAGCGACCTGCACCGCACGCGCCTGTGGCTCAACGACGCGACCGGTCAGGTGTTGCGCAACGGCCTCGGCCTGCTCGGCGTCGGCGCTCCCGAGAGGATGTAGCCGTGCCCGTGTGGTCCGCGACTGTCGCGCGCACCGGCGATGGCGCGCTCACCGTGGGCGGATGCGACGTACGTTCGCTCGCGGGCGAGTATGGGACGCCGCTGTATGTGGTCGACGAGGTCGACTTCCGTGCGCGGGCCGCTGGCTTTCGCGATCACTTCGCCGCCGCCTTCGCGCGCCACGGCGTGCACTGCGACGTGTTCTACGCGTCCAAGGCGCTGCTGAGTTCCCAGATCGCAGGCTGGGTGCTCGATGAGGGCCTGGGCATCGACGTCGCGAGCGGTGGAGAGCTCGAGCTCGCCTTGCGCGGCGGGGCTACCGGTGCGCGCATCACGTTGCACGGCAACAACAAGTCCGATGCCGAACTGAGCCGAGCGCTCGAGGTGGGCGTCGGCCGCATCGTGGTCGACTCGTTTACCGAGATCGAGGTGCTTGCGGGGCTCGCTGCGGCGGCCGGGGCTGTTGCTCCCGTGCTGGTGCGCGTCACCACGGGTGTTCACGCGGGAGGTCACGAGTACATCGCCACGAGCCACGAGGACCAGAAGTTTGGGCTGTCGTTGGCTACCGGCGCCGCGCTCGACGCGCTGCGCGCCGTTCACTCCTCGCCGCACCTTGAGCTGCGCGGAATCCATACGCACATCGGCAGTCAGATCCTGTCGATCGGGGCCTTCAAGGACTCGGCCGAGCGCATGCTGCGCCTGCGCGCCGAGTTCACCGCCGAGACCGGCTACGAGATGCCCGAGGTGGACCTGGGTGGCGGCTACGCGATCGCGTACACGCCCGAGTCCGAGGCGATGGACGTCGAGAAGGCGTCGCTCGAGATCGCCGATGTTGTAGCCCAGGGCGTCGACGCGGCGGGCGGCGGCTGGCCGCACATCTCGATTGAGCCAGGCCGCGGGATTGCCGGGCCCGCGGGCATGACGCTGTATACGGTCGGCGTCACCAAGAACGTGTCTCTCGAAGAGGGCGGCCAGCGCCAATACGTGGCCGTCGACGGCGGCATGAGCGACAACATGCGCACCATCACGTACGGCGCGGAGTACACGGCTGCGGTGGCCTCGCGGGTGTCCGCGGCTCCCGAGGTCTTGTCGCGCGTGGTGGGCAAGCACTGTGAGTCCGGCGACATTGTCGTGCGCGACGTGCAGCTGCCTGCCGATGTGGCGCGGGGTGACCTGCTGGCAGTGCCCGCAACGGGTGCCTACGGCCGCGTCATGGCAAGCAACTACAACTCGGTACTGAGGCCCGCGGTGGTGGGCGTGCGCGACGGGAAGTCACGCGTGCTGATCCGCAGGGACACGATCGAGGATCTGCTGAGTTGGGACGTCGCTTCCGAGAACTGAGGGGATCCACATGTTCCGCTTGGGCACTGCGCCAGCCCTTCCGGCGGCGGCGACGCCGCTCAGGGAGGATCGCGACCGATTCGGAGCCGTCGACGGCGAGTGGGGCTTGGTCGTACGGCGCGTCTGGGTGTGGCGCGAGACGGACTACACGGGCTGGATCTTCTGTCGCGGTGATGCGGTCGTGCCATTCGGCCTTTCGGAATACCTCGACTTCGAGTCGGGGACGAAGATTGAGCGGCTCGCCATCCATGCCTTCGGGTCCGAGGAGCGCGCTGGGCGCGAGACCGGTACCGGAAACTTCACCTTCTCGAGCGAAGAGCAGAAGCGCGCTTGGCTGATGCTTGCCGTTGAGGGGGTGCTTGTTCACTACCGACCTCGTAGCCCTCAGGACTGGAGGGATGCCCGGGTGTGGGCCCACGGCCGCGTGTGGACGGCGGCCGACTTCGGTTACTCGACGTCGAACCTTGACGCGGCTGGCGGAGAGGACAAGTATCCCGAGCCTTCGGTAGACCAACGGCCCGTGGTGCCCGCGGTCGCGGCCGCACTCGCGAGTGCCTCCAACTCGAGCTCGCCTTCCAGGCCCTCGGCAGTGAGCTTTGACGACTTCCGTGGGCTCGGCACGCCGCCCGCAGTTGGCGGCAGGAGCCACGCCGACTCGGCGGTGCTTCAGCTGAACGATTCATTCTTGGTGGGAGGGGGCCTTGCGCTCGTGAACGATGTCGTCGTGGCACCAAACGACGCCGCAATGACTAGCCTCTCTGCGCTCACGCGCGAGAGGTCAGCAACGGTGACCGGCCCGATGGACGCGCCGTTGTCGCAAGCCGTTTCGGCTGATGGGCGAGCGCTGTGGGAAGAAGCCGCGAAACTCATGGGGGCCTCGAGTATGTGGCGGAAGATGGGCCGGAGCCTCATCGATATCCCCGTCGATCAAGCGAATACGCTCCTTGAGTTGTTGATCGCGGGTGACGCGTCTTCGGCGTCGGCTCACGTGGCGGGTCTCGTTAGGAGTAACGCCGCTGGCCGGGATGCTGCGACAGCGTCGCTTGGTTTTGCCGCCGCGATGCTCGGCCGTGCGCCAGTGGGGTGGATACCGTTTGGCGTGCTGATCGGGGGGCGCTCCGTCGGCTCTGCGTACGGCGGAGTGCTGGTTTCCCGCAATAGTCCGCACCTCACGTCCCTTCTCAACCACTGGTTCAAAGAGCTGCAGTCTCGCGCGCCTATCCACACTTCACCCGACCCGCAGGATCTCGCCATGCGGAATTGCATTGAGGGCCTCCTCCGCTAGTGGATTGCATCGGAATTCTGGGGGCATGGGTCGCTAGGGTCGTACCAACGTCAGCCGCATCAGCGGCCGGCCGGACGCAGCCATAGGGGGCCTTTGATGTATCACATCGAAGACTGGAAGCCACTGCCTCGAGACATCGAGGCGAAGTCAACGTGGACGGGCCACAGCAAGATTTGCGCGGTGGACACCGAGCGCGGCCTCGTCGTGCGTTGGGTGTCCGGCTCGAGGGACATCTACAGGGATGGGTGGCTGTTCCAGCACGGTCGAGACCTCGTGCAGTTCGAAACGTATGAGCACTGGCACGAGGAAGACGGAAGTCTCTTCTCGGACTTGAGGTTCACGGAGTTCGGATACAGCCAAATTGTCGCCATGGAATACCGCGTCGGCAATTTCGTCATGCCCGCGGTTGAGACTCAACAGGCGTGGCGGCGCCTGGCCGCGGAGGGCGTGCTCGTCTTCAGTGATGAGAAGCGACGGAAATTTCGGTCGACAACGAGAACGCGCGTGATCCTTGACGGCGTTCCACTGACACTGAGCGACTTCGGCTACCCCGAGTCAGTCCCCGAACCCAGAGCGGCGGCGAACCCGAGCGGCGCGGGGATAGCCAGCGAACGTCTTCCGCGGCAGCCCGATGCGGCAACGGGCGCGGGCCACTCCGCAACACCCCAGTTGGCGGGTTCTGCAGCGGTGAGCCTCGACGACCTGCGTGGACTCGGGACACCGCCTGGGCGTGATGGGACGATCCCGCACGAAGCAACATTGCTGCACCTTGAAAACTCATTCTTGATGGGCGGCGGGCTGTCGCTCTTGAACGATGTGCGCGTCGTCCCTGCCAACACCGAGAGGGGGACATTGAGTGCTTTGCTCTCCCAGACGACACCGACCGTGACTCGCATGACGGGAGAGCCAGTGCCGCCGGCTATTTCGGCCGATGCTCAAGCCTTGTGGGAATCCGCGGCGGGCCTGGTGGACGCCGCCCACGTGTGGCTGGGGAACGGCAGGAATATGGTCGATATCCCGTTGGCACAGGCGGCCACTCTGCTGGAACTCCTGATCGTCGGTGACGTGTCCGCAGCGTCGGTGCGCTTCTCCGAACTCGCACGGCGAACCGATGGCGGGCGCGCGGTTTCGATTGCGACTCTCGGGTTTGTCGCCGCGATCCTTGGCCGTGCGCCGGTGGGCTGGATACCATTCGCATGGCTTGTCGGCGGGAACTCCGTGGGCTCACCACGCGGGCGGATCGTCATCTCGCACGCCAATCCGGCGCTGGGCTCCCTGCTCAACCACTGGATCCGCGAGTTGCAATCTCGCGTTCCCATAGACACCTCGCCTGACCCTCAGGATCCCGCCATGCGGAGGTGCCTCGAGGGCCTCGTCCCCTAGTGCGTCGCATCGGGCTCACGCTGTAGTACGCGGGGCGCAGTGCTGACATGGCTCGGACGTGGACGCGGAGCACGGGCGTTACGGGTGATTGAGCAGCCATCCATGACGGTTAACGCGAGCGGACCGCCGTGATGCGGCGCTCAAGGTGGCGCCTCTCGGCGGGCCGGTTGGCTAGCTCCAGGGCCCGCTCGAACGACGCCAGTGCGGCGTCGGCGTTCCCCGCCTGCCAGAGCAGCTCCGCCCGTGCCGCATGCCACAAGTGATAGGTGTCCAATCCGTCGACGGCTTCTAGAAGGGCCAATCCCTGATGCGGTCCGTCCGCCATCGCCACGGCGACCGCGTGATTGAGCCTCATGACGCGTGAGGGAGTCATTCGGATCAATTGCGCGTAGGCGGCGACGATGTCGGGCCAGGGGGTGTCCTCGGCGGTGCGGGCATTCGCGTGATAGCCGGCGATGAGTGCCTGAAGTTGATACGGGCCCGGGTCTAGCCGCGACAAGGCCTCAGCGAGAATCGCGTTGCCCTCGTGGACGAGTGCGAGATCCCACTGGGTGCGGTCCTGGTCAGCGAGAAGCACCAAGGCGCCGCCGGCGTCGGCGCGTGTCACTGCTCGTGATTGGGTGAAGACCTGGAGCGCGAGCAGGCCCTCGACTTCCGCATTGCCGGGCACGAGTACGGCAAGCCTGCGCGTCAGGCGCAGCGCCTCGGAGCCCAGGTCCGCGCGCACGGGGGAGCCCTCGGCGTGACCCAGGTAGGACTCGTTGTGCACCAGATAGAGCACGGCGAGAACGAAGGGCACCCTGCTTGCGACGTCGGCCGGGATGGTCAGCGGTATGCCCGCGTCACGGATCTTGCGCTTGGCGCGCACGATGCGCTGGGCCACGGCCGACTCGGGGATGAGAAAGCCCGCGGCGATCTCGGAGGTGGTGAGACCGCCGAGGGTGCGAAGTGTCAGGGCAACCTGGGATTCGAGGGCCAAAGCCGGGTGACAACACAAGAGCATGAGCCGCAAGTCGTCATCGTCGATCGCGGAGTGTTCCTCGATGCGCGGATCGGTCGCGATGCCCGTCTCACCTTCGCGCGCGAGCTGCGCGAGGGTCTCGGGCCTGGACGCCGTCTGCGCGCGTCGCATTCGGTCGATCGCCTTGCGCTTGGCCGTCGAGAAGAGCCAGCCGGTGGGGTTGGCGGGGACGCCGTTCGCGCGCCAATCCGTCACGGCAGCGACCAGAGCCTCCTGCCATACCTCCTCTGCAAGGTCGAAGTCTCGAAACTGGCCCGTCAGGATGGAGATGACGCGACCGCCGTCCGCCCGGGAATGGCGAACGACGGCCGCGTCGGCGTCCTCGTGACTCAAACGAGTATCAACCGGCGCTCGGCACGAAGGCGACGGGCCGCACCTCGATCGAGCCCGCGGGCAAGGGAAGCGCCTTCGCGAGAGCGAGCGCCTCGTCGAGGTCGACCGCGGTGATCAGGTAGAAGCCGCCCAGCTGTTCCTTGGTCTCCGCAAACGGGCCATCCGTGACGAGGTCGGCGCCGCCGTACTCCCTCCGAACCGTCGTCGCCGTGGGCGAGGGCATGAGGTTTGCCGCCGAGATCCAGTGCCCGCCGTCGATGAGCTGCTGGTTGTAGGCCATCCACCCGGCCATATACGTGTCGAATTCGGGTGTGCCTGGCGCCGGTGCGGGTGTCGACTCGTCGCCGTGAATGAGGATCAGGTATTCCATGGTGCTGCCTTCCGGTGGGGAGTGGGGACGCTCTAGCGCGTGAGGAGGCCGAGAATGGTTGCCATGACCATGAGGGTGGCCAATTGGTGGCCGCTGTTGATGGCCAACAGTCTGCCAGGGCGGCCCTCGAAGAGGTAGTGCACCGCTGAGGTGGCCAGGGTGAAGCCCGCCCACAGGGTCGTGGCCGTGACGAGCGCCAGGGCGATGCGGGATCCGTCCCACCAGCCGGTCGCCGCGATCACTGCGAGGTCGAGAGCCGTGGCAGTGACCGCAGCGGCCACGAACGATGCCGTGTAAGTGAAGGCGGGTGTGCGTGGTGCGTTGGGGTCAACGCCCGTGAGGGACTGCCAGGCATTGCCGAACACGCGCGGCCGAAACCATACGGTGCCCACCACCATGCTGCTCACGGCGCCGAGTGCGATTGCGAGGAAATCGAGGTCCATCGAAGAGCCCTTTCCGAGGCGGCGACGTGCCGCTCTCACCTCTATGACGGGGTGGCTCGGCCTTTTCGACGCCGCCGAGGGAGAGGTTTTTGGGACCCCTTCGCGGGTATCCACCACTGGGTGAGGCGTAGCCTGAAGGTGGGTGCAACGCTCGGCTCCGCCCCCCGTTGCACCAAGTGAGCGGCGCAAGCCGTCCGCGATGGAGACACGTAAGGAAGTGTGAGCGATGAACGATTCGGTGGAGAGCGAAGAAACCAAAGAAGAAGCCAAAGAGGAGTTCCACAAGGCCACTCTGGCCCTTGAGGAGATCGCGGAAGAGACTGAGCGCGAGCGTGACGAGAGCGACGGGAACGAATTCGTGTTGCCCGAGGGCCAGCACGAGACCCCGCCGCTGAAGGGTCCTCACCACACTCCTTCGAAGGAGTAGGTCGAGTCCTGCGCCAGTGTCGCGCGGGCTAGTCCAGCGCGGCCCAGTGCGTGAGCGTCCCGACCGCGTCGACGATCTCGTCCATGACCCTGTCGTAGGTCGCGCGGTCGCGGGCCCACGGGTCGTCGAGGCTACGTAGCGGTGCGGGTTCGCGGTCTTGCTCGGTGCGAAGCGCGGCGGCCACCCCGCGCAGACGCTCGGCGCCAGACGCTCCCGTGGGAGCATCGGCCCGTAGCGCGAGTTCTGCGGCCTGCTTGAGTCCAAAGACGTGCTCAGGCAACCCGCCCATTTCGCCGGCGATCCAGCGCGCGTGGCTCTCTGTCGCCACCAGGACGAGGTCGGCGCGCGACACGAGTGCGGCGGTCAACTGCGTCGGCCGATGCCTGGGAATCGTCAGCCCGCTCGCGGCGGCCGATCGGCGGATCTCGGGCGTCGCATCCATGCCCGTCTCGGCGTGGGTCCCAGCGGACGTGACCTCCGCGGCACCCGCCCAGTCGCGCGCCGCGAGATAGTGCATCGCGGGGGAGCGGCAGATGTTCCCGGTGCAGACCATGAGGACGCGGGCGAGATCGGACACGGCACGAGCATAAGGCGTTCGCCCGGGGCGTGGGGCGCGCGCGGGAGGCGAGTGGCGCGGCATGCTGGAGACATGAATACCGTCACTGCAGCCCTGGTGGGTGGCCCCACCGTCGTCCTCCGCTACGCGGGACTGACGATCGTCACGGACCCGACGTTCGACTCCCCCGGCGCTCAGGAGGGCCTCATCAAGACCGAGGGCCCCGCGATCGACGCCGACGCGCTGCCGCCCGTCGACCTTGCGCTCGTGTCTCATGACCATCACCCCGACAACCTGGACGTGATCGGCTTGGAGGTCGCGCGCGGCGCCGCTCTGGCCTTGACGACGCTCGCAGGCGCCGCGCGTAAGGAGGGCTTTCGGGGCCTGGAGCCCGGCGATGTGGTGACGATCGACGGGCCGACGCCCGTGACGGTGACGGCCGTCGAGGCGCTTCACGGCCCGCGCGCGATCGCTGCGGTGGTGGGCCCAGTCATCGGCTTCATCCTGCGCGCCGAGGGCTGGCCCACCGTCTACTTCTCGGGAGACAACGCCCTGGTATCCGTGGTGAAGCCCATCGCAGAGGCACACCCGGACGTGGCAATCGCGCTGTTGTGTATGGGCGCCGCCTCGGTCCCCAACCGCGGCCCGGTGCTCCTGACCCTCAACGCGGATCGCGCGGCCAGGGTCGCCGCCCTATGGCCCGATGCCGCCATCGTGCCCGTGCACGTGGACGGGTGGGAGCACTTCAGCCAGCAACGCGCTGCCGCGCTCGCGGGCCTCGCGGCGAACGGCCTTGGTGATCGCGTCATCGCGCTCGAGCGCGGCGTCGAAACGCCTCTGAACTAGGCGGCGCGCTACTCGGTGACGGGCTCGTCCTCGAGAGGCTCCTCAATCATGATCGCGATAGCGATGCGCTCGTCGGCAACGGTTTCGACAGTGGGGCGCTGGCCGCGCACGCCGTAGAGCTCGCCCTCGAAGCGCTTGATGGTGGCCACCAACACAAAGCTGAGCGACACCAACAGCGACCACGAGCCAAACTTGCCCACGTGGACCGCTTCCCAGATCTCGCGCTGGTTGGGGTACTCCCACGCGCCCATGAAGGTGGCGGCGTTCTCGGCGATCCACAGCCCGAACCCGATCGCCACAAACGACACCGCGAGAGGCATGAAGTAGCGGTGGGTGCCCACGGTGAAGTGGACCATCGTGCGGCGCATCTCGAGGATGAACAATGCCGCGATGAGCCAGCGCAGGTCCCAGATCCAGTGGTGGGTGAAGAAGTTGAGGTAGGCGGCGACCGCAAGGATCGTCATGGGCACTGGTCGAAAGTGGCTCACGCGCAACTCTGCGCGCCGCCACGCCTGCACGATGTACGAGCCCACGGCCGCGTACATGAACCCCGCGTAGAGAGGCACTCCCGCGACCTTCGTGTACGCGTCCTCGGGGTAGTCCCACGAGCCCGCGTGCACCTTGAAGAACTCCATCGTCACGCCGAGGAGGTGGAACGCGCAGATCACCGCGACCTCGCGGCCCGACTCCCAGCCCGCCCACCACAGGCCAAGGGTGAGCACCACGCCGATGATAAGGAGAGCGTCGTACCTGGGAATCGGCAGATCGACGACGGACGTGATGGCGATCGCGGCAAAGATGACCCCGGCGAACACGAGTGATTGCAGCTGCAGCCACGTGAAGCGCACCGCGAAGCCAGACACGCGGCGCAGCGTCCAGCGCTCACGGGCAAATACCTTGCGATCCGACACCATGCCATTGTGGCCGCATCGGGCTGTGGGCGGGCCGGGCGGCGCGCGCGGCGTGTTCTGGACGTGCAAACGCCCGCGGGGTGTGGCCGACTGAGCGGCACACCCCACGGGCGTCTGGTTAGTGCGTCGGCCTAGTGGTTCGCCGGAGTGGGCGAGGCGACCGCAGTGGCCACAACCGTCGCGAGCGACGTCGCGGGGTGGCCGGTCAAGGCCTCAAGGTGGCCGCTGTTCGTTGCGAGCTCACCCTTGGCGATCGACGCATCGACCGCAGCCCACATGCCTGCCATCCCCGAATCCATCCCGAAGCCCTCGAGCGTGGACACCATGTTCTCGACGCTGACGTCGTGGTAAGAGACGGTGGTGCCGGTCGCGTCGGTGACGGCGCTCGCGAGCTCGGTCAGGGTGAAGGGGGCACCGCCGAGTTCATAGACGGAGCCGGCCTTGGCGTCGATGAGGGCCACGGCCGCAGCGTCGGCGTAATCGGCGCGCGCGGCGGCTCCGATGGCCTTGTTTGTGGTGGCCCCGAGGATCGCGCCCGATGCCGTGTACGTTCCGATCTGGCCCGTGTAGTTCTCGGTGTACCAGCTATTACGCAGGAGCGTGTTGGGGATGCTTGACGCGGCCAGGGTGGCCTCGGTCGCGACGTGCTCGCCAGCAAGCGGGTTTGAGGTGGTGGGCGCGCCAAGAATGCTCGTGTAGGCGAGGTGTTTCACGGCGGCGCGCTCGGCAGCTGAGATCACGGCGGCGTGCTGCTGCGCACGCTTGCCAAACTCGCTGCCAGAGACGAGCAGCAGTCGGTCGACGCCAGCGAGGGCCTCGTCGAGCGAGGCCTCGTCGCTGTAGTCGCCAAAGCGTACGACGACGCCGCGCTCGGCGAGGTCGGCGATCTTGTCGGTGCTGCGCGCAATGGCGACGATGTCGGCTGGCGCGATGCCGCGGGCAATAAGCGACTCGATCGCGAGGCGGCCAAGCTGTCCGCTGGCTCCGGTGACGGCATACGTGGTCATGGTGATTCCCTTCGAGGTGTGGTTACTGTCTGTAAGCACTAACTATCCGTAAGTACTATCCATTCCCGCTGTGGCGAGTATTCTTAAAGCCATGAGCCTCAGCGACGCACCCGTTCACGCGGATCCCACTCCGGATCTGGTGACAAACGTGTTCGCGCGTGACTGCTCGTCCCGTGCCGCGTTCGAGGACGTCACCGGCAAGTGGGCCTCTCTCGCCCTGATCGCGCTCGGCGAGGGCACCTATCGCTTTGGCGAGCTGCGCAGGCGGGTCGAGGGAGTGAGCGAGAAGATGCTTTCGCAGTCCCTGCAGTCGCTAGAGCGCGACGGCCTGGTGACTCGCACCGTCGTCACCGCAATCCCTCCTCGCGTCGAATACGACCTCACGCCGCTGGGCGCGCGCATCGCCACGCAGCTTCGGTCCCTTGCCGACGTCCTCGAAGAGACGGCGGCGGATGTGGACGAGGCGCGCGCCGCATACGCGCAGCGCACCACCTGACCACCCCGGGCTCCGGCTAGAGTTGTGCCCGTGTCTGATACCTCCGTGAAGATCGCCCTGTTTGGCCCCGGAACCGTCGGTTCTCAAGTGATTCGACTGCTCACGGAACAGGCCGCCGACCTCGCGAGTCGTGTGGGCGCGCCCGTCGAGATCGCGGGCGTCTACGTGCGCGACCTCACCAAGGAGCGCGAGGGTTTTGATCCCGCGTTGCTGACGGAGGACGCCGATGCCCTGATCGCGAAGGCGGACGTCGTGGTCGAGCTCATGGGTGGCATCGAGCCAGCCAAGTCGATCATCCTCAAGGCGATCGCTGCAGGCGCTGGAGTGGTGACGGCCAACAAGGCCTTGCTCGCCGCCCACGGCCCCGAGCTCTACGAGGCCGCCGACGCCGCCAACGTCGACCTCTATTTCGAGGCCGCCGTCGCCGGCGCCATCCCGATCATCCGCCCCGTGCGCGAGTCCCTAGCCGGCGACCACGTGCGCCGCATCCTCGGCATCGTCAACGGGACCACCAACTACGTGCTCGACGAGATGACCTCGCGTGCGCTCGACTACGACGTTGCCGTCAAGCAGGCTCAGGACCTTGGGTATGCGGAGGCGGACCCGAGCGCCGATGTAGACGGCTTCGATGCTGCCGCCAAGGCCGCGATCCTCGCGAGCCTCGCGTTCCACCAGCGCGTCGCGCTCGAGGACGTCTACCGCGAGGGAATCTCCGCGATCACCGCGGCTGACGTCGCGGCGGCCACCGAGTCGGGCCACGTCATCAAGTTGCTCGCGATCGCGGAGCGGACCGGCGAGGGATCCGACGGAGGAGTCTCCGTGCGTGTCCACCCCGCTCTGGTGCCGCTGTCGCATCCGCTTGCAAGCGTCCGCGGCGCGTACAACGCCGTCTTTGTCGAGGCCGAGGCCGCTGGTGACCTCATGTTCTACGGACAGGGCGCTGGCGGCACGCCTACCGCGTCGGCCGTGCTTGGCGACGTCGTGTCCGTAGCCCGCCACATCGCTCAGGGCGGCAAGGGTCCCCGCGAGTCGCACTACGCAGACCTTCCCGTGCTGCCCATCTCGGCCGCGTCCTCGCGCTTCCAACTGCGCATGACGGTTCCCGACCGTTCCGGCGTGCTCGCGAGCATTGCCGCCATGCTGTCGAGCCACGGCGTCTCGATCGAGAGCGTGCGCCAGAAGGCAGGGGGAGCGGGAACGGGCCTCGCGACTCTCGTCATCGCGACGCATCGGGCGCCCGAAAGAGAATTTGCCCTGGTGCTCGACGCATTGCGCGCGTCCGATGCCGTCACCGAAATCCGATCCGTCCTCCGCATCGAGGGCGCATAACCGACATGAGGAGCCGCTAGTGGCACACGTGTGGCGCGGAATCATCCGCGAATACCAGGACCGACTGCCGTTCGATGCCGCCGACCGTGTCATCACGCTCGGCGAGGGTGGCACTCCGCTCGTCTACGCCGAGAAGATCTCCGCCGAGGTGGGCGCCGAGGTGTTCGTCAAGGTCGAGGGCATGAATCCCACGGGGTCCTTCAAGGACCGCGGCATGACGTCGGCGATCACGCAGGTGGTCAAAGACGGCGACCACACAGTGGTGTGCGCGTCGACGGGGAACACGTCAGCATCGGCCGCCGCATACGCCGCCCATGCGGGCCTGCGCTGCGTCGTGATGATCCCGCAGGGCAAGATCGCCGCGGGCAAGATGGCGCAGGCGATCATGCACGGAGCGGACCTGGTGCAGGTGGACGGCAACTTTGACGAGTGCCTCGACATCGTGCGTGAGCTGAGCGAGAAGTACCCGATTGCGCTCGTCAACTCCGTAAACCCGTACCGACTTCAGGGCCAGAAGAGTGCCGCGTTTGAGATCGTGGACCAGCTGGGCGACGCCCCCGATATCCACATGCTTCCGGTGGGCAACGCGGGTAATATCTCCGCCTACTGGATGGGCTTCAAGGAGTACGCCGACGCTGGGGTCGCGACGCGTCGGCCGCGCATCTGGGGCGTGCAGGCCGCGGGCGCCGCGCCCTTCGTGGTGGGCCACCCCATCAAGGACCCCGAGACCGTGGCGACCGCGATTCGCATCGGCAAGCCCGCGTCGTGGGACCTCGCAATTGCCGCGCGCGACGAGTCCGGTGGCTGGATTCGCGCTGTGTCCGACGACGCGATCCTGGCTGCGCAGAGGCGACTTGCCGAAGAGGTCGGCGTGTTCGTCGAGCCGGCGTCGGCCGCACCCATCGCGGGCCTGCTCGCGGCGGCCGCGTTGGGCGAGGTGCCGCGCGGGGTGACCATCACGTGCACCGTGACAGGCAATGGACTCAAGGACACCAAAACCGCGCTAGGTGACCGCACGGTCGAGCCGATGGTGATTCCCGTGGACGTCGAGGCGGCCGCGGCCGCGTTGGGTCTGTAGGTCATGCGCCTCGCAGCCGACCACGTCAAGGTCACCGTCCCCGCTACCGCGGGCAATCTGGGGCCCGGCTTTGACGCGCTCGGCATGGCGCTTGGCGTGACTGACGAGGTTGAGGTGTGGGCGCTCGGCTCGCCGCGCATCGAGATCGAAATCGAGGGCGAGGGTGCCGACACGCTTCCCCGTGATGAGTCGCACCTCATCGTGCGCGCCATTCGCGCCGCATCGGACGCCGTGGGGCTCCCGTACACGGGACTGCGCATCGTCGCCCGGAACTCGATTCCTCACGGGCGTGGCCTGGGTTCTTCGGCGGCCGCCGTGGTGGCTGGCATCGCCGCAGTGCGCGGGCTGATGGCCGAGCCCGAGTTGCTGAGCAACGAGACCATGCTGCGCTTGGCGACCGAGTTCGAGGGTCACCCCGACAACGCGGCACCCGCGATCTGGGGCGGCGCGACCGTGGCCTGGCTCGACCATGAGGGTGCGCATGCTGTGCCGCTTGAGGTGGCCAAGGGCATCGAGACCGCAGTGCTCATCCCGAACGCGGTTTTGGCGACGGAGCAGGCGCGTGCTGCGCTGCCCGCACAGGTGCCTCATGGGGACGCAGCGTTTAATGTGGCGCGAGCATCACTCCTCGTAGCGGCGCTATCGGGGCATCCCGAACGGCTCTGGGCCGCGACCGAGGATCGACTCCACCAGGGTTACCGCGCGTCGGCCATGCCCGCCGCCGCCGCGATGATCGCGTACCTGCGCGAGCGCGGAATGCCCGCGGTGGTGTCCGGTGCGGGGCCCTCAGTCTTGGTGATCGGCACTGGCCTCGCGGCAGGGGGGCTTATGACGGGGATGCTCGGCTGGGCCGAGGGCATTGGCGACGATCACTGGCGCTGCGTGCACACGGTGAAGCCCGTGCCTGGGGTGGCCGTCGAGGTCGGTTAGCGCCGCACCCGCGGGCCCCGAGCCCCCGACGGCGCCCCTCGCCTCTGCCGTCAACCCCGCGCCGCCTCGAGAACTCGCGCCTTGCTTCTGAGTCGGCGCTTACGCCCACTCAAACTCGCGCCTTGCTTCTGAGTCGGCGCTCACGCCCAATCGCCCCACCTGACGCTGCTTGATCGTGCCCGCGACCATTGCGCGGCACCATTCTGGCCTCGCTGTGAGGTCGCGATAGGTGAAGCGCAGCGTCACGATGCCGATCGACGCAAGTCGCGCATCGCGTCGGACGTCCCTGGCGCGTTGGTCTACCGTCGCGTGCGCCACCGCGCCGTCAAGTTCCACGGCCGTACGAGTGACAGGGTCGTACATGTCGAGTCGAAAGCTCGCCCCATCGGCCCGCACCCGGTGTTGGCGAATGAAGCCGGAGAAGGCCTTGGGCGCGAATACGGTTCTCAAGCCCACCGTCTCAAGGAAGCTTTCGGAGCCAGCCGCGGTCGCCGCTACCGTCGAGATGAGTTCTCTTCGGTGCCGAATTGACGTCAGTTCGCGCGCGACTTCGCGGAGTTCGTCGGGGGTGGCAAGCCGCTGCCGCACCGCCCGGTAGACCATCGAGTCCGCCTGGTCGCGAGGCAGGTGTCCATATGCGGTAGCGATCGCCCACGCAGGTATGGCGACGGGGCACTCGTGCCAGAGTGCGAAGGGCGGATTCTCGGCGATTCGCCTCAGCGTGAGCCAGGCTGGAGTCGCGCGTGACATGGAGAGCGGTGCCGTCGCCGTGATGGTTCGGGGAGGCTCGCACAGATCCCACGCCGACGCAGCCGCGACGCCGATCACGACTGAGCCTGAACCGACCCACGAGGTTGCCGCGTGCGAACGAGCCAGTGCTGACTCTGCGTGTTCGGTCGCCACGTAGAGCGCAGGTAACAGCCGTGACACTGACCCGGCGCGAATCGCCGCCTTGAGCGCTGCCCGTGACCAGCGGCGCTCGATCTCGTCAACGGGGAATGCGTGCGGCGCTCGCCGGAGGGCATCGATGAGTGGGGCCGCGTCGTTGTTGCGCATGCACGAGGAGTACCGGAAGGCGGGTTGTGGCGGTGGCTGGGGAGGCCGGGTCTGTGGATAGTGAGTGGGCGTCAGCGCCGACTACGACGCACGAGTACTCCGGGAGGCGCGTGCGCCTACTCGAGGGGTTCCGAGCTGCCCTTGCTCTGCCTGCGAAGGCGTGCCATGGTGCGGCTGCTTTCGCGGCGCTTGATCTTGAGCTCATAGGCGCGCATGCGCGGTTGCGGCACGTTCATGTGGAAGACCGGGCCGGTGAGCCGTACCAGCACCGTCGCGAGCACGGCGATTCCGATCGAGATGACCGGCCGCGTACCCGTGTAGAGCAGCGCGTAGGCGACGGCGCCAGCCATGCCCGCGACCGCGTTCGGCGGCCCCACGTACATGATCGAAGAGGGCCTGCCTTGAAGCAGGTCGGTCAGGATAAGACCGCCCACCGAGGCAAGGGTGCCGATGATGATCGCTGGCAGCATGTCGAGGTCCGCGAGTAGCGCGGCATTGGTGCCCACACACGCGAAGAGGCCAATGACGATCGTGTCGATGGGCCAGAGCACCGGTCCGAGCTTGCGCAGATAGTAGAGGAAGAGCATGCCGAGCCCCGCGGCGGCCGCCGCGACGATGAGGTACGAGGGATCGCGAAAGGCGGCGGGAGGCAGGTTGCCAAGTAGGAGATCGCGCACGAGCCCGCCGCCAAAACCCATCGCGGCCGCGAGCGTAAAGACGCCAACGAGGTCGGTGTGTTCCTCCTCACCTGCCCGCAGTGTGCCGCCGAGGGCGCCAAAGAATACGGCGATCAGGTTGATCGCGAGCGGGAGTTCGAGTATGTCGGGAAGTGGCACATGCCAAGGGTAGGCCCGGACGGGTGGGGCCCCGGCCGGTGTCGAGCCCCTGGCGACCGCGGCGCGGGATTGTTCGCCACGCGCAGAAACGGCGGCGAGACTTGCGGAGTGAGCGCTCACTCACTTACGATGTGCGAGTGACGATACCCCCATCAGGCCGAGCCCCGCGCATGTCCGTCGAGGACAGGCGCGAGTCGATCCTCGACGCGGTCGTGCCCCTGCTCATGGAGCTCGGCGCGGAGGTCACGACGAAGCAGATCGCCGATGCGGCGGGCATTGCCGAGGGCACGATCTTCCGCGCGTTCGCCGACAAGGATGAGCTGATCCAGCAGGCGGTCGTCCGATTCATGGACCCTGAACCCGTGTTCGTCGCGCTCGAGCGGCTCGATACGTCGAGGTCCCTCGAGGAGAAGGTGCGGGCCGTGGTCACCATCTATAGGGAACGGTTCGCCGGAATCGTGGGCATCATGTCCGCTCTCGGCCACAGAAAGCCACCGCACGCGCATGTCCACAACCCCGCCGCCGAAGAGCGCGCGCGGGTCATTTTCACGCGGCTCTTCGAGCCGGATGCCGATCGCATTCGCATCGACGCGGGGTTCGCCGTCTTCTTGATTCGCCTCTTGTCGTTTGGCGCCTCAATCCCCATGTTCACCGCGGAACGCGAAGTGGACACCGACCAGCTCGTCGATTTCATCATGCAAGGCATTGCCAAGGAAGGTCACTAACCCCATGTTGTGGAAACTCCTCGTGCGCACGACTGCGCCCTATAAGGGCCTCCTAGCGGGGGTCGTGATCTTCCAGCTCGCGCAGTCGATCGCGAACCTCTACCTGCCCGGCCTCAATGCCGACATCATCGACAACGGTGTGATCACGGGGGATACCGGATATATCTGGCGCATCGGCTCGATCATGCTGGGGTTGTCGTTCTTGCAGGCGGCGTGTGCGATCACTGGCGTGTACTTTGGCGCAAAGTTGGCCATGCGTGTGGGCCGCGACATGCGCGCCCACGTGTTCGCCCGCGTCGGCACGTTCTCCGAGAACGAGGTGCAGCGTTTTGGCGCGCCCTCTCTCATCACGCGCTCGACCAACGACGTGCAGCAGGTGCAGATGCTCGTGCTCATGAGCGCGACACTCCTGGTATCAACCCCATTCATGGCGATCGGCGGCGTCATCATGGCGCTGCGTCAGGATGCGGGCTTGTCATGGATCATGGTGGTGGCGATCCCCGTGCTGCTGCTCGGGATGGGTCTGGTCATCACGCGGATGGTGCCCCACTTCCGGCGCATGCAGAAGCGCATTGACGTGGTCAACAAGGTGCTGCGCGAACAGCTCACTGGTATTCGCGTTGTCCGGGCCTTTGTGCGCGAGCCGGAGGAGAGCAAGCGCTTCGCCAAGGCGAACTCTGACGTCACCGAGTCGGCGCTCTTTGCTGGTCGCCTCATGGCCGTCATGTTCCCGTTTGTGATGGTCGTCATGAATCTCGGCTCCGTCGCGGTGCTGTGGTTCGGGGCGAGCAAGGTCCAATCGGGTGAGACCCAGGTGGGTTCGCTCACGGCCTTCCTCACGTACTTGGTTCAGATCCTCATGTCCGTGATGATGGCGACCTTCCTGTTCGTGATGGTGCCCAGGGCCTCCGTGGCCGCCGATCGCATCGGCGAGGTGCTCGAGACCGACACGTCGGTTGCGCCGCCCCTCAACCCCGTCACGCAGCTCATCACTCCGGGAACCGTAGAGTTCCGCTCGGTGAGCTTCGCCTATCCAGGGGCGGAACAACCCGTCCTCGCGGACATCAGTTTCAAGGCCACGCCAGGCACCACGACCGCGATTATCGGGTCGACGGGTGCCGGCAAGACGACGCTGCTTAACCTCATCCCTCGCCTGTACGACGCCTCGGGAGGATCCGTCCTCGTGGGAGGCGTCGACGTGAGGGAACTCGACATGGACACCCTGTGGTCCGACATCGGCCTCGTGCCGCAGCGGCCATACCTGTTCTCTGGCACCGTCGCGTCGACGCTGCGCTACGGAAAGGCAGACGCCACGGACGGCGAGCTGTGGGACGCGATCACGGTGGCCCAGGCGCGGTCCTTCGTCGAGGCGATGCCCGACGGGCTGGACACCGTGGTCTCGCAGGGAGGCACGACGGTTTCGGGCGGGCAACGCCAGCGGCTCTCGATCGCGAGGGCCCTGGTTCGCAAGCCTCATATCTTGCTGTTCGACGACTCGTTCTCCGCGCTCGATACCGCGACCGATGCGCGACTCAGGATGGCGCTAGGAAAGGCGGTGGCGGGGTCCACCGTCATCATCATCGCTCAGCGTGTCTCGTCCATCATGGACGCCGACGTGATTCTCGTCATGGAGGACGGGCACATCATCGATCGCGGCACCCACGCCCAACTGCTAGAGAGTTCGCCTACGTATCAAGAGATCGTGTCAACGCAGTTGCGCGCGGAGGAGGCAGCATGAGCACCACCGAGAAGTCGGGCGAGACTCCACGCCCGCCAGCGCGACGCGGACCAGGCGGCGGCCACGGCCCGATGGGCGGCGCCGGGATGCCCGTCGAGAAGGCTCAGAACTTCAAGGTCACGTTGCGGCGTCTCACGGGCCTCCTCAGGCCCGAGGCTTTGATTGTGCTCTCCGCGTTGATCCTCGGCGCGCTCTCGGTGGCGCTCTCGGTGACGGGACCCAAGGTGCTCGGTGAGGCCACCACCACGATCTTCAAGGGGTTCATCACGGGCGAGGGGATCGATTTCCCTCGCCTGCACCGCATCCTCATCGGAGTCGTCGCGATTTATGTCGCGTCCTCGCTGCTGGGCTACGCGCAGGGCTACATCCTTAACGGAATGACGCAGCGCACCGTGTATCGGTTGCGTGAGACCGTCGAGGAAAAGATTCACAGGCTGCCGCTCAACTACTTCGACAAGCATCAGCGCGGCGAACTCCTGAGCCGCGTGACCAACGACATCGACAACGTGTCGCAGACGCTTCAGCAGACGCTCAGTCAACTGTTCAACTCCCTCCTCACAGTCGTTGGCGTGCTCATCATGACGCTGTGGATCGACTGGCAGTTGGCCCTCGTCGCCATCGTCTCGATTCCCATCACGATCGGCATCGTCACGGGGGTCGCCAAGCGCTCGCAGCCCAAGTTCATTGCCCAGTGGAAGCACACGGGCGAGCTCAACGGGCTTATCGAAGAGGGATATTCGGGCCACGCCCTTGTCAAGGTCTTTGGGCGTCAGCGTGAGGTTGAGGCGACGTTCGCCGAGAAGAACGAGGAGATGTACGAGGCGAGCTTTGGCGCACAGTTCATCTCGGGCATCATCATGCCTTCGGCCATGTTCGTCGGGAACTTGGTCTATGTGGGCATCGCGGTTGTCGGCGGTCTCAAGGTTGCGAGCGGGTCCTTGCCGTTGGGAGACGTGCAGGCCTTCATCCAGTACTCGCGTCAGTTCCAGCAGCCGCTGAGCCAGTTGGGTTCGATGGCGAATTTGTTGCAGTCCGGAGTGGCCAGCGCGGAACGGGTATTCGAGTTGCTCGACGCTGAGGACCAGTCCTCGGACGTCGAGGACCCGCAGAGCCCTGATGAGCTACGTGGTCACCTGGAATTCCAGGACGTCGCCTTCTCGTATGACCCCGCCGCGCCGCTCATCTCGGATCTCTCGTTGACGGCGGAGCCAGGCAAGACCGTCGCGATCGTGGGACCCACGGGAGCCGGCAAGACCACTCTCGTGAATCTCATCATGCGGTTCTACGAGCTCGACGGCGGGCGCATCCTGCTCGACGGCGTCGACATCGCGCATATGACGAGGGACGACCTGCGCTCGCGTACGGGAATGGTGCTTCAGGATGCGTGGCTCTTCGGGGGGACGATCCGCGACAACATCGCTTATGGAAGGCCCTCCGCCACGGAGGACGAGATCCTCGACGCGGCGAAGGCGGCCTTCGTCGATCGCTTCGTCCACTCGCTCCCCGATGGCTACGACACGGTGATCGACGACGAGGCGAGCAACGTCTCGGCGGGGGAGCGACAGCTCATCACGATCGCGAGGGCCTTCGTCGCCAAGCCGAGCGTGCTGATCCTGGACGAGGCGACGAGCTCGGTCGATACTCGCACCGAGCTGCTCGTGCAGCACGCGATGGCGGAGTTGCGCAAGGACCGCACCAGCTTTGTCATCGCTCACAGGTTGTCGACTATCCGCGATGCCGACCTGATCCTGGTCATGGAGGAAGGCGCAATCGTCGAGCAGGGAACTCACGCGGAACTTTTGGAGAAGCACGGCGCCTATGCCCGTCTTTACGACGCTCAGTTTGCGGCGCCGCTCGACGAGGTGGATACGCCGATCGAGGAGGTCCATGGTGCCGCAGGGTCAGTCGCGCTCGATGCGGCCGTGGTTCCCGAAGCATCGATTGCTCCGGCCGCGAGTGAGAACCGCGAGTGAGAACCGCGAGTGAGATCCGCGAGTGAGAACCGCGAGTGAGAACACCGCCTAGGGAGCGCACCCCTAGGCGGTGTGGACTCACGGCGAGGCTTTGGAGCCTGAGACCTCGCGGTTGGCAAAGCGCTGCTGCAGGACCACCGCGGCGACGATGATGATGCCCTTGGTGACGAGTTGCACTGATGTGGACAAGTTGTTCTGAATGAACACGTTGGTGAGGGTTGAGAACAGCACGACACCGAGAACCGTTCCGCCGATGGTTCCGCGCCCGCCCACGAGGAGCGTGCCACCCACCACGACGGCGGCAATGGCGTCCAACTCGTAGAGCCCACCGTGCGTTGAGGTTCCCGCCGTGGTGCGCGAAAGCAGCATCGTCGCGGCGATCCCGGCGGTCGCGCCCGACAGCATGTACAGGTACACCGTGTGGCGCTTGACGTTGACACCGGCGAGACGCGCCGCGGTGGAGTTTCCACCGATCGCGACGGTGCGGCGACCGAATGTAGTGCGATTGAGAAGGAACCATGCGGCCACCGCCACGATCGCGAAGATCCACACCACCCACGAGATGCCGAGTAGGTCCGCGCGGAAGAAGTCGAGGAAGCCCTGGTTGTCGACAATTTGGGTCTTGCGTTGGGAGATCAACTCGGCGAGCCCGCGCGCCGCGACCAGCATCGCGAGGGTCGCCATGAACGCGACGACCTTTCCGTAGGCGATGATCATCCCGTTGACGAGCCCGGCAAGCACACCGCCCGCGATGGCGACGAACACCATGAGCGGCCAGAAGCCGGACGCGGCCGTCTGAATCGCGCCAAGGCTCGCGAGAACCGAGGTCAGGCCGAGCACCGAGCCAACTGACAGGTCGATTCCTCCCGCGGTGATCACGAAGGTGACGCCGATTGCGACCACGCCGATCACTGACGCGGACCGCAGGATCACCAGCAGGTTGCTGGTGTTCATGAAGGTGTCGCCCGCCGTGACCGCACCCACGATCACGAGGAGGACCAGGGCGATAATCAGGCCGATGCTGCGTCCAGCGGGGCTCGCGAAGAATCGCTTGGCGGGGTTTTGGCTGACGGCCACGTCGTCCGCCGGGCTGGCGTCGACCGCGTTGGTGGTGGTCGGCTCGCTCACGCGGCACTTCCCTTCATGACAAGATCGAGCACGCCGTGCTCGTCGATTTCTGTGGACGCCTTCTGGGCCACGACTCCGCCGTCGGAAATGACCAGGACGCGATCGGCGAGGCCCAAGACTTCTTCAATTTCGCTCGAGACCACCACGATCGCCGTGCCCTTGGCTGCGAGGTCCCTGATGAGTGCGTAGATCTCCATGCGAGCGCCGACGTCGACTCCGCGAGTCGGCTCGTCAAGGAGGAGCACCTTGGTGCCGTGGATGAGCCAGCGCGCCAACATGATCTTCTGCTGGTTGCCACCCGACAGGGTGCGAGTAATGCGGTCCGGCTCGGCGGGCCGCAGCTCCAGTGCCGTCATCTGCTCGCGAGTGGCCACGCGTTCGGCGGGCTCGTCGAGAAGCGGCCCTCGTGCGAATCGCGTGAACGTGGACAACGTCGCGTTGCGGTAAATCGGCTCCTCGAGCATGAGGCCTTGGCTCTTGCGCTCCTCGGGGGACAGGCCCATTCCGTGGTGTACCGCGGCGCTCACGGAACCCGTCTTGAGGGGGGTCCCCGAAACGGTCACGGTGCCAGCTGTGGCGCGTCGCTCTCCGTAGATTGTTTCGAGGATTTCGGATCGACCCGAGCCCACGAGCCCCGCGAGGCCCACGACCTCGCCGGCGCGCACAGTGAAGGACACGCCGCTGAAGACCCCGGCCGCGGCGAGGCCTTTGACCTCCAGCAGTACGGGGGCGTCGTCCGGCACCGCGACGCGAGGCGGGAACACGTGCTCCATGTCGGTGCCCGTCATGAGCGAAATGAGTTCGCGCGTTGGCGTGGTTTGCGCAGGAAGGCCCGCCGCTTGAGAGCGCCCGTCCTTGAGCACCGTGATGCGGTCGCCCACCCTCTTGATCTCTTCAAGTCGGTGCGAGATGTAGATGACCGCGATGCCTTGGGTCGTGAGATCTTTCACCACCCGGAAGAGGTTGTTGACCTCCTCTGAGTCCAACACCGCGCTCGGCTCGTCCATGATCATCAGCTTGATGTCGTGGGAGAGCGCGCGCGCCATGGCCACAATCTGCTTGTTGGCGGGGGACAACGTGCCGACCTCGCGCGTGGGGGAGAGGTCGCCGTGACCGAGTCGCGTCATGAGTTCGCGTGCCGCGTTGTTGGTCGCGCGCCTGCGCACGACGCCACCAGTGGAGTCCTCGTGTCCAAGGAAGATGTTCTCGGCGATGGACAGCCCGTCGACCACGTCGAGTTCTTGATACATCGTCGCGATCCCTAAGTTGAGAGCGGCGGTGGGGTCGGTGATCGTGACCGGCTGACCCTGCCACACGAACTCGCCCTCGTCGGGTTGATGCGCGCCCGAGAGTGTCTTGATGAGCGTCGATTTGCCCGCGCCGTTTTGGCCGAGCACGCAGTGAACCTCCCCAGCGCGCACGTCAAAGTCGACGCCCTTGAGCGCTTGGGCGCCGCCGAAACTCTTGGTGAGTCCGCGGACTTGCAGTAATGACGTGGGGTGGTCGGCTTTGATCACAGACTGAACATAACACAACCACACGGACTGATGCGATCCCTGTGTCGTCGGTTTCCGAGTGGCGATTTCGTGCTCAGCCAGGCCCGGAATCCGCGGAATTCCGTGATCAAACCGTTATGACGAGCGACGCACAAAAGATGCGCGCACTGGACGAAATTCTGCTAGCGTCGACGTGTCAGTGTGGACAGGTCACGCGAGAACCGCTGGAAATTCTCCGCGATTCGCGTGAGTTCCCTTCCTCGCTGGCGACGACCACAGTTACTCAACGAGGAGGACGACATGACCGCATCCCGCACCATGCGAATGCGAACACTTGCGGCGGCGAGTGCCGCTGCTGTCATCGCGCTGCTTGCAGGATGCAGCTCTGATGGCGGAGACACCGGCGCGACGGCAGATGCCGGGGTCGACAACAACGCCAGTGGCGACACCGTCGTCATCGGCTTCTCGGGGCCCGCGGCCGACCACGGTTGGCTCGGCGCGATCAACTCGGCGGCCATCGCCGAAAGCGACAAGTACGACGACGTGGAATTGCGAGTGGCCGAGGGCACGAACGACGCCAACCTGCAGATCAGCCAGGTCGAGACCTTCATCAACGACGGTGTCGACGTGATCGTGCTGCTTCCGACCGACGGTGCGGCTCTCACCGAGGCCGCCATCAAGGCGATGAACGCGGGCATCCCCGTGATCAACGTCGACCGCGAGTTCTCGTCCACCTTCGCCGCACGCGTCACCATCCTTGGTGACAACTACGGCATGGGTGTGAGCGCTGGAACGTACATCTGCGAAAAGCTCGCCGGCCAGTCCGACGCAGTGGTCGCAGAGATCGCGGGAATCGACTCGCTTCCTCTGACGCAGGACCGCAGCCGCGGTTTCGCCGACGCTCTGTCCGACTGTGGCCTGTCGGTGAACGCTCGCGTGGCGGCCGACTTCACGATCGCGGGCGGCCAAGCGGTCACCTCGCAGCTGCTATCGGCTAACCCCAAGATCGACGCGATCTGGAACCACGATGACGACCAGGGCATCGGCGTCCTCGCCGCAATCGATGAGGCGGGGCGCGACGAGTTCTTCATGGTGGGTGGCGCGGGCTCGAGCAACGCCATGGAGGCCATCAAGGCCGGCAACACGGTGCTCGAAGCGACCGTCATCTACCCGTCGACCCAGGCGGCAGATGGCATTTCACTCGCCAGGCTGCTCGCCCAGAACAAGAACTTGGGCGACCTCGCATCGGCAGGCATTCCCAACCGCATCGTCCTCAACGCCCCCGTGGTGACCAAGGACAACGTGGATGAGTACCTCCCGATTGGATTCGCGTCCTAGATCGACCGACAGGGGTGCCCACCGCAAGGTGGGCACCCCGACAGGGACCCGAACCCCAAGAGACAAGAAAGCGAGACAGATATGTCAGCGCCCCTGCGCGTAGCAATGATCGGCAACGGCTTCATGGGAGCCGCACACTCCCAAGCATGGCGCGTCGCCCCCCGGTTCTTTGAGCTCGACCGCGTGCCGGAGATGGCCGTGATCGTGGGGCGTGATGCGCAGAAGAATGCCCATCTCGCCGACTATTGGGGCTGGCAAGAGGCCGCGACAGATTGGCGCGAGGTGATCGCCCGCGACGACATCGACATCGTCGACATCGTCACGCCGGGCCACACCCACGCCGAGATCGCCATCGCGGCGCTCGAGGCAGGCAAACACGTCCTGTGCGAAAAGCCCCTCGCAAATTCGGTGGATGAGGCCGAGGCGATGGCCCATGCCGCGACGCGCGCCAGGGAGTCAGGCGCGGTGGCGATGGTGGGCTTCACGTATCGACGGGTGCCGGCGGCTACGTTCGCGCGCCAATTGGTACAAGAAGGATTCGTGGGCAAGGTGCGCCAAGTGCGCGCCGAGTATCTCCAAGACTGGCTCGCGGACGCCGACGCTCCACTGACGTGGCGGCTGGACAAGTCCAAGGCCGGTTCCGGCGCATTGGGCGACATTGGGGCCCACGCCATCGACCTCACTCAGTTCATCACCGGCGAGAACCTGACGCGAGTCAGCGGGACCCTCGAGACCTTCGTCCACGAGCGGCCCATCGTTGGGGAACGCCAGGGCCTGTCGGGCACGGCTTCGGACGAGCGCGGACAGGTCACCGTTGACGACTGCGCGATGTTTATGGCGCGTTTGTCGGGCGGGGGCCTCGGCTCCTTCACGGCGACGCGTTTCGCGACCGGCAGGAAGAACGCCCTACGGGTCGAGATTTCGGGGGACAAGGGAGCGATCGCCTTCGACCTTGAGGACATGAACAGCCTGAGCCTCTACGACGCGACCGCGCCCGCCGACAGACAGGGCTTCACCAAGGTTTTGGTGACGGAGGCGGCACACCCGTATATGGCGGCGTGGTGGCCCCCTGGCCACATGCTCGGCTATGAGCACGCGTTTTCGCACCAGGTGCGGGACTTCGTCTCGGCGATCGCCGCGGGCGAGCAACCCACGCCATCGTTCACCGACGGGTGGCAGGTCCAGCGCGTCCTCGCCGCCGTCGAGCGCAGTGCCGACACAGGCAGCGCGTGGACTGAGACAGCATCCTAAAAACGACCACGGAAGGAATCACTGCAATGGCGCGACAAGTGACCTTGTTCACCGGCCAATGGGCCGACCTGCCACTCGAGGAGGTGGCGAAACTCGCCTCCGAATGGGGCTACGACGGACTCGAGCTCGCGTGCTGGGGCGATCACCTTGACCCCTGGCGCTGGGACGACGACGAGTATGTGCAGGGCAAGCTCGACCTGCTCGCGAAGTACAACCTCAAGTGCTGGGCGATCTCCAATCACCTCAAGGGTCAGGCCATCTGCGACGACCCCATCGACCAGCGGCACCAGGACATCGTCGGCGCCCGCGTGTGGGGCGACGGCGATCCCGAAGGCGTGCGCCAGCGCGCGGCCGAGGAGATGAAGAACACCGCACGCCTCGCGGCGAAGCTCGGCGTGAAGACGGTGGTGGGCTTCACCGGCTCGTCCATCTGGAAGTACGTGGCGATGTTCCCGCCGGTGACCCAGGAGGCCATCGACGCTGGCTATCAGGACTTCGCGGACCGGTGGAACCCGATCCTGGATGTCTACGACGAGGTGGGCGTGCGCTTCGCGCACGAGATCCACCCGAGCGAGATCGCCTACGACTACTGGACCACGGTGCGCACGCTCGAAGCGATCGGGCACCGCGAGGCATTCGGCATCAACTGGGATCCGAGCCACATGGTGTGGCAGGACATTGACCCCGTGGGCCTGCTGTGGGACTTCAAGGACCGCATCTACCACGTGGACTGCAAGGACACCCGCAAGCGCATGAACAACGGCCGCAACGGCCGTATGGGCTCGCACCTCGCCTGGGCGGATCCGCGCCGCGGGTGGGACTTCATCTCGACCGGCCACGGCGACGTGCCGTGGGAGGACGCGTTCCGCATGCTCAATCAGATCGGATACGAAGGTCCGATCTCGGTCGAGTGGGAAGACGCGGGCATGGATCGCCTCCTCGGGGCTCCCGAGGCCTTGGAGTTCGTGCGCCGTCTCGCCTTCGATGCCCCGGATGCCGCATTCGACGCGGCGTTCAGCAGCAAGGAGTAGATGCGAGGCCGTCTGTTCGCTCGAGACGAGTGCTTGATGCCTGGTGTATGCGCCCTCAGGGCCCGTATCATCGTGAGATCGGTGATGTGGCTGAAAAGGGGCAAGGGATGGGCAAGCGAGGCTTGATCGTTCGAGGCGGCTGGGAAGGTCACGCCCCGGTGGCGGCCACGGAGGTTTTCATCCCGTCGCTTGAGTCCGCAGGCTTTGAACTGGACATCGAGGACACCCCAGAGATCTATGCCGATGCCAAGGCCATGAGTCGCTACGACCTCGTGGTGCAGTGCCTCACGATGGCGAGCGCCACGGTGGACGAGGTCGAGGGGCTGCGCAAGGCCGTGGCGGCGGGCGCCGGTTTCGCGGGGTGGCACGGGGGCATCATCGACTCGTTCAGAGCGTCGACGGAGTACTTGCAGTTGGTGGGCGCGCAGTTTGCCGCGCACCCTCACGCCCCAGAGGATCGCGGGCGTACCGATATCGAGCCGTATCGCGATTACACGGTGCACATCACGGACGCGGGCCGCGAGCACGCCGTGACCCGCACCATGAAGGACTTTGACGTCCACACCGAGCAGTATTGGGTTCTCGCCGACGGTCTTGTTGAGGTGCTCGCCGACTGCCTCCTCGTTCCCGGCGACGGCGACGAGTGGCCCGAAGCGGTGACGATGCCGGTGGTGTGGACGCGCCGGTGGGGGGCGGGGCGGATCTTTGCGACCTCGCTCGGCCACACGGTGGACGTGCTCGAGGACCCGACTGTTCGCTCACTTGTTGAGCGCGGCATGATGTGGGCAACGCGCTAGGCGGGTGACGCCACTCCTAGGTGTCGACGCGGACCATCGCCTCGACGGACTCGACCGAGAGCACTTGCTGAATGGCCATGGCCGACGCACCCGAGACTGCGGCGTCCTGTTTTCCGCGCGAGCGCACAATCTGCAGACTGCCCGTCGCCAGCGCGGTCGAGCGCGTGTAGATCACCTCGCGGGCGCCTGCCAATAGGTGGTCTCCGGCATTCGCGAGCGGTCCGCCAAGAACAATGACTGCGGGATTCATCAGGCTCACGCACGTGGTGAGCACTCGTCCGATGATGCGGCCCGCCTCGCGCACTTCGCGCACCGCATCGATGTCTCCACGCCGCACTGCGGCGACGATTGCTGCCGTGCCGTTGATATCGGCGCCCCGCGCCCGCAACTTCGCCGCGATCGCAGGACCAGCGGCGACTGCCTCCAGGCATCCGTGAGAACCGCACCTGCATTCCACGCCGTCGGCCTCAGGGACCCAAATATGGCCGATATCGCCCGCGATGCCTTGCGCGCCGCGGTGCACGCGGCCGCCCACAATGACACCGGCGCCGATGCCGGAGGCGACCTTGACGAAGAGCAGGTCCGCCACTTTCGACCAATAGTCGTGGTGTTCGCCAAGCGCCATCACGTTGACGTCGTTGTCGACGTAAATGGGCACTCCGAGTGACTGCCTCAGGAAGCCGGGCACGTCGAAATTCGCCCACCCCGGCATGATCGGGGGGTCCACGGGCCGGCCTGTCGTGTGCTCGACAGGCCCAGGCAAGCCAACGCCCACGGCGCGCAACGTGACGCGATCGCGGTGTTCTTGCAGCAGGAGCAAGCCGTGCTCTATGACCCATCCGAGAACGACGTCCGGCCCCTCCGCAACGGCAATCTCCTCGTAGATGTCGACGAGTTTGGTGCCGTGCAGGTCCGTGAGCGCGAGGTGCACGTGGGTGGCGCCGATATCAACGCCGAGCACCGCGTGCCGGGTGCCGTCGAAGGCAAACTGCCGCGAAGGACGCCCTCCCGTAGACGCCGCGTCCGCAACTGGCGCGAGGAGGTTGACACGGAGGAGCGCATCAACGCGTGCAGCCACGGTGGACCTCGCAAGACCGGTCAGGGTCGCGAGTTCTGAGCGCGTGCGCGGCGTGCCGTCGCGCAAAATCTGAAAGATCTCCGACTGTGCCGCGCCGGTGAGGGCTTCTTGGCCGCGGGGATCAATCATGCTTGGATACTATCGCGCGGGGCAGGCCGTAAACCGCTAGGGAGGACCTCGGCGAGCAACTTTCGCCTGATGATCGGCATAACGCTTCTTTCCCGGGGTACTCGGTACAGACACGGGGCCTGCACTTACCTCTACGACACGCAGTTTGCGGCGCCGATCGACAGCTCACCTCTGGCCTGCGAGCCGCCATTGCGCGGTCGCAATGTGCCTCCAGGAGGTGCCCCGCGGGGGTCTTTGCTTATCGGCTCTGCCCGATGATATGGTGTTTGTGCTCCCCGGAAGGCGCCTATCGCCCCGGTGGACAGCACTCCACGTTCCACGCGTCGGTACGACGACGTCGCATGACGCGCCCGTGGAAGCACTCGCACCTCTGGAGCCACCGTGGCTCGTGCGAGGAAGGGAAAACCGTGACAGATACCACCGTTGCCGCAGGAACGTCCGCGGCACTTAGCGCCATGAAGCTGCCCCAGCTCCAGGCACTCGCCTCCGAACTCGGCGTTGCAGGCGTGTCCAAGATGAAGAAGAGCGCCCTCGTCGAAGCGATCAACAACGGCGGAGCCTCCCCGGCTAAGCCCGCCGAGAAGGCGGCGCCGGCACGTACGACGACGCGCTCGTCGCGTTCGGCGCGTTCGGCTCAGACCACGATCGAGGAGTCCCCCTCGGTCGCGCCCGAGCAGTCCGCGAAGTCCGCGCCCGCAGCGTCCGCGCCTTCCAATGAGGCCGAAGAGTCTGCCGCGGAGCGCGCCCGCCGCGCCAAGGAAGCCGTCGCCATAGCGACGACGGGGGATGCGAATGGGGACCGTACGCAGCAGGGTGATCGCAACCAGGGCGGCCGCACCAGCGGTCGCACCAGCGGCCGCAACTCGCAGCGTCAGCGCAGCGACTCCAACCGCAGCGACTCCAACCGCAGTGACTCCAACCGCAGCGACTCGGCCGACGATGCGGGTGAGGGCGACCAGCAGCATCAGCAGTCGCAGAACCAGCAGTCCCAGCAGCAGCGTGGCGATGACGAGGACCGCAACGGTCGTCGCCGTCGTGGCCGCGGCCGCGGCCGCACCACGGGCACGACCGGACGCTTGGAAGGGCGCCAGTCGGTTGGCATGGAGTCGATGGATGAGGACGACGTCAGGGACGATGACGAGCTGACTCCCGTTGGCGGAATCATCGACGTCCTCGACAACTACGCCTTCATCCGCACCACCGGCTACCTTCCAGGCAAGTCGGATGTGTACGTCTCGATGAACCAGGTGCGCAAGTACGGCCTGCGCAAGGGTGACGCCGTGAGCGGTGCAGCGCGACTGCCCCGACCAGGCGAGCGCGGCCAGCGCCAGAAGTTCAGTGCCCTCGCGCACATTGACAAGGTCAACGGGATGGATCCCGAAGAGGGCAAGGAACGGCCCATCTTCGGAGATCTCACGCCGCTTTACCCGCAGGAGCGCCTCCACCTCGAGACGGACTCGCGCAGCCTGACCAACCGTGTGATCGACCTGGTCGCTCCCATCGGTAAGGGTCAGCGGGGCCTCATCGTCTCGCCCCCCAAGGCGGGAAAGACGCTCGTATTGCAGGCGATTGCGAACGCGATCGCGGTCAACAACCCCGAGGTTCACCTCATGGTGGTGCTGGTGGACGAGCGGCCTGAAGAGGTCACCGACATGCAGCGCACGGTCAAGGGCGAGGTCATCGCCTCGACGTTTGACCGTCCTGCCGAGGACCACACGACGATCGCGGAACTGGCGATCGAGCGCGCCAAGCGCCTCGTGGAAATGGGCCAGGACGTCGTCGTCCTCCTCGACTCGATCACGCGACTGGGCCGCGCCTACAACCTGGCGGCCCCCGCATCCGGACGCATCCTGTCCGGCGGTGTCGACTCGTCGGCGCTGTACCCGCCCAAGCGTTTCTTTGGTGCCGCGCGCAACATCGAACACGGCGGCTCGCTCACCATCCTGGCTACCGCGCTCGTCGAGACCGGGTCCAAGATGGACGAGGTCATCTTTGAGGAGTTCAAGGGCACCGGCAACATGGAGCTCAAGCTCTCGCGTCAGCTGGCCGACCGTCGCATCTTCCCCGCGGTGGATGTCAACGCCTCGGGAACGCGTCGCGAAGAAATCCTGATCAGCCCCGAAGAGCTCAAGGTCAACTGGCAGCTGCGTCGCGTCCTCACCGGACTCGAGCAGCAGCAGGCGATCGAGCTGCTTCTCGGCAAACTCAAGGAGAACAAGACCAACGCGGAGTTCCTGATGCAGGTCGCGAAGACCTCGCCTCACAAGGAATCCGACAAGGACTAGTCCCTCACGGGACGTCAATCTGAGCACCGGGGCCGGATCCGCCGTATGGCGGGTCCGGCCCTTTCGCATTTCGGCGCGCTCGCCACGGCGCCACACGGCTCGCGCGGCCCACGAGTGGCGAACTAGGCGAAACCACCATAAATGGGGCCTTGTACCCATAACGTCCCGTCCATAAACTCTGGACAGGCCACCCACGCCCATGGTTGTCACGAACCGGCAGGCCAGGTCGTCCTGACAGACGGCCGCGTCGATGCGGTCGCCCCAGTGGCACCGTCGCCGTCACACGCGGTGGTGGTGCTCCTCATCTATGGGAGGCATACGTGCGCACTTCTGTACTGGCAGCCACTGCTGCAGCAATCCTTGGAATGGGTGTGATCGGGGCACCGGCGGCGAATGCCGCGCCCCCGGTCGCACCGGAGGCCTCCGAGGTCATCGCATCCGACAATCTGCCGAACCCGCTCGACGAGAAGCGCACTGCGCTACGAGAGGCCGCAATTACGGGCGTTCTCGACGGTGAACTTCAGACCGAGCAGCGTGGCGACAGCACCGTGGTCAACCTTGGCAATGCGGGCGATGCTTCGGTTGCTCCGAACCCGAACGCACGCAGCAGCTCGAAAACGAAGAACCAGTATGTCGAAATGTCGCGCGACACCACGGATAGGGTCTTCGTGGTTCTCGCGGAGTTTGGCGACGAGGCGTCGCCGTATCCGCCTGCCGACGATGCCCAGCGCACCGAGGGGCCGCTTCACAATGAGATCCCAGAGCCGGACCGCAAGACGGACAACAGCACGGTGTGGCGGGACGACTACTCGCAGGCGTACTTCCAGAACCTGTACTTTGGCGACAACGAGTCGTTGCGCGGGTACTACGAGAGTCAGTCGTCTGGCCGCTACAGCGTCGAAGGCGAGGTGACCGACTGGGTCAAGGTCCCGTACACCGAGGGCCGCTACGGCACCGATCTTTGCGGGAGCAACGTGTGCTCGACAGTGTGGGCGCTCGTGCGCGATGCCGCCAACATCTGGTACGACGACCAGTTGGCGCAGGGCCGCTCCGTCGAGGACGTGAACGCCGACTTGCAGTCCTTCGACCAGTGGGATCGCTACGACTACGACGGCGACGGTGACTTCAACGAGCCCGACGGTTACATCGATCACTTCCAGATTGTCCACGCAGGTGGCGACCAGGCCGATGGCGACCCGATCTACGGCGGCGATGCGATCTGGTCCCACCGCTGGTACGCGTACTACACCGGGGCGGGCACATCAGGTCCGGCGGACAACGCGTTGGGTGGTACCCAGATCGGCGACTCCGGCGTGTGGATCGGTGACTACACGATGCAGCCAGAGAATGGCGGCCGCAGCGTCTTTTACCACGAGTACGGCCACGACCTCGGTTTGCCGGACGACTACAACGTCCAGTCGGGCGGCGACAACAATAACGAGTACTGGACCTTGATGGCTCAGAGCCGCCTTGGCGCCAAGAAGGACGAGGGAATCGGCGAGCGCGGCGGCGATCTGGGCGCGTGGAACAAGCTCCAACTTGGTTGGCTCAACTACGAGTACGTCGAGTCCGGCGACCAAGCGAAGATGGACCTCGGACCCTCGGAGTACAACACCAAGCTGCCTCAGGCCCTGATCGTGGGCCTTCCGGAAAAGGAGGTCACTGTCGATCTGGGCGCTCCGGCATCGGGCGACTACCAGTGGTACAGCGGCACAGGGGACGGACTGTCGAGCACATTGGCCCGGTCGGTCACGTTGCCCGACGGCTCTCCTCAGCTCACCTTCCAGACGCGGTATGACATCGAGGAGGGCTACGACTACTTCTACGTCGAGGTCGACAGCGGTGCCGGCTACGTGCCGCTCGAGGGCACCATCACCAATGCGGCGGACACGGTCGCCACTGATGGCACCCAGGCGGACTGGATCGAGGCATCGTTCGACCTCAGTGCGTATGCGGGCCAGACCGTCTCACTTCGCTTCCGCTACCTGACCGACGGCGGAGTAGCGGGCAATGACCCCGACGTGGTGGATGGCGTTTTCGTCGACGACATTGCCATTGATGGGGTGTTCGAGGACGGTGCTGAGGAGGGTGACAACGGGTGGACGGCCGACGGCTTCTCTGCAGTCGGCTCGACGAGCACGAACTCGTTCCCGAACTACTACATCGCCGCCTACCGCTCGTACACGTCGTTCGACCAATACCTGAAGACCGGTCCCTACTTCTTTGGCTACGCGAGCACCAAGCCGGACTATGTGGACCACTTCTCGTACCAGGAGGGGCTGCTGATCTCGTATTGGGACCTCTCGTACTCGGACAACGACACGTTCGCTCACCCTGGCAACGGCCGTAACTTGTATATCGACTCGCGTCCGCAGCCGATGACAGATGTCAACGGCAACCTCTGGAGGTCTCGGGTCCAGGTCTATGACGCCCCCTTCAGCGTCAAGACCGCAGACTCCTTCACCCTCCACATCAATGGGGTCGCGAGCAAGATCAAGGGCGCGAAGGCCAGCCCACTGTTCGATGACACGCAGCAGTACTGGTTCGCCGAGCTTCCGAACCATGGCGTCAAGCTTCCCGGCGCAGGAGTGGAGATCCGCGTGCTGCACCAGCGCACAGACAAGATATCGATCGCGGTCTCCTGACGCGAAGGATCCGAGGCACGCTCGCAGTCACTGCGGCGGCGAAGGCTGGGAAAGCCAGCCTCGCCGTCGCGGTGACCGCGTTCGCCCTCGGCGCCTGCGGACCGAGCGCGGGTTCGGGGGAGGACGATATGGGTGTGCCTAGCCATTCCTCCTCCGCCTCGTCGTCTGCCGCAGCATCGGCCTCCTTAGCCCCGGCGAGTGCCTCGGCGCCTATGTCGCCCTCGCACCTGCCGACGATCGCGAAGCCGACTGCTCCGCCCTCGTTGCCGACAGACCTCGTGCCTCGCGGTGTGCTCGCGGGACGCGTGACCGCACTCACGGACAGGTGTACCGAGGTCACGACCGACGACGGTGTGGTGTGGTCGCTTGTCGGTGACGCGCAGGTGGAGCTCAAGGTCGGCGACACGGTGACCGCCCGGGTGGTGGAACTCGAGGCGGACGCCAAGGAATGCGGCACGGGCAGTCCTGCGCGCCTCGTGTCGATCCGTCTGGTGGAGGGGGAGTAAGGCGCCCTTGACAGGTCTGGCATAATTGAACGTTGGCCAGCCGGTTCACCGTTGCAAGGTATGCGTACGGACCCGGCGGCACACTAAAGGGAGATCATGAAGAAAGACATCCACCCCGAGTACGTGGCCACCACTGTCACGTGCACCTGCGGTAACACTTTCGAGACCAAGTCCACCGTGCTGTCCGGCGCGATCAACGTCGAGGTTTGCTCGGCCTGCCACCCGTTCTACACGGGCAAGCAGAAGATCATGGACACCGGTGGACGCGTGGCGCGGTTCGAATCGCGCTACGGCAAGAAGTAAACGCCGCGCGACGACGTGGCCGAAGCATTCGCAGCCGTCCAGCCTCTGCTGGAGGAATACGCGCAAATTGAGCATGAGCTCTCCGACCCCGCGGTTCACGCCGACGGGGGTCGTGCGCGAACCCTAGGCAGGCGATTTGCAGAACTCGGCCGCGTCGTCGCCGCGCACCGCGTCTGGGCCACCGCCTACGACGACCTCGACGCGGCGAAGGAGATGGCGAGCGCGGATCCCGAATTCGCCGCCGAGATCCCCGCACTCGAAGCAACGGTCGAGGACGCGACGGAGATACTGCGTCGCATCCTGATCCCGCGCGACCCCGACGACGCCCGCGACGTGATCCTCGAGGTCAAGTCGGGTGAAGGCGGCGAGGAGTCGGCGCTCTTTGCGGGCGACCTGCTGAAGATGTACCTCAAGTACGCCGAGAACAAGGGATGGAAGACCGAGGTCCTCGAGGCGAACCAGACCGACATGGGCGGCTACAAGGACATCTCTGTGGCCATCAAGTCCAGGGGAACCGTCGCGCCCGAAGACGGCGTGTGGGCCCAGCTTAAGTACGAGGGCGGAGTGCACCGCGTCCAGCGCGTGCCAGCCACCGAGTCTCAGGGTCGTATCCACACCTCCGCCGCGGGAGTGCTTGTGTACCCCGAGGTCGAAGAGGTGACCGAGGTTAACCTCGACATGAACGACGTTCGGGTTGACGTGTTCCGCTCGTCCGGCCCAGGCGGCCAATCGGTCAACACGACCGACTCTGCCGTGCGCCTCACCCACGTGCCCACGGGCATCGTGGTGAGCTGCCAGAACGAGAAGAGCCAGCTCCAGAACAAGGAGGCGGCGCTGCGCATCCTGCGCGCCCGTCTGCTGGCCGCCGAACGCGAGACCGCCGACGCCGAAGCCTCCGACATTCGCAAGTCGCAGATTCGCACGGTTGACCGTTCCGAGCGCATTCGCACGTATAACTACCCCGAGAACCGCATTGCGGATCACCGCACCGGGTACAAGGCCTACAACCTGGACCACGTGCTCGGAGGCGATCTCGGTCCGGTCATCCAGTCCGCGATCGACACTGATGAGGCCGCCCGCCTGGCGGCCCACGAGGACTAGTGCCTCACCTCCGATCCCTTCTCGCTGAGGCGTCGCAGCGCCTCGCCGACGCGGGGGTGCCGTCCCCTGAGCACGACGCTCGCGAGTTGATGGCCTTCGCGATGGGACTCGATCGGATACCCGTGACCGTTGTCGAGGTCGACCACGACCATGCGCGGCGCTTCGAGGCGCTGCTTGCACGGCGCGAGGCGAGGGAGCCCCTTCAACACATCGTCGGCTCGACGGTCTTCCGTTACGTGACCCTGTTGGTGCGCGCAGGCGTATTCGTTCCGCGGCCCGAGACGGAGGTCGTCGCTCAGGTGGCGATCGATGAGGCTGCGGCCATCGCAGCGACGGGACGCCAGCCGCTCGTGGTTGACCTGTGTTGCGGCGCCGGTGCCATCGCGCTCTCGGTCGCGACCGAGGTCCCGTCTGCGGTCGTACACGCGGTCGATGCCTCGCGCGAAGCCGTGAATCTCACGGTCGCGAATGCCGAGGCCCTCGGGGCAGCCCGCGTGACCGTCGTGGGCGGCGATGCCGCCGACGCGAGCCTTCTGAGGGAACTCGACGGCACCGTCGACGTGCTCGTGTCGAACCCGCCCTACATCCCCTCGGGCGCGATCCCTATCGATCCCGAGGTGCGCGATTACGACCCGCCTTCGGCGCTCTTTGGTGGTGGTGAGGACGGCCTCGACGTGCCGAACGCCGTGGTCATTGCCGCGGCCAGGCTTTTGCGCCCCGGAGGTCTGTTCGTCATGGAACATGCCGATGTCCAAGGCGAGAGCACGAGGGCGTTGGCGAGGCTCGTGGGTGCCTTCACGTCGATTGAGACCAGGTCCGACCTCACGGAGCGCGACCGCATGCTCGTGGCGCGACGGCGCTAGCCGCTGATTGAATCGCCGCGACATGAGTCCCCCTCTGGTCGCGCCCGTGCCAGACTGGTGCGCGTGATCCTGCCCTGCTTCGACCCCGCGACGTGGGGCCCCTCGATTGATGCGGCAGTCCATGCCGTGTCTCGCGGCGAGATTGTCGTCCTCCCTACCGACACCGTGTACGGAGTTGGCGCCGATGCCTTCTCGCCCGAGGCCGTGGCCCGGCTGCTCGCCACGAAGGGCAGGGACAGGCAGATGCCTCCGCCTGTGCTGATCCCCTCGGTGCGCACCGTCGACGGTCTCGCTCGCGACGTTTCTGCAGCGGCGCGGGCGCTAATGGAAGCGCTGTGGCCGGGTCCCCCCCCTCGGTGCGCACCGTCGACGGTCTCGCTCGCGACGTTTCTGCAGCGGCGCGGGCGCTAATGGAAGCGCTGTGGCCGGGTCCCCTCACGATCATCGTTCACGCCCAGCCAAGCCTCGCGTGGGATCTGGGCGAGACGGCGGGCACTGTCGCGCTGCGCGTCCCCGACCACGCGGCGGCCCTTGCGCTGCTTGCCCGCACCGGCCCGCTCGCGGTGACGAGCGCGAATCGCACCGGCCTTGTCGCAGCGACCACGGCAGAGGCCGCGCGCTATCAACTTGGCGATGCGGTGTCCCTGTATCTCGACTCGGGCGACAGCCCGCTTGGCAAAGCGTCAACCATCGTGGACGCGACCGGCCCGGTATTGCGCGTCGTGCGCGACGGGGGAGTGAGTCGGGACCGACTCATCGAGATCACGGGTATCGAAGCTTTCGACACACACGAGGGCACCGAGTGAAGGTCTACCTGACGCTGCTCGTCGTCGCCGCGCTCGTGACGTATGTGGCGACGCCAGTGATGAGGCATCTCGCGATTCGCATGGGCGCGGTCACCGCAGTGCGTGCCCGCGACGTGCACGTGGTGCCCACCGCTCGACTCGGTGGCGTCGCGGTCTTCCTTGGTCTCGCCGCGGGCCTATTTGTGGCCTCCACCATCCCCTTCCTCGGCCGAGTATTCGAGGTGTCCCACAGTGCATGGGCCGTGCTCGGCGGCGCCGCGCTCGTCTGTGCAGTCGGCGTGGCCGACGACATCTGGGACCTCGACTGGATGGCGAAGCTCGCCGGTCAGATACTCGCGGCGTTGTTCATGGCATGGGGCGGCGTCCAACTCGTCGCTCTTCCGATCGGCGGCCGCACGATCGGGGACAGTTATCTTTCGCTCATCGCGACCGTCGTCGTGGTGGTGGTCGCCATCAACGCAGTCAACTTTGTTGACGGACTCGATGGGCTCGCCGCGGGCGTCGTCGCGATCGGCGGCACCGCGTTCATGGTCTACACGTATGTGCTTGCGAGGGGGGCGTCTCCGGGCGACTACTCGTCTCTCGCGACCGTCATCATGGCGGTCATGGTGGGGGCGTGCCTCGGATTCCTTCCTCATAATGTGCATCCAGCGCGCATCTTCATGGGCGACTCTGGTTCGATGGTTTTGGGATTGGTCTTCGCGGCCGCGGCCATCATCGTGACCGGCCAGATCGACCCGTCAGCCGTCGGGCAGCGAGAGCAGGTTCCAGCATTCCTGCCGATCCTGCTGCCTCTTGCCGTCGTTGCGGTGCCGCTTGTTGACATGGCTCTCGCATTTGTCCGCAGGCTAGGCAGAGGTCAGTCGCCCTTTAAGCCCGACGCGCATCACCTGCACCACAGGTTGCTGAGGTTTGGACACTCGCATCGCTGGGCCGTTGCGGTCCTGTGGGCGTGGACGTTTGTGCTCGCGTTCGGGACGGTCTCCGTGGTGTTTCTGCGCCTGCGCTATGCGGGCAGCCTGCTCATCGTCGGCGTCATGCTGACGTCAGCGATGACATTCTCACCCGGTTTTCGCCGCGTGGTGTGGCGACTGTGGAGCGGCGTTGGCTCGGCAGCGGCGCCCATCATGAGGACGTTGCCTGGCTCGGCGCCTCATGCGCGGGCCTCGGCCGATCACGATTCCGAAGCGCCCGACATCGGGCCCATTCACGACAGGGAGAAACCCCGTGGCTGAAACCGCTGAGAACGACCGCAACGCGACCGAGGGCGCCGCGTACCGGTGGGCATTGCGTGCGAGTGTCATATCGCTCGGCGTGCTCGCGATCGCGGGCGCGGTGGTCGCGGGCGCCATGCGGGGCGGCGCGGGCATGTGGGGGGCCCTCGCAGGCGTGGGGCTCGCCACCATCGCGGCACTCGTGACTCAAGGCGCCATGGTGATGGGGTATCGGCGTGCTCCTCACGTATTCGCCTCAATCGTCGGGGGGGCGTGGCTCGCGAAGATGGTTGTCATTGTGGTGGGCATGCTCGCGCTGAGCCGCGTGGACGGAGTGGATCGCCCTAGCTTTGGCGTCGTGGCGTTCCTCGGCATTGTTGTGACACTCGGTATTGACATCGTGGCGGTGCGCAAGGCCCGAATTCCCTACGTCATTTCGAGTTCGGACTCTGAGGACTCATAGGTTAGGCTTGCCACCAGTTCCGAACAGTCTTGGGTGCCCGCGTGTGCGCCCGAATTCCACCCCAGGGAGAGATGCGAGTGCTGAACCTGGCCGCCATGGTGCAGACGGCTGCTCACGCAGACGACTCCGAGGGTTCGTCTCGCAACTTCTTCGAGTGGCTGTTCGGTTCGAACGGTTTCCACGCCCCCTCGATCGCCGATCTCGACCCCGAGGCGTTGTTCTTCGGTGGGACGATTTTCGAGTTCAACCGCATCACGCTCGTACGTGTGATTTCGGCCGTGGTGCTCATCACGCTCTTCTGGCTCGGCACACGCAACGCCAAGATCGTCCCCGGTCGGGGCCAGAGTGCCGTGGAGATGGTGGTCGACTTCGTTCGCGTTCAGATCGCCGAAGAGGTGATGGGGAAGGAACGTGCGCGCAAGTACGTCGCGTTCCTCACGACTCTCTTTATCGCGATTGTCTTCTTCAACATCACGGGTGTCGTGCCGCTGTTGAACATTGCAGGCACGTCGCTGATCGGGTTGCCGATCGTGATGGCGCTCTGGGTTTTCGTCATGTACCTGACCGCGGGAATCCGCCAGCACGGCCTGGGCGGCTTCCTCAAGACAAACCTCTTCCCGCCTGGTGTGCCGTGGCCCATCTATCTGCTGCTGACGCCCATCGAGGCTCTCCAGATCTTCGTACTGAGGCCGGCCACGTTGGCCCTTCGACTCGCGGCAAACATGATCGCGGGGCACCTGCTGCTCGTGCTGACCTTTTCCGCAACGCACTACTTCCTCTTGGAGGCAACTGGTGCGCTGAAGGCGGCCGGCGTGGTGTCCTTTGCTGCGGCAATTGCATTCACGCTTTTTGAGATCTTCGTGGCTCTGCTGCAGGCATACGTATTCGTGATGCTCGCCACGGTCTATATCAACATGTCACTGGAAGACGAGCACTAGAACTTGCGGCTCTGGCCGTAACACCTGAAAGGAAACACTGTGGACACGATTATCTTGGCATCGGAAACTGCCCTCACCGGCAACATCGCCACCATCGGATACGGCATTGCGACGCTCGGCCCTGGAATCGGCCTGGGCATCCTGATCGGTAAGACCGTTGAGGGAATGGCCCGTCAGCCCGAGGCCGCCGGCCAGCTGCGCACCACGATGTTCATCGGTGTGGCATTCGTCGAGGTGCTCGCGCTCCTCGGCCTGATCACCGGCTTCCTCTTCATCTAATGGGCGGCTTCATCGCCGCTGCGGCGGAGCACGGGGAGGAGGAGTCATCCTTCATCCCGATTTTGCCGACGAACTACGACCTGCTGTGGTCATTCATCATCTTCGTCGGCATCGTCGTCGTCTTCATGCGCGTGTTTCTTCCCAGGCTTCAGAAGGTGCTCGACGAGCGTGCCGCGCTGATCCAGGGTGGCATCACCAAGGCCGAGGAAGTTCAGGCTCAGGCTGCTGTCGCGCTCGAGGAGTACACCGCTCAACTGCGCGAGGCTCGCGCCGAGGCGGCGAAGATCCGCGAGGATGCGCGTTTGGAGGCGGCTCAAATCGTCGCCGATGGGCGTGAGAAGGCCGTGCACGATTCGGCTCGCATCTCGGAGACGTCGCTTAAGCAGCTCGCTGCCGAGCGCCAGCAGGCGGTCGTGTCCTTGCACGGCGACATTGCCGGTCTCGCCACGGACCTCGCTTCGAAGATCGTGGGCGAGTCACTCGCCGACGATGCCCGTCAACAGCGCGTGATCAACGCGTTCCTTGACGAGCTCGAGGCGACCACGAAGGCGAAGGCTTAAGTCATGAGAGGGTCCAGTCAGCTAGCGCGCGACGAGGTGCTTCGTGCCTTCGACCCCGTGGCGTCAGCCGCGGGCAAGGAGGGAGTGCGCCTCGCGGACGAGTTGTTCGCGGCGGTCGACGCACTCGATCGTTCTGCCTCGCTTCTTCGCGCTCTCACGGACCCCGCGCGTGACGCCGATGACAAGGCCGACCTGGCGGCGTCCCTTTTCGCCAAGTACGACCCGCGAGTGGTGTCCGTCATCTCGGGCCTCGCGAGGGCCCGATGGGCAATCGGATCCGACCTGAGCACCTCCCTCGAGGATGCCGGAGTACTCGCCCTGTTGGCGAGCGCCCAGACCATGGGTGTCTTGGCTACGGTCGAGGAAGAGTTGTTCCTGGTCGAACGTGAGCTGGTCGCGAGTCGCAGTCTGCTGAGTGCGCTCGGTGACCGCGCTGCGCTTGCCGAGGGCCGTGTGGGCGTTCTTCACGATGTGCTCGATGGCAAGGTCAACGCTGTGACCTACGCGCTCGTGGCCCGCAAGGTGGGCGCTCCGCGCGGAGCGAGACTGCTCGGCGCGGTGAAGGGCCTTGTCAAGGCGGCTGCGACGAGACGCGAACTCATGGTGGTGAGCGTGACCGCAGCGGTCGACCTGAGCGAGGCTCAAAGGACGCGTTTGGCATCGATCCTCAAGGATGCGTACGGCCACGACATGCAGGTCAACGTCGCAGTTGAACCTGAAGTGCTTGGCGGAATCAAGATCCAGGTTGGCTCAGAGGTGGTTGACGGCACCGTCGTCTCCCGCTTGGCCGACGCACGACGACGACTTGTCGGCTGACCGCCGACGTATGACGCTCGCGCCTCGCGCGGCATCGACAGGAGAGACAAGAATGGCCGAGTTGACGATCAGCCCCGATGAAATCAGGGCCGCCCTCGACGCTCATGTGAAGTCGTATGAGCCCAAGGGCGCCATTTCCGAGCAGGTGGGCACTGTCACGCTCGCTGGCGACGGCATTGCGCAGGTCGAGGGCATGCCTGGCGTCATGGCGAACGAGCTCTTGCGCTTTGAAGACGGCACGCTGGGCCTCGCGCTCAACCTCGATGTGAGCCACATCGGCGTCGTGGTCCTCGGTGAGTTCACCGGCGTCGAAGAGGGCCAACCCGTGTACCGCACGGGCGAGGTCCTCTCCGTCAAGGTGGGCGATGGCTACCTGGGTCGCGTTGTCGACCCTCTGGGTACCCCGATCGATGGTCTCGGCGACGTGGAGACCACCGGACGCCGCGCGCTCGAGCTTCAGGCCCCTGGCGTGATGTTCCGCAAGTCGGTCCACGAGCCGCTTCAGACGGGCCTCAAGGCCATTGACGCCATGATTCCGATCGGTCGTGGCCAGCGTCAGCTGATCATCGGCGACCGCCAGACGGGCAAGACCGCGATCGCGATCGACACGATCATCAACCAGAAGACCAACTGGGAGTCAGGCGACCCGAACAAGCAGGTGCGCTGCATCTACGTGGCCATCGGCCAAAAGGGCTCGACGATCGCGGCCGTTCGCGGTGCACTCGAAGAGGCAGGCGCCCTCGAGTACACGACGATCGTCGCGTCGCCCGCTTCGGACCCCGCGGGCTTCAAGTACCTCGCTCCCTACACGGGCTCGGCAATCGGCCAGCACTGGATGTACGACGGCAAGCACGTCCTCATCATCTTTGACGACCTGTCGAAGCAGGCCGAGGCCTACCGTGCGGTATCTCTGCTCCTGCGTCGTCCGCCGGGCCGCGAGGCATACCCCGGCGACGTGTTCTACCTTCACTCTCGCCTGCTCGAGCGTTGTGCGAAGCTCTCTGACGACATGGGTGCCGGCTCGATGACGGGTCTTCCGGTCATCGAAACCAAGGCCAATGACGTCTCGGCGTACATTCCCACCAACGTCATCTCGATCACCGACGGTCAGATCTTCCTGCAGTCGGACCTCTTCAATGCCAATCAGCGTCCCGCAGTCGACGTGGGTATTTCGGTATCCCGCGTGGGTGGTTCGGCGCAGATCAAGGCGATGAAGCAGGTTTCTGGCACGCTCAAGATCGACCTGGCGCAGTACCGTTCGCTCGAGGCCTTCGCGATGTTCGCATCCGACCTCGACGCGGCCAGCCGTCAGCAGTTGACTCGTGGTGCGCGCCTCATGGAGCTCCTCAAGCAGCCCCAGTACACGCCATACCCCGTCGAGGAGCAGGTCGTATCGATCTGGGCTGGTACCAAGGGCAAGCTCGACAAGATTGCTCTCGGCGACGTCCTGCGTTTCGAGCGCGAGTTGCTCGACCACTTGCGCCAGTCGACCAAGGTTCTCGAGCACATTGCGGGCACCGGCAAGTTGTCGCCTGAGGATGAGGCCGAACTTCACATCGCTGTCGACAGTTTCGTGACGACGTTCCTCGATTCGGACAACGCCGCGTTGACCACCAGCACGGTGATCGAGGGCGGCGGCGCAGCAGAGGTTGAGCAGGAGCAGATCGTCGCTCAGCGTTCAGCGAAGTCCGCGAAGAAGTAAGTCATGGGTGGTCAGCAGCGCGTCTACCGGCAGAAGATCCGGTCGACCCAGTCGCTCAAGAAGATCTTCCGTGCGATGGAGCTGATCGCTGCCTCCCGCATCGGGAAGGCACGCTCCAGGGTCACCGCTGCGGCTCCATATTCACGCGCCATTACCAGGGCAATTTCTGCGGTGGCGGCTCACTCCGACGTGGAGCACCCGCTCACGAGCGAACGGTCGGACACCAAAAAGGTGGCCATGCTCGTGATCACCGCCGACCGCGGAATGGCGGGGGCCTATTCGGCCAACGCCATTCGCGAGGCCGAGCGTCTGCGCGAGCGCCTCGAGGGCGACGGCCATGAAGTGGTGCAGTACGCCGCCGGGCGTAGGGGCGTGTCGTATTACACCTTCAGGAACCGTGAGCTTGCCGGCCGCTGGACGGGGGACTCGGATTCTCCGAGTCATGCCGTGGCGAATGAGATCGCCGCGGAGTTGTTGCGCGCCTTCTTGGCTTCGGCCGACGAGGGAGGCGTGTGTGAGCTTCACATCGTCTTCACTCACTTCTCGTCGATGGTGAGCCAAGAGCCGCGAGTGGTTCGCATGCTTCCCCTCGAGATTGTCGAGGGTGTGGTCGATCCCGACGAGGAGCTCTCGCCGCTCTACGCGTTCGAGCCGAACGCTCAAGAGGTGCTCGACGAGCTCTTGCCCCGCTACATCGAGTCGCGAATCTACAACTGCCTGTTGCAGGCCGCGGCTTCCGAGCTTGCCAACCGCCAGTCCGCCATGAACACGGCGGTGACCAACGCCGAAGACATCGTGCGTAAGTACACCAGGCTCGCCAACTCGGCGCGCCAATCCGAAATCACCCAGGAAATCAGCGAGATTGTCTCGGGCGCCGACGCGCTCGCGGCCTCGTGATCGGAAGAGAGCACCTCATGACTCCCACCGCTAAGACCGCAGCGAAGACCGCAGCGAAGAAGCCGGCATCGAGCCGTTCGGGCTCCTCGGCCACCCCCGCGAACGACGCGGTTGTCACCGGCCGCGTCGCCAGAGTGATCGGCCCCGTTGTCGACATCGAGTTCCCAGGCGACGCGCTGCCGGAGATGTACAACGCGCTCACCACCACGATTGACCTGCGTGCGCAGGGCGAGGACGAGGGCGTCATGCACATGACGCTCGAGGTCGCCCAGCACCTCGGTGACAACATGATCCGCGCGATCGCGCTCAAGCCCACCGACGGTCTGGTGCGCGGCGCAGTTGTCGTCGACACCGGAGCGCCTATCTCGGTGCCGGTTGGCGACGTGACCCTCGGTCACGTGTGGAACGTCACCGGAGACCTTCTCAACGGCAAGCCCGGTGAGAAGGTCGAGATCAACGAGCGCTGGCCCATTCACCGCAAGCCCCCGGCCTTCGACCAGCTCGAGTCCAAGACGCAGATGTTCGAGACAGGCATCAAGGTCATCGACTTGCTCACGCCCTACGTCATGGGCGGCAAGATCGGCCTCTTCGGTGGTGCGGGCGTCGGCAAGACGGTCCTCATCCAGGAAATGATCTACCGCGTGGCAAACAACCACAACGGTGTGTCTGTGTTCGCCGGTGTGGGCGAGCGCACCCGTGAGGGTAACGACCTCATCGTCGAAATGACCGAGTCCGGCGTGATCAAGCAGACCGCGCTTGTCTTCGGCCAGATGGACGAGCCGCCGGGCACGCGACTTCGCGTGGCGCTGTCCGCACTCACGATGGCGGAGTACTTCCGGGACGAGCAGAAGCAGGACGTGCTGCTGTTCATCGACAACATCTTCCGCTTCACGCAGGCCGGTTCGGAGGTGTCGACCCTGCTGGGCCGCATGCCTTCCGCAGTGGGCTACCAGCCCAACCTCGCGGACGAGATGGGTCAGCTTCAGGAGCGCATCACGTCGACGCGTGGCCACTCGATCACGTCGCTGCAGGCCATCTATGTGCCCGCGGATGACTACACCGACCCGGCACCTGCCACGACGTTTGCTCACCTTGACGCGACGACGGAGCTCAGCCGTGAGATCGCCTCGCGCGGTCTCTACCCGGCCGTGGACCCGCTGACTTCGACGTCTCGCATCCTCGACCCGCGCTACGTGGGTCGCGAGCACTACGAGACCGCCAACTCGGTCAAGTCGATTCTGCAGCGCAACAAGGAGCTTCAGGACATCATCGCGATCCTTGGCGTCGACGAACTGTCCGAAGAGGACAAGATCATCGTGGCCCGTGCGCGCAAGATCCAGCAGTTCCTGTCGCAGAACACGTACATGGCGACCCAGTTCACCGGTGTGCCAGGCTCGACGGTCGCGCTCGATGAGACCGTCACGGCGTTCAAGGCCATCACGGAGGGCGTCTACGACCACATCTCGGAGCAGGCCTTCTTCAACATCGGCGGCATCGAAGACCTCGAGAAGAACTGGGCACGTATCCAGAAGGAGATTGGTTAGCTCATGGCGCTATCCGTCGACATCGTCGCCCCCGACCGCACGCTTTGGGTCGGTGAGGCGTCGTTCGTCAGCGCACCAAGCGTCGAGGGCTCGATCGGTCTTCTTCCTGGGCACGAACCGTTGTTGTCGGTGCTCCGCGCCGGACGCATCAAGGTGTCGGAGTTGAACGGTGAGGATCGCTTCGTCGACATCGAGAGCGGGTTCATCTCGTTCGACCACGATGTCGTGACGATCGTGGCCGAACCCGCTCCCACCGCCTAGTTCGGCTGGGGCCGTGCGGGTCGTCATTGCGCGTTGTTCCGCCCGGTATTCGGGCAGGCTCAACGCCCATTTGCCGACGGCTACCAGGGCGATCATGGTCAAGGCCGATGGTTCGGTGCTGTTGCATTCGGACGGCGGTTCGTATAAGCCGCTGAACTGGATGAGTCCTCCGTGCACGCTGCGGGTCGTGGTGGACGTTGATGTCGACGGTGGTGAAGCCGTCGTGCAACGCTGGCTCGTCCAGCATGACAAGACGGATGATCGCCTCGAGATTGACCTCCACGAGGTGTTTGCCGACACCGAACACGAACTGGGTGTAGACCCCGGGCTCATCAAGGATGGGGTCGAGGCCCACCTGCAGGTGCTCATGGCCGAGCAGATTGCGGTCCTCGGAGAGGGCCACACCCTGGTGCGCAGGGAGTACCCCACGGCGATCGGACCCGTCGATATCCTCGCGAGAGACTCGATTGGCAGGGCGGTTGCCATCGAGATCAAGCGCAGGGGAGACATCGACGGCGTCGAGCAGCTCACACGCTATCTGGAGCTCCTCAACCGAGACCCGCTGCTGTCACCCGTGGTCGGGGTCTTCGCGGCCCAAGAGATCAAACCCCAAGCCAGGGTCTTGGCCGAGGACAGGGGAATTCGCTGCCTGGTACTCGACTACGACGCGATGCGCGGAGTGGACACCGGACACACGCGTCTGTTCTAGCAAGCGTGATCTCGCGGGATTCCTCGAGAATCGAAACGTTTCGGCTAGACTCGCGCTCATGACTTCTCCTCAATTCCCAGACGACTTTCTCTTCGGCGCGGCAACTGCGTCGTATCAGATTGAGGGTGGCGCCTCCGAAGGGGGAAGGCTCCCCTCGATTTGGGACACCTTCTCGCACGTGCCGGGTCGCACCTTTGAGGGCGACACGGGGGACGTCGCGTGCGATCACTTCCACCGCTACGCGGAGGACATCGCCTCAATGGCGGAACTTGGTCTCCAGGCCTACCGCTTCTCGATGGCGTGGCCGCGCATTCGTCCGACGGGTGACGGCGAGTTCAACGATGAGGGCTTCGCGTTCTATCACCGCATTCTCGACGAGCTCGAAAAGCACGGCATCGAGCCCATTGTGACGCTGTACCACTGGGATCTTCCGCAGCCCCTCGAAGACCTGGGCGGCTGGCCCGAGCGCGCGACGGTCGATCGCTTTGTCGAGTACGCGCGCCGCACGGTCGAGGAGTTCAAGGATCGCGTCACGTACTGGACCACCTTCAACGAGCCTTGGTGCACGGCCTTCCTCGGCTACGCGTCTGGTGCCCACGCTCCAGGGCGCAGCGAGCCCGCCGCGGCACTCGCAGCGGCTCACCACCTCAACCTGGCTCACGGGCTTGCGTACGCCGCGATCAAGGAGGTCAAGCCCGACGCGAAGGTCAGCATCGTGCTCAACTCTCACCTGCCACGGCCGTGGAACCCGGCGGACCCGCGCGACGTCGAGGCCTCTGACAAGATCGACGCACTGGCCAACCGCATCTTCATGGACCCGTTCACGGCAGGCGAGTACCCCGCCGACCTCATGGCCTTCACGGCGGGTCTCACCGACTGGTCGTTCGTGCGTGACGGCGATCTCGACTCGATCAAGGGCACTCTCGACCTCGTCGGCGTCAACTACTACTCGAGCCACATCGTCCGTCACCACTCCGGTCCGCCGAGCAACTCAGGGGAAGACGGCCACAAGTCCACGATTCACCGTTGCTGGCCGGGTGCGGACGACGTCGAATTCATGCCACTCATCGGCAAGCGCACGACGATGAACTGGAACGTCGATCCAAGCGGCTTCCATGCGCACCTCATGCGGATGCATAGGGAGATGGGCCTGCCGATCATCGTGACGGAGAACGGCGCCTCGTGGCCCGACGAAGTGAGCGAGGATGGGCGTATCCGCGACGTCGACCGCTACACGTACCTTCACGACCACCTTGAGGCGCTCCTCGAGGCCCGCGCCGAGGGCGCAGACATTCGCGGTTACATGGCCTGGAGCCTCATGGACAACTTCGAGTGGGGTCATGGCTACTCCAAACGGTTCGGCCTATTGAGGGTTGACTACAACTCCCAGGCCCGAACGTGGAAGGATTCCGCATATTGGTACCAAGAAACTCTCAGAACTCGTGCAATTACCCCACTTATGGGGATAGACTTATTGGCAGAGACTCCCCCTAGAGTCTGTTAACTGTCCGGCGCCGCGCCCACCCCCCCCCTCGGGTGCGGCGCCGGCGCCTTTCTCGTACAGGGTGGACCCCGGGGCCCCGAGACCTTTCGTAGACTCGTCCTATGTCCTCGAAGCGTCGCTCCACCAAGCGCCCCTATGGGCAGCCGCATCCGGAGCTCGACGTCAACAAAGTCCATTCGGTTTCTGGCGCCCGCAGGGAGATCGGCCCCGGTGGCGAGGAATACCTCGTCGCTGTGCCAAGGCCATCGGACAAGACCTATACCTGTCCTGCATGCGGCAGGGAGATCCCGGGTACCCAGCAGCATGTGGTCGCGTGGGCGGAAGACGGGCTGTTTGGCCCCGAGGCCGCGAGCGACGCACGCAGGCACTGGCACCGCACCTGTTGGGAAAACTTTGGGAGGGGTCGTGGCTGACAACGCAGTGGCTGACATCGAAATCGGCGCGATGACGGTGCTGCCAGCAGTCCGTGAGGACGTCACGCTCGTGACCGAGGATGGACTGACGTTGGTCGGCGAGCTTGCCCTGCCCGCGTCGGGGCGTATCGTCGCGACGCTCATCACGCTTCACCCGTTGCCCACGCACGGCGGGTTCATGGACTCACATGTGTTGCGTAAGGCCTCCTGGCGCCTGCCTGCACTCGCGGACATTGCCGTCTTGCGTTTCAATACGCGCGGGACATCGTCGCCGCGTGGAACCTCCGAAGGGCACTTTGACGAGGGCATTGCCGAGGGCGCCGATGTGCGTGCGGCCGTGCGCTTCGCCGTCGAAAGGGGATTGCCTTATCGCTGGCTTTTGGGCTGGAGCTTTGGCACGGAGCTGGCGCTCATGTATGGCGCCGATCTTGATGTCGAAGGGGCGGTCTTGATGTCGCCGCCGCTTCACCGTGCGCACCCAGGAGATCTCGCCGCGTGGGCAGCCAGCCGCAAGCCCGTCACGGTTTTGGTCCCGGAATTCGACGAGTTCCTCCCTCCCGCCCGCGCCATCCCCGGTTTCGCTCCCCTTGAGGGGGCCAACGTGATCGTCGTCGAAGGCGCAAAGCATCTGTGGGTGGGGGAGAAGTACGTCAGGATCGTTCTCGATCACATCGTGGCCGCAGTGGCGCCAGGTGTAGGGCCGCTGCCCACATCCATTCCCGCTCAGTTCGTCTCGGCCCAAGGAGGCCCCTCATGACCGCACGACGCGTGGACGTTCCGCTCGTATTTCTCAACGCCTTCCCGCTAGACAGCGAGCAATGGGAGCCGTTGCTCGCGGTGCTTGACGCGCCGGTGGGCGACATCATCACGTTCGACCCTCCGGGTATCGGCGAGATGCCCGTCACGCACGAGGATCCTTCCCTTGACCTCATCGCCGACGCCGCCGTCGCCGCGATGCGAGAGGCGACAGGGTCGGTCGCCGCGCTGTGGGTCGGATGTTCGATGGGCGGATACGTCGCGATGTCCGTTCTCGAAAGGCATCCCGACGCGGTGGCGGGAATCGGACTCCTTGCGACCAGGGCGTCGGCCGACGGTGCGGCGGCTAAGGCGCGGCGCCTCGAGGCCGCCACGGCGGCGATGGCGCACGACGGGCTCGCAGACCCAGAGAGCGTCGCTCGGGGGCTCCTAGGGGCCTTCAGCCGCGAAAGAGCGGCACTTCTGCAGGCAACGTCCGACAACGTGGGGCGGCAAAGGGGAGAGGGAGTGGCATGGTGTCAGCTCGCCATGGCCGCGCGTCCCGCGCGACTCGAGGTCCTGCGCGGCACGGACGTGCCCGCGTTCGTAGCGCGCGGTGACCAGGACGAACTCTCGACGGATGACGAGGCCTCCGAGATGGCCGACGCTCTCGGTGTGGAACTCAACCGCATCGGCGCCGCGGGTCACCTGCTGGCAGTAGAGGCCCCCGAGGCCGTGGCCCGACTGATTGCTGAACTCGCGGTGGCCGCACAGGCCTAGGCGCCGTCACTCCGCGGGGCTGGGCGGCTCCACGCGATTCGTCAAACGCGGGTTGAAGGCGGCGTCTTAGGAGCCGTTGTTGCCAGCCGCGAGTCGATTGGCGAGCGACTCCGACAACGGCATCGACTCGCCATCGCGCGCCCCGCGCCCCAACTCGAGCGGCGGAGGAGAGGGCTCGAGTATCGCGCCCTTGAACCGCTCCTTGAGACTGCCACGAGCGGAGAGCAGGTAGAAGAGCCCTTCGACGCTCACTCCCACGCTGTGATCATGCTTGAGGTACCAGCCGGTGACGTTGGTACGCAACGTCGAGCGGCCCGAGTATGAACGCGCCAACAAACGCTCCGGCATCACTCCCGCTGCCCTCGCTTCCTTTGCGAAGGCCACGAGCAGGACGGAGGCCTTGGCGCTTTCCGAATCGCGGAGCCTGTCGAGGCGGGCCGCCAACTCGAACGCATCCTGGGCGCGTTGCTCGGTCATGTCGTTGCGTAGTCCTTCTGCAGTTCTGCCACGCTACTCTTTGCCGTCCTCGGGCTCCGCTGACGCATCCTGTGAAGCACGCTCCTTCACCATTTTGGACGCGGCCGCAAGGTTGTGAATCGGATCGGCGGACAGCAATGACCGGAGGTCATCGAGGTACGAGGTGATCGACTCGCGCTGGGTGTTGAGCTCGGCAACTTCCTTGTTCGCGAGAGAGCGTTCGCGCTCGGCATCGGTGACGGACTCGGAGATGATGGTCTCCGCGTGCTCGCGAGCACCCGAAACGATGTCGTCGGCATTGTGCCTCGCATTGCTCAACAGGGTGCGAGCGTGCTCTTCGGCATCGCGTCGTGCCTGCTCCGCACGTTCCAGGGCTTCGGCGAGACGCGCCTCGGCCTCGTCGGCGCGCGTACGAGCCTCCGCCACCATGGCGTCCGTCTCTGACTTTGCCGCCGAGTGGCGCTCCGAGAGTTCCTTCTGAGCAGCTTCGCGACGCTGGGCGACCTCGACCTGCAGATCCTCGCGGGTGCGGCGGGCCTCTTCCTTGGCGGCCTCCGCTTCGGCAAACGCCTCGCCTCGCAAGTGCTTGGCCTCGGCTGCGGCCGCATTGGTGATCGACGAGGCCTCGTCCTTTGCCTGCGTGAGCAGGGAACTCGCCTCGGTGCCCGTCTGCTCGCGCAGTTGCTTGATCTCCGCGGCAACCTGCGCCCGCAACGAGCCGGCGTCCGCCTCGGTCCTCTTGCGAAGGTCCGAGGTCTCATTGTCGGTGCGCAGGCGTGTCTGCGCTTCGTAGTGGTCAGCAGCAGCCTTGCCCTCGGCGTGATACTGATCGGCGTCCGCGATCTTGTCCGCGTGATACTGGTCGGCCTCGATGAGCTTGGCGCCGTGGTACTGGTCGGCCTCTGCGAGCTTGGCCGTGAAGTATCGCTCAGCCGCAGTGGCGCGCTCGCTGTGCGTGCGGTCCGCGTCCGCGAGCTTGGCGCCGTGGTACTTGTCGGCCTTGGCGACCGTCGTGGCGAGATACTTGTCCGCTTCGGCGACCTTGGCGGCATGCAGCTGTTCGGCCTCGCCGATCGTGGCCTGGAAGGCCTTGTCCGCTTCGGTCGTCTTGGCGGTGAAGTACTTGTCCGCTTCTGCGGTCTTGGTAGCGGAATACTGATCCGCCCGTGCCGCTGCGGCGGCGGAATACTTGTCCGCTTCTGCGGTCTTGGTAGCGGAATACTCATCGGCTTCCGCGGTCTTGGAGGCGGAGTACTCATCAGCTTCGGCCACGGCGGCGGCGGAGTACTCATCAGCTTCCGCGGTCTTGGAGGCGGAGTACTCATCAGCTTCGGCCACGGCGGCGGCGGAGTACTCATCAGCTTCCGCGATCCTGGAGGCGGAATACTTATCCGCTTCAGCGATCTTGGCGGAGCTCAGATTCTCGGCATCTGCAGTCTTGGACGCGAAGTAGTTGTCGGCTTCCTCGAACTTGGACGCGTAGTACTGGTCGGCCTCTGAGATCTTCGAGGCGCGTGCTTCCTCCGCGGCGGCAATGGTTGCGGCGTGGAACTGGCTGGCCTCCGCCTTGAAGTTCTCTGCCTCCGCTTGAGCCGAGGCGAGGATCTGTGCGGCTTCACGTCGACCCACGGCGGACGCGGATGCCGCCTGCTTGTCGGCGTCGGCCCTGATCCCGGCCGACTCCCTGTTGAGCACGGTGGCCTCTTCAGAAGCTGCGGCCACGATCGCGGCGGCTTGGGAAGCGGCCGCTTCGACCTGTTCCTCGGCGTCTTGAGCAATCTGGGCGGCATCGAGCTGAGCAGCGGCGAGCATCTGCTGGGCCTCGTCGCGGAGCCTCTGGGCCTCGATGCGCGATGCCGCGAGAGTGCTTTCGGACTCCTGCTTCGCACCCTCAACGAGTTCGGTGGCCTCACGCTGGCTGGAAACGCGCAGTTCGGTGAGTTCGCGTTCTGCGGTGGCCGTCCGTGCGTGAAGCTCGCGCTCCGCGCCGGTGCGCTTTTCGGTGACCTCGGCATCGAGCGTCGATGTGATGCGCTCGGCCTCACGGGTGGCCTTGGCGAGAAGTTCGCTTGACTGGCGCTCGATGGCCTCGCGAGTCGACAGGGCCTCAGCCTCTGCGCTCGTCTTGATCTCGTCGGCCTCGCGTCGAGACTGGGCGAGGATCTCCGACACTTCGTTGTCCGCGCGTGCGCGCAGCTGTTGAGCGGCAACATTCGCGCGGGCGATCGTGTCTTGAGCATGCGTGTTGGCGCGATTGACCACATCCGCCGACTGCTCCTCTGCCGAGCGCAGCAGGTGCTCGACGCGCGCGCCCAGACCCTTGTACGTGGGTTGATCGCTCTCGCTCAACGTCTCCTTGGCGCTGGTGAGCGAGGCGCGCGCCTCAGCGGCCTCTTTGCGCGCCGCTTCTGCAGCGGCGTGCTCTTCTGCAACAGAGTCCTCAAGCCTCTTCACGTGCGCGGCAACCGCATCGCGGTCGTATCCACGCATTGCGACAGGGAAAGGGAGCAAGTCGTCGGCCATAGGTTCTCCTCATCGCGCGTTCTCAGCGTCACCCACACTAGTCGGGGCTCGCGAGTCAGACAAAGCGACAAACTGAGGGGGATACGCGTTGTCTCCTAGACTGTACGCCGACGACCGGAGGAATCGACGTGACACTTCGCACCACAGCGATCATCGCAGGTGTTATTGGACTGCTCATGCTCATCGCGGGTCTGGTGGCCAATGACTCAAGGCCCGACAGTGAGGTTCTCACTACGGGAACCTTGGCGACCCCAGTGATCGTGGTGGGCCCTGAGGTCATGGCGCTCCCTGGATTGAGCCGCATCACGGTCACCGCCGATGGGGCGGTTGAGGCGCACAGCGCCCGTGGAGTCGATGCCTCGGCATGGCTCAAGCGCCAATCCGCGACCTATGTGGTGGGATACCAGGGCTGGGACAACCTGGCCACCCGCACGCAGTCGAGGGTTGTTGTGCCTTCGGCCTCCCCGTCCCCTAGCCCCTCGCCAAGCGAATCTGCCGCCCCTGCGGCCACTTCCGAGCCGACCGAGGCCCCCACCGCGGCGGAGGGCGACGTCGAACTCGCGGCGGACTACGGGTCTGCGGACGACTGGCGCGCGTCATGGCGCGGCTTGGATCGCGTGTCGATTGCCGTCGATGCTGTGGCGCCAGGAGAAACGTTCGTCGTGTTTTCCGCCGATGGATCGGATCTCACGAACGTGCAGTTCACGGCGACTCGTCAGGTGAATGACGGGTGGATCAATCCACTCATCTGGATCGGAGCGGCGCTCGCCGCGCTCGGCGCGCTCGCGGCACTGTCGGGCCTCATCGATACGCGGCCCGTCCAGGCCCGCGTCGAGGCATGGTCTCGTGCGAGGGCGAAGTCTGGTGCGGGAGCCGAGGCTCGGCCCGGATCGCGCCGCGAGCGGCGTCTCGCCGGGTCGGCGGTTCCCCCTTCTGCATTCGGTGAGCCCGGCATGGACGGCGCCGATGGGCCCATTCAGGACGACACACCCGCAGGTGAGCCCACCAAGGATGAAGGAGGTGTGCTGTGAAGCGCAATACTCTTCTCGCCGTTGCGGCGATCGCTTCCGCACTCGCGCTAGCTGGTTGCGCGGCTGAACCGCCAGTGGTGGGGGCAACCCCCTCGCCGGAGGCGAACTCGGCCCTTCTCGAGAGCCAGGCTCAGGCCATCATCGATGACACCTTCACGGTGCTCGCGGCGGCAGACAAGGCGGGCGACGCTTCGCTCCTCGACTCCCGTTTCGAGGGTGATGCGGCGGCGGTGCGCGCGGTCGAGTACTCCGTCGCTGCTGCGGTCGCGGACGCGCCACCTGCTGACCTGCCATCCGAGGTTCAGGGCCTCTACGTGTCGAATGCAGAGACGTGGCCGCGCGTGCTCGCCGCGGTTTCCGAGCCCCCGACGGATGACCTCACTCCCGTTGTGTATCTGTGGATTCAGGATTCGGTCGAGGAGCCCTACACCCTCAGGGCATGGGCCCATATGGTTCCGGGGGCGACGCTCCCAGCGATGGCGGGTGCCGTCGACGGCGCCACGCAGTTGGCGCTCGGAGAACAGGGAGTCGACCCGTCGCCAAGGGCGGCTCTCGAGAACTACGTAGAGTTCTTGCGGCAAGGTGCAGGCAGTGAGCTCGCGCCAGATTTCGCACCCGACAGTTATTCGCAGCAGCTGTTTGCGGCGAGAAACACTCTCGCGGAGGCCGCGACCACCGTCGGCGGGGCCTATGTCGACACGGTTCAGCCGAACCTCGCAAACACGTATGTCCTGTCGACCTCCGACGGTGGCGCCCTCGTGTTTGCTCCTCTGCAGGTCACGTCATCGTTCTCCGTCACCGGGGCCACACTCAAGGTCTCGGATCGCGACGCGCCGCTTGTGCAGGGCAAGGTCACTGATCGGGCCACCTACACCTACCGCGATTTCGTGGTGTTGTCGGTGCCTGCGCCCGGTATCGGCCAGCTGCCGGCCGTGGTGGCCGCCGAGCACCATGTGGTGACGGTCAAGGCCGAATAGTTCCGAAAGTTTGTGAAGGGAAGTACCCATGGATGCGTCTATGCCATTTGCTGGCGCGATCGACCTCGCGTCGCTCGCCGCTCAGCGTGCCGTGCCGCAGGCACGCGCCGCCGGAGCCCCCGCCGTGATGACGGAGGCCAACGCGGGCGACTTTGTGAAGGAATCGCAGCGTCGTCCCGTCTTTGTGCTGATGTGTTCGCCTTTGGCTCCGCAGTGCGCGGACCTCTCGGCACGCGTCATTGCGATCGCGGCGGAGTACGGCACGTCGGTGGAGCTGGTGACGGTAGATGTCGACGCCGAGGTGGGGCTCGCCGAGGCCTTCCAGGTCAAGGCCGTACCCGCAATGCTCGCGATCCTTGCGGGACGACCGCTGCCGTTGTTCCAGGGGAGCCCCGATGACGAGCAGGTGCGCGGCATCTTTGCCCAAGTGGTCGAGGTCGCGAAGGAGTCGGGCATGGCCGTGTCGGGTCCCGCGTCACCTGAAACGCACGGCAACGACGGCACGGCGACCGAAGAACGCGAACCAGAGCTGCCCCCCTTGCATCAAGAGGCCTTTGACGCGATCGAGAGGGACGATCTCGACGGAGCCCTCGCGGCATACGACAAGGCCCTTCGTGAGAACCCACGCGATGCCGACGCTCGCGCGGGTCGCGCACAGGTGGGGCTCATCGCGAGGGCTCGAAACGCCGACCCAGGCGTGGTCAGGGCTGCGGCGGCTGACGACGCGTCCGATGTCGACGCACAACTAGCCGTGGCCGACCTCGACGTGCTTGGCGGCCAGGTCGAGGACGCGTTTGTTCGTCTCCTCGAGCTCGTAGCCGCGACGGCAGGCGACGAACGCGAACGCGTCCGCATTCGACTCGTGGACCTGTTTGAGGTGGTGGGGCCCACGGATCCTCGCGTGGTGGCTGCGCGCAAGGCCCTAGCAAGCGCACTCAACTAGCTCACGTACTTCGCATCGCCCATCGCGCGGCCCGAGGCCGCGGACGCCGACAATCCGGCGCCCGCGGGTCTTGCCTCCCGCTATTAGGTGGCGGGCCTGAAGTACACGGCGCCGAGCGGGGGCAGGCGCACGCTCGCGGACGCCTCGAAGCCCTGATGAGGAGTCCGGGTGACCTCGGCCCTGCCTAGATTGCCCACGCCGGATCCCCCGTAGATTTCGGCATCGGTGTTGAGGGTCTCGTCCCATACCCCGTCATGCGGGAATGCAAGGCGGTAGTTCTCTTGGGGCACGCCCGCGAAGTTGATCGCGACCACGATGGGCGCGCCCTCTTGGTCGTAGCGAACGAACGAGATCACGTTGTGAGCCGAGTCGTCGGCATCGATCCAGCGAAAGCCCTCCGGGTCGTCGTCGCGGCTCCATAGGGCGGGACACGAGCGGTAGACCGCGTTGAGGTCGCCCAGAAGCCTGCGTAGCCCGTCGTGAAGTTTGTCCTCGGTGAGCCACCAGTCGAGAGAACGGCCCTCGGACCATTCGGCGGACTGCCCGAACTCGCAGCCCATGAATAGCAGCTTCTTGCCAGGGTGTGCCCATTGGTAGGCGTAGAGCGATCTCAGGCCGGCAATCTTCTGCCAATGGTCGCCAGGCATGCGCTCATAGAGTGAGCCCTTGCCGTGCACCACCTCGTCGTGACTCAGCGGCAAGAGGAAGTGCTCGGAGAACGCATACATGAGCGAGAACGTGACCGTGTGGTGGTGATACGAACGGTTGATCGGCTCTTCCGTGACATACCGGAGGGTGTCGTTCATCCAGCCCATGTTCCACTTGAGGCCAAAGCCAAGGCCGCCCTGCGACGTCGGCGCGGTGACACCCGGCCACGCGGTGGACTCCTCGGCGATCATGACGATGCCAGGCACGTTCTTGTAGCACGTGGCATTGACCTCTTGCAGGAAGGCAATCGCGTCGAGATTCTCGCGACCGCCGTGGACGTTCGGGCGCCACTGGCCAGCCTCGCGCGAGTAGTCGAGGTAGAGCATCGAGGCGACGGCATCCACGCGCAGGCCGTCGGCGTGAAACTCCTGGAGCCAGTAGAGGGCATTCGCCACGAGAAAGTTGCGGACCTCGGCGCGGCCAAAGTCGAAGATGAACGTTCCCCAGTCGGGCTGTTCGCCGCGCAGGGGGTCAGGGTGCTCGTACAGGGGAGTGCCGTCGAAGCGCCCGAGGGCCCAGGCGTCCTTGGGGAAGTGGCCGGGAACCCAGTCGAGCAACACGCCCACGCCCTGTTGGTGGGCGCGATCGATGAGGTATCGGAGATCGTCGGGAGTGCCAAAGCGTGAGGTAGGCGCGTAGTACGACGTCACCTGATAGCCCCACGAACCGCCGAACGGGTGCTCCATGACCGGCATGAGTTCGAGGTGGGTAAAGCCCATGTCGCGCACGTAGTCGACGAGTTTGTCAGCGAGCTCGCGATAACTGAGGCCCTGGCGCCACGAGGCGAGGTGCACCTCGTATACGGACATGGGAGTGTCATGGGCCGAGTGCAGCGACCGCTGCTCGAGCCATGCCTCGTCGTGCCATTCGTGCGCGCTTGCCGTGACGATAGACGCCGTATTGGGAGGCACCTCGGTGCGCCTCGCCATGGGGTCGGCCTGCTGCTTCCAGTGGCCGTCCTTGCCGAGGATCTCGTACTTGTAGTGAGCACCGTCCACGACCCCTGGGATGAACAGTTCCCACACGCCGGACGCGCCGAGCGACCGCATGGCGTGGCCGGTTCCCTGCCAGTGGTTGAAGTCGCCGATGACGCGCACTGCTCGCGCGTTGGGGGCCCAGACCGCAAATGACGTCCCGTGCACCTCTCCCAAAACCGAAGGGAAGGCTCGCACGTGGGAGCCGAGGACGTCCCACAGGCGTTCGTGGCGGCCTTCCCGAATCAGGTGGAGATCCAGCTCGCCCAGGATGGGCAGGAAGCGGTAGGGATCATCGGTGATGACCGGGTCGCCGTCATACGTCACATGCACCCGATAGTCGGGCGTCTCGGTGCCAGGCAACGCCGCCTGCCACAACGAGTCCTCGACATGTTCCGCTGGGAAGATGCCGTCGAGCGTCTCAATCGCGATGGACGCGGCGAGCGGGCGCATGATGCGCACCACCAGCCCCGCGTCGTCGAGGTGGGGTCCAAGAATGGTGTGCGGGTCGTGGTGGGTTCCTCCGAGGATGTCCGCCACCACCGCCGGGTCGATGTCACGTGCCACGGACAGCCTCCGGTTGAGTTGTTGGAGTGGTCATGGCCGGACCGCCGCGACATGGATCATCGTGGTGGCCGGGTCGAGCCGTACATAAAACTCGCGTCCCCATGTGTAGCTTTCGCCGGTGATGGCGTCGACCACGTTCATGCGGTCGTCGTCTTCCTTGCCGAGCGCGCGCATGTCGAGGCTGACGACGGCGTCATGGGTCGCATGGGGGTCGAACGAAGCGACAACGATCACGGTGTCGGCCTTGCCCTTGGGCGACTCCTCGGCACTCACGTGCTTGGTGAAGCACAGGACCTTCGGGTTGGTGGTCGGGTGCACGGTCAGGCCGCGCAAGCGACGCAACGCGATGTGGTCGTGACGCACGCGGTTGAGCGTGGTCAGGAGCGTCGCGATCCCGTAGTCGTCCGCGTGGGACCAGTCGCGTGCCTTGAACTCGTACTTCTCGTTGTCGATTTGTTCCTCGACTCCGGGGCGCGGTACCGATTCGACGAACTCATACCCGGTGTAGATGCCAAACGAGGGAGCCCCCGTCGCGGCCAGGGCCGCGCGCATCTTCCAGTACGGCGCGCCTCCGTGTTGCATGTCCGGCGTGAGGATGTCGTGGGTGGTGGGCCAGAAGTTGGGGCGCATGAAGAACGACGACGGACCCGTCAACTCCGTGAGGTACTCGCCCATCTCTTCTGCGGTCTGGCGCCACGTGAAGTACGAGTAGCTCTGGTGGAAGCCGACCTTGGCGAGGGTCTTCATCATCGCGGGTCGTGTGAATGCCTCGGACAGGAAGACGACCTCGGGGTGCCGCTCTTCGATTTCCCGCAGGATCCGTTCCCAGAAGGTGAGCGGCTTGGTGTGGGGGTTGTCGACGCGGAACAGCGTGACGCCCGCTTGGATCCACCCCTCGAGAAGATCGAGAATTGCCTGGTAAACACCCTCGGGGTCGGTGTCGAAGTTCAGGGGGTAAATGTCCTGGTACTTCTTGGGAGGGTTCTCCGCATAAGCGATGGTGCCGTCGGGCCTCTTGTTGAACCACTCGGGGTGCTCGGTGACCCACGGGTGGTCGGGCGAGCACTGGAGCGCGATGTCGAGCGCGACCTCGAGCCCTACCCCACGGGCCGTCGCGACGAACTGCTTGAACGACCGCATCGTGCCCAGCTCAGGGTGGATCGCATCGTGGCCGCCCTCTTTGGCGCCGATCGCGTAGGGGCTTCCCGGGTCGCCAGGCTCGGTAGTGAGCGAGTTGTTGCGTCCCTTGCGGTGAGTGAGGCCGATCGGGTGGATGGGCGTGAGGTACACGACGTCGAAGCCCATGTCGGCGATTGCGGGCAGTCGCTTCGCGGCCGTGGCAAACGTCCCCGACTTCCATTCGCCAGTTCTCTTGTTCTGCTTGGCGCCCTCGGAGCGAGGGAAGATTTCGTACCACGCCGACGCGAGCGCCTTCTCGCGCTGTACGAGCAGCGGGTATTCCGACGACGAGGGGACCCAGTCGCGGAGAGGTGCCTTGCGAAGGGTGTCCTTGACCTTGTCCGAGACTGCCGCGGCGAGCCGCGCGTCGGGCGCCATGGTGCCAGAGCCGAGCGTGCCTATTGCCGCCGTCAGGAGATCGCGAGCGGTGGGGGTTCTCCGCACCTCGTCGCGAGCCCGCGTGAGCACCGTGATGCCCTCGTCCAGCATCAACTGGACGTCGACGCCCGCGTGAATCTTGAGTTCCGCCGCATGGAGCCACGTGCCCACGGGGTCGGACCATGCCTCGACCCTGAATGAATGGAGACCCAGCTTGGTGGGCAGGAACTGCGCGACGTACAGCGCGTTGCCCCAGTCATCGAGCGGCATGGGAGACGAATGCTTTTTGCCGTCAGGATCGGTGATGACGACGGTGGCACCTTCGGCGTCGTGGCCCTCACGAAAGATCGTGGCTGAAATGGGCACGGCCTCGCCGATGACAGCGCGCGCTGGCCAACGCCCCTCTTCAAGGGACGGTTGAACATCGACAATCGGGATGCGGCCGACGGATGGAGTTGGGCTTCGGTCCATGTCACGAACCTACCCGTCCGAGGCGATGCTTCCAAGAACGCGCGACAAGGTTTGCTCGCCGTGCACGGTTTGCGGCGACTTGTCCGGGCGTTGTGTCGAGCACGCCGTGGTGAAGTACGCGACCCGGCGCTTCTCGAAAGCCGATGGCCGGACCGCGCGCTGACGGAGCCGCTTGATCGTGGCGCGCACCGAGGTGAGCGCGAGCGCGGACCACACGCACATGACAGGCGACCTTCGTTGCCCTGTCCGGCCTGTAAACTGGAACCGCTCTCACCTGTGACTCAGGGACGCGCGTCCGCACCGCGTGGGTCCTTCTCGCGGGGCGGCTCGTGTGAGGGATACTTGGTGTCGCACGTGAGGAGATGATGTGGCCTTCCCCGCCAAACGCAGGCCGACGATTCAGGATGTCGCGCGCGAAGCCGAGGTGTCTCGCGCCACGGTGTCCCGCGTGCTCAACGGCGGGGTATGGGTGTCGGGGGAGGCGCACGCGCGCGTTGACAAGGCCATCAAGAAGACCGGTTATCGGATCAATCCGCATGCCCGCAGCCTCTCCACGCGCAGGAGCGGGTCGGTAGCGCTCCTGCTCACGGAGTCGTATGAGCGCTTCTTCGAGGACCTCAACTTCTCCCTCATCATGCGCACCGCGGCGGCTGCGCTAGCCGAGAGGGACTACCCACTGGTGCTGATCCTTGCCGACACGGAGGTCGAACAACGGCGCGCAGTGAGTTTCATGACGGGCGGGCACGTGGACGGCGCGCTGGTTCTCTCCGCGCACCGTGGCAGACAGGCGTTTCTTGATGACCTGATCGACGCCGAGGTTCCCCTCATCGCGGGCGGCGTTCCGCTGGGCTTTGAGAACAGGGTCGCGTACGTCCAGGCAGAGGATAGAGAGGGCGCCAGGGATATGACGCGCTATCTCGAGGAAAGCGGGCGTACCAAGATTGCGCATATCGCAGGGCCGCTAGACACCTCGGGTGGCACGGGGCGGCTTGCGGGCTATCAGGACGCTCTCGGCGAACGCTATGACCCTGCCCTGGTGGTTTACGGTGACTATTCGAGGGCGAGCGGCGCGCGGGGGATGGCTGCGCTGATCGACAGCGGCGTCACGTTCGATGCGGTCTTCGCTTCAAACGACTTGATGGCGGTGGGCGCCCTGGAGGTGCTAGCGGAGCGCGGCCTGAGTGTCCCAGGCGATGTCGCCGTAGCGGGGTTCGACGACAATCCCGTTGCCGCGGCGGCGACTCCGTCCCTCACCACGATGCGTCAGCCGTTTGAGCGGGTCGCACGGGAGATGGTGAGGCTGCTTCTGGACATGATCGACGGAGGCCCACCCTCACGCGTGAGCCTGCCCACGGAGCTCGTGCGGCGAGAGTCCGCCTAGCAATCGAGCGTTGACCGAGAGGGCTTCTCGTCGCCGTTGGCTGTGATCGGTTGCAGTTTGATAACGAGCAAAGTCGGACATTGCGGTCTTGGTCACGCTTATGTCTACACTGAGACCGGTTCCAGTCAGCGCACAGTGGAGTGCCAAGGTCTTGAGTATGAGGCGCCCACGTGATCCAACGGAGTGTCATGACGATTCAGGCAAGGTGGCCCGAGGTGGCCGGTCTCGCGTACGGCGGCGACTACAACCCCGAGCAATGGCCGCGCGCCACGTGGGACGAGGACATGCGCCTGATGCGCGAGGCGGGCGTGACGTTGGTGAGCGTCGGGATCTTCTCGTGGGCCATGCTTGAGCCGAAGGAGGGTGGCTACACCTTCGGATGGCTCGACGAAATGCTCGACCTGTTGCACGCCCATGGCATCGCCGCAGATCTTGGCACCCCGACCGCCTCCCCGCCGGCGTGGTTCTTTGTGCAGCATCCCGAGGCGCGAGTGGTGGCTCGCGACGGCAGGGTCATGGGATTCGGCTCGCGAGGCATGGCCTCGCACAGCTCACCCGCGTATCGGGAGGCCTCCGCCAGCATCGCCTCCATGCTGGCCGAGCGCTACGGCGACCACCCCGCCGTGGTGATGTGGCACGTCCACAACGAATACGGCGTGCCGGTGGGGGAGGACTACTCCGACTCTGCCGCCGCGGCGTTCCGCGAATGGCTGGGCGAGCGCTACGGCTCGCTCGATAACCTCAACGAGGCCTGGGGTACGGCGTTTTGGGGCCAGCGATACGGCGAGTGGTCGCAGGTGCACCCTCCTGCGGATGCGCCGTCCGTGGTCAACCCGGCCCAGCGACTCGACTTTGCCCGCTTCACCGATCACCAACTGCTCGCCTGCTTCACTGCGGAGCGCGACGCGATTAGGGCCATCGCGGTGCAACCGATCACCACCAACTTCATGGTGAACGCGTCGCGCACCACCGACATCTGGGCGTGGGCCCGCGAGGTAGACATCGTGGCGAACGATCACTACCTGACCGCGGCGGATCCGGCCGGCCACATTGAGCTGTCCTTGGTGGCTGACCTCACCAGGTCCATTGCGGGTGGCGAACCGTGGATCCTCATGGAGCACTCGACGTCGGCCGTCAACTGGCAGCCGCGCAACGTCGCAAAGCGGGCGGGAGAGATGGCTCGCAACTCCCTCACCCATGTGGCGAGGGGCGCCGACGCGGTGTTGTTCTTCCAATGGAGGGCGTCCCGTTCGGGGGCCGAGAAGTTCCACTCCGCCATGGTTCCCCACGCAGGCACCTCATCGCGCATCTGGCGCGAGGTCGTTGAACTTGGGGCCGCAGTCACCTCGCTGGCACCCGTCAAGGGCTCCAGGGTTCACGCCGACGTGGCCATCCTGTGGGACACCGAGTCCTTTTGGGCGGAGGATCTCGACTGGCGCCCGACGGAGGGCCACGCCCACAAGGAGCGCATCCGCGCGTTCTACGAGCGGATGTGGAGGGACGGCGTCACCACGGACTTTGCCCACCCCGGCCAGGATCTGAGCGGCTACAAACTCGTGGTCGTGCCCGCGCTGTATCTGCTGCGAGCCGATCACGCCCGTCGGCTCAACGAGTACGTGGCCAAAGGCGGCACGTTGGTGGTCAGCTACTTTTCCGGCATCGTCGATGAGAACGACGCCGTCCACGCCGGAGGCTTTGGCGCTCCACTCAAGGAGGCGCTCGGACTCACGGTCGACGAGTTCTTGCCGCTGCGTGAAGGCGAGTCAGGCGAGATTCGCTTCGCGAACGCTGACAGGGGCTCCTACCACTGCGACGTTTGGCAGGAGGACCTAGCGCTGGCGGGCGCCGACGTCGTCGCCATGTACACGGACGGCCCCGGCCTCGGTGGTGCGGCGATCACGCGAAACGCCCATGGGGACGGTCACGGCTGGTACGTGAGCACCCGACTCGGCGTTGAGGAGCTCGCTGCCGTCATGCGCGGCGTGTACGCCGACGCTGGGATCGCGATCGATCCGCCCGCAGAAGGACTCGAGGTCGTGACGCGCCACGGTGCCGACGGCGACTTCGTCTTCGCTATCAACCACTCATCGCATGACGCGCGATGCGCCGCAACGGGCACGGACCTGTTGTCAGGGGCCCCCGTTGATGGCCATCTAGACGTGCCGGCTGGGTCGGTTGCCGTCGTGCAGTCGATCCCCCTGCGCGAGGGGGGTGATAGCGCACGCCCCGCCCGGTTGGGTGCCGTCGCGACCTCGACCTGACAGACCCGCTGTGGGCCTGTCGTGCCACCGCACATATCCACCAGACACCGGAACCGCGCGCAGTGGAGCTCGCGGAACGGCAGATATTTGGAAGGAAAGAACTATGCATAGAAGGATTGCATTTGGCGCCGTCATCTCGGCGTCTGCACTCGTGATGGCCGGTTGCAGCGGGGGCAGTGACGCTCCTGCAGTGACCTCAGCCACCACCGCGGCCGTTCCCGACGCCTCTGGCGCCGAACTTGTCGTCTGGACCGACGCAGAGCGCAACGACGCTCTTGCGGCCGCTGCCAAGCAGTTTGAGGCCGACACCGGCGCCACTGTGACGCTCGTCCAGAAGAACTTCGAGGACCTGCGCAACGACTTCGTCGCACAGGTTCCCACCGGCGAGGGCCCCGACATCACCGTCGGCGCGCACGACTGGCTTGGCGCGCTCGTCACGGCAGGTGTGGTCGACACGATCGACATCGGCGACAAGGCCGCCGACTTCCAGCAGGTCGCACTCGACGCGATGACGTACGACGGGCAGCTGTATGGCCTGCCGTACTCAACTGAGGCGATTGCGCTTATCCAGAACGTGGACCTCGTCGGCGATGTCGCGCCCACTACGTGGGACGAGATGATCCAGATGTCGACCGACGCTGGCTTCGCGGACCGTCCGTTCATCCTGTACACCAACGGTGCCGACGGTGACGGCTATAGCGCTTACCCACTCCAGACTTCGTTCGGTGCTCCTGTGTTCGTGCAGGATGACTCGGGTTCATACACCTCCGAGGTGGGAATGGGTGGAGCTCCAGGCGAGGCGTTTGCACAGTTCCTGTACGACAACGGCTCGGCGGGCACGGGGATCTTCTCCGACACGATCGACTACGACACGTCGAGCGAGCTGTTCTCGACCGGACAGTCGCCCTTCATCATGCAGGGCCCCTGGATGCCATTCTTTGACGCTGGCACCATGAACCTCAAGGTGAGCGCGATGCCAACCGCGGGCGGCCAGACTGCCGCTCCGTTCGTCGGCGTGCAGGGCTTTTACCTCAGCTCGCAGAGCAAGAATGCGCTGCTTGCTAACGAGTTCCTCGTGAACTACATGGCGACCGAGGATGCCCAGCGCACCCTCTACGAAGCGGACCCGCGCGTTCCCGCTCTCACGAGCCTCGCCGAGGAAGTCTCATCGGACCCGATCACCGCGGGCTTCGTCGCCTCGGCGGCTGGTGGCGTGCCGATGCCCTCCATCCCCGAGATGGGTAGCGTCTGGGACCTGTGGAACGCCGCAGAGATCCAGATCATCAACGGAGCCGACCCCGTCACCACGTGGGACGACATGGTTGCCGCGCTTGAGGCGGCGCTCGCGGGCTAGCATCACCGGCGGGGCGGGTGGCCATTGCCGCCCGCCCCGCTCCCACCGCCTGGCCGACGGCCAGACGGCACGCTGAAAGGACACGGGAGACAGCATGGCCAACAACGACGTGGTCGCGCAGGGCAAGGCGGGAGAGACCCTCATCAAGGGGGAGTCGCACGCCCGCGGCTGGCGCGGACTCGGCTGGGGGTTCATCGTCAAACTGGCGTTGATGGCACTGGTCAACGCCGGTGGCCTCACTGTCGTGCTTTCCGCGTGGCGCGTCGAGGCCTGGGCCATTCTGGCGGCCTCCCTCGCGCTGCTCCTGATCGCGGATTGGATCTACTTCTCGCGGCGCGCGGTGCCGCTCAAGTACCTGTTCCCTGGGCTGGTTTTCCTCTTCGTCTTCCAGATTTTCACACTCGCGTACACCGGCTACGTCGCGTTCACCAATTACGGCACCGGCCACGCTGGCTCGATGCAGCAAGCGGTCGACGCGGCCCTGATCCAAGGCGAGCGTCGCGACACGAACTCACCGGCGTACCCCCTCGCGGTCGTGCGAGACGGTGATGCGATCGGATTCGCCGTCGACGTCGATGGCGTGGTCAAGGTTGGCACCTCTGAGGCGCCGCTCGAGACGGTCGACGGCGCGGTCGCCGACGCGTCGGGGACGCCCACGCAGGTCCCAGGGTGGGAGGTGGTGCCGCGCTCCAAGCTCTTTACAGACACGGCGCTTCAGAACGAGGTCACGAACCTGCGGGTCCCCGTGTCCGAAGACGCCGCAGACGGCTCCATCCGCACCCGCGAGGGGTCGACGGGCGCCATCTACCATTCGAGTCTCGAGTGGGATCCCCATGCCCTCACGCTCACGGACACGGATACCGGCACGGTGTACTCGCCGTCGTCAACGGGCAACTTCGTGGCCGCAGACGGCTCCCAACTGCTGACCGGTTGGGTGGTCACTGTTGGCTTCGACAACTTTGTACGCGCCGCGAACGACACGGCTCTCACGGGGCCGCTACTCAAGGTCACACTGTGGACGTTCGGATTCGCGTTCCTCACTGTGTTCTCAAGTTTTGGGGTGGGACTGCTCTTCGCGATGATCTACAACGACCCGCGAGTGCGTGGCCAAAAAGTGTGGCGCACGCTGTTCATCCTCCCGTACGCGTTCCCGGCCTTCATGTCGGCATTGCTGTGGAGGGGCATGCTCAACCGCGAGTTCGGCATTGTCAACGACTGGTTCTTCTTTGGCGCAGACATCAACTGGCTGGGCGACGGCTTGTTTGCGAAGTCCGCGATTCTCTGGGTGAATCTGTGGCTCAGCTACCCGTACTGGTTCCTCGTGTGCACAGGCGCGTTGCAGGCCCTGCCTGGGGAGACGCTCGAGGCGGCCAAGATCGACGGCGCGGGCAGGTGGCGCCAATTTCGGTCGATCACCCTGCCGCTGTTGATGGTGTCGACGGCGCCACTCGCCATTGCTTCCTTCGCGTTCAACTTCAACAACTTCACCATCATCTACATGCTCACGGGGGGTGGCCCAGCGTTCCCAGGCACCAGCGGCCTTGGCGCGACCGACATCCTGATTTCCGCGATCTACAGCATCTCCGGCGTCGCGGGCGGGGTGGCCGACTACGGCCTCGCATCGGCGCTATCGATCATCGTCTTCATTGTGGTGGGCGCCGTGTCCGCGATTGCGTTCCGCCAGACCCGCAAACTCGAGGAGTTCTAGAGATGTCAGAGCGCGCTGTTCAGACGTCCTCCCGACGCTCGCCCACCCGGCGTTCCAGGTGGTTGGCGGAGGTGGGCTGGAAGTACCCGGTTGCGGTGGTGATCGCGTTCTACGCGGTGTTCCCGCTGGTCTACGTTGTCTCCGCGGCGCTGTCAAAGTCAGGGGTCCTGTCGAGCACGACCAACTTGTTTTCGGACATGTCGCTCGCCAACTTCCAGGCCCTCGGCGAGACCAAGTATTGGACGTGGGTAGGAAACACGCTGGTGGTAGGACTGTCCGCGGCGTTCGGAGCGGTGATCATGGGTGCCGCCGCGGCGTACGCCTTCTCACGCTTTCGCTTCGCGGGCCGCAGGCCGGGACTCACGACGCTCCTGGTGGTCCAGATGTTCCCGCAGACGGTGGCCTTCGTGTCCGTCTTCCTGTTGCTCACGGCCCTTGGCCACGTGGTTCCCGAACTGGGGATCAATTCCAAACTGGCGCTCATCTGCGTCTACCTCGGCGGAGCGTTAGGGGCCAATACCTTCCTGATGTTCGGCTTCTTCAACTCGATCCCTCGCGACATCGACGAGTCGGCAAAGATCGACGGCGCCACGCACGCGCAGACGTTCTGGATGCTCATCATGCCGCTCGTGTCGCCCGTGCTCGCGGTGGTCGGTCTCTTGGCGTTCATCTCGGCCTTCGGCGACTTCATCCTCGCCAAGATTGTGCTCACAGGCGAGGACAACTGGACCCTCGCAGTGGGGATGTACCAATGGGTTTCCAATCAACTCACGAGCAACTGGGGTCTATTCGCTGCGGGAGCCGTGGTTGCCGCGATTCCGGTGCTCGCACTGTTCTTGTCGCTGCAGCGCTACATCGTCGGGGGCCTCACCTCCGGCTCGGTTAAGGGATAGGGATGAAGATTTGGACGGCTGGAAGGGTGCTTGCGATGGGTGCAATGGCGGCGTTGACGCTCGGCGCATGTAGCGACGGTGACGACACGGGTCCCGTCGATGCGGGGATCTTGGTGAACAAGATCGAGGGGTTGCCTGCAGACTTCGCGATGGGGGTCGATGTCTCGTCCGTCCTGTCGCTCGAGGCGAGCGGCGTGGTGTTCAGGGACGCCAAGGGCCAGCCTGCCGACCTGTTTGACGTACTGGCGGACTCGGGCGTGACGCATGTGAGGGTGCGGGTCTGGAATGACCCGTTCGATGCCGCGGGCAACGGCTACGGAGGCGGCAACGTCGACGCGGAGCGTGCCACCGAGATCGGTAAGCGGGCGACCGACGCGGGCCTGAGCGTCCTTGTCGACTTCCATTACTCCGACTTCTGGGCCGACCCTGCCAAGCAGCAGGCACCCAAGGCGTGGGAGGGCATGTCGGCCGACGAGAAGGCCGTCGCTGCAGGGGCCTACACGCGCGACACGTTGAACCTCATGAAGGACGCGGGTGTGAACGTCTCGATGGTGCAGGTGGGCAACGAGACCACGGGAGGGGTGGCAGGCGAGACCGCATGGCCCGCAGTGACGGGCATCTTCCAGGAGGGGAGCGATGCGACTCGAGAGGTGTTCCCTGACGCTCTCGTCGCCGTGCACTTCACCAATCCGGAGCGCGAGGGAGAGTACGCCAGGTTCGCCGCCATCCTTGAGAACTTTGACGTCGACTATGACGTGTTCGCGAGTTCGTATTACCCGTTCTGGCACGGCTCGCTCGAGAACCTCACCACGGTTCTCATGCAGGTGGCCAACACCTATGGCAAGAAGGTGATGGTGGCGGAGACCTCGTGGGTTTCGACCCTCGAGGACTCTGACGGTTTCCCCGATGTCATCGGCACCGAGGCCGACGCCGCGGCCTACCCGGTGAGCGTCCAGGGCCAGGCTCTCGCCTTGCACGATGTCATCCAGGCCGTCGTAGACGTCGGCGACGCTGGCATCGGCGTGTTCTATTGGGAGCCGGCCTGGCTGCCGGTGGGCCCCGCCGATCAGGCGGCCGCAAATGCCGCACTGTGGGAGCGCGACGGCTCCGGGTGGGCCACGAGCTACTCGGGCGAATACGACCCCGAAGACGCGGGCCAGTTCTACGGCGGTTCGGCCTGGGATAACCAGGCGCTCTTCGCCCCTGACGGCACTCCGCTCGAGTCGCTGCGGGTGTTCGACTATGTGAGGCGGGGCACCACGGCGCCGCGGGCCATCACGCGCATGATCGCGCCGGCGGTAGAGGTGCAGGTGGGCCTTCCCGTTGACCTGCCAGCCACGGTCGACGCGGAGTTCAATGACGGCACCACCGAACCGCTCGCGGTCGCTTGGCAAGATGAGGCCGTCACCTCGGATCGCGAAGGACAGTTCGAGGTCGAGGGCACTCTCGCCGACGGGTCGCAGCTGGTCGCCACGGTGACCGTCAGCCCGCGCAACGCCGTGGCAAACGGCGGTTTCGAGGACGACGACTTGAGCATGTGGGTCCTCGACTCGGACGCGGCCACGTTCGAGGTGGTGTCCGACAACGTCCCCGCTGCCAAGGGCGAGCGTGTCTTCAACTTTTGGAACGACTCGGCCACGAACATGGCCCTGTCCCAGACGGTCACGGGGCTCGCACCAGGCACGTATCGCGCCTCTGTGAGCGTCCACGGCCAGCTGAGCGATACCGCGGGACTCGCTCTCCAGGTCTCCTCCGCCGCCGGCGAGCGGTCGGCACCACTCGAGTTCAACGGCTGGCAGTCGTGGTTCACGGCGACGGTCGACGACGTGGTTGTCGGGGCCGACGGGACGGTCACCGTGGGGGTCACTGGCGCCATCGGCACGGGGGACTGGGGATTCATCGACGACTTTTTGCTGGCACCACAGGACGAATGACCGATCGCCGCTGAGGCGACCATCGACTCCAGGGAGCAAGGCGCCTGGGGCTCACCGCGAGGACGGGACTGGCCCCTCCTCGACCAAGATCAATGACGATCGAAGGGAATCGGGATGATGCCACACCGCAGACTGGGAGCGGTCTCAGTCGCCGCTCTTGTAGCGCTACTCCTCACGACCATGGTGGGCAAAAGCGCCTCCGCGGCCGCAGACACGGGTCCGGTCCAGGCCGGAATCTCCGTGGACAAGGTTGACGGCCTGTCCGCCGACTTCATCAACGGCGTCGACGTCTCGTCGGTGCTCTCGCTCGAGGAAAGCGGCGTGGTCTTTCACGACGCCGCAGGAAACGAAGCGGACTTGTTCGACGTGCTCGCTGAGGCTGGCATCACTCACGTGCGCGTCCGGGTATGGAACGACCCCTACGACGCCAGCGGCAACGGCTACGGCGGGGGAGACAACAGTCCCGCACGTGCGGTCGAGATCGGCCAGCGTGCCACTGCGGCGGGCCTCAAGGTGCTGGTCGACTTCCACTATTCGGACTTCTGGGCTGATCCTTCCAAGCAGAAGGCCCCCAAGGCCTGGGCTGGCTACACGGTCGCAGAGACCGTCGACGCCGTGGGTCAATACACCACCGCCACCTTGCAGGCCATGAAGGACGCCGGCGTCGACGTGGCCATGGTCCAGGTAGGCAATGAGACCAATAACGCGGTGGCGGGGTTGAGCGGCTGGGCAGACATGTCACAGGTGTTTTCTGCGGGATCCGCGGCCGTGAGAGCGGTCTTCCCCGAGGCGCTTGTTGCTGTGCACTTCACCAACCCGGAAACCGCTGGACGGTACGCGAGCTACGCGGCCAACCTCGACGCGTATGGCGTCGATTACGACGTGTTCGCCAGTTCGTTTTACCCGTTCTGGCATGGATCACCCGAGAACCTCACTGCGGTCCTCAAGCAAGTGGCCGACACGTACGGCAAGAGGGTCATGGTGGCCGAGACGTCGTGGGCGACCACGCTTGAAGACGCCGATGGTCACCCGAACGTGATCGACCTGCCCTCTGAGGCGACCGCGTATCCCGTGAGCGTCCAGGGCCAGGCGACCGCGGTCCACGATGTCATCCGGGCCGTCGCCAACGTGGGCGATGCGGGCATCGGCGTCTTCTACTGGGAGCCCGCTTGGCTTCCCGTTGGCCCTCCAAGCTCGCTCGAGGCCAACAAGGTGTTGTGGGAGGAGTTTGGTTCCGGTTGGGCCAGTAGCTACGCGGGGCAATATGACCCGGCGGACGCGGGCCTCTGGTATGGAGGCTCGGCGTGGGACAACCAGGCGATGTTCGACGCGCAGGGTTACCCCCTCGAATCCCTCAACGTCTTCTCATATGTGCGCACTGGCGCCGTGGCGCCCCTCGCGGTCGTCTCCATCGAAACCCCGTCCATCACGGTGACGGACGGCGACCCCGTGGCGCTGCCTGCCACTGTCACGGTCACGTACAACGACGGCAGCAGTGTGCAGCAGGCTGTGACATGGTCCGACGCACTTGACTACGTCGCGGGCCCCGGCACGTACGCGATTGCCGGCATCACCGTGGAAGGTCTCACCACCTCCGCGACGATCATGGTCAAGGCCCATAACCTGCTGGTCAATGGCGGGTTTGAGGATGCCGATCTCAGCGCTTGGTCCACGACGGGTTCGGGATTTGTGCTGCGCTCGACGAGTGACGTGTTTGAGGGCGCCTATACCGCGCACTTCTACTCGGGCTCGGCATTTGCGTTCACGTTGTCTCAGACAGTGACGGGCGTTCCCGCAGGGCAGTATCGGCTGTCCGCGACGATTCACGGCGACGGAGAGGCGGCGACCGACACGGCCGACCTGACCCTGACCTCGTCGGGAGGAACCGCCACCGCGACCTTCGCTCTCAACGGCTGGCAGGCGTACCAGACACCGACGACGGAAGCCGTGACGGTGGGAAGCGACGGGATCCTCACGGTGACCGCCGCCTTCAGTCTGAGCGCGGGTGCGTGGGGAGCGGTCGACTCCTTCGAGCTGGTGAGGGCCTCGGCGGTCGCCGTCGACACGTCCGCGCTCACGGCGGCCGTCGTGCGGGCAGAGGGCATCCTCCGCTCGGTCTACTCAGCTGACTCGCTCGGGGCGCTCGACCATACCGTCGAGATCGCGCGCGTGGTGCTCGCGTCTTCCTCGCCGCTGCAGGTGACGGTCGAAGCGGTCGAGGCGCAAGTGACGGCGGCCCTCGCGGCGCTCGTGATCGTCGGGGAAGTCCCCGATCCGACGGTCAATCCCGTCACGCTGTCCGTGGTGGAGGGCGACGCCATTGTGCTGCCTTCATCCGTGACCGTGAAGGCTTTTGACGGTTCTACCACTCAGGAGCCCGTGACGTGGTCTTCTGCGGTGTCGTGGATCGTCTCTCCTGGTAGCTACATGATCTCGGGAGTCACAGATACGGGTCATGCCGCCAGTGCGACGATCACTGTGACCGTCAGAAACCACGTACTCAACCCGAGCTTTGAGGAGCCTGACACTTCCATGTGGTCGGTGACGGGTGCGGGCGCGGCGATCGCATGGACCTCCGACGCGCCCGATGGCACCTACGGGGTGTCATTCTGGCTCGGCAGCGCCTACGAGTTCTCGGTGAGCCAAGTGGTGACCGGGCTGGCGCCGGGAGCGTACGTGGCATCGGCGACGACCGAGGGCGACGGGGAGGCTGCAGGGGACACTCTGGTGCTGACCGCGTCGGCCGCGGGAAGCCAGGCGACCGCCCCGCTGCTGCTCAACGGTTGGCAAGCCTTCGCCACCGCGACCACCGCCCCAGTGACGGTGGGCGCCGACGGCACACTGACCATAACGGCGGCGTTCGATCTGGCTGCGGGCGCGTGGGGTGTGCTCGACGACGTTCGCCTCGTCCAGGTCGCCTCGGAGGTGCCGGACATGGGGGCCCTCACGGCGGCGTTGGCACAGGCGAAGGCGATCGACGCCTCCGGATACACGGACTGGTCCGTGCAGGAACTGCGGGACGCCATCGCGGTCGCCGACGTGGTGCTCGCGGGTTCGCGGCCCACACAGCAGCGGGTGGACGATGCCCTCGCGTTGCTGACCGGTGCCGTATTTGACCTGGTCAAGACCGGTCCGCCGCTGTGCGAGATCCGCTACACGGTGCACGGTACCTGGCATGGCGGCTTCATCTCACAGGTGTGGATCAAGAACATCTCCGGCGAGCGCCTCGCCGGGTGGAACCTTCGCTGGGACTTTGCGGGCGACGAGAAGGTGTCCAACCTCTGGAGTGGGGACGTCTCGCAGGTCGGTGACAGGGTAAGAGTCGAGAGCCTCCGCTACAACGGCACGATTCGGCCTGGTTCGCAGACCACCTTTGGGTTTATCGGTAAGTCCGCGACCGGCCCGGTGGGCGTCGAGAACGTCTCGCTCAACGGAACGGCCTGCACCGTCATTGACGGGGACGGAACTCGTCACGGCTCGCGGGGACGCGGTGTGCCTCCGTTTGCGAAGCACGTTCGCAAGTGATGGGCGATGGCTGGCGGGGTCTTCCGCCCCGGCCGGCCATCGCCGACTCGAAGTTCGCGCTACTCAGCCGAGTTGGGTGGGGGACGTGCTCAGGTAGAGACGCATCGTCATGGGGTGCATATCTGCGGTCGATCCCGGTTTGACCACCTCGTCGGTGCGTTCGGCGGGGGACTCCCACACGCTGTCCCACGCGAGGGTCCATGGCTCGCCTTCGTCGGCGGGAATCGTGACGGAAGCCGACTCGCGAGAGCCGTTGATCACGAGCAGGGAATCGGCCTCGTCGGGATCCGAGAGCGACCGCATGAATTGCACGACGCGCGTGGTGGGATCCTCCCACCAGTCCTCATTCTCGTGGTCTCCGTCGATCGTGAACCATGCCGAGTCTGCGCGGTGCAGGGTGCCGCGCGGATTATCATCCACGCCGTCGTAGAAGCGATCGGGCCGCAGAACGAGTTGTCTCTTGCGCAGGTTGATGAGGTACGAGACGGTTTCCCGTACCTGCTCTTGCCACGGCTCGGTGTTCCAGTCGATCCACGAGATCTCGTTGTCTTGGCAATAGGCGTTGTTGCTGCCCGACTGAGTACGCCCAATCTCGTCGCCACCGAGCACCATCGGCGTGCCCGAAGACAGGAGCAGGGTGCCCATGAGGTTGCGAAGCGAACGGCGGCGAGCGCGCATCAGCTCGGGATCGTCGCTCGGTCCCTCGGCTCCATGGTTATACGACCGATTGTTGTCGGTGCCGTCCCTGTTGTTCTCGCCATTCGCCTCGTTGTGCTTGCCGTTATAGGCGGTGAGGTCGTACGCAGAGAAGCCGTCGTGCGCGGTGACGAAGTTGACGGAGGCCATGGGTCCGCGCATCCCGTAGGGCTCGGTGTAGCCAAAGAGGTCGGCGGATCCGGCGAGGCGTGTGGCAAGTTCGGGCGCCGTCGCGTGATTGCGAGCGCCCTGGATGCCCGCGCCAAAGGTGAGCCAGTAGTCGCGCACGTAATCGCGGAAGCGGTCGTTCCATTCGGTCATGGGGGAGGGGAAGTTGCCCACCTGCCATCCGCCCATTCCCACGTCCCACGGCTCGGCGATCAGTTTGGTCGAGCCGAGCACTGGGTCCGTCGTGAGAGCGACCAGGAAGGGGTGTCCCGTCGAGAATCCGCTCATCGTGCGACCGAGCGTCACCGCGAGGTCGAAGCGGAAGCCGTCGACGCCCATGACCTCGGTCCAATATCGCAGCGAGTCGAGGGCCATCTTGATCACGGGAGGGTTCGAGAAGTCGAGCGTGTTGCCAGTTCCCGTGACGTCGTCGTAGTGCTGCGGGTTCATCGGGTTGTGGCGGTAGTACGAGAAGTTGTCGAGGCCCCTCCAGCTCACGGTGCGGTCGCCCCAACCACCCTCGCACGTGTGGTTATAGACCACGTCGAGGATGACCTCGAGGCCAGCCTGGTGGAGGAGGTCGACCATTCCCCTGAACTCATCGCGCACAGCGTTGGCGCCTGCTGCCTGGGCCTTTGCGGTCGCGTACGAGGCGTTAGCCGCGAAGAAGCTGAGCGTCGAGTAACCCCAATAGTTGCTCAGCTCGAGGCCGTCGAGGTGTGGCTCAGAAGCGGACGAGTGCACGGGAAGCAGCTCGATCGCCGTCACCCCGAGGTCGGTGAGGTGCTTGATCGCGGCGGGGTGGGCGAGCCCCGCATAGGTGCCGCGCAGCTCCTCAGGCACGCCAGGCATGAGCTTGGTGAATCCCTTGACGTGCGCCTCATAGATCACCGTGTCGCGCCACGGGGTGTGGGGTTTGGGGGTCGGCAGGGGGCCGTCGGAGTCAGGCATGACCACCGAGCGCGGCATAAAGGGGGCCGAGTCCGTGCCGTCGCGGTTTGAATTGAGCACACTCGCACCGGGAGCGGTGGAGAGGGAGAGGAGCCCGTCGAGGCCCCTGCCGTAGGGGTCGATCAGGAGCTTCGCTTTGTTATAGCGGTGGCCGCGCTTGGTCGCCCAGGGCCCCGACGCGCGGAAGCCATATCGCTGACCAGGAGCGATTCCCTCGACGAAGCCGTGCCAGTTCCCCTGGAAGGGGCCGTTGAGAGGGACGCGGCGCTCCACGCCTTCATCGTCGAACAGGCACAGCTCTACCCCCGTGGCGTGGGCGGCGAAGACCGCGACCGACACTCCGCCCTCGATGGGATGGACGCCGAGGCGAAAGGGATCGGGTGCGGGGGGCACGGGGCCAGAGGTGGTGAACACCGGCGCCGCGTTGCGGGGAGACATGGCCCCTATTGTGCACGCCCTCGGACGCGCCCGCGTTGCCCCGTGGCGCCGGTACTCTTGACCCATGCGCATCGTGGTGACCGTCAAATTCGTGCCCGACCTGCAATCTACGCGCTCGTTCACAGAGGGAACCGTCACACGTACAGCTGATGACGGCACCATGAACGAACTGGATGAAAACGCGGTCGAGGCAGCCCTGCTACTCAGGGAGGCGCTCCCCGAGGGCGAGTGTGAGGTCTTTGCTCTCACCGTAGGTGGCGCCGACGCGGTCGCTGCCGTGCGAAAGGCGCTTCAGCTGGGCGTCGACCATGCGGTCCACGTCTCGGATGAGGGCATCGCGGGTTCCGACGTATTCGGCACCTCAAGGGTGCTCGCCGGAGCGGTGCGCAAGATTGCGGAGACAGGAGCGGTCGACCTCGTGCTCACCGGAATGGCCGCTCTCGACGGGCTCACCTCGATGCTGCCCACCGCGCTCGCGGATGAGCTCGACATCGCGCAGCTGACACTCGCATCGTCCCTTGAGGTCGCGGACGGTGCCGCGACGATCGTGCGCCACCTGCCCGACGCTCATGAGACTCTGACGGCGAAACTGCCCGCGCTCGTCTCCGTGACGGATGAGGCCAATAAGCCCAGGTACCCCAACTTCAAACTCATCATGGCGGCCCGCTCCAAGCCCGTTGCCACGTGGACCCTCGCCGATATCGGCATCGACCCCGCGTCGGTCGGCGCGATTGCCTCGCGCACCACCGTGGTCGACGCCTCGCCGCGCCCGCCGCGGGAAAACCGCGTCGTGGTGACCGACACAGGGGACGGCGGCACCCAATTGGCCGCATTCCTGATTGAGAGGGGCCTCGCATGACCGCGACCGTTGCCGTGCTCGTCGAGCACCGTGGAGACGAAATCGCCCAGCCGACGCTTGAGGCGCTGACGCTCGCTCGCACCATTGGGACCCCCGTGGCCGTGTGGCTCGGAGCCGATCCCACGGACGAGGCCGTCGCCGAGCTGGGTGTCTACGGCGCCGAGGAGGTGCGCGTGTTCGCGATTGGAGACCGGGCGCGTCACGCCAAGACGGCCGCGGCCGCGTTGGCCGCAGCAACGGGCGATGCAAAGCTCGTGCTGATGGTGTCGACGTTCGTCAACAAGGAAATCGCCGCTCACCTCGCGCTCGCGACGGGTGCAGGGGTGGTGGTCGACGCCGCGGGTGCGGAGCTGGTCGACGGCCGCATCGAGGCGCATCAGAATGTGTTTGCCGCCACGTGGAATGTGCGCACCCGCATCAATGCGGACCGTGCAATCGTCGCGGTGCGACCGAATACGACCCAGGCCGCTGTCGCGGACAACGCGGGAGCCGCCGAGGTCGTGGGCATCTTGGCCGCGCTTCCGGAGTTGCGCGAGACGATGGTTTCCGTGACCCCGGTGGAGAGGGAAGAGGGAGTCCCTCTCTCGGAGGCCTCCGTGGTGGTCGCGGGTGGCCGGGGGACGAGCGGCGACTACACGCTCGTGCGCGAGCTCGCCGACGTGCTCGGTGCCGCAGTGGGGGCGTCGCGCGACGCGACCGATGAGGGGTGGATCGGCCACGAGCACATGGTGGGTCAGACGGGCGTGACGGTGACCCCCGCGCTGTATGTGGCCTGCGGCATCTCCGGCGCGGTGCACCACCGCGGCGGAATGCAGGCGTCCGGCACAGTGGTGGCCGTGAACATTGACCCCGATGCGCCAATCTTCGAGATCGCGGACTTTGGCGTCGTTGGCGATCTCAACGACGTGTTGCCGCAGGCCATCGCGGCGCTCGCGGCGCACCGGGCGCAGTAGCCCCCAGCGCGCCGCGTGGCGGGCTACGTCGTGATCGCGTTGAGCGCGTAGCCCACGGCGATGATTCCGATCGCCACGACGCCAACGAACGTCACGAGGATGCGGGCCGGCATCACCTTGCGCAGCATGATGATCTCCGGTGTGGACAGCGCGATGATGCTCATGAGGAACGCCATGAGCGTTCCCAGGGGCACACCGGCCGCGTAGAGCGGCGCGACGAGCGGTACTGCAGTGGCCGTGCCCGAGTACAGCGGGATGCCGATCGCGACCGCCGCGAGCACTCCCCACGGTGCCGCGCCGATGCTCTGGAGCGCGGTCGTGGGAACCCAGCCATGGACGGCGGCTCCCAGGATGAGCGCGACCACAAGGAACGGCCACATCTGGCGCATGATGGTGCGCACCTCCCGAACGCCCGCACGGATGCGGTCGTCCCACGTGAAGGTCGGCTCCTTGACGGCCATCGCCAGTAATGGGCGCTGGGATTCGGTCTTCTTCCCGTACAGGGCGCCCATCACGACGCCGGTCGTGACCGCGATGGCCAGCCCGAAGCCGAGGTAGGCGAGCGCGACCCACCAGCCCGCCATCGCTGCGAGCAGGCCTACGGCGACCTCGTTGACCATCGGGCTGGCTACCAGGAAGCTCATGCCGATTCCAAGCGGAACTCCGGCGCGCGTCATGCCCACGTAGAGCGGCACCGACGAGCACGAGCAGAACGGCGTGATCGCGCCGATGCCCGCGGCCAAGGCGTGACCGATTGCGCGGGGTTGACGCGCCAAGAACGCCTGAACCTTAGGTGGCGTGAGGTAGGTCCCTAGCACCCCGACGCCGAAGACGATCAGCGCGATGAGTCCCGAGATCTTGCCGATCTCGTAGAGGAAGAACACCAGGGATGATCCCCAGGCGCCCTCGAGGTCGAGCCCAAGAGAGGACAGCGCCCACGACCAGGCGGGTTCCGCCCAGCCGATGTAGGCGGCCGCCGCGAGGGCGACGGAGAGGGTGGCGACGAGCAGCCGCGCGCCAGAAACCTGGGCGCGGCCGGGTCTGACGGGGTCGGGGTCGGCGTCGGCGTCGGCGCCGGTGCCGGTGCCGGTGCCGCAGCATTCAGATGCCAGCGCGGGGGCGGCGGACGAGGCGTCGGTGGTGCAGCACGTCGTGGCGCCTGCGGACGTGGCGCCTAGGGACAAGGCGGTGGGCGCGGGGGCGTCGCAGCACTGGGAGGGGGCGGTGTCGGTCATCGTGCTTCCTTGGGGGTGTGGGTGGTGGGCATGGGGGGTACCGCGAGGGGAAGTGCGGCGGAAATCAAGGCGGCCGCGGTGGGCGCCACCGAGTAGTGGATCCAGCGCCCCTGCCTGGATGACGCGAGCAAGCCCGCCTCGCGCAGGATCTTCAGGTGGTAGCTGAGCAGGTTTCCGGCGACGTCGAATGCCTCTTGGATGTCGCACACGCACTGCGGTTCGCGGCCGTCGAGGAAGCGGACGATGCTCACGCGCAGCGGGTCGGAGAGCGCCGAGAAGAGAGCGGCGGACTCGATCGCGAGGGCGGGGACCTCGGCTCGGTTCCGAATATCAAGAACTGTTGAATCAACCATCCTTGAAATATAGACACGGAACCGTCGTTTGGCAAGGCCCTCGACTGCGGTCTCGCCGAAACCTGCGTCGCGAGCGGGCCGTCCACACGGTCGTCACCCAAGGTTCACCCGCTCGCCGCGCGCTCCGGCGCTCCAGGCCCTAACGTGAGTCCAACAGGACAAATCGGACAAAGGAGTCATCGTGCGTTCAACGCTCGCCGCCCGCATCGGATTGTTGTCACTTGTCGGAGCGGTGGTCGTCGCAGCCCCGGCGTCCGCGGATCCCGCTTCGGACCTGTTCTTCTCGGAGTACATCGAGGGCAGTTCCAACAACAAGGCGCTCGAGATCTACAACGGCACGGGCGCCGACGTGGACCTCGCCGGCTACGCGATCGCTATGTACTTCAACGGCAGCACGAGCGCGGGAACCACCCTTTCGCTGAGCGGGGTCGTCCTCGCTGGCGACGTCTACGTGGTGGCCGACAACGACGCCGCGCAGGCCATCTTGGACCAGGCGGACTACACCCCGACAAGTAGCTTCTTCAACGGCGACGACGCGATCGTGTTGACGCACGACGCCGCGGTGATTGACTCGCTCGGCCAGGTGGGCTTCGACCCCGGCTCACAGTGGGGCACCGGCCTCACGAGTACGCAAGACAACACGCTGCGCCGCCTCCCCTCTGTCTGCATCGGCGACACGGACACCTCCGACGTCTTCGACCCCGCCCTCGAGTGGGACGGCTTCGACAACGACACCTTTGACGGCCTCGGCGCGCACACCGCGACATGTGACGGAGGGCCGGTCGGCGATGTGGCTCCCACCGTTGCCTCGGTCAGCCCGGCGGACGGGACGACGGGAGTCAACGCCTCGGCGAACGTCTCCGTGGCCTTCTCGGAGGAGGTGGAAGCGGCCGGGGCGTTTGCGCTCGAGTGCAGCCTGTCCGGCACCGTGGCGCTGACCGTGACCGGCGGCCCCACGGACTACACGCTGGATCCCAACGCTGACTTTGCCGTGGGAGAGGACTGCACGCTCACCGTGAGCGCGGCCGCTGTGGCCGACGTCGACGCGGACGACCCGCCCGACGCCATGGCCGCAGACTTCACGTCTACCTTCACCGTGTCCGCGGGCCCCACGCTCATCGGAATGGTGCAGGGCTCCGGCAGTGCGTCCCCGCTGGTGGGGCAGAACGTGACCATCGAGGGCGTGGTCGTCGGCGACTACGAGGGCCCGAGCCCTGCGCTGCGCGGCTTCTACGTCCAGTCCGCCGACGACAACGCCGACGGCGACCCCGCGACGTCCGACGGCATCTTCGTGTTCCATGGCAACGACGACACCGTCTCGCTCGGCGACCTCGTGTCGGTGACTGGAGTGGTCTCCGAGTACCAGGGCCAGACGCAGCTGGGCTACCCGAGCGACCTCTCGGTGTTGGACACCGGCCAGGCGGTGACGGCCGCGACGGTGACCATGCCATTCGCATCGGCCGATTCCGGCGAGGCCTACGAGGGAATGCTCGTGTCGTTCCCCCAGGACCTCTACGTCACCGAGTTCTACCAGCAGGGACGCTCGGGCGAGGTGGTGCTGAGCTCCGGCGACAGGCTCGACCAGCCTACGTCGGTGACCACTCCGGGCGCGGCGGCGCTGGCCCTGCAGGCGGCGAATCAGCTCAACCGCATCACGATCGACGACGCGACCAACGCCCAGAATGCCGACCCGGTGTTCGGCGGCGGCGGTAACCCCCTCACCGCGGCCAACCCGCTGCGAGGCGGCGACTCGGTGACCGGCCTCGTGGGCGTCATGACGTACACGTGGGGCGGCTACTCGAGCTCGCCCAACGCGTACAGGGTGCGCCCAGTGGGCGACCTGAGCGACTCGGGCCTCGTGGCCGGTGGGGTGGTTCCCACGTTCGTTTCCAACAACCCCCGTCCCCCGGAGCCCGTCGATGTGGGTGGGTCCCTCAAGGTGGCTGGTTTCAACGTGCTCAACTACTTCCTGACCACTGACGACGGCGTGAACGACATCTGTGGCGCTGCTCAGAACGTCGAGTGCCGTGGCGCCGACAGCGCCGTGGAGTTCGAACGTCAGCGGACCAAGTTGTTGCAGGCGCTCACGGCGCTCGATGCCGACGTCGTGGGACTCATGGAGATGGAGAACACACCCGGCGTGGACCCCGCGGCCGATCTCGCGAGCGGCCTCAACGACCTCCTGGGTGCAGACGTGTGGTCCTCGGTCGACACGGGAGTGCTTGGCGACGATGCGATCCGCGTGGGCATCATCTACCGCACCGACACGGTGTCCCTTGCGGGCGACTACACGGTGATGGACTCGAGCGTGGACCCCACGTTCGACGACAGCCGCAACCGCCCGTCCCTGGCGCAGTCCTTCACCGAGCTGGCGACAGGCGGCGACTTCACCCTCGTGGCAAACCACCTCAAGTCAAAGGGCTCGTGCCCCACGACCGGGCTGGATGCCGATCAGGGTGACGGTGCGTCGTGCTGGAACGCGACCCGGACGGCCGCCGCCCAGGCGCTTGTCGGCTGGATCGATGCAGGGGGAGCGGGCAATGGTGACCCCGACGTCGTCCTGGTAGGGGACCTCAACTCCTATGCGATGGAGGACCCGATCCAGACGTTCGTGGGCGCGGGCTACGCGGATCTGGGAGTCGGTAACTACTCGTACGTCTTCGACGGCCAGTGGGGCTACCTCGACTACGCGCTCGCGTCGCCGAGCCTGCTCTCGCAGGTCACAGGGTCTACGGAGTTCCACATCAACGCCGACGAGGTGCCGGTGCTCGACTACAACACCGACTTTCAGTCGGCGTGGCAGATCGAGAACCTGTACGCGCCCGACATGTACAGGACCTCGGATCACGACCCTGTGATCGTGGGACTCGCCCTGAATTCCGACGTGCCGCCGCCGACCTGCTCGGTCTACACGCGGACCCACTCGTTGCCGCGCGGGTTTATCTCCACGATGTTCGTGCGGAACCTCACGGGCGAGAACATCACCGGCTGGACGCTCGACTACAACCTGTCGGACGGGCAGGTCATCACCAAGATGCTCAATGGCAACTACGTGCACACGGGCACGGCGGTGTCGGTGACCAACAAGTTCAACAACGCCACCATCCGACCGAACTCGCCGCGCGTGATCATCTCGCACGGCACCCGTACGGGTTCGGTGGCCGAGCCGACCGAGGTCACGCTCAACGGCCTGCCGTGCGAGGTTCTGAACTAACGGCTCACCGCAACACAGAAGGGCGGGCACCCCGGGAGGGGTCCCCGCCCTTCTGGCGCGTGCGTGAGCCGACGCCACGGAGCAAGCGCGACCGTGCGATCAGGCTGCGCGACCGCTACTCATCGCGGTCAATTACTCCTCGCGGTCAACACCGAGTGTGAGGTCCTGCCACGCATCGACTTCCGCCGAGAGGCGCTCGATCTTGGTGCGTGCGCCGGACAAGGCGTGGGCACCTGCGATGAAGTGCATTGGGGGCGTAGGGGCCTCGACCAGCGCGATCATCGCGTCCGCGAGGGCCTCGGGAGAGCCTGGCTGATTGCCGGGGAGCGCGTGGATGCGGTCCCAGAACGGGTCCATGACGGGTGCGTAGTCGGGCAAGACTTCCTCATTCTTGGCCCCCGAGGGAATCCACTGTGAGCGCACGGGTCCCGGCTCGATGAGCGTGACCTTGATACCCAAGTGCGCGACCTCGGCCGCAAGCGCCTCCATGAGGCCCGAGATCGCGAATTTCGACGCGCAGTAGTATCCGAGGCCCGCGGATCCGCGCACCCCCGCGATCGAGGACACCGTGAGGATGTGCCCCGAGCGACGTTCGCGAAGATGAGGCAACAGCGCGGTGGTCACGCGGGTCGAACCCCAGAAGTTGGCCTCCATGACGGCCCTGGCCTCATCGTCGGTAGTCTCCTCGATCGTCGAGAAGAGGCCGATGCCCGCGTTGTTCACGAGCACGTCGATATGGCCGACCGCGGCGAGTGCGGCGTCGACGGCGGCCGCAACCGAGGCGTCGTCCGTGACGTCGAGGGCGAGCGGCACGATGCGGTCGGGGTGCGAGGCGACGAGGTCGTCGAGAGTCTCCGGGCGGCGCGCCGTGGCGACGACGGTGTGCCCCGCGGCTGCGACCGCATGCGCAGCGGCGCGGCCGATGCCCGTCGAGCAGCCAGTGATGAACCAGGTAGCCATGGTGTTCCTTCCGTTGAGTGCTGACTCCACGCTACCCGCGCCTCACGCGCGTCTCGCCGCCTACCATGGTCGCGTGCGCCACTACCTCGATCACGCCGCGACCACGCCGATGCGCGCGGTCGCTCGCGAGGCGTGGCTCGCGGCCGCGGATAAGGGGGGTAACCCCTCGTCTTTGCATGCTTCGGGCAGGCGGGCCAGGGCGGTGCTCGAGGACGCGCGCGAAAGCATCGCCGGGTCTCTTGGGGCGCACCCCACCGAGGTGATCTTCACGTCGGGCGCCACCGAGGCTAACAACCTTGCGATCAAGGGCTCGGTCTGGGCCGCGATGGCGGCGAATCCGGAGCGTAACCGCCTCATCACCACGCAAGTGGAGCATCACGCCGCCCTGGATCCCGGTCGATGGCTCGCGGCGGGTCAACAGGTGTCCGTGGTGGAGCTGCCGGTCGATGCGGATGCGCGACTCCGCCTCGACTCGCTCGAGCAGGCTCTTTCATCCCACGGACTGGCGACGGCGCTCGTCTCGGTTCAGTGGGTCAACAACGAGGTGGGTACGGTGCAGCCCATCGCCGGCGTGGTTGCTCTTGCGGCCGACGCGGGCGTCGCCGTGCATTCTGATGCCGCGCAGGCGCTCGCGTACGAGGACGTTCGCTTTGGCGAGAGCGGCCTCGCGACGATGGCAGTGAGTGCTCACAAGGTGGGCGGTCCAGTCGGCGTGGGCGCGCTTCTGGCGCGTAGGGGCGCCTCCCTCACGCCACTCACGCACGGGGGTGGGCAGGGGCGCAAGGTGCGGTCGGGGACGCTTGATGCTCCCGGAGCGGCGGCCTTCGCGGCGGCGCTCGCGGAGGCGGTCTCGATGCGAGCGGCGGAGCGAGAGCGACTTGGTGCGCTCGCTGCACGACTTATCGCCGGAGTGGGTGCCTCATGTGCCCGCAGCGTGGTGAGCGGACCCCGAGTGGGTACCTCACGTGCCCATAGGGAGAGGGCGCCGCATATTGTGCACTTCTCGTTCCCGGGGGCCAACGCGGACTCCCTACTGTTCGGGCTCGACTCGCACGGCATCGATGCCTCGCAGGGTTCGGCGTGCACGGCGGGGGTGGTGCAGGCGAGCCACGTGCTGCTCGCAATGGGCCGGTCCGAGGCCGATGCCACCTCGACAGTGCGGTTCTCGCTTGG
>Ga0209100_1000043_pt1 | contig 167639 bp, 145 predicted proteins | sample lystaG_FD_185480 | JGI IMG/M metagenome (GOLD analysis project Ga0209100, IMG submission 185480) | Glacier valley bacterial and archeal communities from Borup Fiord, Nunavut, Canada, to study Microbial Dark Matter (Phase II) -... | ecosystem: Environmental > Aquatic > Freshwater > Ice >...
CCGCGCGTTCGTCATGGCCGCCCTGGCCAGCACCAGTCTGGTGACCTGGTTTGAGGAAGACACGCCGCTGGAACTGATTGCCGAGATCAAACCCGACATTCTGGTCAAAGGCGGCGACTACGACATGCGCAAGCTGGCCGAGACGCGCGTGGTCGAGTCCTATGGCGGGCGGGCGCTGGCGCTGCCTTTTGCCGACGGTTATTCCACCACGGCGCTGGTGCGCAAGATTCGCCAGGGTTAAGTGCCAAATAGGCTTCTAGCTCCCGTCTAATAAGCACGAGTAGCTATAAAAATTATAGTGATCAAGGTGTTTTTTTGACCAGTTGACGCCAGGCTTGCATGGCTTGGTGCGTGCTGTGAAATACCTCCAGCCCGGCGCACTCATCCACCGCCAAGGTGGCACCGCCCTGACCACCGATCCACAGGGCGCAGTCAGCCGGTAACCGTTGGCGCAGTTCCGTCACATAGGCGCGCGTCACCGCCGGCGGCAGGCAAACGCTGACGGAAATCGCTACCAGTTTGACGCCAAAATCACGCACCGCCTGCACCACATCCAGCGCCGGGGTTTGCGTTCCCAGGCAGACACAGTCCGCCCCCTGCAGGGTCAGCGCCGCCTGTAGCGCCAGCAATCCCAAGCCATGGAGTTCGCCGGGCGGCGTCGTCATCAGCACACGGGGTTGCCCATGGACCGGGTGCAGGCGGGCCAAGGCGCGCAGCACGACATTGCGCACCGTCTCGGTGTAATGGTGCTCCGCATGCACGCCCAACCGACCCGCCGCCCAGGCCTCGCCCACCGCCAGATTGAAGGCGGGCAGGTAGGGCTCGACAAAGAAGGCCAAGCCGTTTTCCTTGATGAGTTGTTCCAGGTTCGCTTGCACGGCGAGTGGCGTGGTGCCCGGGCGCAGGCACGCCAGCAGCGCCTGGGCCGCCACTTCGATCTGGGCGGCGTCCGGCGTGTGAACCAGCGGCAGCGGGCTGCTGGCCAGCAGCGCTTGCAAGTCGGGCAAAGACAAGGGCACCAGCTTGCCCGGACGCATGCCACTGAGGAGCAGCCGCTGGATGAGATGCAGCTTCTCGACATCCTCTGGCGTGTAAAGCCGCTGCCCGCGCGCCCCGCGAATGGGGACCGGGAACTGGTAACGCTGTTCCCATTTGCGCAGCACCTCCCGCGACAAGCCCGTCACCTGTTCAACGGCCGCCTGGCTGATCGGCGCAGATTTGATGTGAGTCATGGAATATTATTTTGTCCTGGACAAAAATGAATGCATGGGAGAATAAAGCAATAACAGGCCGATAACAACGGCCATTTCGCTAGCGTGGGGGCGGGTTAGATCGGTAGGGCCTTCACGACGTCCATCAAAAAAGATGCCAATGAATGTCATGACAAATAAACCCGCACCCGCTTCAGTAACCGCCCACATTGTCGCCATCGGCGCCTCGGCCGGTGGACTGGAAGCGTTAGAGAAGCTGTTTGATGGTCTGGCGTGTGATTCCGGCTCCACTTTTGTCGTCATCCAGCATTTGTCGCCCGACTACAAAAGCATGATGGCCAACCTGTTGTCGCGGCACACCCAGATGCCGGTGGTCATGGTGGCTCAGGACATGCCGATCCAGCCCGACCATGTGTACCTGATTCCGCCCGGTGCCATCATGCACATGGGCGAGGATTGTTTGCGCCTGACCCCCAAAAATCCCCATACCCTGACGCTGCCGATCGACGTGTTCTTCAAATCGATGGCCGCCCACTATGGCGCGCGGTCGGTCGGGGTGGTGCTTTCGGGCACCGGCTCGGACGGCACACGCGGCTCGGCCGCGATCAACGATGCCGGTGGCCTGCTCATTGCGCAAGAGCCGGACAACGCCAAATTTGACGGCATGCCGCGCAGCGTGATTGCCACCGGGCTGGTGGACGCCATCCTGCCGGTGGAGAAAATCGGGCCGCGCATTTTGGCGCATATCCTGAACCAGCCCACCGTGCACGCCAGCGCGGTCAACGCAACCGTCGGGCGCAGCGTGGCGTTAAGCCCGGAAGCCGCTTTGAGCGGCATCATGCATTTATTGCTCCAGGTCGGCGGCATTGATTTTCAGGAGTACAAGCCGGGCACCGTCATGCGCCGGATTGAGCGGCGCTTGACCGTGCGCCAGGTTGGCACCCTGGCCGCTTACCTTGACTTGCTGAACGACGACCGCAACGAGGTCCTTACCCTGCGGCGTGAACTGCTGATTCCGGTGACCAGTTTTTTCCGCGATAGCGAAGCCTTTGAGATTTTGGGACGGCAGATCATTGACCCGCTGGTGAGCAAAAAACAGGCCGGCGAATCGATCCGCGTCTGGGCCGCGGCTGTTTCAACTGGCGAGGAAGCCTATTCAATTGCCATGCTGTTTCTGGAGGCGTTTGACCAGCTCAAGCACTGGCCGTCGCTGAAAATTTTTGCCACCGATGTCGAGCAGCAGAACATCGAAACCGCCGGCTCGGGCGTGTACCCGGAGTCGATTGCCGCCGAGGTATCGCCGCAGCAGCTGGAACGGTTTTTTGTCAAAAAAGGCACCAACTTCGTCGTCAAGAACGAACTGCGCCAGTGCATTGTGTTTGCCCGCCACAACATGTTGACCGACCCGCCGTTCACCAAGATGGACCTGGTGGTGTGTCGCAACGCCTTGATCTATTTTAAAAACCCGGCCCAGGAACGCGCGCTCAAGCGGTTTCAGTACGCCCTGGCGCCCAACGGCCATCTGTTTTTGGGTTCCAGCGAGTCGCTGGGCGAGCTGCAGAAAGACTTCACTCCAGTCAGCGCCCGCCACAAAATCTGGAAGATGATCCGGCCCTTGAGCCTGCCGCTGGAACTGTCCAAGGGCTCCGGCTACGGCTACACCAGCACGCTCACCCTGGCCAGCCACAACGCGCGGACCAGCCGCATCAAATCGAGCGCGGTCGATCTCGGCTTTACGGCGCTGCTCAAAGCCTTTGCGCCACCGGCGGCCATCCTGGTCAACGGCCGCCATGAGCTGGTGCATTCCTATGGCGATGTGCACAAAATTCTGCAGTTGCGTGCCGGTTCCGCCAGCCTGGACCTGAAACGCATCCTGCCAGAGCCCTTGATCCCGGTGGCGGTGGCCTTGCTGTTCAAGGCTGGCCGCGAAGGCAGCAGCGTCAGTTCGGACAGTCTCAAGCTCACCACCAATGGCCAGCTGGAGCACCTGCGCCTGAGTGCCTGGCCGGTCGAAGAGTTTGAAGGGGAGCGCCTCACCCTGCTGGCATTCGAGCCGCTGCGCGCGCCGGCGCCCCGCGTCACCATGAGCAACGTGGAGGTCGATGTTGAAACGGCGGAACGCATGGAAGTGCTGGAGCGGGAACTGGCCGCGACCCGGGAAAGTCTGCAGGCGGCTATTGAAGAACTGGAGACCTCGAACGAGGAACTGCAGGCGACCAACGAGGAACTGATGGCCTCCAACGAAGAGTTGCAAAGCTCTAACGAGGAGTTGCAATCGGTCAACGAAGAGCTGATCACCGTCAATGCCGAATTCCAGGAAAAAATTGATATCCTGAATCGCCTCAATGCCGACCTCGACAACATGGCACAAGCGGTGGCCGCCGGTACCGTGTTTGTGGACGAGAACCTCAAGCTGACCCGCTTTAGCCCGGATGCCACCCACATTTTCAAACTGCGTGACAGTGACATCGGCCGCCCGCTCGACGAGTTGGCCCATACGCTGTTGTACCCGGAGTTGATTGCCGACCTCAGCCGAACCCTGCGGGATGGCGTCAAGGTCGAAAAAGAAATTCGCGGTATCAATGGCCTGCACTACTTTGTGCGCATGCTGCCCTACAGCGTGCCGTCCTCGTCGGCCAAAGGCGCGGTGACGAGTTTTCTGGATGTGACGGCACTGCACGAGATGTCGCGGCTGCAGCACATCATCGACGCCCTGGCCGAACACATTGCCGTGCTCAACACCCATGGCGTCATCACCCTGATCAACAGCGCCTGGCGCCGCTTTGCCGTCGACAACGGCGACGCGGAGCTGCAACATTCCGGCTTGGGTGTCAATTACCTCGATGTCTGTCAAGACCTGGAGGAGCCGAACGACAACACCGCCAGCGCCGCACAGCGAGGGGTGCGTGATGTGCTGGAGGGTCGCCGTGCCCAGTATTCGCTTGAATACCCCTGCCACTCGCCGACGGAAGAACGCTGGTTTGTCATGCATGTCTCCAAGGTCGGCGGCGAACAGCCCGGCGCCGTGGTCAGCCACATTAACATCACCGCCTGGCGACAGCAGCAGCGCCTGAAGGTGGCGGCATGAACGAGTTGCCCGAGCAAAAAACAGAGCGGCTGCAACAACTCAAGCAGCGCGCCCAGGCGTTGCTGAAGCAGCCAGAAATCGAGGATGAGCAGCGCGAAGCGGTCTCGCTCAATGTTGCCAAACTGCTGGAAGACTTGCGCATTTACCAGGTCGAACTCGAACTGCAAAACGAGGAATTGCGCGCCGCCCAGCAGAACGCCGAACTGTCCCAGCGCCGTTACCAATCGCTGTTTGAGCAAATGCCGCTGCCGGCGCTGGTGGTCGAGGCCAAAGGGGTGATCGAAGACTGCAATGAGCTGGCGAGCGATTTGCTGGGCGGGCGCAAAAGCTATGGCGGCCCGGATAACCGGCTGTTCCAGGGGCTGAACCGCGATGACCGGACGCGCCTGCATGTGGCGCTGCGCGACCTGCGGCACGGCGACCCGCTGGTGCTGCACAAGCTGACGCTGACCACCGCCCAGGGCCAGCCGCGCGTGTTTGATGCCCACCTGATCCAGTTGTCGCTGAGCTACCACCTGGACAACCATGCGCTGGTGTTGCTGGTCGATCGCAGCGCCGAGGTGGCGCGCGAAAACGATCAGCGCTTTTTCTCACTGCTGCTCGATAGCAGCGACAACCTCATTTTTGCCGCTGACAGCCAGGGGCAGATGCTGCTCGCCAACCAGACTCTGCTCAAGTTCATTGGCCGTGATGAAGTGCGGGGGCAGCGCCGCGAGAGCTTTCTGCCGCTGCACGATGCCATTCGCCACAGCGAGGCCGATCAGCAAGTGCTGCGCACCGGTGAGCCCTTGACCTTTGAGGGCCGGGCCCATTTTGGCGAGCCCGATGGCACGCTGGAATTCTTGACCCGCAAGTTTCCGATCCGGGACCAGCAGGGTCAAATCTATGGCGTTGGCGGCATCTCGACCGACATCACCGCGCTGAAGGACAAGCAGCGCCAGACTTTGTTGAGTGAGTCGGTTTTTATGACGGCGGCGGAGGCGATCATCGTCACCGATCCGCAAACGCACATCATCCGGGTCAACCCGGCTTTCACCCAGCAGTCCGGTTTTTCTGAAGCCTCCGTGCTGGGCCATCGGACCAATATTTTGAAGTCGGGCCGCCAGGAGGCCGCCTTGTACCAAGCCATGTGGCAGTCACTGAACCAGGATGGACGCTGGTCGGGCGAGATCAGCAACCGGACCGCTGAAGGCAGCTACTACACCGTGTGGAGCAATATCAACACCGTGCTCGATGACCAGGGCAAGGTGCTGCACTACATTGCCATCCAGACCGACCTGACCCCGCTGCGCGAGATTCAATCGCAAGTGTTGCAAATGGCCTCCTACGACAACTTGACCGGCCTGCCCAACCGCACACTGTTCAACGACCGCATCAGCCAATTGATTGCCTTTAGCCAGCGGCGTCAACAAAGTTTTGCCCTGTTGTTCATCGACCTTGATCACTTCAAGGAAGTCAACGACACGCTGGGTCACCAGGTCGGTGACGAGTTGCTGAAGATGGTAGCGCAGCGACTGCAGGCGGCGGTGCGCGCCGAAGATACGGTCGCCCGCATGGGCGGTGACGAGTTCGTTGTCCTGTTGCCGATGGCCGAGCGGCAGAACGCCCTGCAGGTGGCCAACAACTTGCTGGACCAACTGCGTGTTCCGATGACGCTGGGCCAATCGGTGATTTACCAGCCGATGGCGTCGGCCGGTGTCGCCGTGTTTCCGGATGACGGCGATACCCCGGACCTGCTGGTTCGCAACGCCGATATTGCGATGTACGAAGCCAAGCTCTCCGGGCGCAACCGCAGCGCCGTCTACACCCAGCAGATGAGTCGGGATAATGCCCACGCCTTTGCCATTCAAACCGAATTGTCGGCCGCCATCGGCCGACAGGAACTGCGGGTTTATTTTCAACCCAAGTACCAGTTAGGCAGTGGTGCCCTGATCGGTGCCGAAGCGCTGGTGCGATGGGAGCGGCCCGGCCATGGACTGGTGCCACCCGCCGAGTTCATTCCGATTGCCGAAAAATCAGGTCTGCTGGTGGCCATCGACCAGTGGGTGCTGAATGAAGCGTTGCGGCAAGTGGGGCTGTGGCAACGCAGCGGCCAGTGGGACCCTGCCTGGCGCCTGGCGGTGAATCAGACGGCCAGCGACCTGCGCCGGCCCACGATGATCGTGGAACTGCAAGCGCTGCTGGCCTGCCATCAGGTGGCACCGACTTCGCTGGAACTGGAAATTACAGAAGACGCTTTGCTGGAGCACACGCAGGAGCTGATCCATCGGCTCAGTGAGCTGAAAGAGCTGGGCGTCACGCTGGCGATTGATGATTTTGGGACCGGTTATTCCAGCCTGTCTTACCTGCGGAAATTGCCGATTGCAGTGATCAAAATCGACCAAAGCTTTATCCGCGATATGTTGGTCAATGACAGCGACCGTATTCTGGTCGAAACCATCATTGCCATGGCCCACAAACTGGGCCACAAGCTGGTTGCCGAAGGGGTGGAAGAGCCCGCCCAGCGCGCCCGCCTTGCTGAACTGGGTTGTGAGGTGGGGCAGGGTTACCTGTTTGGTAAACCGGTGTCATCGGCCCAGTTTGCGGCGACTCATTTGAGTGAAAGTATTGAGGAAAATCGGCCTCAAGCCCCCGTCGAATATGCGTAGGTCGCTATTAAATTTGATGCTTCGAGTCCTTTCTGTCATGGGGATTCTGAAGCAACCGCTATTCATCACATTCACCTGCGGTGACCGCCTCTGGCGGAACGGCACAACTTGATGGAGGCAATACCGGCGGAAGAACGGCAGGCGCTGGACGCCTTGATGAACCCCTTGCGCAGACATGCCGGACCGCCATGGCGCATGGCGTGCGCTTTCCTAGCCTGTCTGAATGGTGGCCCGGCACGGCCGGGTTTTAATTGGTGCTAAACTAAAAACAAGAACCAGGTGTCCTAAAGACTTCGTGTCGATAGGATTAAACGGGAAGTCGGTGCACTCCAGTTATTTTTAAATAATTTGGACCATCCCGACGCTGCCCTCGCAACGGTAAACGAGTCAAAGCCAGACCAATCACCACTGTGCAATTGCATGGGAAGGTGGTCTCGCAAAGAAGCTATTGCTTCTTCACTCGTCAGCCCGGAGACCGGCCTGATTTTTAAGCGTGATCTTGCGACGGGCAAGGGTCAGCGGGCCATCGGAGTCGATGTTTTGTCAGGCATTTTTGCCATCGATAGAACATTGTCATTCTGTTTTGTTGCCCCCTAACTCCCCCCTTTTTTCGTTGCAACTTCACTCCTATTGATCTATCACGCGATGGGCGTGCAAGGAGCAACGTGTTGAGATATCTATCTGAAAGTAGCCGCCTGCGAGGCGCGCACACCACCGCGGGTTTTTGGTCCTTCGCGGATCCTTCCCGGCCGCTGGTTTCACACCGTTCTGGATAACGTAGTTTTAGACATTCGGGAGGCGGTTCTGAGGTACAGAGCCGCGTCTTGTCATTAAGAACTGGCTACCCGCTACAGCCCGACATTCCCGTCTGCGCTGACACCACATTAACCCTGTTACTCGCCTGCTGGACACACCGCTGTTCAGTGGATGCGAGCGAGCGATCGCCTGCGGCGCTTTCGCGTGGGGTGACTCGTTTTCAACTGTTATTTCAAGGAGCTTGTATGCATATCGAACCCGGCCTTTTGGCGGTGCCTAAACTGGTTTTTGCAGCGGGTGCTGCGGTTGTTTTGTTGGGGGCCTATTTGCCGGCTCTTTTGAAGAGTCCAACGCTTTGGGTTCGCACGTTACTTGCATCGGTATTTTTTTCGATGTTCATGCAGAGCTTTCATATGCAGGCCGGACCTTCCGAGCTGCACTTCATCGGGGCCATGCCGATTTATTTGGCGTTTGGTTTTATCCCGACCCTGTTTGCTTTTGGTCTGGGCCTGCTTTTGCAAGGCCTGATTTTTGAGCCACAAGATCTGGTGCACCTGGCGGTGAATACCTTGTCGCTGGCCGTGCCACTGGTCGCGGTCCACTACACCCTCGGGCGCAAACTCAAAGAAGTAACGCTTGCCGCCATTCTCAAACTGGATGGTGCTTACTACACCGGGGTGGTGGTCATGGTCGGGGTTTGGCTGGCGCAGGCAGAAACGGCCATTACGTTTGCTGATTGGTCCTTGTTTGCCTCGTCCTACATTCCGCTGGTCGTGGTGGAGCCGCTCATCACATTGTTGATGTTGTGGGTCTTGAAACACTTCGGCCAAACCCGGTGGGGGGCCGTGTGTTTTGTGGCGCAGCCCACCTTGAAAACCCAAATTGCCTAATGAGCACCGGCACTGTCTGGTTTGTGGGCGCCGGTCCGGGCGACCCGGACCTGATCACGGTCAAAGGACGCGATCTGATTGCCCGCGCCGGCGCTATTTTGTTCGCCGGCTCCTTGGTCAACGTTGCCGCTACCCGCTGGGCGCCGGCTGGCTGCACAATCGCCGACTCCAAAGACATGACGCTGCAGCAAATGGCGGCGTGGCTGATTGAGCAAGCCAGCCTGCATGCCACCGTGATTCGGCTGCAAACGGGAGACCCCAGTTTGTATGGTGCGCTGATGGAAGTTGTGCAGCCGCTGGATGCGGCCGGTGTGCCGATTCAGGTGGTGCCGGGTGTTTCTTCGGCCATGGCTTCCGCCGCCGCCGCGGTTGAAAGCCTGACCTTGCCCGAAGTCACGCAGACCCTGATTTTTACGCGGGTAGAGGGTCGCACGCCGATGCCCGAAGGCGAATCGCTGGAAGCCCTGGCCGCGCACCACAGCACCTTGTGTATTTTTTTGAGCATCACACTGTTGGGACGTGTGACCCGGGCCCTGACTGCTGCGGGTTGGGCTGACGATGCCCCGATGGTGGTGGTGCATAAAGCCAGTTGGCCGGGTGAAGAAAAAATTGTGCGCGGTACCGTCGCCACCATCCAGGGCCTGTGCCGCGACGCAAAAATTGTCAGCCAGTCCATGATCATCGCCAGCCCCACGCTGGGGGCGCGACATTGGCCGACGCTGGCCAAATCAAAACTGTATGACGCGAGTTTCACGCACCGGTTTCGCCGTGCCAGCGAAACGCCGACTGACGACGCCATCCCAAGCGCGCCATGCAGCCCCACGAACACTCCGGAGACAACATGATTGCAGACACCATTCTTTTGGTCGGCCACGGCTCACGCGAGAAAGCCGGCAACGACGAGATCGAAGCCTTTGCACAGGCGTGGCGCGCACGCCAGCCGGGCTGGCGCATCGAAATTTGCTTCATCGAATTTTCTGAAATCACCCTGAGCGAGGGCCTGCGCCGCGCCGCTGCAGGTTCGCAACGCGTGCTGGTGTTGCCGCTGATTTTGAATGCGGCCGGACACGTCAAGATGGACATCCCGCAGGCTATTGACGGCGCGCGGCTGAAATTTCCGCAGGTGCAGTTTTTGTATGCACCGCATCTCAGCGCCTGCGATGCCATTTTGGCCATCGTCAAACGCCGCCTGAAAAGCGCGATGCAGGCGCTCGACATGCCCGATCCCACCACCACCGGCGTGGTGATTTTGGGGCGCGGCTCGTCGGACCGTCAGGCCAACGGCGAGATGGCCAAGATGGCGCGCTGGCTGATGGAAGAAACCGACCATGAACTGGTGGACCTCGCCTTCACCGGCATCACCTACCCGCGTCTTGAAAAAGCCGTGCAGCGGCAAACGCTGCTGGGCATGACACAAGTGGTGGTGCTGCCCTACTACCTGTTTAACGGCACGCTGGTCGAACGCATCAGCAAACAAGTGGCCCACCTGAAAACCCAGTACCCCACCATCCGCTTTTCCTTGACCGCTTATTTCGGTTTTGAGCCCGAAATTTTTGAACTGCTGGAAGCGCGGGTGAATGATCTGAAACGCGGTCTGTCTGAAGCCCGCATGCCGTGTGATGGTTGCAAGTTTCGCGACTTTGGGGTCGAACACGGCATGGGCGGACACCACCATGACGATGCCATTGCGCACCCGCATGAACACGCGCACGATCATCCTCACGAACATGCGCATCCATGAGCGCCCGCAACCACGTCACTGAGCAGCTCACCGCGGCAGGCCGGGCGATTGAACACGACTCCTTTGCCGTGATTGACCGCGAGGTGGCCTCGCACGCCTACACAGCGGCCCAGTGGCCCATCGTGCGCCGCATGATCCACGCCAATGCCGACTTCGACTTCAACGGCCTGACCGACTTTCATCCCCAGGCCGTGGTGGCCGGCGTCGCGGCTGTGCTGTCGCGCAGCACCCGCGTGGTGGCCGATGTGGAAATGATTTGTGTCGGTTTGTCGGCGCCGCGACTGCGCCACTTTGGCATGGCCACGCACCAGTTCATTTCGGACCCGGACGTGATTGAATTCGCCAAAGTGGAAGGCAGCACCCGCGCCGTGCAAGCCATGCGCAAGGCCCATCGCCTGGGCCTGATCAACGGGGCCATCGTGGGCATTGGCAATGCACCGACCGCCTTGATGGAGCTGGTGCGACTGATCCACGAAGACGGTGCGCGCCCGGCGTTGGTGGTGGGCATGCCGGTCGGTTTTGTCTCGGCGGCCGAGTCCAAAGACCTGATGGCGCTGGAAAACACGGTGCCCTGGATCGTGATCCGTGGCCGCAAGGGCGGCTCCACGCTGGTGGTGGCGGCCATTCACGCTCTGCTGGGTTTGGCGGAGGCGCAAGAGCTGGCGCACTGGCAAGCGCCGACCCGCGCATGATGGATCAGAAGGCACCACGCGGCACCCGCACCGGCTTCACTACCGGCGCGTGTTCGGCGGCAGCAGCGCGGGCGGCCACGCTGGGCCTGGTCACGGGGCAGGTGCCCGAACGCATTGAATGTCTGTTGCCCAACGGCGACCGTGTCACCTTTGCGGTGCTGAACGGCGCGGTCAACGGCCACACCGCGCATGCCATGGTCATCAAAGACGCGGGGGACGATCCCGATTGCACCGACAAGGCGCATCTGACCGCCGACGTCACCTTGCGCCGCGATCTGCCCGGCCAGGTGCTGCTGACCGGCGGCGTGGGTGTGGGCACGGTCACCATGCCCGGCCTGGGTCTGCTGGTGGGCGGCCCGGCGATCAACCCGGTGCCGCGCCGCAACATCACGGCCAACGTGCAGGCTGCGGCGGCTGAACTGCTGGAAGAAACCGGTTTTGAAGTCTGCATCTCGGTGCCGCAAGGCGTGGAGATGGCCAAGAAAACCTTGAACGCCCGGCTCGGCATTCTGGGCGGCATTTCCATTCTGGGCACCACCGGCATCGTCAAGCCGTACTCGACGGCGGCTTACCGTGCCAGCGTGGTGCAGGGCGTGCAGGTGGCGGGCACGCTGGGTCATGGCGTGGTGGTGCTGACCACCGGTGGGCGAACCGAAAAATTTGTGATGGAAGAGATGCCGCACCTGCCCGAGCCGGCGTTTGTGCAGATGGGCGACTTTTTGCGCTATGCCATGGGCGCGGCGGTCAAGGCGGGCTTGAAGCAGGTGGTGATTGGCGGCATGGTCGGCAAGCTGACCAAAATTGCGCAGGGCGAAACCATCACCCACGCCGGGCGCGCCGAAGTTGACACCGGCCTGCTCGCCGACATGGCGGCCAGTCTCGGCGCAGCGCAAGAGGTGTGTGATGCCATTCGCAACGCCGAGACCGCACGCTACGCCGCTGAGCGCATGGAGGCGCTGGGCCTGGGTACGGCTTTTCACACGGCCCTGGCGCAGCGCGTGATTCAAACCCTGCGCACCCGCTACCCCGATCAATTTGAACTGAAAGTGCTGGTCTGCGACTTTGATGGTCGCAAGATAGCGGAGGCCTCTTGAATTCTGACTCGATTGAAAAATGCCGGATCATCGGCGTGCTGGACGACGGCATGGCCAGCTTGAGCCGCATGGCGCTGGCGCATCTGCAGCAGGCGCAACTGGTGATTGGCGGCACGCGCACCTTGCAACTGTTTGCCGAACAGATTGACCCGGCTGCCCGGCAGCGCGACCTGAGCGGGGCGCTGTCGCAAGTGCCGGCATGGATTCGGGCCGCCCAAGCCTTGAAGCAGCGTGTGGTGGTACTGGCCACCGGTGACCCCTTGTGCCACGGCATTGCTGCCTACCTGGCCTCGCGCTTGTGCATTGAGGCGATTGAGGTGCTGCCCAATGTGTCAACCCTGCAATTGGCGTGCGCCCGGCTGGGCCTGCCGTGGCAGGACATGAAATTTTCATCCGTCCACAGCAAAGACGCGGGCGACTGGGTGGAGGGCGCGGAACCCAGCCACGGCCTGTATGCGCTGCTGCGCGATATTCGGCAAAACGACCGCCTGGCGATTCTGACCAGCCCCGACAACACGCCCGACCGCATTGCCCGCATGTTGGTGCTGGAAGGCCTGGCCGATGATTTTGCAATGGCCGTGGCCGAGCGCCTGTGCCAGCCCGAAGAGCGGGTGGTCAGCGGCATCTCCATTCAGGCGGCCTCGCAGATGCCGTTCTCTGACCCCAACGTGGTGCTGCTGTGGCGCACCGCCTTGCGCACGCCGCCGGTGCTGCTGGGCTTGCCCGATGCGAGCTACCAGCAGCGCTACCCTGAGAAAGGCCTGATCACCAAAAACGAAGTACGCGTGGTGTCGCTGGCCCGGATGCAGTTGCGCGCCAGCAGCGTGGTGTGGGACATCGGCGCCGGCTCGGGCTCGGTGGGGCTGGAGGCGGCGCGTTTGTGTCGCCAGGGTCATGTGTACGCGATTGAAAAGAACGTGGACGACAGCGCCATTGTGCGCAGCAACCGCAAAGCGCTCGGCATCAGCAACCACACACTGGTGCATGGCAAGGCCCCTGAAGGCCTGCAACACTGGCCCGATCCCGATGCGGTGTTCGTCGGTGGCTCGGGCGGTGAACTGGCCGAGTTGATTCGCCTGATCCTGCAGCGCCTGAAGCCTGACGGCTGGCTGGTCATGAACTTTGTCACCCTGGAAAACCTGAGCGTGGCCGTGGCAACCTTGAAGGCGTTGGGCGTGGCGTGGGACGTGCTGCAACTGCAGGCTTCGCGCAGCAAACCGATTTTGAACATGAACCGCATGGCGGCCGAAAACCCGGTGTGGCTGGTGTGCGCGCAAAAAGTCACCGTGCAAAAAGCAGCGCTGATGGAGACAAGCGATGACTGAACTTGGCCGGCCTTCTTCAACGGTTTCATCCGGCCGCCTGTTCGGCGTGTCTCTGGGCCCCGGTGATCCGGGCCTGATCACGCGCCATGCCTGGGCCTTGCTGGAACGCGCGGATGCGGTGTGGACCTACCCGGTGCGCAGCCTGCGCAAGGACAGCTATGCGCTCGACATCGCACGGCGGGCCGGGCTGACGCTGCCTGCGCAGCACCAGCCGCTGCTGTTCCCCATGACGCACGATGTCGAGAAACTCGCACGTCACTGGCGCAAAGCCGCCGAGACGGTGAAGGGGCTGCTGGCGACGGGCCAGGATGTGCTGTTTCTGGTGGAAGGCGATGCCTCCACCTATGCCAGCTTTTGCTACCTGGCCCGCGTGCTGCGTGAACTGGATGCGGAGGCCAAAATTGACATCGTGCCCGGCGTCACCTCGTTCAACGCGGCTTGCGCCCGGCTGCAGATGCCGCTGTCGGAGCAGGACGACACCATTGCCATCGTGCCCGCGGCCTATGGCCTGGCGGCGGTGGAGAAGATGCTGGACGACTTCGACACGCTGGTGCTCATGAAGGTCAAGCCACTGCTCGACGACTTGATCGACCTGCTGGCGCGTCGGGGCCTGTTGCCACACAGCCGTTTCATTGAAAAAGCCGGTTCGCCGGTGGAGCGCATCGTGCACAACGTGGCCGAACTCAAAGGCACCACGGTCAATTATTTGTCGCTGCTGCTGGTCAAAAATCCTGACCGCGTGCGCGGCGACCTGCTGCGCGGCTGCCGCAAAAAAACAAGTACCGACATGGAAGAGGAAACCCAAGCATGAGCACCACCCCTTTGCCAGACACCGGCCCCGCCGCGCCCTTGGGCGTGCGGTTGGTGCTGGTCGCCATCACCAAACACGGCGCGCAGCAAACCGCCGCATTGGCGCGCCAATTGCCCGAGGCCAGCGTCTGCGTGGCCGAAAAATTTGCCGGCCTCATGACCGGTTTGCCGAACCCGGTGCGCGCCTACAGCGGTGCGTTTCGCGACGAGATGGCCACGCTGTTTGCCGAGTTTGACCAAGTGGTTTTCTTTGTGTCGTTGGGGGCCGTGGTGCGCCTGATTGCCCCGCATCTGAAAAGCAAAGACGAAGATCCCGGTGTGCTGGTGGTGGACGACGCGGCGCAGTTCGTCATTCCGGTACTGTCCGGCCATGTCGGCGGCGCCAATGCGTGTGCCCTGCAGGTGGCGGCGTTGCTGGGCGCCACCGCGGTGCTGACCACGGCCTCCGATGTGGGCAAGACCATTCCGGTCGACATTCTGGGCCGCGAACTGGGCTGGCAGGTGGAGGCGCCGAAGATCAACATCACGCGCGTGTCGGCCCACGTGGTCAACGGCGAGCCGATTGCGCTGGTGCAAGAAGTCGGTAGTCCGAATTGGTGGACCCGACCCACACCGCTACCGGCCACGATTCATCTCTTTCAACGCTTTGAAGACGTTGACCTGGCCCGCTTCAAGGCGGTGTTGTGGATTACCCATGCTGAAGTTTCGGCCGAGCGCTGGCAGCAACTAAACGAGCGCCTGGTGGTGTACCGCCCGCCGCAAGGGTTGCTGGTTTGAGCGATGCTTTGATGCCAGTCGCTGTCGGCCTGGGCTGCGACCGCGGCACGCCGCTGGCCACGGTACGGCGGGCGTTGGCGCAAGCGCTGGGCTTGGCGGGGATCGATGAACGCTCTGTCCGGGTATTGGCCAGTATCAACATCAAGGCCGATGAGGCGGCGTTCATCGCGTTGGCTGCCGAAGGCGCTTGGCCCCTGCGGTTTTTTGGCGCTGCCGAATTGGCCGCGGTCCCCGTGCCCAATCCATCAGAAACGGTACGAAAGTACACGGGGACGCCCTCCGTCTCCGAGGCAGCCGCCCTGCTGGCCGCCGGGACTGGGGCCGTCAACCTGCTGCTCGAAAAACACAAATTTAAAGGCGCTGACGGTAAGAGTGCCACTATTTCAATTGCAAGGATTCCCATGACCCACACCACGCCTGCAACAGGCACACCAGAACGCCGTGGCGGAAAAATCATGCTGGTGGGCATTGGCCCCGGCAGCCACGACCACATGACGCACCGCGCCCGCGCCGCCATTGCCGAGGCCGATGTGGTGGTCGGCTACGTCACCTACATCAAGTTGGTGGCCGACTTGCTGGAAGGCAAGGAGGTCATTCGCAAAGGCATGACCGAAGAGTTGGACCGCGCTGTGCATGCGTTGCAAAGCGCGCGCGAGGGCAAAAAGGTGGCACTGATCTCGTCCGGTGATGCCGGTGTGTACGGCATGGCTGGTCCGACCTACGAAGTGCTGTTTCAGGCGGGCTGGACGCCAGAGTCTGACGTGGTGGTCGAAGTCGTGCCGGGCGCATCGGCCATCATCGCCTGTGCGGCGTTGGTTGGTGCGCCGCTCACGCATGACTTTTGCTCGATCTCCCTGTCTGATTTGCTCACGCCCTGGCCGGTGATTGCACGTCGCCTGGACGCGGTGGCCGCTGCCGATTTTGTGGTGGCGCTGTACAACCCCAAGAGTGGCCGCCGGACCCAGCAGATCGTGGAGGCGCAGCGCCTGTTTTTGCGCCACCGCCGGCCCGACACACCGGTGGCCGTGGTCAAGTCGGCTTACCGCCGGCGCGAGCGCATTGAGTTCACCACGCTGGACCACATGAGCGAATGCGACATCGGCATGCTGACCACGGTGCTGATTGGCAACAGCAACACCTTTGTCCGCCATGGCTTGATGGTGACGCCGCGTGGCTACGCCAACAAGTACGACCTGAGCGGTGACGGCAACGCCCGTGAAGGTGAACGGCGAGGTCGCTCGCTGTCCAGCGGTCTGCTCGGCTGGGTAGCAAACTTGCGGCTTGACCATGCCGAAGGCGAGAGCATTCCTGCGCTGGCGCTGCGCCACCAACTGCCGGCGGATTACATCGAAGCGGTGCTGGCGGCGCCGATGGAAGAAGCTGTGACAAGCCTGGAGGAGCCCGAGGCATGAACGATGTGATCAAACCCAAAATTGGCGCCTACAAACGCCACCTGCTCATCTGCACCGGACCCCGCTGCACGCAAGACGGCGCTGCGCAAGAGCTGTTCGACGGTCTGGGCGACAAGTTCAAGGCCGCCGGACTGCATGACGGGGAGATGCGCGTCAAGCGCAGCCGCGTAAGTTGCTTTGCCGCCTGCAAGGGCGGACCGGTCATGTGCGTGCAACCGGATGGCATCTGGTACTACAACGTCACGTCACTCAACATGGACCGCATCATTCAGGAGCATCTGGTCGGCGGACAGAGCGTCGACGACCTGGTGTTTCATCGCGGCCCAGGCCATGCGCAGGATGAGTAACCCGATCGTTCACCCCGGCATGGTGTCGCTGGTCGGCGCCGGCCCTGGCGCGGTGGACCTGCTGACGTTGCGCGCCCTGAACCGTATTCAGCGCGCCGAGGTGGTGGTCCATGACCGACTCATTGGCGACGACATCATGGCCTTGATCCCGGCAGGTGTGCAACGCATTTATGTCGGCAAGGCCGCGCGCAATCACGCGGTCGCACAAGCAAATATCGAGGACCTGCTGATTCAGCAGGCGCGCCTGGGCAAGCGCGTGGTCCGGCTCAAAGGCGGCGATCCCTTCGTCTTTGGTCGTGGCGGTGAAGAGGTGCAGGCGCTGGCGGCGGCGCACATCCCCTGTGAAGTGATTCCCGGCGTGACGGCCGCCACCGGCTGTTCTGCTGCCGCCGGCATTCCCCTGACGCACAGGAATATGGCCAGCAGCTGTGTGTTCTTGTCCGGCCATCTGGCGGATGAAAGCCGGGAGCCGGATTGGCGCGCCCTGGCCCAGCCCCGGCAAACGCGCATTTTTTACATGGGGGTGGAGCGGCTGGCCCAGATTGCCCAGCGCTTGATCGCGCACGGCCTGCCGGCTTCAACGCCGGCGGCCGTGGTGCAAGACGGCACCCACGCCAGCCAATCGGTGCTGGCCATGGAACTGCAATCACTGGTGCAGTGCGCGCCCGCTTATGGACCGCGACCGGGCTTGCTGATCATCGGAGAAACGGTTGCTCTGAGCCCGCATTACCAGCTGGTACAGCCGGCGCCGGCCGTCGCAGCCGCGCCATGCCGCGCTTGAGCCAATGTTCCAGATCGTCGATGTAGGTAAATACCGCCGGCACCACCAGCAGACTCAGCAGCGTGGAGGTGATCAGGCCGCCAATCACGGCAATCGCCATCGGTGAGCGAAAGCTAGGGTCGGCGCCCCAGCCCAAGGCGAGGGGCATCATGCCGGCGCCCATGGCGATGGTGGTCATCAGGATCGGGCGGCTGCGTTTGTGGCAGGCGTCCACCAGCGCGTCAAAACGGTTCATGCCGGCCACCGCCGGCTGGCCGTCATTGGCCTTGTGGCCTTGCCGCGCCAGGATCGCGTAGTCCACCAACAAAATTGAGTTCTTGGTGACGATGCCCATCAACATGATGAGGCCGATCATCGACGGCATCGACAGCGCCCGCCCGGTCAGCAGCAGGGCGACAAAGGCGCCGCCCATGCTCAAGGGCAGCGCCGCCAGAATCGTGACCGGCTGCATGAAGTCCTTGAACAGCAGCACCAGCACACCGTAAATGCACAGCACGCCGATCAGCATGGCAATGCCGAAGCTGGCGAACAGCGCCTGCATTTCCTGCGCGTCACCGAGTTCGGCAATCTTCACGCCGGGCGGCAGGCTCTGCATGCTGGGCAGGGCGCGTGCTTCGGCGTTCAGATCGCCGAGCTGGCGGCTGCCCAGTTCGACATCGAGCGTCACATTGCGACTGCGGTTGAGGCGGTCAATCTGGGCCGGGCCGCTCTCCATGGTGAGGGTGGCGACATTGCCGAGCAGCACCGGGCCGTTTTTGCCCGGCACGGTCAGGCGCTCCAGCGCGGCCAGATCGGCGCGCACGGCGTCCGGCAGCTTGACGCGAATCGGCACCTGGCGCTCGGACAGGTTGAGCTTGGGCAGGCTGGTGTCGTAGTCGCCGGCGGTGGCGACGCGCACGGTCTCGCCAATGCTGGCCGCCGTGACACCCAGGTCGGCGGCGCGCGCCGAGTCCGGCCGCACGATGATCTCGGGCCGCACCAGCGAGGCACTGGAGCTGACGTTGCCGATGCCCCGCAGCGTACGCAGTTCTCGCACGACCTTTTGTGCGCTGGCCAGCAGCGCCACCGGGTCATCGCTTTTCAGCACCAGCTGCATCTTGACGCCCGAATCCGGTGGCCCCACGGTGAAGCGGGCGCCGGCAATGTCGGCCATGGTGTGCCGCAGTTGCGACTCGATACCGGCCATCGAGATGGCCCGGTCGTTGCGGTGGCTGGTGGTCAGCGTCAGCACGGCGCGGCGTGCTTCGGCCGCGGCGCCGGGGGCAAAGGCGTCGCCGCTGGAGCCACCGCCAATCGAGCTGAAGACGCCTTTGATGTGCGGCACCGTCATGGCGGCGACGCGGACCTGCTCGGCCACGGCGCGGGTCTCGGCCAGCGTGCTGCCGGGCGGCAACTCGATGTTGATCTGTGTCTGGCCCCGGTCCGCTGCCGGCACGAAGCCGGTCGGCAGCAAGGGCACCAGCGCAATGGAGCCGATGAAGAAGAGCGCGGCGCCGAGCATGGTGAGGCCACGGTGGCTGAGGCACCAGCGCATGGTGCGCATATAGCGGCTCATCAGCCAGCCGTCCGGCGCCTCGTGGTAGGCCGCGCTGGGGTCGGTGTGCGCCGCGTTTTTGTGCGGCTTCAAAATGTAGGCTGCCATCATCGGCGTCAGCAGCCGCGCCACCAGCAGCGAGGCCAGAATCGCCAGCACCGCGGTCCAGCCAAACTGCTTGAAGAACAGGCCGGGCACGCCGCCCATGAAGGCGGTCGGCAGGAACACCGCCACCAGCGCGAAGGTGGTGGCAATCACCGCCATGCCGATTTCGTCGGCGGCTTCCATGGCGGCCTGGTACGGCGACTTGCCCATGCGCAGGTGGCGCTCGATGTTTTCGATCTCGACGATCGCATCGTCCACCAGCACGCCGACCACCAGCGCCAGCGACAGCAAGGTCACGGTGTTGAGCGTGTAGCCAAAGTATTGCAGACCCAAAAATGTCGGAATCACCGACAGCGGCAGGGCGGCGGCCGACACCAGCGTGGCGCGCCAGTCGCGCAAAAACCACCACACCACCAGAATGGCCAGCAGCGCGCCTTCGTACAGCAACTCCATCGAGCCCCGGAAGTTTTCCGCCACCGGGGCGGCGTTGTCAATCACCAGCTGCAAGGCAATGGTCGGGTTGTTGCTCTGCAACTCCGCCACGGCAGCGCGCACGCCTTTGGCCACCTCGACTTCGCTGGCGCCTTTGGTGCGGAAGACCTCAAAGCCGACCACGGTGCGGCCATCCTGCGTCGCCACCGCACGCGGCTCGGCCACGGTGTCCAGCACGACGGCAACCTGGTCCAGCCGAATGTGGCGCCCGTCGGCCAGCGGAATGTCCAGCTGCGCCAGTTCCGCCGCCGTCTTGACGGTGGCAATGGTGCGCACCGACTGCTCGGCGCCACTGACGTCGCCGCGACCACCGGGGGCCTCCTGTTGCACCAGCTTGAGCCGGCGCGAGACATCAATAGCGGCCACATTCAGCGCCGCCATCTTGGCCGCGTCCAGCTCGACGCGGATTTCGCGGTCGACCCCGCCCATGCGTTTGACGGCACCGACGCCCGGCACGTTGAGCAGGCGCTTGGCGACGGTGTTGTCGACAAACCAGCTCAGCGCCTGGTCGTCGAGCTGGCTGGTGTTGTTGGCCCCAGCGCCGGTCCCGGCGGCTGCGGCGGCGGTGAAGGTCAGCACCACGCGCCCGGCGGTGGAGGCTTTGGTCACCGACGGGTCGCGCACGTCGGCCGGCAAGTCGGCGCGCACGCGGGCGACGGCGTCGCGCACGTCGTTCACCGCCTCGGCAATCGGCTTTTCCAGGATGAATTCAACGGTGACCTGCACGCTGCCGTCCAGCACCTTGGTGTAGATGTTCTTCACGCCCTGCAGCGTGGCGACCGAGTCTTCCAGCTTGCGCGCCACTTCGGTTTCCAGTTGCGCCGGGGCGGCGCCGGACAGGGTGGCGCTGACCGTGACGATCGGCAGTTCGATGTCGGGAAAGTCCTGCACCACGCTGGCGCGAAACGACAGAATGCCGGCCAGCGACAGCAGCACAAACAGCATGATGGCCGGCACCGGGTTCTTGATCGAGAGCGAGGAGAAGTTCATGACTGCTCCTTATTTCGTAGCTTCTTGCGCAGGTGGCACGGGGGCTAGAGGCTGGTTTGATGCTGAAGTCGGGGCGGCCGCTGGCGCGGGCACGACTTTGACCAGATCGCCATCGTTCAGAAAACCGGCGCCGCTGGCCACCAGCACGGCGTCGGCGCTGAGGCCGTCCAGCACCTCGATCCGGTCACCGATGCGGCGCCCGATCTGCAGCTTGATCTGGCTGACGCGCTGGTCGGTATTCAGGCGAAACGCGTAGTTGAAGCCATCGCGCACCACCACCGCCTGCTGCGGCACCGTCAGCGCTTGCGAGTTGCCCAGTGCAAATTCGCCACGGGCAAACATACCGGCCTTGAAGCCGGCCGGGTTGTCCGCCTTGGGGTCGTTCGGCAGGTCCACATAGACGAGGCCGGAGCGGGTTTGCGGGTCCACCGTCGGCGCCACCATGCGCACGCGGCCGGTGCGCTGCGCGCCGCTGGCGGAAGTCACGGTCGCCTGGGTCCCCGGCAGCATGTGGCTCAACTCGGTGGAGGTGACTTCTGCCCGCCATTCCAGCCGGCCCTGGCGAATCAGCCGAAACAACTCGGTGCCGTTGGCGACCACAGCGCCCACGGTGGCGCTGCGGGCCGAGATGACGCCGCTGTCGGGCGCCCGCACCTCGGTGTATTTGAGCCGCAACGCTTGCGCCGCCAAGGCGGCCTTGGCCGATTCGACCCGCGCCCGTGCCGTCTGCTCGGCCGTCAGGTACTGGTTGATCTGCTGGCCGCTGAAGGTGCCGGTGCCTTGCAAGGTGCGCACGCGGTCGGCGTTGGCCGTGGCTTCCAGCGCGCTGGCGCTGGCTTCATTCACCCCGGCGCGCGCTTGCGCCACGTCGGCCTGGATGCTTTCCATGGCAAAGCGGGCCAGCAGCTGGCCGCGTTGCACCACGTCACCAACATTGACCAGCACTTCCGCCAGGCGCAGGCCGCTGCTCTCGGCGCCGATGCTGGCTTCCTGCCAGGCGGCAATGTTGCCGTTGGCCGTCAGCCGGATCGGCAGCGCGCTGCGTTGCGCCTGCGTGGTGGTCACAGTGAGCGCCGGTTTGGCTTGCGCTTGCGCGGCCGCCGGCTTGCCTGTGCTGCTAGACCTTGAGGTAAATAGGGCGATAGCCCCCGCCGCTATTACGCAAGAAGCTATTAGAACAATAGCAAGTGGTTTGAGTTTGAAACGGTTCATGGGGTGCTCTGAATATCGCCAAAGACGGTTTGCCACAGCACCAGCACGGCGTCTCGCTGGGCCTGCAATTCGGGCATGAAGACATGGGTGGGTTCTTCGTTCAAGCGGGCGCGGTGCTGCACCCGCCGCATTTCGCGGTAGGCACTGGCCGCCGCATGGCCGACGCCGGCGGGCAGCAGCCCGAGCACCTCGGCGCGTTCCAGCAGCGCAATATTGCCGGCGTTGTCGATCAGCTCGGGGTGCTGCGCCGCGTTGGACAGCACCAGGTACTGCATGACAAATTCCACATCGATCATGCCGCCGGGGCTTTGCTTGACGTCAAATTGCTCGCCCTTGACCGGGTGGGCGGCGCTCACCTTGTTGCGCATGCTGACGATTTCAGTCTTCAGGGCCTCGGCGTGGCGCGGCGCCGCGATGACGGCTTTGCGGATGGCGTCAAAGCGTTGCTTGAGCGCGTCGTCGCCCAGCACAAAACGGGCACGCGTCATGGCCTGGTGTTCCCAGGTCCAGGCGGTGTTGGAGCCGCGCTGTTGCTGGTAGTTGGCGTAAGCGTCAAACGAGGTGATCAGCAGGCCGGAGTTGCCGTTCGGGCGCAGCGCGGTGTCGATCTCGTACAGGTCGCCCTCGCCGGTCTTGACGGTCAGCCAGTTGATCAGCTTGCGCACCAGGTTGGCATAGACCTCGGGCGCACGTTCGTCGTCGTCGGCGTAGACAAACACAATGTCCAGATCGCTGCCGTAGCCGAGTTCCTTGCCGCCCAGTTTGCCGTAGGCAATGATGGCCAGCTGCGGTGTCTCGCGGTGTTTGTTTTTCAGGCGGCTCCAGCACCAGCGGGTGGTGACGCGCAACACCGCCTCGGCCAGCGAGCTCAAGTCGTCGGCTACTTCTTCAACGCTCAGTTGGCCTTCGACGTCGCGCGCCAGCGTGCGAAACACTTCGGCGTGGTGGGCGCGGCGCAGCAGGTTGAGCAGGGCTTCGTCATCGTCTTCGCCGCTGCCGGCCAGCGAGGCGCGCCGATGATCGAGTTCCCGCTCGAAATCGCTGGCCGAAAAGCGTTCATTCAGCATGTCGGCACCGGCCAGTTCGTCAATCACGCCCGGGTGCAGCAGCAGGTAGCGCGCCGGCCAGCGCGCGGCGCCCAGCAAACGCAGCAGGCGTTCATGCACATTGGGGCGCTCCAGCAGCAGGGCCAGGTAGCTTTCCCGCCGCAGCAGGGGTTCAATCCAGTCGGCCAGGCGCACGGCTGCCTCCTGCGTGGCGCGGCCTTCGTCAACCCACTGGGCGGTGCGGGCAATCAGGCGCATCAGGCGGGCGCGCGAGTCTTCGCGCAAGGCCAGCACCCGGGGGTGCTCGCGCCAGGTGGCGACGCGGGCCCGAAAGTCGACCGGTAGCTGTTCCAGCAACTCGTCAAAATCGGGCACGGTCGCGGGTTTGCCGCCGTTGCAGCCTTTGCATTCCTTGTCCACACCGCCGCCGAGCAGGGCATCAAATTCCTGCGCCACCAACTCGCGGTGGGCATCGAGCTGGTGCAGCAGCTCGCAGGAGTTGGCATAGTCCAGGGTGCTGGCGATCCAGTCCAGGTCATGGTCCTGCGTCGGCAGCACATGGGTTTGCTGATCGTCCAGGTATTGGATGCGGTGCTCGACCCGGCGCAAAAAGTCGTAGGCCTCGGCCAGTGCTTCGGCCGTTTTTTGCGGCATGAGGCCGGCTTTGGTCAGCCGGGTCAGGGCGCTCAGCGTTGGGCGGGTCCGGAGTTCGGGGTACTGGCCGCCGCGCACCACCTGCAGCAGTTGCACGATGAATTCGATTTCACGGATGCCGCCGCGCGACAGTTTGACGTCGTTGGCGCGTTCCGGGCGCCCGGTGCTGCGTTTGCTGGCATGGTCGCGAATTTGCCGGTGCAGCACACGCAGCGAGTCAAACACGTTGTAGTCCAGGTAGCGGCGGAACACGAACGGCACCACCACACTGCGCAGCGCTAGAGGGGCACCTTCGTCGCCGGCGCCGAGGCGCGCCACCACCCGGCTTTTCAGCCAGGCAAAGCGCTCCCACTCGCGGCCCTGCACATGCAGGTACTCTTCCAGCGCCCCGAGCGAAACGGCTGGTGGCCCGGAATTGCCGTTGGGCCGCAGCGCCAGGTCGACCCGAAAGACAAAGCCGTGCTCGGTGACGTCGCCGATCAGGGCGTAGAGCGCGCGCACCGCTTTGGCAAAGTACTCCTGGTTGGAAATGCGGCTGCGGCCTTGCGCGTCGCCGGTGGTGTCGCCGTCCTGGTCGTAAACGTAGATCAGGTCGATGTCGCTGGAGACATTCAACTCGCGGGCGCCGAGTTTGCCCATGCCGACAATCCAGAGCTGGGCGCGGGCGCCGTCCGGGGTGCAAGGCGCGCCGTGGGCCTCGTCCAGCGTCAGCTGGACTTGCGCGCAGGCCCGCTTCAGGGCGAACTCCGCCAGGTCGGTCATGGCATGGGTGACTTGGCGCAAGGGAGCTTTTTCGTCGCAGTCCAGACACAGCAGGCGTTCCAGCACCAGCTGGCGGGTGGTGCGCAAGGCGCTGCCGGTGTCGTTGCCCAAAGCTTGCAAGGCCTCAAAGGTCAGCGCCATGGACGCCTGATCCGGGACCCCGGCGGGTAATAAGTGCAGTTGGTTCTCGTAGCGACGTCGCACGCGCTGTCCAAAGCGCGAGTGAGATGACAATGTGGGGCGGGTCATAATTCCTGTCATATATCCAAGTTCCAATGATTGACGTGACGCCTGCCCCTTCATCCCTGCTGAAAACCTTGACAACCGTCGCCCGCTGGGCGCTGGGCTTGTTGTTAGCCGCGTGGCTTGTCTTTGCGGCAGCCTGGGGAGCCTTGCACTGGCTGATTGTGCCGCGAATCAGCGAGTTTCGCCCGCAGCTGGAAGCCCGGGCCACGCAAATACTGGGGGTTCCGGTGCGAATTGGCGCCATCGCCGCCAATTCGAACGGCCTGATTCCGTCGTTTGAAATCACCAATGTGCAGCTGTTTGATGCCCAGGGCCGGGAAGCCCTGCGGCTGCCGCGTGTGCTGGCCGCACTGTCGCCGCGCTCGCTCTGGCATTTCGGGTTCGAGCAACTTTATATCGACAGCCCCGAGCTCAGCATCCGGCGCGGACTGGACGGAAAAATCGTGGTGGCGGGGCTCGATTTTTCCAAGAATACCGACTCCGAAAGCGGCGCCATCGACTGGTTTTTTTCGCAGATCGAGTTTGCCATCCATAACGGCACGGTTCAGTGGACCGATGAACTGCGGGCGGCCCCGACCTTGGCGCTTAATCAGGTCGAACTGGTGGTGCGCAACCGGGGCCGCCACCACGATATGCGGGTGGACGCCACGCCGCCTGCGCTGTGGGGTGAACGATTCAGTCTGGTGGGCCGGTTTCAGCAGCCGCTGCTGACGCGCCACAAGGGTCAGTGGCAGGATTGGAATGGCCAGCTGTATGCCGCTTTGGCGCGGGTGGATCTGTCCGAACTGCGGCGCTATGCCGATGTCGGCGTTGATTTGCGCCAGGGCAATGGCGCGGTTACCGCCTGGGTTGACGTCAGCCAGGGCGAGGTGGTGGGCGCCGTGGCGGACGTGGCGCTGGCGGCGGTGAATGTCACGCTCGGCCCGGACTTGCAAGCGCTGGCGTTGCAGTCGGTGCGGGGCCGCCTGGGAGGGCGACTGTTGGCCTCCGGCTTTGAGTTTTCGACCCAGGGGCTGCAGTTTGACACCCGGGACGGTTTGCACTGGCCGGGCGGCAATGTCAGCGTGATGTACCTGGGCGCCGAGGGCAAGATCGCGGCGCGCGGCGAGTTCAAAGCCGACAAGCTCGATTTGGCCGCCCTGGCCCAAATCGCCAACAGCCTGCCGCTGGACCCCGCCGCCCGTACTGCGCTGCTGGCCTATGCGCCCAAAGGGCTGGTGGAGCAGATCCAGGCCAGCTGGCAAGGGCCCATGGGGGCCTTCAGTCAGTATGCGGTCAAGGGCCATGTGAGCCAGCTGGAAGTAGCCGCGTATGCGGCTCCCGCCGCCAGCACCACCACGACCGTGACCGCGGGCGTGCTGGCCGGTTCGCCCGGCATCCGGGGCGCCAACATCGAGTTTGATTTCAACCAGGCCGCCGGCAAGGCCAACATCAGTCTGGTCAATGGTGCCGTGGAATTGCCGGGCTTGTTTGAGGAACCGGTGATTCCTGTGGCGCAATTCTCCAGCGATGCCAAGTGGCAAATCAGCGGTGAGCGGCTGGCGGTGCAGCTGCCCAACATGAAGTTCAGCAACGCCGATGCCGACGGGGAGGCGCAGATCAAATGGGAGACCGCGGACCCGCTCAAGTCCACCGGCCGCTCGCGGTTTCCGGGCGTGCTGGATTTGCAGGCCACCCTGAGCCGGGCCGACGGCACGCGCGTTCACCGTTATCTGCCGGCACTGATTGACCGGCCGGTGCGCGACTATGTGCGTGACGCCGTTCAGGCCGGGTCGGCCAGCGGGGTCAAATTCAAGGTCAAAGGCGATTTGAACAACATGCCCTTTGTCGACCCGAAACTGGGTGACTTCAGGATTTCGGCCGATGTGAAGAATGCGACCTATGCTTTTGTGCCCCGCAGTATTCAGCCGCCGGATGCGCCGCCCTGGCCCGCGCTGACGCAATTGAGCGGTGAGTTGGTGATTGACCGCATGCAGCTGCAAGTCAAAGGGGCGCGCGCCCGGATGGGGGCTAAGGCCGGCGTGCAGGTCAGCAAGCTGGAGGCGTTGATTCCTGATTTGCTGCATTCCGTCGTGAGTGTCAATGCGGAAGCGCGTGGTGCCCTGGATGAGGGACTGGGCATTGTCAACGGCTCGCCGCTGGGTGGGATGACCGGGCAGGCGCTGGCCAAGGCGGTGGCCAGCGGTAGCGCCGATTACAAGCTGAAACTGCTCCTGCCTATTGCCAGCATCGATAAATCAACGGTGCAGGGCAGCGTCACGCTCAGCAATAACGACCTCCAGATCTCGCCAGACACGCCCAAGTTGACGCGCGCGCGCGCCGTGGTGAGCTTCTCGGAAACCGGGTTTTCGATTGCCGCCGGCCAGGCGCGCATGCTGGGGGGGGACCTCCGGCTGGAGGGCGGTTCGCAGGCAGCGCCAGCGGGCAGCCACACCTTGGGCCCGGTGGTGATCCGCGCCAGCGGCACGGCTTCGGCCGAAGGTTTGCGGCAAGCCAAGGAGCTGGGCTTTGTGGCGGGCATGGCGCAGCATGCCAGTGGCAGTGCGGCTTACACGGCGGTGTTGGGCTTTCGCCGCGGTCAACCGGAGTTGCTGGTGTCCAGCAACTTGCAGGGGCTGGGGCTGAGTCTGCCGGCGCCTTTGAGCAAAAGCGCCGAGGCGCAGCTGCCTTTCCGGCTGGAGACGGCGCTGACCCGCGAATCCCTGCTGCCCGCCCCGGCAGGCGGCGCGGTGCGCATGCGCGACCAGCTGTCGCTGGAGTTGGGGCGGATTGCTTCAATCGCTTATGTGCGGGACCTGAGCGGACCTGAGCCGCGCGTCCTGCGCGGCAGTATTGCGGTCGGCCTGACGCCGCCCGAGTCGGCCCCCATGCCGGATGAAGGGGTGCTGGCCAACATCAACTTGAACGTCTTTGATCTGGACGCCTGGAGTTCTGTTTTGTCGCAGGCCACAGGGACGGCGTTGACGGTGGCCGCGCCTGCTGTGGCGCCGGGCCCGCGAACCGCCAGTACCGCGGCGAGTAGCGAGCCCCTGGGTTATCTGCCCACCAGCATGGCGGTGCGGGCGCGCGAGTTGAGCTTTGGCGGCCGCAAACTCAATAACGTGGTGGTGGGGGGCACGCGCGAGGGGTTGCTGTGGCGGGCCAATCTGGACGCCCGTGAACTCAATGGTTATCTGGAGTACCGGCAGTCCTCCGACGCCGGTGCCGGTCGCGTCTACGCTCGACTCGCCCGTCTGACCATCGGGCCCGGGACCGCCAGCGAAGTCGAGTCCCTGCTGGATGAGCAACCGGCCAGCATTCCGGCGCTCGATATCGTGGTGGACGATTTTGAGTTGCGCGGCAAGCGCCTCGGCCGGGTCGAGGTGGTGGCCATCAACCGGAGTGTCGTGGGCGCAGGCCGGGAGGGCGGTACGCGTGAGTGGCGGCTCAGCAAGCTCAACATGATCACGCCGGAAGCGGTGCTGACGGCCACCGGCAATTGGGCTGCGGTCGGGGTGGCAGCACCCCGCGGTGCGCCCGTGCGTCGGCGTACCGTGATGAACTTCAAGCTCGACATCACCGATGGGGGCGAACTGTTATCGCGCCTTGGCATGAAGGACGTGGTGCGACGCGGGCAGGGCAAGATGGAAGGGCAAGTGGCCTGGATAGGCTCCCCGATCAGTCTGGACTACCCGTCCATGACCGGCGCTTTCACGGTCAATGTGGAGAACGGTCAGTTTTTGAAAGCCGATCCCGGTCTGGCGAAATTGCTGGGGGTGTTGAGTCTGCAGGCCTTGCCGCGCCGCTTGACGCTGGATTTCCGGGACGTCTTCAGCGACGGTTTCTCTTTTGATTTTTTGCGCGGTGATGTCACGATTGCGCAGGGGATTGCCAAAACCAACAACCTGCAGATGAAGGGCGTCAATGCGGCGGTGCTGATGGAGGGGCAGGCCAATTTTGCGAAAGAAACGCAGGACCTCAAGGTGGTGGTGGTGCCCGAACTCAATGCCGGTACCGCGTCTTTGATTGCGTCGGTGATCAACCCGGCGGTCGGTGTGGGGACCTTCCTGGCGCAGTTGTTTTTTCGCAAGCCCCTGATTGAAGCGGCCACGCAGGAGTTTCATATTGATGGCAGTTGGGCTGATCCCAAAGTCACCAAAGTGCAGCGCGGATCGTGAGTGCCGAACCGGGGCTTGAGCAGGCGCGCCCACCTTCAACCCTGCATCGACGAACCCTGTGGAGTGTGTTGGTGCTGCTGCTGGTGGCCATGCTGGCGATGCTGGTCTGGCTGGCCGGGGTGTACGAGACGGCCCAGGTGCAGGGCCGGCTGGAGCGCGATGCCGAACAAACCGTGGGGGATGTTCAGGCCGCCTTCACCCGCAATGTGCAGAGCCTGCAGGCGCTGCAATACAGTGATCCGACCCCCAATTCCTGGAATATTGACGCCGCCGCCATGTTGCGTGAGCACCGCGAACTCGTGCGCGTGGAGTGGCGGGACAACGTCCTGCAGGTGAAGTCCCATGTGGATTCGCCGTTTCGGATGCCGGTGTTTGACCACATCGGGCGGGCCAATGCGCAGTCTGAAGTATTTCTGGCCTGTACCACGGCACGCCGTTTCAGTGGTCCGGCGTACAGCAGCAGCTATTTCGTGCCCTTCGCCGATGGTTTGGGGGTGCAGGTGCTGGAGTTGTGCCTGCCGCTGCAGAGCGCCGGCCACCCTGTGGGTTATCTGGTGGCCACCTACGCGCTGCAGGAAGTACTTGACGCGCTGCCCGAGCACCCGACGGTGCGCAATAACGAAATAGCATTCACCGAGGGCGATGGCACCCGCCTCGCCATGCGCCGCTCCAAGCGCAGTGGCAGCCATGTCTTTACCGCCCAGCAACTGGTGGACTTGCCCGGCACCTCCCTGGTGCTGCGCATGGACAGCTGGCGTGGTTCTCCCGACCTGTTTCCCAATGTGCTGACCGCGCTGGTCACGGCAATGTCGATTGCCCTGGTCTCGGTGCTGGTTCTGCTGGCCAAGGATATGCGCCGGCGCTTCAAAGCCGAGCACGATCTGGCGGATGCGCTGGCGTTCCGCAAAGCGATGGAAGATTCTTTGGTGACGGGCCTGCGTGCGCGTGATCTGCAAGGCCGTATCACCTATGTCAATCCGGCCTTTTGCCAGATGGTGGGGTTCCCGGAAGAAGAGCTGCTCGGGCACAGCATACCGGCGCCCTATTGGCCGCCGGAGTTTGTTGACGAGTACCAGCAGCGCCAGATGATCCGTCTGGCCGGCAACTCGCCGCCGCGTGAGGGCTACGAATCCGTGTTCATGCGCAAAGACGGCTCCCGCTTTCCGGTACTGATTATTGAAGCGCCGTTGGTGAACGCCGAGGGCGTGCAGAGCGGCTGGATGAGTGCTTTTCTGGACATCAGTGAACAACGGCGCGTGGAGGCGTTGTCGCGCACCAGCCAGGAGCGACTGCAGGCCACGGCCCGGCTGGCGACCGTAGGCGAGATGGCGTCGCTGTTGAGCCACGAACTGAACCAGCCGCTGGCCGCCATCTCAAGCTACGCGTCCGGTTCGATCAACCTGTTGGCCGACGGGCCGGAGGCGGCCAAAGAATTTGGCCCCGAATTGACGCTGGCGATGCACCGCATCGCCGAGCAGGCCGAGCGTGCCGGTAGAGTGATCAAGAGCGTGCATGACTTTGTGCGCCGCCGGGATACGCTGCGGGAAGCCGTGGCACCGCAGGAGTTGCTGGAGGCAATTTTGCCCCTGATCAACCTGCAGGCACGCCAGTTATCGGTGGTGGTGCAGACCGAGGTCGCGCCCGATGTGCCGTGTGTCGTTTGCGACCGGACCATGGTGGAGCAGGTCTTGCTCAACCTGGCCCGCAATGCCATGCAGTCAATGGATCAGCCGGATTTTCTGGAGCGGGTGTTGCGCATCAGCGTGCGCCGGCTGCAAGGCGAGGGCCGCAAGAAATGGCTGGAATTCTCGGTGGCTGACATGGGCGGCGGCATCACGCCGGATGTACAACTGCAGTTGTTCAATCCCTTTTTTACCACCAAAGCCGAAGGCATGGGGCTGGGGCTGAGCCTGTGCCGCACCGTGGTGGAGCAGCACGGCGGCGCGCTGGTGTTCAAGCCCAATGTGCCGCAGGGTACGGTTTTTGTCTTCACCCTGCCGATCCGCGCCGTGGCATAACATCGACCCATGCGACCTTTGATTGATGCGATGGTTTTTGTAGTGGACGATGACGCCAGTGTGCGTGAAGCAATGGCGTGGCTGTTGCGTTCGCGGCGCTTGCCCAGCGAGGTGTTCGAGAGCGCCGAGGCGTTTCAACACAAGATGGCGGACGGCGTGGCGCTGACGCAGCCGAGTTGCCTGTTGCTGGACGTGCGCATGCCGGGGCTGAGTGGCCTGGCGCTGTTTGACTGGATGATTGAGCGGGAACTGCAGCAGGCGATCCCGGTGATTTTCCTGACCGGGCACGCCGATGTCCCCACGGCCGTGGACGCCGTCAAGCATGGTGCTTTTGATTTTTGTGAAAAACCCTGTTCTGACAATGCCCTGGTGGACCGTGTCGAGCAGGCGCTGGCGCAATCGCAGGCATTTTTGCAGGTGCAGCGGCAGACCGGGCTTTTGCAGGAGCGCCAGGCGGAACTGACCGAGCGGGAACGCAAGGTGATGGCCCTGGTGGTGGAAGGTTTGCCCAATAAACTGATTGCCGACCGCTTGGACATCAGTGTCAGAACGGTCGAGGTGCACCGGGCGCGCGTGTTTGACAAAATGGAAGTGAAATCAGCTGTTGAGCTGGTAAATTTGCTGCGCCATGTCCCTTAGCGCCATGTCTCCCCGCCGGTCTGGCTGGCAAGCAGCCTGCTTGGATCAGGTTTTTTCAACGGAAGTGGTTGCCTCTGCTGCGGCCTCGGCTGTGCTGGCAGGAGGGGGTGGCAATTCGCCATGCTTGCGCCCTGAAAACATGGTCCACCAGACAATCAGCAGCAGCAGCAGCAAAGCCCCTCCGGCCTCAAGTAAGAGCAAACTCATGAACCGACTCCTGTGTACCGTATTGATGGCTCTGATTGTAGGGATGCTGGCGGCCTGTGGCAGCGCGCCCTTGCCCCCTTATGCGCCGGAGAGCAGCCCGACCGTTGGCGCGGTGGCGGTGTCCAAGGGCGGTTTGCCGGACGACACCGGCGCCTTGCCCAGCCCCATTTTGAAGGCCAAGAGCCGCTGGACGGCGGTGCGCTGGGCCGAGTTGCCCGGGTTCGAGGACGATGCCTTGCATGAAGCCTGGAATGCCTGGGTCAAGAGTTGCGAGCGGCCGGGTCCGGTGTTTGCGCCGCTGTGCCGCGAGGTGCGTGGTTTGAGCATCGGCGGGGAACATGACCAGCGCGCCTGGTTGATGACGCGGCTGCAACCCTACCGCGTCGATGCCTTGTCGGGCAGTGCGGAGGGGCTGCTCACCGCCTATTTTGAGCCGGTGCTGGAAGGCTCGCGGGTCGCCAATGCTGATTTTTCTGTGCCTTTGTACCAGCCGCCCCTGGGGCTGGCCAAACGCAAGCCCTGGTACACCCGTCAGGAGATTGACACCTTGGCGTCGGTGCAAGCCGCGCTCAAGGGCCGCGAAATTGCCTTTCTGGCGGACCCGGTTGATGCGTTGGTGTTGCAAATTCAGGGCTCCGGGCGCATCCGGATCACCCAGCCGGACGGCACGCAAGCCACGGTGCGGCTGGCGTTTGCCGGCTCGAACGAGCAGCCGTATAAAAGTGTCGGCCGCTGGCTGATTGATCAAGGGGCGGTGCGCGATGCCTCGTGGCCCGCCATCAAAGCCTGGGTGGCGCAGAACCCGAGCCGCGTCAACGAGATGCTGTGGAGCAATCCGCGCACGGTATTTTTCCGGGAAGAAGCTTTGTCGGACCTGGACGCCGCCTTTGGGCCGCGTGGCGCCCAAGGCGTGGCGCTGACGCCGGGCCGCTCCATTGCGGTCGATCCGGGCAGCATTCCCTACGGCACCCCGGTGTGGCTGGCCTCCAATGGCCCGACTGCCCGGCTGCAAAAACTGGTGCTGGCCCAAGACACCGGCAGTGCGATTGTGGGCGGCGTGCGCGCCGATTATTTCGCCGGCTGGGGCGCTGCCGCCGGTGAACTGGCCGGCCGTCTGAAGCAGCCGCTGCGCCTTTGGGTTCTTTGGCCGAAGTAAGTCGGCGCGCGGTACCATGCACCATCGAAACGCTTCTGTTTCCTCCCTCTTAAAACGAATGAATTCATGAAAACAGCAATGCGCGATATCGACGAGCGGACCAATCTGGCCGGCAACAGCATGTTCGAGTTGCTGTTGTTTCGTTTGGGTGAAGCGCCGGGCACGGATCGGCGTGAGTTGTTTGGCATCAATGTGTTCAAGGTGCGCGAGATTCTGGTGATGCCCGAGATCACCGTCATGGTCAATGCACCGCCGGCCGTCATGGGCGTGGCCAATATCCGGGGGCAAATGATCACGGTGATCAACCTGCCCAAGATTGTGGGCTGCAATCCCACCAAGGGACTGGGCATTTTGCTGGTCACGGAGTTTGCCCGTACCACGCAGGCGTTTGCGGTGGAAGAAGTGAATGAAATCGTGCGGCTGGAATGGAAGCAGGTGCTGTCGGCCGAAGGCACGGGCGGTGGCTTGGTGACCAGCATTGCCCGGCTGGATGGCAATGCAGAAGACACCCGTCTGGCCCAGGTGCTGGACGTGGAACAGATCCTGCGCGATGTGTTTCCGCAGGAGCATCAGGCGGCCCTGGACGCGGCCGTCATCCCCAAGCTGCAGCTGCCACCCGGCACGGTCATCCTGGCGGCGGACGATTCGGCCGTGGCCCGGCTGATGATCGAGCAGGGGCTCAAAGCCATGGACGTGCCTTACATCATGACCAAAACCGGCAAGGAGGCCTGGGAACGGCTGCAGGCTATTTCGGCCGACGCCGTGGCGGAAGGTAAAACGGCGCAGGACAAAGTGGCCCTGGTCTTGACCGATCTGGAAATGCCGGAGATGGACGGCTTTACCCTGACGCGCAACATCAAGCACGATGCCCGCTTCAATACGATCCCGGTCATCATCCACTCCTCGCTCACTGGCACGACCAACGAAGGCCATGTGAAGAGCGTGGGCGCGGATGCGTATGTGGCCAAGTTTGTGGCCGAAGAGTTGGCTGACACGATCCGCAAAGTGCTGACGCGCTGACCTGCTGCGTTGGCTTGTCGTTTACGGCTGGGAGACTTTTGTGGTCCTGGGCCGGCGGGGGCGGGGCGGATGCCGGGCGCTCATGGTCCTGCGGCCCCGAAATCGCGTCCGTCCTCCGCCCCACCCCCGCCTCACTTTGTTGGTCGGTCTTGTTGCAAAGGATCGGGGGACAGCCTTGGTCACGGCGGTTTGGAATGGTGGATTTTTGCTATTTAATTAATAGCTACTTGCGCAGACTGGTCGGGGGCTAGAGGCCTAAAAGGCTTGTAAATAGGAGGCGGGCGCGCCGGTTCCTATTCATTGCTCGCTTTTCACTTGGTCTTGGTCTGGCGTGGCGCCGGGCTGGCGGACTGGGTTGCGGCTGCCGCGCCGATCCCGGCCGTGAGATGGCCCAGCGGCAGCGCGCTGCTGGCCTTGACTTCGCCCAGTGAAAAACTGGTGTGCAGGTCTTTCACATTCGGCAGGTTGATCAGCACATCGCGGGCGAACTGGCTGAACGAGTTGAGGTCGCGGCTGACCACCTGCAACTCGAAGGTGCCGGTGCCACTGATGTAGTGACAGCTCACCACTTCCGGAATGGCGCGGATCGCCTCTTCCAGGCCGCGCAGTACGTCGCCCGCGTTGCGGTCGGCGTCCAGTCGGACGAAGGCCAATACGCCGAGGCCGATTTTGTGACGGTCGATCTCGGCCCGGTAACCCTTGATGAAGCCCGACTCCTCCAGGGCGCGCACGCGGCGCCAGCAGGGTGCCGCGCTCAGGCCCACCCGCGAGGCCAACTCGGCGTTGCTCAGGCGGCCGTCGGCCTGCAGTTGATTCAGGATCGCGAGATCAAATTTGTCCAAAGTTTCCATTTAAGTTATTTTTTCAGCAAGATTCTTTTCCGTATTGGCGGAAACGAGGCAAAGAAAGCAAAGACATATCTGGGTGGCGAGCATACACTTTCTTTCTAAAAAAGAGGCTGCCGGCTATCAGCGAGCAGTTCTTGATCCGGTTGCCCACAAGGCGATCAACATCCGCATCCTGGAGACATACCCCTAATGAACGCACCGCTGCCCGACCACATCCGCCAAGCGCTTGAAACCGTGACGCTGGATGACAAATATTCCCTCAACTACGGGCGCGCTTTCATGAGTGGCGTGCAGGCGCTGGTCAAGCTGCCGATGCTGCAACGCCTGCGCGACCAGCAGCTGGGCAAAAACACGGCCGGTTTCATCAGCGGCTACCGCGGCTCGCCGTTGGGCGGTTATGACCAGGCGCTGGTCAAGGCGGAAAAATACCTGAAGGCGCAAAACATCATTTTTCAGCCGGGTGTTAACGAAGAACTGGCCGCCACTGCCTTGTGGGGCACGCAGCAATTGGGCTTTGCCCCGCCCGGCTCCAACAAGTTTGATGGCGTGTTCGGCATCTGGTACGGCAAAGGGCCGGGGGTGGACCGCTGCAGCGATGTATTCAAACATGCCAACATGGCCGGCACCACGGCGTGGGGCGGCGTGATCGCGGTGGCCGGCGATGACCACATCTCCAAAAGCTCGACGGCGGCACACCAGAGCGACCATATCTTCAAGGCCTGTGGCACGCCGGTGTTCTTTCCGGCCACGGTGCAGGAGATTCTGGACTTGGGCATTCATGCTTTTGCCCTGAGTCGTTTCTCAGGCGTCTGGGCCGGCATGAAGACGATTCAGGAAATCGTCGAATCCAGTGCCACTGCCATGATCGATCCGGACCGGGTGCAGATCAAAATTCCGACCGATTTCGAGATGCCGCCCGGCGGCCTGCACATCCGCTGGCCCGATCAGGCGCTGGAGCAGGAGGCCCGTCTGTTCCATTACAAGTGGTACGCCGCGCTGGCTTATATCCGTGCCAACCGCCTGAACTACAACGTGATTGAAGGCCCGCATGATCGCCTGGGCTTGATTGCCTCGGGCAAGGCCTACAACGACACGCGCCAGGCCCTGCTCGACTTGGGGCTGGACGATGCCACCTGCCAGCAGGTGGGCCTTCGCCTGCACAAGGTCGGCGTGGTGTGGCCGCTGGAAGCCCAGCTCACCCGCGAGTTCGCCACCGGGCTGCAGGAAATTCTGGTCATTGAAGAAAAGCGCCAGGTTATCGAATACCAGCTGAAAGAAGAGTTGTACAACTGGCGCGCCGATGTGCGGCCCAATGTGCTGGGCAAGTTCAACGAGGGCGAAGGCGAGTTCAGTGGCGGTGAGTGGTCGAACCCGAATCCGACGGCCAACACGCTGCTGCGCGCCAACGCCGACCTGTCGCCGGCCATCATTGCCCGCGCCATTGCCCAGCGCTTGAAGAAGCTGGGCGTGAGCACTGACATCGGCGCCCGCATTGATGCCCAACTGGCGATCTTGGCGGCCAAGGAAAGCGCGATGCAGGTGATTGAGGTCCAGGCCGAACGCCAACCGTGGTTTTGCTCGGGCTGCCCGCACAATACCAGCACCAAGGTGCCGGACGGTTCGCGCGCCATGGCCGGCATTGGCTGCCACTTCATGACGATCTGGATGGACCGCGCCACCGTCGGCTTCACCCAGATGGGCGGCGAGGGCGTGCCGTGGGTCGGCCAGCAGCCGTTTAGCCACGACCAGCACATGTTTGCCAATTTGGGCGATGGCACCTACTTCCACAGTGGCTTGCTGGCGATCCGCCAGACCATTGCCTCGGGGGTCAACATCACCTACAAGATCCTGTACAACGACGCGGTCGCCATGACCGGTGGCCAGCAGGTGGGCGAGCGGCCGGAAGGCCATTCGGTGGTGCAGATTGCCCAGAGCCTGCAGGCCGAAGGCGCCATCAAAATCGTGGTCGTGACGGACGAGCCCGAAAAGTACGAGGGCGTGAAACTGGTGGATGGTGTGGCGGTGCACCATCGCGATGAGTTGGACCGCATCCAGCGCGAGTTCCGCGAGATCAAAGGCACCACGGTCATTATTTACGACCAAACCTGTGCCACCGAGAAACGCCGCCGGCGCAAGCGGGGCAGCCTGGTCGACCCGGCCAAGCGCGTGGTGATCAATGAGCTGGTGTGCGAAGGCTGTGGCGACTGCAGTGTGCAGTCGAATTGCCTGAGCGTCGAGCCGCTGGAGACCGAGTTCGGCCGCAAACGCCAGATCAACCAGAGCACCTGCAACAAGGACTATTCGTGCGTCAAGGGTTTTTGCCCGAGTTTCGTCACGGTGGACGGCGGCCAGCTCAAGAAAAAGGCCAAAGGGCAGGGACCGTCACCGTTTGCGTTGGGCGGGTTGCCGGAGCCGGTGCTGCCGTCCGTCGAGGGCGTGGACGGCAAGGTTTGGGGCATTGTGGTGGCGGGTGTTGGGGGCACCGGCGTCATCACCATTGGCCAGTTACTGGGTGTGGCGGCGCACCTGGAAGGCAAGGGCATCGTGACCCAGGATGCCGGCGGTTTGGCGCAAAAGGGCGGTGCCACCTGGAGCCATGTGCTGATCGGGGCGCGTCAGGACGCCCTTCGCACCACCCGCGTCAGCATGGCCGCTGCCGATCTCATCATTGGCTGCGACCCGATCGTGGCGGCCGCCAAGGACACCGTGCTGCGCATGCGCGCGGGGCGCACCCAGGTGGCGCTCAACTCGCACGCCGCGCCAACGGCGGCTTTTGTCACCAATGCCAACTGGGTCAACCCGGCCGATGCTTGCGTCAGTGAGGTCGTCCGGGCTGTGGGTTTGGAGGCCGTCGGCGCTTTTAATGCCGATGCGGCCGCCACCCAACTGATGGGCGACAGCATTTACACCAACCCGATGATGCTCGGCTACGCCTGGCAAAAAGGCTGGATTCCGCTGGAAAAAACCTCGTTGATCCGGGCCATTGAACTCAACGCGGTCGCGGTGGAGAACAACAAGACCGCCTTTGAGTGGGGTCGCCGGGCGGCGCACGATGGCGCGGCGTTTGAGAAGTTGCTCAACCCGGGGCAGGTGGTGGCCTTTGTCAAACGCAGCTCACTGGAGGACCTGATTGCCAAACGGGTTGCGTTCTTGACCGCGTACCAGAATGCCGCCTACGCTGAAAGCTACCAAACTTTCGTGCAGAAGGTGCGGGCAGTGGAGGAGTCCAGCGACGAGAAGAAGCTGGCGCTGACCGAGGCCGTCGCCCGTTACCTGTTCAAGCTCATGGCGTACAAGGATGAGTACGAGGTGGCGCGCCTGCACACCGACGGCGCCTTCCACGCCAAAATCAACGCGATGTTTGAAGGAGATTTCAAGCTCAACTACCACCTGGCACCGCCCCTGCTGGCCAAGAAAAACGAAAAGGGTGAGTTGCAGAAGCAGCAATTTGGTCCGGTCATGTTGACGGCCTTCAAAGTGCTGGCCCGGCTCAAGGGTTTGCGGGGCACGGCGCTGGATATTTTTGGCCGGACGGACGAACGCCGACAGGAGCGGGCCTTGATCACCGACTACCGGGCCAGTCTGGACGAAATATTGAGTGTGCTGGCCAGCGCCCAGCATTTGGGGCAGCCCAAGGCGCTTCAGCAGGCGCGCTACCAAGTGGCGCTGGAAGTGGCTCGTATCCCTGAGCAAATTAGGGGTTTCGGCCACGTGAAGTTGCGTCATCTCCAGGCTGCACGCCAAAATTGGGAAGGCCAGCTGGCCCAGTTCCGCAGTCCACAGGCCGCCCAAAAATCGGCTTGAGACGTATCAACAGGGCCGGGCAGGCCCCGCATACAATGACGGGTTGCCTGTCTTTTGCACAGCCATGTGCAGAAAAAGGCCGTGCGTGTTGTTATCCCTGATAAATTTAATTTCTGGAGTTGTCCGTGTTCATTTCTTCTGCTTTTGCTCAAACCGTTCCTGCTGCCGCTGCTGGCAGCGATATGCAATCTACGCTCATGAGCATGTTGCCTCTGGTGTTGATGTTTGTGGTGCTTTATTTTGTAATGATTCGTCCGCAGATGAAAAAACAAAAAGAACACCGCGCCATGATCGACGCGCTGGCCAAAGGTGACGAAGTCGCCACCGGCGGTGGCCTGCTGGGCACCGTGACCAAACTGGGTGACAGCTATGTGACACTGGAAGTCGCCACTGGCGTTGAGATTCAAATCCAGCGCAGTGCCGTGGTACAGGTTTTGCCCAAGGGCAGCATCAAGTAAGCCCAGCGTTCACAGATAAAGCTCGATCATGAATCGTTACCCGATATGGAAGTACGCGATCATCGTGATCGCGCTGGTGGTGGGGATTTTGTATACCCTGCCTAATTTTTTTGGTGAAGCTCCGGCCGTGCAGGTGTCGTCGGCCAAAGTGGCCGTCAAGGTGGACGGCAACACGCAGGCGCTCGTCGAAGAAGCGCTTAAAACGGCTGGCCTGACGGCGGATCTGGTGACGCTGGACGGCGCCTCGATCAAAGCGCGTTTTGGTGACACCGAGACGCAACTCAAAGCCAAGGACGCCATTCAAAAGGCGCTGATTCCCGACGCGGGAAATGCCGGTTATGTGGTGGCGCTCAATTTGCTGTCCCGTTCTCCGGCCTGGCTCACGGCGTTGCATGCTTTTCCCATGTATCTGGGGCTGGATTTGCGGGGTGGCGTGCACTTCATGCTGCAAGTCGACATGCAGGCCGCGCTGACCAAGCGGGCCGAATCGTTGGCTGGTGACATCCGCACCAGTCTGCGCGAGAAGAATGTACGCCATAGCGGCATCAACCGCAACGGTCAGACGATCGAAGTGCGTTTTCGCGATACCGCGACACTGGCGACGGCCAAAGCGCTCATTCAGGACCAGTTTGCCGATCTGCAAACCGTGGATGCGGCGGACGGCGCTGAGTTCAAGCTGACCGCCTCCATCAAGCCCGAGGCGGCACGCCGGGTGCAGGATCAGTCGCTCAAACAAAATATCACGACGCTGCACAACCGGATCAATGAGCTGGGTGTGGCCGAGCCGGTGATTCAGCAGCAGGGTCTGGACCGCATTGTGGTGCAGTTGCCGGGCGTGCAGGATACGGCCAAGGCCAAAGACATCCTGGGTCGCACCGCCACGCTGGAAGTGCGCATGGTGGATGAAAGCGGCGAAGCCCGCGCGGCCGAGAGCGGCACGGGCGCGGTGCCGTTTGGTGCCGAGCGCTTCCTGGAACGCAGTGGTCAGCCCGTGATTGTTAAAAAACAGGTCATCTTGACCGGTGAAAACCTGACCGATGCCCAGCCCGGCTTTGACAGTCAGACGCAAGAAGCGGTGGTCAACCTGACGCTGGACGCCAAGGGCGCCCGTATTTTCCGGGATGTCACGCGCGAGAGCATCGGCAAGCGCATGGCCATCGTGTTGTTTGAAAAGGGCAAGGGCGAAGTGGTAACCGCCCCCGTGATTCGCTCCGAGATCAGCGGCGGACGGGTGCAGATTTCTGGCCGCATGACGGCGATGGAAGCCACCGATACCGCCTTGCTGCTGCGCGCCGGCTCACTGGCCGCGCCGATGGAAATCATCGAAGAAACCACCATCGGCCCAAGTCTGGGGGCCGAAAACATTGCCAAGGGCTTTCACAGCGTCACTTGGGGCTTTGCGGCGGTGGCGGTCTTCATGTGCATGTATTACATGTTGTTTGGCGTGTTTTCCAGCATCTCGCTGGCCGTCAATTTGCTGCTGTTGGTGGCAGTGCTGTCCATGTTGCAGGCGACCTTGACCCTGCCCGGCATGGCCGCCATGGCGCTGGTGCTGGGGATGGCAATTGACGCCAACGTGCTGATCAATGAGCGGGTGCGGGAAGAGTTGCGCAATGGTGCGTCGGCGCAAGCCGCCATCCACGCCGGTTATGACCGGGCCTGGGCCACCATTCTGGACTCCAACGTCACCACGTTGATTGCAGGGATGGCCTTGCTGACCTTCGGCTCCGGACCGGTGCGCGGCTTTGCCGTGGTGCATGTGCTGGGCATTTTGACCAGCATGTTCTCCGGCGTGTTCTTCTCCAGAGGGCTGGTCAACTTGTGGTACGGTCGTCAAAACAAGCTCAAAAGCGTGTCAATTGGTACGGTTTGGCGCCCTGAGTCCGGGACTCAGGTTAAGTCGAACTAAGGGGAAGTAGTCATGGAATTTTTCAAAATCAAACGCGACATTCCGTTCATGCGGCATGCGCTCATCTTCAATCTCGTTTCGCTCATCACCTTTCTGGCAGCGGTGTTCTTCCTGTTTACCCGGGGTTTGCACTTGTCGGTGGAGTTCACCGGCGGCACCTTGATGGAGGTCAGCTACTCGCAACCCGCTGACTTGAATGTTGTTCGCAGCACGGTGGCGACGCTGGGCCTGAGCGATGTGCAAGTGCAAAACTTTGGCACCGCGCGCGACGTGCTGATTCGCATGCCGGTACAAAAGGGCGTGAGTTCCGCCCAGCAAAGCGAACGCGTCATGACGGCGCTCAAGGTGGTTGACCCAACCGCCACCATGCGCCGCAGCGAGTTTGTCGGGCCGCAGGTGGGGGACGAACTGGCCACTGATGGCCTCAAGGCACTGGCCTCCGTGGTGGTCGGCATCATGATTTATCTGGCGATCCGGTTTGAATGGAAATTCGCCGTGGCGGCCATCATTGCCAATTTGCACGACGTCATCATCATCCTGGGCTTTTTTGCTTTCTTCCAGTGGGAGTTTTCACTCCCCGTGCTGGCGGCGGTGCTGGCGGTGCTGGGATACTCCGTGAATGAATCGGTCGTGATTTTTGACCGGATCCGCGAGAATTTCCGGCGTTATCGCAAGATGAACACGATGCAAATCATTGATAGCGCCATCACCTCGACCATCAGCCGGACCATCATCACGCACGGGTCAACCCAATTGATGGTGCTGTCCATGCTGGTTTTTGGGGGCGCCACCCTGCATTACTTTGCTTTGGCCTTGACCATCGGCATTCTGTTTGGTATCTATTCTTCGGTTTTTGTGGCAGCGGCCATTGCCATGTGGCTGGGCATTCAGCGGGAAGACCTGATCAAGGGCGGCGCCAAGAAAGACGAAGATCCGAACGACCCCAACGCGGGTGCCACGGTCTGACCTATCACTGAATTATGGCCACTCAAGCCTCTTTTGCGCAACGCGTCCTGCTCGCCCAAGAGACGCGCAAGCGCTTTGTAGCGGAGGTCAGCCGCGCCATGGCGGAGTTGGCGGCAGCGGTGCAGGAGCGACTCACCAGCTTGATGAACGAAACGGCACCGTCGCGTGAAATGCAAAACCGGCGCGATGCCTGGACCTTTTACCAGAGCCGGCGGACCGATTGGGTAGACGGCACCCTGAACGCCTGGCAGGCCGCTTTGACGCGCCCGGTGATGGCCCCGCTCAAAAAGACGCTGGATGATAGTTTTGAGCTGGTCAGCACCGACGTGGTGGAGAACAAGATCACGGCGTCCCGGCTGGTGCTGGGCGTGCTGGAAAAAGTCAGTGCCGAGCTGAATGATTTGCGCGTACGGATCAAGCTGCTGGAAAGATTGGAAGAGCTCGAAGCCCGCGATATTTTGCAGCCCGAAGTGCTGCTTCTGGCGATCGTCGAGCAGTGGGCTGAAACGGGTATGCCCCGCGAGGCCTGGTCGATGGTGAACGATCTGGCGCTCAAGCTCTTGACCGAGCGCCTTACGCAGGCCTACGCCAATGCCAATGCGTTTTTGATCAAGCAGGGTGTGCTGCCCACGATCGAGTTGAAGGATCGTGTCAAACGCATTCCCGCTGCGGCCTCCCGGGGTAGCCCGGCCGCAGCTTCCAGCCAAGTGCCAGGAGAAAGACCGTCCGACGCTGACTCGGGACACGGTGGCTTTGACGCCAACACGGCAGGTCAGGCGGGCCAGGCCAAATCGCCATCGGTATCCGCCTTTGGCGGGCGACTGGGCTGGGGGCAGGCCGCCGGCTCACCGGGGCGGCAAAGCTCCGGCTATGGCAGCGCCTCGGATGAAACCCGCATGATGACGTCGACCACGCCGCTCGCTCGGGCGCGGAGTCGGGCGCAAGGTGTCTTGGGGCAACTCAAGCGTTTGCTGATGGGCTCGGGTGGGACGGATTTTGAAGCCACGCACTACCAGCCACCGTCACCCGCGCTGGCTGCGGCCATGGCGGTGCGTTCACAACCGGCCGGCCTGTATGCGGGCAGCGGCACCGTCCTGGAAGATTACAGCCCGGCGGGCGTAGCCCGGGTGGCGGTCGAGTTACGGCAACGCTCGACCGAACTCAAAAACAAGGCCGAAACCCAAAGCGAAAAGGCGACGATCGAGATTGTGGCGCTGATGTTTCAGGCCATCTTGCAGGAAGATCGCATTCCGCCGGGGATTCGGGTGTGGTTTGCGCGCCTGCAAATGCCGGTGCTGCGCGTGGCACTGGCCGAGCCGGATTTTTTTGGCACGCTGAATCACCCAGCCCGGCAGCTGATCGACCGCATGGGGTCGTGTGTGATGGGGTTTGACGCCAGCGGCATCAAAGGCAGTGCGCTGGAGCATGAGATCAAGCGGGTGGTGCAGGTGATCGAGCAGTACCCCGAGACCGGCAAGCGTGTCTACCAGCTGGTGTATGACGAGTTTCAGAAATTTCTGGCGCAGTTTTTAACTGGCAAGGCCTCGACTCAAAAGCTGGTCAGCTTGGCCCAGCAGGTCGAGGAAAAGGAAACGCTCACGATCCAGTACACGATCGAGATGCGCAACATGCTCAAGGACATGCCGGTGCGCGAGGAGATTCGTGATTTTCTCTTCAAGGTCTGGGCTGAGGTGCTGGCCGTGGCGGCCGTGCGCAAAGGCCCGCAGCATGCGGAAACCCTGGGGTTGAAAAAATCGGCCAGCGACCTGGTCTGGGCGGCCAGCGCCAAACCAAATCGCAGTGATCGGGCCCGCGTGATTCAGGATCTGCCGCAGCTCTTGCACAAATTACGCGCCGGCATGTCGTTGCTGGGCGTACCGCCGTCCGAGCAGGAGGCGCATATCAAGACGGTCAGCGACATCCTGGCGGATGCGTTCCTGTCCAAGACCCAGGCGATTCCCACCGAGCAGATTCAGGCCATGGCCGAACGCCTGACCAACCTGGAAGACTTTGTCAGCGATGAAGGCATGGGGGACCTGCCCCTGGATGCCCAGAGCATCGAGATGATGCTGGGCATTGACGCCGCCCAGATTGATGTGGTGGCCGATGGCGGCTCCAAACCGACCGCGGCGATGCAGGCCTGGGCGCAGGAACTGGAATTGGGCTCCTGGTTTACGCTGGACCATAACGGCCGGGTGGCCCAGGTGCAATTCGTGTGGCGCAGCGACCGCAAACATTTGAATTTGTTTGCGTCAACCGATGGCCACAGTTATTTGGTTCAGGCCGGGCGCCTGGCGGCCTATTTGCAGGCTGGCCTGCTCTTGCCGCAAGAAGAGGAAGCGCTGACCGTGCGTGCCACACGCGATGCGCTGGGCAAGCTGGAAGCCAATCCGGAACGACTGTTGGGTTAGTGTGAAATTAGAGTGGCCTCAGTGGGCCAGTCGGTTGGAGGTGTCGTCGCATAACTCGTCGAGCATCAGCGGGTCGGGTTCCTGACCCAGACTCCAGAACACCATCAACACGATGATCTTGAGATCGTCCAGGGGCAGCGGGTCGGCGGGGGCCGCCATGGCCCGGTCGATCACAATCTCGCGCATATGCGCCGGCAACACACCCGAGTTTTCCAGAAACGTGACAAAACCGAGACAGTCCGAACCCAGGTGCGCCTGCTCGGCCATTGAGTAGACACGCATGCTGTTGCGCGATGGCGCCCAGGCCTGGATGTCTGGCCGGGGGGCGCTGCTGCTGGCCTCATTGTCCAGCGCGGGCAACTGCAGGCCACGAGCCGCCAGATTCAGGTCGTTGAGCCAGGTCAGCGCGTCCTGAATTTCCTCGGCCTCAAAACCCACCGCGTTTAATTTGCGCTCCAGATGGGCCAATTCGGGACAGGCATCGCCGCGCCAATAATTCTCGTAAACGAAGACAAGCACTTCAAACATGGCCCCAATATAGCGCGAATGCCGACCTGTAAAGCATGACCCGCGCAACAAAGTGGACTTGGCGGTCAATTCCGGTTCAATTCCGGCTTTAGGCTTGGGTCATGCGCTGGAACAGGCCGCCGGACAAGCGCGCCACCCGGCCATCGAGCTCCAGCGTCATCAATTGCGCCTGCAGATTGGCGGCATCCAGGCCGCAACGGGCTTGCAGCGCATCCAGTCCTACGGGATCGAAGCCCAAAGCCTCCAGCAGCGCATGTTCTGTAGAAAAAAGATCGCCAGCCCTTTCGACGTCAGTGCTGAAAGCTATTGAATTCATAGCGAGCGCCGGCCCGGCGTCGAGTTTCAGCTCTTCCAGCACATCCTGCGCCGACTCCACCAGTTTGGCGCCTTGCTTGATCAGCGCGTGGCAGCCGCGTGCCTGGGCGGAGTGGATCGAGCCGGGAATGGCAAAAACGTCCTTGCCCTGTTCTGCCGTCAGTCGGGCCGTGATGAGCGAGCCCGACTTCAAGGCCGCTTCAATCACCAGCGTGCCCTGCGTCAGTCCCGCGATGAGGCGGTTGCGTTTGGGAAAGTTGGCGGGCAAGGGCGGCGTGCCCAGCGGGTACTCGCTGATGAGCAGGCCGTGTTGGGCGATACGGTGCGCCAGATCAAGGTGCGCTTTGGGATAGACCCGGTCCAGCCCGGTGCCGACCACCGCCACGGTGGCCAGTCGGTGCGACCCCGGCGCCAGGTTGTCCAAGGCGCCTTCGTGCGCGGCGCCATCGACGCCCAAGGCCAGGCCCGACACGATGGTCAGACCGGCTTGTCCCAGCGCTTTGGAAAAAAGTCGGGCGTTGACCGCCCCTTGCGGCGTGGGGTTGCGACTGCCGACCACCGCAATGCTCTGTGCCAGACTGGCCGCCAGGCTGTTTGCTATTAAATAAGGAGCTTCTTGTGCAGCTGTTACGGGGGCTAGAGGCCTATTTGATATAAATTCTCCGGCGCCCAGCAGGTACAGCATCAGCGGCGGATCTTCCATGCTCAACAGCGAGGCCGGGTAGTCGGCATCCCCCAGCACCAGGATATGGCGCTGGGCCCCGCCTTCGCCGCTGTTCTGCAACCAGGTCCAGGTCAGGTCCAGCAAGGCCGGCAGTTCGGGCGGCTCGGCGCGCAGCTGGCTGGCCACGGTGGCGCTCACCACTTGCCGCAGCGCCGCACTGGACTGGCGGAACACCGCGTCGGGCAGACCAAACGCGGCCAGCAATTTGCGGGCGGTCTCGTTGCCGACGCCCGGTGTGAGCGTCAGGCGCAGCCAGGCGGCAAGTTCTTCGCGCTCCATGGGCGGCGTTCTTTGAGCCGCCGTTAGCGCGGGTTGACCAGCCGGTCACCCACTTTGGCACCATCCGTGATTTCCAGCACCAAGGCATAAGAGAGGCGCTCAAAAGTGCGGAACACCATCAGCAAACCATTGCGTTCATCCGGTAATTTCAGCTCGGTGCGTGCATCGTCCGTCTTGTCGATCAGACGTGCGCCATCTTTCAAAATGGCCAATACATGGCCGTTTTCGACACCGTCACGGGTGCCGCGATTGATTACCACCACCTGGTTTTGGGCCGCATTGACGACCGCGCTGCCATACACCGAGACGATGCGGGCATCCACCTTTTCCAGCGGTGCATGGGGCACATAACTCAAAAACTGGCGCTCGGGCTCGGGCAGCATCCGGTCGCCGACGCGCATTTCTTCCTTGGCCACCACAATGTCAATCGTGGCCGGCACGATGTCGGTGCGAGGTTTCCCATCTTTGCCGGTCGATTCCTGGGTGGATTCACCGCGGGCCAGCAAGGCCTTGCCGACGTATTGCGCTTCATAGCCCAGCACTTCCGCCGTCACCGGGTCTTTCAGGGGCGTGGCGTTGCGAAATACCCGGTACGCCTTCTGCTTTTGCCCGGCCTCATCGACGAGCACGGTGGCGCCCTGACCACGCGCATAGGCACGGTCGCCCCGGGTCAGCAGCACGCGGCCTTCTTGGGTGGCCACGATGCGCGGTGCCGACGTGAGTCCGTTTTCGTCCACGATCATCGGTTCCGCCAAAAACGGTTCAATCAGGTGACTTTTGAGGGTTGGCAGCGCGTCGCTGGCCAGACTCTCGTAGCGGGTGCGCGGGGACAGGCGAACCGTCTCCAGCGGCGTTTCGCCGTTGGCCGACTGCCGGGTGCGCAGGGTGGCGCGTCCGTCTTTTTTCTCCAGGTACAGCATTTGTCCGGGGTAGATCAGGTGGGGATTCTTGATCTCATTGAGGTTCATGCCCCACAACTCAGGCCAGCGCCAGGCACTTTTGAGGAAGAGGCCGGAAATGGCCCACAGCGTGTCGCCCCGTCTGACGGTGTAGTTGTCGGGCGCGTTGGCGCTCAGTTCGCTCAAGGGCACGCCGGCCTGCGCGACTTGGGCCGCCGTGGCTTTTTGGCCCGCGGTGACGGGCAAGTTCTGCGCCCAAGCCAGCGAGGGCATCCAGGCGCTGGCCAGCACGGTCAGCGCGGCGAGGGTGGCTTGGGAGGCGACTTTGGATTTCACGATCATGTTTTGTGTCATATTTTGCGGTGCTGCAAAGGCCGGTTGGGCTGTTCGGGTGGGCACTGCTTGCGCGTTGTCCACCCGGGGAAAGCTTGGTAAATTACGCGCGATTTTGCGCCCAAGCCCTTGATTGGGCAACGGTTCCTGCACTGGCCCGTACTGGCGCGGCCAAAAGTAGCGAAAATAACGACATATTTGAAGAGACTTCATGGCTTTATTACCGATTCTTTGTTTTCCAGATCCCAAGCTGCACACCGTGGCCAAACCCGTGCTGGCGGTGGATGAACGCATTCGTGCGCTCATTGCCGACATGCTGCAGACCATGTACGACGCCAAAGGCATCGGCCTGGCCGCCACGCAGGTGGACGTGCACGAGCGCCTGATTGTGATTGACGTGTCCGAAGAGCGCGACGACCCGCTGGTGCTGATCAACCCGCAGATGGTCTGGACCAGCGACGAGACCCACCTCAACGAGGAGGGCTGCCTGTCGGTGCCCGGCATCTACGACGGCGTCGAGCGTTTTGACGCGGTCACGGTCAGTGCGCTGAACAGCGAGGGTAAATCCCTTGTAATCGAAGCGGAAGACCTGCTGTCGGTGTGTATTCAGCATGAGATGGACCACCTGATGGGCAAAGTGTTCGTGGAATACCTCTCGCCGTTGAAACGCGATCGCATCAAGAAAAAAATGCTCAAGGCCTTGCGTGAGGAGCAGCGGTGAGGCTGATCTTCGCCGGCACGCCCGAGTTTGCCCGCGTGGCCCTGGCGCGCCTGCACGCCGCCGGGCATGAGATTGTGCTGGTGCTGAGCCAGCCCGACCGACCGGCCGGGCGCGGCATGAAACTGCATGCGTCCGCCGTCAAACAGTTCGCGCTGGACCAGGCTATCCCGGTGGCGCAGCCGCGCAGCCTGCGGCTGGACGGCAAATACCCTGACGAGGCGGCCGCGGCGCGTGCCGTCATTGAGGCCGCGCAGGCCGATGCCATGGTGGTGGCGGCCTACGGCCTGATCCTGCCGCAGTGGGTGTTGGATGCGCCGCGCTTGGGTTGTTTCAATATCCACGCCTCCTTGTTGCCGCGCTGGCGCGGCGCCGCGCCGATTCACCGAGCGATCGAGGCGGGTGACCTGGAGACCGGTGTCACCATCATGCAAATGGACGCCGGTCTGGACACCGGCGACATGCTGCTGGTGCAAAAGCTGCCGATTGACGATCAGGACAGCACCGCCACCTTGCACGACAAACTGGCCGCGCTGGGCGGACAGCTGATGGTGCAGGCCCTGGAATTGGCCGGCCGCGGCGGTTTGCAGCCGGTGCCGCAGCCGACCGAGGGCATCACCTACGCGCACAAAATTGAAAAACACGAGGCGGCGATTGACTGGGCGCAAGCGGCCGAACCGATTGTGCGGCGCGTGCGCGCCTTCAACCCGTTTCCCGCGGCCAGCGCGACCTTGCATGGTGAAATCCTCAAAATCTGGGCGGCGAACGTGGGCGCAGGAATGCCGCCCGCCGGCACAGAATTTGGATCAATTCTGACTGTAGACCCCGAGGGTATTGCGATAGCAGCTATGAATTCGATAGTAATCATCACCGAGTTGCAGCGCCCGGGCGGCAAACGGCTGCGCGTGGCGGACTTTCTGCATGGTTTCGCCCTGCAGCCGGGCATGGTGTTTGAGGCGCGTGACAGCGCCGCGCTGGCGTTGCGGACTTGACCCGCCGTCCCGCATGTTTTTTCTCCGCAGCCACTACCGGCATCCCGAATTTCGCCAGGGCGCCATCGACGCCCTGGGGGTCGCCCCCGGCCTCGCCGCCTGGGGTTTGATGACGGGCGTGGCCATGATGAAGTCCGGCATGAGCACGTTCGAAGCCTTGCTGATGACCCTGACCGTTTATGCCGGCAGCTCGCAACTGGCGGCGGTGCCCTTGTTGACCGCAGGCGCACCGATGTGGGTGATTTTGGCCACCGCCTGCTGCGTCAACCTGCGCTTTGTGGTGTTCAGCGCCCACATGCGGCCTTACGTCATGCACTTGCCGCGGTGGCAACGGCTCGTCACCGGCTACCTCACGGCCGACTTGAGCTACGTGCAGTTCACCAAGCGCTTCCCCCATGTGGGCAGCGATGCGGCGCACCGGCGCGCCCAGCAGGCCTATCTGGCCGGCAACTGCGGCGTGAACTGGGTCGCCTGGATGGGGTGCAGCGTGCTGGGCGTGGTGCTGGCCAATTTCATCCCGACCCACTGGGGCTTGGGCTTTGCCGGCATTCTGGCGTTGCTCGGTATCTTGTGTTCGCTGGCCTCGAGCCAGCTGCGTCTGGTGTCGGCCGGGGTGGCCGGTGCGGCGGCGGTGGCCGCCTTCGCTTTGCCATTCAAGCTGAATATTTTGGTGGCAATTGCGGCGGCGGTGGCGCTGTGCCTCATTCTGGAAGAAACACGCCGCCCTCAGCAGGAGCAGGCATGAGTGGCAGCACCGATCTCTGGACGCTGCTCATCATCGTGGGGCTGGCGGCGGTGACGGTGCTCACCCGCTCCTTCTTTTTTATCTCCAGCAAGCCCTGGAAGCTGCCGCACTGGGCCCAACGCGGGTTGCAATATGCGCCGATTGCCGCGCTGGCCGCCGTCATCGTGCCCGAAATGGTGATGACGCAGGGCCAGTTCATCAGCACCTGGCAAGATGCCCGGCTGTTTGCCGTGGCGGCGGGCGCGGCCTGGTTCTTCTGGCGCAAAGGCGCGGGCCAGGCGGTGCTGGGCACCATCGTGGCGGGCATGGCGGTGTATTTGCCGCTGCATCTGGGCCTGGGCTGGTAACCAGGCCGGACTAATTTGAGCGGGTAGCGCGCTTCTACAATCCGGGTAGTCTTTTTTCTACCGTCAGGGTTTTTATGAACGTCATCCGCTTCTCCGACCTGTGTGCCCAGGGCCAGGTCACTGGCCAACGTGTGTTTATCCGCGCCGACCTCAACGTGCCGCAAGACGAGGCGGGCGTGATTACCGAAGACACCCGGATTCGTGCCTCCATTCCCTGCATTCAGCTGGCCTTGGACGCTGGCGCTGCAGTGATGGTGACCTCGCATCTGGGCCGCCCGACGGAAGGTGAGTTCAAACCCGCCGACTCCCTGGCACCCGTGGCCCAGCGCATGGCCGAACTGATGGGCCGCGAGATTCCGCTGATCGCCAACTGGGTGGACGGTGTGACCGTGCAGCCAGGTCAACTGGTGCTGCTGGAAAACTGCCGCGTCAATCCAGGCGAGAAGAAAAACAACGAAGCACTGGCGAAAAAAATGGCCGCCCTGTGCGACATTTTTGTGCACGATGCCTTTGGCACGGCGCACCGGGCGGAAGCCTCCACCTATGGCATTGCCCAGTATGCCAAGGTGGCGTGTGCCGGTCCGCTGCTGGCGGCCGAGATGGACGCCATTACGCTGGCGCTGGCCAGCCCGAAACGGCCGCTGGTGGCGATTGTGGCGGGCTCCAAAGTCTCCACCAAGCTGACCATTCTGAAAAGCCTGGCCGACAAGGTTGACCAGTTGATCGTCGGTGGCGGCATCGCCAACACCTTCATGCTGGCGGCCGGTCTGAAGATCGGCAAGAGCCTGGCTGAACCGGGTTTGGTGGCCGATGCCAAAGCCGTGATCGACGCCATGCAAGCCCGCGGCGCCGCCGTGCCGATTCCGACCGACGTGGTCACCGCCAAAACCTTCTCGCCGGATGCCGTGGCCACGGTCAAGGCGGCCACCGAAGTGGCGGACGATGACCTGATTCTGGACATCGGGCCGCAAACGGCGGCCGCACTGGCGGAGCAACTGAAATCGGCCGGCACCATTGTCTGGAACGGCCCGGTCGGCGTGTTCGAGTTTGCGGCCTTCGAGAACGGCACCAAGGTGATTGCCCACGCCATTGCCGAGTCCAGCGCTTTTTCCATCGCCGGCGGCGGCGACACGCTGGGGGCCATCGCCAAGTACGGCATTGAAAAACAGGTGGGTTACATCTCCACCGGCGGCGGTGCTTTCCTGGAAGTGCTGGAGGGCAAGACCTTGCCGGCGTTCGAGATACTGAGCCGCCGCGCCGCAGAAGCCGCGTCCGCGGACGCGCGACAGCCCGAGAAGTTGCTGGATATTGCGCGTGGCATCGGCATGATGGGTTCTGACGCCTCGTTGCGGAAAATTTTGCAAACCGTGGATGTCAGCCTCACGACCAGTATTCCGGAAATCTGGAAAGCACTGGAGGACGCCGATGTGAAAGCGGTCAATCGTCTGTTGCACGGCCTCAAAGGCTATGCGCCGATTTTTTGCTCAGATGCACTGGTTGAGCAGGTCATGCAAGTCGAAGGCCTGAGCAAAACCGAAACGACCGCCGTCGTGAAACCCCTGTTTGCGGCACTGGCGCCAAAGCTGGACGTGCTGCTCATGCAAATTCGAACCTATGTGGCCGAAGGCGAAGACCGGTGATTAAACGGGTTTAAATCCTGATAAAAGCTGTAATGACAATAATCAGAAATCGTCAACCGGAAGTCGTGTTTCAGGCGTTCGGGGCCGTTTCGGTCAATAGATTAATCAAATGAAAATCACAAGTGCTCGGTTACTGGTTGTTGACGATGACGCGGTCATGCGCAAATACGTGGTGGATTCGCTGCGGCGTATGGGTATTCAGACCATCGAGACCTGTGCGGACGGCGAAAGTGCGTTGAACTTGGCAGAAAGCTTCAAGCCCGATCTGGTTTTGACCGATATACACATGGAGCCCATGGACGGGTTTGAATTTGTACGGCAACTGCGCAAACACCCCAGCCTGGCGCTGCGCAAGACCCGGGTGATTTTCATGAGCGCGGACTCCAGTTCGGCCACTCTCGAAGAGGCCTTGCCGCTCGGAACTTACGGCTACATTGTCAAACCCCCCCGGCCCGAAATTTTGCTTGCCAAGCTGGAACTGGCCCTGAAATGAGGGTTTCGTTGGTCTTGCCAACCGAGGGAAACGTAAGCGGCTTTCAAGAGGTTTTCCGGTTTGTTCCTGACACCGGTCCCCATCCTGTTGATGCCTGATTCGGCCGGGCGTAGCATTGTTACCACGCTGCACCTTGTCAATCTGGCGGATGAGTACCGATACGCCGTTCAGCGCAGTGCCGTGACGGCACTGCTGGAGAACATCCCAAATGTGGCGATTCTCCTGCAAATCCATCGCACACAAACCATCCCATAAACTACCGCTGTGTTGCACTTGGATTTGAGCGCACCGTTTGATTCACGCGCCTGAATTGCTATAAAAATAATAGCTACTTGCGAAGATGGGGCGGGGGCTAGAAGCCTATTTCGTTAATATTTTTCGTGGACATGACCGGGCGCACAAAAACGCGCCAACAGGTTCCGTAACGCCGCGGAATTCAAGGGTTTGGACAAATGGTCGTCCATGCCCGCCTGGAGGCAGGCCAGGCGGTCCGCTTCCATCGCATTGGCCGTGAGCGCGATGATCGGAATGTGCTGGTTGGCGGGCTCATGGGCCCGCATCAGCGCGGTCGCCTCCAGGCCGCCCATCACCGGCATTTGCATGTCCATCAACACAATGTCCCATGGCGCCGTGGGGAACAGGTCGAACGCTTCTTTTCCGTTCTCGGCCAGCACCACGGTGTGGCCCCATTGCTCCAGCAGCGTGGTGGCCAGCAACTGGTTCACCGGGTGGTCTTCAACCAGCAACACTTGCAACGGGCGCTCCGCTTGGGGTGCTGGGTTCGGGGTGGTTTGATGGGCGGGGGGCTCGACCTCGGCAGGTGCGGCGGCTTCGCTATGCCCCAGCCGCACCGTGAAGTGAAAGGTGCTGCCCCGGCCTTCTTCACTTTCGACCCAGAGGCGCCCGCCCATCAACGCCACCAGACGCGCACTGATAGTCAGCCCCAGGCCGGTACCGCCAAACTGGCGCGTGGTCGAGGCGTCCGCCTGGTGGAATGCTGCAAATATGCCGTGCTGTTTTTGTTGCGCAATGCCGATGCCGGTGTCCCGCACGGACAGATGAAGCTCAATCGCATCGCTGTCAACCGGCCTGCACGCCACGCTGACGGTGACGCTGCCTTGCGCAGTGAATTTGAGGGCGTTGTCGCACAGGTTGGTCAGAATCTGGCGAATGCGACCGGGGTCGCCGCGCACCTGATTCGGTACATCAGACGCCAGTTGGCAGTTCAGGGTCAAGCCCTTTTGCTCGGCCCGTGCGCTGATCGGCTTCAGCGTCTCGGTGATTGTGTTGGCGAGGGAGAACGCGATGGATTCGAGGTGGAGCTGACCGGCCTCGATTTTGGAAAAATCAAGAATGTCGTTGAGGATGACCATCAACGATTGGGCCGAGCTTTTAACCGTCGTCAGATAACTGCGTTGCTGTGCATCCAGCGGGGTCGCCAGCGCCAGCTCGGTCATGCCGATGACGCCATTCATGGGGGTGCGGATTTCGTGGCTCATGTTGGCCAGAAATTCGCTCTTGGCCTGGTTGGCCGCTTCGGCGGTGGCCTTGGCTTCCTGCAGCGAGTACGCCAGGTCTTTGCTGGTGGTGATGTCGGTGCGGATGCCGATGTACTGCTGGGGCAGGCCGTCGGCGCCCATCAGCGGAACAATGGTGGCATCGACCCAGTAATGGTGACCGTCTTTTTTTCTGTTTTTGACCTCGCCGTGCCAGACTTCTCCGCTGGAAATCGTGTGCCAAAGCGTCGTGAAAAAATCGGGTTCATGAAAGTCTGATTTAACCAGCCGGTGATTTTTTCCAATCAGTTCAGCTTGCGAGTAGCCGCTGATGTTGCAAAAGCGTTCGTTGGCGTAGGTGATGTTGCCGTTGAGATCCGTGATGCTGACGATGGCGTGTTGATCCAGTGCAAACTTCTGGTTGATCAAATCCTTGTTCTGGCTGAACAGGCGCTCCGACACAATGTTCAGCGCTTCGCCCAGTGCTTCAACCTCCGCCGTGGCTGTCGAGACTGAAATTTTCGCGCCAAGGGTGTGGTCCAGATCGCCGGCGAAGCGGGTCGCTGCCCGCAGTGCGCGCATGGGCGGGCGCAAAAGCAGGGCCAGCAGCAAAAGCGTTGCCCCGATGGCCAGCACCATCACCAACAAGGCTTGCGTCCAGATATCAATGGCCGTTTGTTTGAAGCCGTCCAGCCGGTAGCTCACCCGCACCCATCCCAGTGGCACCTCGGTCGCTACCGGGTGCCAGGCCGATATGATGCCGGCGCTGCCGGCCAAAAAATCCCGCATGGAGGCGGTGGCATCTTGTTGCTCAATTTGCGTGGTGGGCGCCCATGCCGGGGGGACAGGCAGTTTTTCTGTCCGGAAGCGCGGTGACCACTTGCCGTTCTGGTTAACCACTTCGCTCAGCGGCTTGCCCGGAACATCGGTCACCAGCACCGAAAAAATACCGGGCACCGTTGCGGTTTGAATGGCGATGGCATCGATGCTCGCCAAATCATTATTCATCAGGAGATGGGCGTTGATGGTGGCCAGGTTTTGGGCCAGGGCGGCCATTTGCGCCGTGATGGTCTGGCGTGCCAGGTCCGTCTGTCTTTTGGCGGTGTAAGCGCCGTACCCCAAAATCGAGGCCACCAGGCAGGCGGCGGTCAACAGCATCAGTTGACGCTCCAGACTGCGTGGCAGCCAGCTGTAAAAACCACGATGCGAGACCTTGCTGTGCATACTTTGAGTCATGTTGTTCTCAGCAAGCCGTCGCCACATCGTCCACGCTCAGACTGGCGCTGTCCTGCGACGGATTGACGTCGGTGGGGTGGTCGGTGAGGTGTTGCAATACCGCGATCAAATGGGGCAGATCAAAGGGCTTGCCGATGTGATCATTCATGCCGGCGGCCAGGCAGGCCTCGCGGTCAGACGCCATGGCGTTGGCGGTCATGGCGATCACCGGCAGGTCGGTCAGCCCCAATTCATGGCGAATGGCGCGGGTCGCCGCATAGCCATCCATCACCGGCATCTGGAGGTCCATCAGCACGGCGTCAAAGGGGGGCACGGCATGGGCCACCGCGGCCACGCCCAACTGTCCGTTGCAGGCAATTTCAATCAACGCGCCTTCAGCACTCAGCAGCTCTTGTGCCACCTGCTGGTTGATCAGGTTGTCTTCCACGATGAGCAAACGCAGGCCTTCAAGGCGGCGGATCTTTGCGGGTTTGATCGGGGGGCCGGCCACCGCGTCCAGGCGCAGGTCCGGGGCGTCCAGCGTCTGATCCGCTGCGAGCAGCGTGACGTTGAAGTGAAAGGTGCTGCCCTGACCCAGCGCACTGTCCAGCGCCAACTCGCCGCCCATCAGCGCCACCAGCCGCTTGCAAATGGACAGGCCCAGGCCCGTGCCACCAAAGCGCCGGGTGGTCGAGGCCTCCGCCTGCGAAAAGCCATCAAAAATATGCTGCTGGTTTTCCGGGGCAATCCCGATGCCGTTGTCGCGTACCGATACCTGAAGCGTGCTGTTGGCATCGGTCTGGGCCAGCACCTTGATTTGAATGACGACTTCGCCTTGCTCGGTGAATTTGATGGCGTTGCCCCCCAGATTGATGAGCACCTGCTGCAAGCGAATGGCGTCGCCCACCAGGGTTTCAGGGATGGCCGGATCAATATCAAAAACCAGCGACACCGGTTTCGGTCCTACATTGGCCGACAAAATCACCGACAGCTCGCTGATCAGATGGTCAATCCGGAATGGCTGCGGGTCAAGCACCATCTTGTCGACATCCATTTTGGAGAAGTCCAGAATGTTGTTGATCAATCCCAGCAGTGACTTGGCCGCGCTCTCGGTCTTGGTGGCGTAGTCCAACTGGCGGGGTGACAGCTCGGTGTTAAGCAGCAGTTTGAGCATGCCCAAGATGGCATTCATGGGGGTCCGGATTTCGTGGCTCATGTTGGCCAGAAACTGACTCTTCACAATCGTGGCGGCTTCCGCTTCCTGCATGGCGGTGCGCAGCCAGTTTTCATAATCTTTTTCCGTGCTGATGTCGTTGCTGATGCCAAGGTAGCCGGTGCAAACCCCGTGGGTGTCAAACAGCTTGGTGGCGACCAGTGCCACCACGAGCCGGTGACCATCCTTGCGGATGAAGGTCCATTCCGTTTTCTTGCCCAGCATTGACTCTTCGATCATGACCGAAGTCTCTGCCACAGGACGATTCAACTCGACAGACAAGGCGGCACTCCGGGCTTTAACTTCTTCCGGGTCCAGAAAAAGTTTACTGGTGTGTTGGCCGACCACCTCGGCCGCCGTGTAGCCCAGCATGCGTTCGGCGCCGGTATTGAACAGGGTGATGACGCGGTCCAGTCCTGCGGTAATGACGGCGACCTCCGAGGCGGCGTTCAGCACGGACTGCAGCATGGCGGCCGAGCGCGCAGTCTCCTCCTCGGCCAGTTTTTGTTCCGAGATGTCCATGCTGGTGCCCGACATCCATTCGGGCTTGCCATCAGCGGTCCATGAAGACGTTTTGCCGCGGGTGTGCACCCACACCCAGTGACCGTCCCGGTGGCGCATCCTGACTTCACAGTCGTAGTAGCCCAGACTGCCAGCCAGGTGTTGCGCCAGCAACTGATTGGCCCGTTGCAAATCATCCGGGTGGCAGTGCTCCGTCCAGGTCTTCAGGCTGACCGGTTGAAGCGCCTGAAGTGCATAACCCATGATCTCGGCCCAACGGTCGTTGATAACGATTTCACCGGTTTGCCCATTCCACTCCCAAGTGCCGGCGCGGGTGCCCATGATGATGTTGTTCAGGCGCTCGTGCTCGAGAGTCAGTGCTTGTTGCGCTACTTTTTCGGCGCCTGCCAGACGATCCCGATCAGCGGTCATGGAACGAGCCAGGGTTTCGGCGCGGCTGCGGCCAACGAGCAACAGCCAGGTGATGACGGCCAGCAGCAAGCTGAGGAGGGTGCCGCCGACGCTCACCCGCAGCGACGAGAGGTGGTCCAGATCGGCATCGAACAAGTTGCTGCTGCCGGTGCGAAGTGTCAGCAGCCGACCGCCAATCACCAGGGCTCTCGTTTCATGAAATGCGCGCGTGGCGGCGAACGCTGTGGGCGCCTCGACGCCCGCGCTGTTCGCCAGCGATTGTTGCGAGGAGAACACAATGGTTTTTGGTGACGCCGTGGGGCCGTCAAAAAGCTCGAAATCAACGTCGCCGTGCGTAATGGGGACCGAACTGCGCAACAGTTCATGAGCCACCAGGGGCGAGTAGAACAGTCCGATCAGCTGGTCGTGGCGGGCCTGCGGTGTATCGGGTTTGGTTCCCTGTGCGAACACGGGCACCAGGTAGAGAAAGCCGGGGCTTTTGCGCCCATCCTGCATCAGCGTAATGTCGCCTGACAGGCTGGGCTCACCGGTGGCGATGGCGCGTTCAACCGCCTCGCGGCGAACCGGCTCTGCGCCCAGGTCCAGCCCCACGGCTTCACGGTTGTTGGTCAGCGGCTCGACGTATTTGATGATGTACAAGTCGGGTGCATCGCCTCGGGTGTTGACCGTAAAGTCGGGCGCCTGATCGGCTTTTTCGGTGGCCTCAAACTGGCTGAGTTGGCTGCGCATCACACGCTCCACGTAACCAAACCCCCGTATGCCGGGAAACTCGATGGCGATGTCTCGTGCTGCTACATAGGCTCGAAAATTAGATCTTTGCATCGCAGTGGGTCCGCCCAGGCTGGCTTGCGCGCCGATGGCCCCCCGGATGCCAAACAAGGGTTGTTTGAACTGGGTTTGGATGGCGTCTTCAATGCGGTCGACATACTGCTTGAATTTCAGCACGGACTTCTCATGAGTATCTTGCTGTATGACCTGGGTGCGGTAGGCCGTCAACGACAGTCCGGCCACCAATATCACCAAGGCGGATAGCAAAGGCTTCCAGCCGTATTGCAGCGAATTCAAGTTGAAATTTTGACGCATGGGCCCTCGTTGCCTCTATCGATGATCAGGTTTGATCATTATCAACGGCCTTGTTGACTCGCGAATCATCTGGAAACCCAGTGCCGCCGCTTTGGACCCGTGTCAATGCGCGAATAAAAAAAGGCACCAGTCGGTGCCTTTTTGATCATGGCGCGAGGCCTGAAGCTATCAACGCATCTTGGCAGGGCTGGCGGCCTTGTGGGTGGCGGCCTTCAGATTTGACTCTGTCAATTCCACCACCTGTTTAGCGGAGCTTTTGGCTGAATCGATGACGCTCTGGCCGGCGGTCACAGCGCTCTTGAAGGCGGCCAGCGCCGGCTCGGAACCGGCCGGTGCGTTCTTGGCAAAATTTTCTACCGCGTCGTTGAAGGCCGTTTGCGCTTCGGCCAGCTTGATTTCGAAGGCTTTGTTGAATTCGACGCCGGTGCCTGTCGCAAGGCTGTAAATATGCTGACCATAAGCCGCCGATTTTTCGGAAACAGCCTGAAACAGGCCTGTTTGCAGGGCCAGCAAGTCTTGAATGTCTTTCGCGCCCAGGATGGCTTTGATATGCGAGAAGGATTCACCCATGACGGCTTTTGAGGTGCTTAGGTTCAATTCGACCAGATTTTCGAATCCGGAAAAAGCCGTGATGCTCAGGCCCTTCAGGGCATGCGCGTTAGCTTGGTTGGTGGCGATGAATTGTTCAGCGGTGTAAGTCATAACGATCTTTATAGTAAGGAGAGAAACTGTTCAGCAAAGCTGCACAGACTGGCTTAAGTTGCGTTGCAACCAAAATAGATTGAATGGATACGCCTGGCCATTACGAGCGACATGGCTTGTTGCAAGCTAATGTCCAGGAAGGGTCCAGCACCATTTGTGGCGTCTTGTACGCAGATACTGGATAAGCGTCATTTAACCAATCAACATCGTGCCAGGCGTTGCGTTTTCGCAATTCACATGCGGTTTTCAAGTCGTTCCTGTCGGGTCTTGTCGGTCCACTTGCCGGAATCGGTTCTGAGGCAGGCATGTAACCACTTCCATGTAAAAATCGAAACTTAATAACAAGGAGACAGTTTCATGACCCGTCGCGCAACCAAAATCGTCGCCACTCTTGGCCCAGCTTCCAGTGATCCGGCCTTGCTGGAACAGATGATTCGCGCGGGGGTCAACGTGGTGCGCTTGAACTTCAGCCACGGCACGGCGCAAGACCATATTGACCGGGCACATCTGGTGCGTGAAGTGGCGCAGCGCGTCGGGCGCGAGGTAGCCATCATGGCGGACCTGCAGGGCCCCAAAATTCGGGTTGGCAAGTTTGCCGGCGGTAAAGTGGTGCTGGTGCCCGGCGCCAAGTTCGTGCTGGATGCGGCGCGCACCGAGCTGGGTGACATCGATGCCGTGGGGCTGGATTACAAGGCGCTGCCACGCGAGGTCAAGGCCGGTGACGTGTTGTTGCTCAACGACGGCCTGATCGTGATCACGGTCGATGCCGTCATTGGTGAAGCCGTGCACACCACGGTCAAGCTGGGGGGCGAGTTGTCCAACAACAAGGGCATCAACAAACAGGGCGGCGGGCTGACGGCCCCCGCGCTCACCGCCAAGGACATGGACGACATCAAAACCGCCATGAGCTTCCAGGCCGACTACGTGGCCGTGAGTTTCCCCAAAAATGCCATCGACATGGAACTGGCGCGCCAGTTGTGCAACGTGGCCGCCGCCGAATATGGGCACCGGCCCGGCATGATTGCCAAGATCGAGCGCGCCGAGGCGATTCCGCGGCTTGAAGAAATTTTGCTCGCCAGCGACGGCATCATGGTGGCGCGCGGCGATCTGGCGGTGGAGGTCGGTAATGCGGCTGTGCCAGGCCTGCAAAAACGCATGATCAAGCTCGCCCGCGAGCATGACAAGGTGGTAATCACCGCCACGCAGATGATGGAGTCGATGATTACCAACCCGGTACCCACCCGGGCCGAGGTCAGCGACGTGGCCAACGCCGTGCTGGACGGCACCGACGCCGTGATGCTGTCGGCCGAGACGGCATCGGGCCGGTATCCGTTGGAAACAATTGTCGAGATGGCTAACATTTGCCAGGCCGCCGAAGGCCACGAAGACTTCAAGCTGGAAGCTGATTTCACCGGCAAGACCTTCAAACGCATCGACCAGTCTATCGCTATGGGGGCGCTGTTCACCGCCCATCACCTCGGTGCCAAAGCGATCGTGGCCATGACCGACAGCGGGTCGACCGCATTGTGGATGAGCCGGCATCTGATTCAAGTGCCGATTTACGCACTCACTTCCAAAGTGGCGACGCAACGCCGGATGGCGCTGTACCGCAATGTGCGTCCGCTGTTTATCGACACCAGTACCGACCGCGACACCGCGCTGGCGGAAGCCGAGAACCATTTGAAAACCCGTGGCATTGTGCAAAGTGGCGATGTTTACGCCATCACCTGCGGCGAACCGATGGGCGCACCGGGTGGCACCAACATGCTCAAAATCCTCAAGGTGTCTTGATTTTTGTTACAAGAGACGGCCCGGTTTGAACGAAATCGGGGGGCGTCAACAGTAAAATCCGGCCCATCGGTACTAGTTACCAAGCGGTTACCAACTTCCCGGGGGATATCACAATGGCACTTGTCTCAATGCGCGAGCTGCTGGATCACGCAGCCGAAAACGGCTACGGCATTCCAGCTTTCAACGTTAACAACCTGGAGCAGGTTCAGGCCGTTATGCAGGCTGCCGATGCGGTCGGCGCGCCGGTCATTCTGCAGGCCAGCGCCGGCGCCCGCAAGTACGCCGGTGAGGCGTTCATCAAGCACCTGATCGCGGCCGCCACGGAGGCGTATCCGCACATCCCGCTGGTGATGCACCAGGATCACGGCCAAAGCCCTGAGGTGTGCCAAGGCGCCATCAACCTGGGTTTCAGCTCGGTGATGATGGACGGCTCCTTGATGGCCGACGGCAAAACCATTGCCAGTTACGAGTACAACGTGGAAGTCACCCGCAAGGTGGTGGACCTGGCGCACGCCACTGGCGTCACGGTAGAAGGCGAACTGGGCTGCCTGGGCTCGTTGGAAACCATGCAGGGCGACAAGGAAGACGGTCACGGCACCGATGCCGTCATGACGCGTGAGCAAATGTTGACCGACCCCGAGCAGGCGGCCGACTTTGTCAAGCGCACCCAGCTGGATGCACTGGCGATTGCCATTGGCACCAGCCACGGCGCCTACAAGTTCACGCGCAAGCCCACCGGCGACATCCTGGCGATTGACCGCGTGATGGAAATCAACAAGCGCATTCCCAATACCCATTTGGTGATGCACGGCTCCAGCAGCGTGCCGCAAGAGCTGCTGGCCATCATCCGTGAATTCGGTGGCGACATGAAAGAAACCTACGGCGTGCCGGTGGAAGAAATTCAAAAAGCCATCAAGTACGGCGTGCGCAAGATCAACATCGACACCGATATTCGCCTGGCCATGACGGGTGCTGTGCGCAAATTTATGGCGCAAAACCCTGAAAAATTCGACATGCGCGACTGGCTCAAGCCCGCCCGTGAAGCGGCCATGCAACTGTGCAAACAGCGCTACGTCGAGTTTGGTTGCGAAGGCCAGGCCAGCAAGATTAAAGGCCACAGCCTCTTTGTGGTGGCCGGTCAATATGCCCGCGGCGAGTTAGCGCAAGTCGTTCGCTGATCTGACATTGCGATAATCAGGGCTCGCTGCTGGTGAATGCACCGCAGCGGGCCCTTTGTTTTTACCACTTTGCCCTTTAAGTACTGACTGCCTCGATATGATTGCTGCACTGCACACCTCCATGCTCACCTCGTTGCCCCTGCTTGCCCGTGGCAAGGTGCGCGACAACTACGCGGTCGGTGACGACCGCATCCTGATGGTCGCCAGCGACCGCCTGAGCGCGTTTGACGTGATCATGGGCGAGCCGATTCCCGGCAAGGGCGCGCTGCTGACGCAAATGGCGCTGTTCTGGTTTGACAAGCTCGGTCCGAACGGTTTGAACATCTGCCCGACCCACCTCACCGGCGACGCGCCCGAGAGCGTGGTGACGCCCGCCGAGGTGCCGCAGGTGGTGGGCCGCTCGATGCTGGTCAAACGCCTGAAACCTTTGCCGGTGGAAGCCGTGGTGCGCGGTTATCTGGCCGGCAGTGGCTGGAAGGAATACCAGGAAAACCAGGCGGTGTGTGGTGTCAAGCTGCCCGCTGGCTTGAAGAATGCCTCCAAGCTGCCCGAGCCGATCTACACGCCAGCCGCCAAGGCGGCTGCCGGTGACCATGACGAGAACATCACGTTTGAGCAGACGGTGGCGATGATCGGGCTGGACCTGGCCACCCGCATCCGCGACATCAGCATTCAAATTTACAAGGCCGCCAGCGAGATCGCGGCCGCCAAGGGCATCATCATTGCCGACACCAAGTTCGAGTTTGGTCTGGATGCCGATGGCACGCTGACGCTGATGGACGAGGTTTTGACGCCCGATTCGTCCCGCTTCTGGCCGGCCGAGAGCTACCAGGAAGGCATCAACCCGCCCAGTTTCGACAAGCAGTTTGTGCGCGACTGGCTGGAGCAGGCCCAGGTCGACGGCAAACCGTGGGACAAAACCCCGCCCTCACCGCGCGTACCGAATGAAGTGATTGCCAAAACCGCCGCCAAGTACCAGGAAGCGCTGGCGCGGTTGACCGCCTGAGCTGGCGCCGTAAGGCTTGCATGCGAACCCGACTCTTCTACATTCCCATCAGCGAAGCCGAAGTTGGCATGGTGCTGGGCGTGCCACTGAGTGTGGTGTACCGTGGCATGCTGAGCCTCACCTTCCCGGACGGGCATGCGCTCACCGAAGAAAATTTGCACCAACTCAACACCCGTCACGCCGAGTTCATCTCGGTGGTTGGTGCGGACCCTCGTTCTGACGAGCAAGTCGCCGTTGACGCCGCCGTCGCGGCCGCTCGCGTGCGGCAAATATTCGACGGTGCTGATCTGGGTGACGCCACCATGGCCGCTTTGTTTGCCCAGGTCTTGGCCTACCGGAGCGCCTGATGCCCGCCTTGATGCTCACCCGTGATGACGTGATTGGCCGCAACCACCTGCTTCCCAGCTTTCCTCATTTCATCACCGAAATTCTGGCCGCGCTGGACGATCCAGAAGGCTCCCTCACGGTGCTGGCCCGCTGCATCATTCGGGACCCGATCATTACCGCCCGGGTGCTTTCGGTGGCCAATATGGCCGCGGCGCGCACACGGCGCATGTCCGAAGTCAGCGACATTTACACCGCCATTTCGTTGATCGGCATGAGTCAAGTGCGCCAGATCACGCTTGTCAGCAGTCTTGGCACTTTCGTAGGGGGCGTGGCCCAGAATGGCATTCCTGTCACGTTTTGGCAACATTGCGTGTCGGTCGGCGTGTGTTGCGAGGAATTGGCGCTGCATATCAGCGAGCCGGTCTCGACGGACGCCGCGCTGATTGCGGGCCTGTTACATGATATTGGGCAGATCTGGCTCTACGGCTTCAATGCCGAGGTGTATCGCCAGTGCTGGCACCACGCACTCACCCACGCCATTGGCATCGAGGACGTTGAGCGAGCGCATTTCGGCATCGACCACGCCACCATTGGCGCCTGGCTGGCGGAACACTGGGCGTTGCCACCGGACATCGTGGCCGCCATCCGCAGCCACCACGCGCCAGACACGGCGCTGGGTACGCCGTTGGTTCCCCTCGTGCATGTCGCCGAAGTGCTGAGCAACGCACTGGATCTCGACGACAGGGCCGAAAACCGGGTCACATCCATCTCCAGTGCGGCATGTCAGCAGCTTGGCTTGGTCTGGGACGAGGATATGCGCCCCCTTTTTGGCCGCATTGAGGCGCGCAGCCGACATGCCAACGCCTTCTTTTCACATCTGCCGAAGCCCTGATTAGCTCAGAATCACGCTGCTCAAGCGGCGGCGGTAGGTGGCGACGGTCGGGTCTGCTGGAGGGATCTGGCCATCGGCCACCTTGATTGCGGGCGGCTCGATGATGTCCAGAATGGCAATAAAGGTCTTGCGCGCCAGCTCATCGGCCCAGCTTTTATCGCGCATCAGGATTTCCAGCAACTCGTCCATGGCGCCGGTCCAGTCCTGCGCCGCCATCAGGGTTTGGGCCTTGGCAAAGCGGGTGTCGAAATCGCGCTTGTTCAAGGCGATTTTTTCATCAAAACTGCTTGTAGCCCCCGTCAGGTCTTCGCGATCAGCTACGAAATCAATAGCGTTCATCCAGCGTTGCAGCGAATCAAAGCGCCGCACCAGCGCGGTCTTGGCAATGACCGGGGCAAAGGCGACCTTGGCATCGTCATCACGACCTTCTTTCAGCAGCAGCTTGATGTACTCAAAACGGGCCTCTTCATCGTCCGGGTTCTTCAGCACCGTCTGGTGCAAAGCCTCTTCAATGGCCACCGGGTCATCGGCCGCCGGCGCGTCACTGATTTCGACGCTGGTGACCTCGGCCTCCAGCACGTCGCCCGCGGGCAGGTGCTTGTCCAGAAATTCCTTGATCTGGCTCTCCGGCAGCGCGCCCATGAAGCCGTCCACCGGCTTGCCGTCCATCATCAGCACGCAGGTCGGAATGCTGCGGATGCCGAAGGCCTGGCCGAGTTCCTGTTCCTGATCGGAGTCAATCTTGATCAGCTTGAAACGGCCGGCGTAGTCGGTTTCAATCTTTTCCAGCAGCGGGCCGATCACTTTGCACGGGCCGCACCAGGGCGCCCAAAAGTCGATCAGCACCGGGGTGTGCAGGGAGGCGGCAACCACCTCGTCATCAAAATTTTCAGCAGTAACGTTTATCATTTTTCTGGCTCGGGGTGTGTAAGTAAAATTCGACACTATGAAACATATTCAAATCGGCGTCGTCATGGGTTCCAGCTCCGACTGGGACACCATGCAACACGCAGTCCACATTCTCCAACAGTTTGGCATTGCGCATGACGCGCGCGTGGTCTCGGCGCACCGCATGCCGGACGATATGTTTGCCTACGCCGAAGCGGCCGTCGGCCTGGGCCTGAAAGCGATCATTGCCGGCGCCGGCGGTGCGGCGCATTTGCCGGGCATGCTGGCGGCCAAAACCACGGTGCCGGTGCTGGGTGTGCCGGTGGCCAGCAAACATCTGTCAGGCGTGGACTCGCTGCACAGCATTGTGCAAATGCCCAAGGGCATCCCGGTCGCCACCTTTGCCATCGGCGCCGCCGGTGCGGCTAACGCAGCCCTGTTTGCGGTGGCCATGCTGGCCAATGACGATCCGGCCCTGCGCACCAAGCTGGAGGCCTTTCGCGCCGCGCAGACCGAAATCGCCCGTGGCATGACGCTGCCGCCCGTGTTATGAGCCGCCAAACGGTTTTGCCGGGTAGCGCGGTCAGCGGTCAACAGGCCACGCTCGGCGTGATGGGTGGCGGCCAGCTGGGCCGCATGTTTGTGCAGGCGGCGCAGGCGATGGGCTACTTCACCGTGGTGCTGGACCCCGATGTGATCAGCCCGGCCGGCTTGGTCAGCCACTACCACATCCAGACCGACTACCTGGACGAGCAGGGGCTGGCGCAGCTGATGCAGCGTTGCGCGGCCATCACCACCGAGTTTGAAAACGTACCGGCGCCCGCCCTGATGACACTGGGCGCTGCCCGGCCGGTGGCACCGAGTGCCGAAGCGGTCGGCATTGCGCAAGACCGGGTTAAAGAGAAAGCGCATTTTGTGCGTTGCGGCGTGCCGTGTGCGCCGTATGCGGTGATCGAGTCGGCGGCGCAACTGGCGGCCGTGAGCGATGATTTGTTGCCTGGTATCGTCAAAACAGCGCGCATGGGCTACGACGGCAAGGGCCAGGTGCGCGTCACAAACCGCACTGAGTTGGCGGCGGCCTGGGCCGAACTCAAGGGCGTCACCTGCGTGCTGGAAAAAATGCTGCCGCTGCAAGCGGAGTGCTCGGTGATCGTGGCGCGCGGCTGGGACGGCAGCATGGTCAACCTGCCGGTGCAGCTCAACCTGCACCGCGAGGGCATTCTGGCGGTGACCTCGGCTTATGAAGGAAATGTGCCTGCAGCCCTTGCAGAACGTGCGGTGGCAGCTACTAAAGCGATAGCGGATGAGTTGCAGTACGTGGGGGTGCTGTGCGTCGAGTTTTTCGTGCTGCAAGATGGCAGCGCCGAAGCCACGGCGCTGGGCGGCTTGATCGTCAACGAAATGGCGCCGCGCCCGCACAACAGCGGCCACTACAGCCTGGACGCTTGCGACCTGTCGCAGTTTGACCTGCAGGTGCGCACGCTGGCAGGCCTGCCGCTGGTGCAACCGCGCCAGCACAGCCCGGCCATCATGCTCAATCTGCTGGGGGATTTGTGGGTGAATGGCGTACCGCCCGCGTGGGACCAGGTGCTGGCTTTGCCCGGCGCGCACCTGCACCTGTACGGCAAGCTCACCGCCAGCAAGGGCCGCAAGATGGGGCACCTGACGCTAACCGGTGCGAGCGTGGCCGAGGTGCGCGCCACCGCGCTGGCGGCAGCGGCGATTCTGGGGATTGAGGCGTTTTGAGTGCAGATTCAATCATGATTCTGGATGGATTTGCGGCTGAAGCCATCGCGGCTGCCGCAGCGTGCATCCGGGCCGGTGAACTGTTGGGCTTGCCGACCGAGACCGTGTACGGTTTGGCCGCCGACGCCGAAAACGACGCGGCGATTGCCAAGATTTTCAGCGCCAAAGGCCGGCCGGCTGATCACCCGCTGATCGTGCATGTGCTGAATGAGGCGGGCGTGGCGCACTTTGCCACCCAGGTGCCGGACTTTGCCCTTCAGCTCATCAAAGCCTTCTGGCCCGGTCCGCTGACTTTGATCTTGCCGCGCCGCGAGGGTGTGGCGGCAGCGGCGGCTGGTGGCCAAAACTCCATCGGCCTGCGCTGCCCGTCGCATCCGGTGGCGCAGGCGCTGCTCAAAGCGTGTCTGGCCCAACAAGTCTGGGGTGTTGCCGCGCCCAGCGCCAACCAGTTTGGCCGCGTCAGCCCCACCACCGCCCAGCATGTGCAAGGCGAATTTGGCGCGGACTTGCTGATTCTGGACGGCGGGCCCTGCACGGTGGGCATTGAGTCCACCATCATCGACTGCACGCGCGGCGTGCCGGTGCTGTTGCGCCCCGGCGCTATTTCGCGCGAGCAGGTGCAAGCGGTATGTGGTTTGAATGTGCTGTTAAAAGATGAGCTGTCGACGCAGGCTGAGCCTGCGCCCCGGGCCTCTGGGACCCTGGAATCGCATTACGCACCCAAGGCCAAAGTGCGGCTGATGGATGCGCAAGCGCTGCAGACGGCGCTTGACCTGTTGGGCGACGGCCTGGACGCTGCCGCCGCCAAGGACGCAAAAGCGACCACCGGCGGTGTCAACGCGACCGGCCCGACGATTGCCACTTATTCCCGCGCCATTTTGAAAACCCGCTCCTCCAAAGTGCTGCGCCGGCGCATGCCCGACGATGCGGCGGCCACCGCGCAGCAGCTGTTTGCGGTGCTGCGCGAATTGGATGCCGAGGGCGTCAAGCTGATCTGGATCGAGACGCTGCCCGACACCCCGGAGTGGGACGGTGTGCGCGATCGCTTGCAACGGGCGTCGGCCCACTGAGCAAGCCAGCCCCCAGACGTAAAAAAGCCCCGCAGTGCGGGGCTTTTTGTCAAGCGAAAGGGCCGATCAGAAGGCCATCGAGTATTGAACGCCCAGGAGCCAAGCGCTGTCGTTGTAGGTGCCGGTGACACGGCCGCGGCCCAATGCCGTCTGGTTATTGTCGATAGCGGCATCCTTGAGATACAGATACGAAACACCTAAATCAAGGGTCGAGCCTTTGCTTGGCGTCCACTGGGCACCCGCCGAGAACCAGGTCCGGTCATTGTCCGGCAGCGAGACGAGACGAGTTGCCGCGCCCTGAACCGGGGTCTGGTCGTAGGCGACGCCGAATTTCAGCTTGACGGTATCGGTGTACTGGTAATTAGCACCGACGGCCACGCGCCAAGTATCTTGAAAGTTGGTGTCCAGCGTTTGTGCAGTCGCACCCGAAAAAGTTCCTGAGGTCCGGATAACGTCAATTTTCGGAATGCTGCTCCAACCGGTCCATGACACATCGCCCAGCATCTGCCACTTATTGTTCAGTTGGTGCGTGCCACTGAGAATGAAAGTGTCTGGCAGCTTCACGCTGGCTTTTGCGGCGCTACTGAGGGCCGCATTGGTTGGCGCACCCAGACCGGTGACATTGATGTTGCCGGTCAGGTCGTAACTGATCGCCGAGCGGTAGGAGATACCGACCTTGGTAGCCGGCGAGAGCGTAAACAAGCCGCCAACGTTCCAACCCCACGCATCACCTTCAAGATTCAGCCTCAGAGGCGCGGCGGCGGTGGGTGCAGAAGATACCGCTACCTGCCGCCCGTAATCCGCTGTCATGCGTTGCCAATTCAGACCACCGCCAATCGAAAAGGCCTCATTGACACGGTAGGCGATCGACGGATTAACGTTGTAGGTTTTGATGTCAAACAGGGTGGACTGGGCGGCGCCCACCCAAGGGTTGCTGTATTCGGTTTTCAGGCCAAACGGAGCTCCGACACCGACACCAAGGTACAAGTCCTTGTTCAAGGCCCAGGACATATAAGCATTGGGAACGAAGCCCCAGCCACCGCCATCGCCACCATTGCCGGAACCCGCCAGTGCGCCAACGCTGGAACCATTGTCAGAAAATTTGAAACTGGTTCCCACCGCCACCAAGCCACCGGAAATCTCACGGTCTTGCAACTGGGTCATGCCAGCCGGGTTGTAAAAAATGGTGCTGGCGTTCTCGGCCACCGCCGCTGAGCCGGCGTAGGCATTGCCGAGGCCACTGGCGTTTTGTTCAATCAGCTGAAAACCGGAGGCCGATGCGTAGCTCGCAAACAGGCCCATGCAGAGCGCTGGAATCAGTTTCATGGTGGTCACACGTGTCATTCTTTTTCTCCAAAATTAGTGAGGTAGAAAGTAGCAAATACATGGAATAGTATGGTCGTGCTATTTTCTGTATCGATATTACGTCTCTACCTACCTGGAGCTAGCTGGGGTAAACCCCTGCTGTTGTAAAAACGAGCCACTCCATGGCCTGTGGCTTGATCTGTACCGCTTACCGGTAGCGCAGTTTCATCACCAAAATCGTCGCCGCCAAGGCCAGCGTGATGCAGTTGGCGATCACGATCGGCCAGGCGCCCAGCAGCACGCCGTAAACCAGCCAGCAGGCTACGCCGGCGGTGAACACGCTGTACATGCCGAGCGAAATACCGCGCACGTCGCGTGTTTGAAAGGTGTGCCACGCTTGCGGCACAAAGCTGGCGGTAGTGAGAAAGGCGGCGATATAGCCGATGAGTTCAGAGGGGGTCATGGCGCGGGCGGGTAAGGTGGCGGATCAATTGTCCTTCGCCGTCCAGTCCAGCAGCGCTTCAAAGGCGGGGCGGGCGGCGGCGGCGTTCGGGTGGTTGGCAATGGCAACCAGCACATAGCGTTTGCCGCTGGCCGCATGCACATAGCCGGCCACCGCCGACACATCGCGCAGGCTGCCGGTTTTCAGGTGGGCGCTGCCTTGGAGCATGGCGCGGCGGCGCTTGAGCGTGCCATCCACGCCCGTGATCGGCAGCGAGGACATCAGCTCCGGCATCAGGGGCGACTGGTAGGCGGTTTGCAGCAGGCGCGCCAGTGCCTGGGCGCTGATGCGGGCGTTGCGCGACAGGCCGGCACCGTTGTCCAGCGTCGGGGCTTCGACTGGACCGATGCGCTCTTTCCACCAGCGGCGCACCACCTCGCGGGACGCTTCACGCGAGGCCGGTGGGGCTAACTCGCTGGCAGCTCCCGGCGTGGCCAGGGCGATGGGAATGTTGCCGTTCTGCGGGCGGGCGGGCAGACTGAGCGTCAGGAACACTTGTTGCGCCATCACGTTGTTGCTGTACTTGTTGATGTCGCGAATGATCTCGGCCAGCGGCGGCGAGACGCTTTCAAACACCGGCTGCAGTTGGGGCTGCAGCGGCAGCACCAGTGGCGAATTCTGGGTTGCCGCCTGCATCACCGGCAGCGCGGGCACGCGGCCCTCCCGCACGGTGCCGGTCAACTGGCCGCCCATTTCGCGCCACAGGCCTGCCACGGCACGCACGCTGTAACTTTTCGGGTCAGGGTAGGCGACCGACCAGACCTTCTCGCTGCAGCTGGTCGGGTAAGTGCCGGCAAACAGGATGCGGGACGTATCCGAGAAGTCGGCCTGCAACGCCGCCCGGTAGTTGCCGCAATCGCCCTCCGACAGCGGCACGCTGGTTTGCATCTGCACCCCGGCCAAGGGCGGCTCAAAATAAACCTGCGCCAGGTTGGTGGTGAGGTCCGGCACAAAGGTCATGGCGACCGATTTGAAATTGAGCAGCAGGGCCTCCGGCGTGGCGTTGTAAGGGCGCAAGGGCTCGTCGTCAAAGCTGGCCGGGTCGGTGTCGATGGCCTCAAAGGCGCTGCGGTCCAGCACGATGTCGCCCGCGATGTGCCGGATGCCCAGACCCTGCACCCGGCGCAGCAGCAGCCACAGGCGCTCAAGCACCAGTTTGGGGTCGCCCTGGCCCTTGATGTAGAGGTTGCCAAACAAGGTGCCCTCGCGCACCGCGCCTTCCACAAACACCGGCGTGCGCCAGGTGTAGGCCGGCCCCAGCAGGTCCAGCGCGGCGTAGGTGGTCACCAGCTTCATGACCGAGGCCGGGTTGACCGGCACGTTGGCGCGGTGGCTCAGTCGCGGTGGCAGTTTGCCCTCGGCATCGACCACCAGCAGGGTGATGGCGTCGCGCGGAATCCGGGCGCGGGCCAGGGCGGTATCCACTTCAGGAGGAAGGTTTTGGGCCAGCGCCAGGCCACACAACAGGGAAGCCACGGCGCCCAGCAGGCATTGGGGTAAAGACATGGGCTGATTATCCGACCGCATCAGCCGGCGACCGGGGCGCCCACGGATAATGGGGGGATGCACTCCTCCTCCCGCCATGCTTCCAGCGGTTTTTCCCCGCGCACGATTGGCCTGGCCGCCGCCGCCGTCACGGTGCTGATCTGGACCGCCTTCATCATCATCGCCCGCGCCTCGGCTGACCCGGCACGCGGCGGCAGCCTGACGCCGTTTGACATTGCCTTTTGCCGCATCGTCGGCGCCAGCCTGGTGCTGCTGCCGTGGGGCGCGTGGCTGGTGTACCGGGATCGGGACCGCGGCGTCGGGCAGTCATCGCTGCTGGGGCTGTCGCCGCTCTCGCTCAAGGTGACCGCCACGGTCGGCCTGTTTGGCGGGCTGTTGTATGCGCTGCTGGCGTACAGCGGTTTTGTCTTTGCCCCGGCGGCGCACGCTTCGGTCTTGATGCCGGGCAGTCTGCCGCTGTGGACCGCGCTGCTGGCGGTGATCGTGCTGCGCGACCACATCACACCGTTGCGCGCGCTGGGGCTGGCTTTTATTGTGCTGGGTGACCTGATGGTGGGCGGCGCCAGCCTGTTGCACGCCTTTGATGGCGGCGAGGTCTGGAAGGGCGATCTGCTGTTCATGACGGCGGCGCTGTGCTGGTCCGCCTACAGCGTGCTGGCGCGCCACCATGCGCTGGACGCGGTGCGCGCCACCATCGCCATCACGGCCTTTGCTTTTGTCACTTATGTGCCGGTCTACACGGCGCTGACACTCGGACAGGTCGTGGTGGGGCATGTGTTCACCGCCCCGCTGAAAGAAGTGTTGTTCCATGCCATGTTCCAGGGCTGGGGTTCGGTGGTGATCTCCGGCATCACCTTTACCAAGATGATCCAGCACTTTGGCCCGGTGCGCTCCACCATGATCACGGCGCTGGTGCCGGGGCTGTCGGCCTTGGGCGCGGTGCTGTTTTTGGGCGAGCCGCTGTACTGGAATCTGGCGGCCGGCCTGGCGCTGGTGACGATCGGGATTCTGTTTGGCGTGCGGGTGGCGGCGCCGCTTGCTATTAAAAAAGAAGCTACTCGCGCAGGCGCGACGGGGGCTAGAGGCTGATTTTATGAATATCTATACGGGTTGGACGATGAAACAGGGCGCGGTAGCGGGTCACGAGGTGGGGCGATGAATCTGCTCGCCTTTGACACCAGTACCGAGATGATGTCGGTTGCCGTGCAGCGCAGCGGGGCCGGCACGGGCCAGGCGCATCGGACTTGGCAGCACACCGCCCTCGGCGGCGCGTTGACCTCGGCCCACCTGATTCCGGTCATTCAGCGCCTGATGACGCAGGCCGGGCTGCAATTCGGCCAGCTGGACGCCATCGCTTTTGGCTGCGGCCCGGGCTCGTTCACCGGCTTGCGCACCGCCTGCGCGGTGGCGCAGGGGCTGGCTTTTGGCGCCAAAGTCAAGGTCTTGCCGATCGCCACCCTGCTCGCCGTGGCCGAAGAAGCACGCTGGCAACAGGCCGCCGAATGGGCGCGTTATCAGGTCACGGCTTTGCTGGACGCCCGCATGGACGAAATTTACGCCGGAGGCTACGTTTTTGAGAGCGGGCAGTGGAGTCAGGTTGGGGGCTACAGCCTGATTCACCCTGAAGCCCTGGTGTGCGAGCCGGACTTTTCGCAGGCTGGCAATGTTTTTGCCACCTATGGCGCACGTTTACCCGCCCCGTTCGCCTCCTCCCTGGTGGTTCCCATGGTGCATCGCGCGGACGTCTTGCCGACCGCCAGCGCCCTGTTGCGCCTGGCGCCGGCGCTGCTGGCCGCCGGTGGCGCGGTGCCGGCCGACCAGGCCCTGCCGATCTACATTCGCGACAAAGTCGCCAAAACCACGCTGGAGCGGGCGGCGGAGAAGGCGGCAGAGAAGGCAGCGCTGTGAGTGCCGTTCTTAAATCGATCGAAGCCCGCTTTGAACCGCTGGCGCTGCACAACCTGGAGGCGGTGCTGAGCGTGGAGCAGCGGGCCTACGCCCATCCCTGGTCGCGCAACAATTTCGTCGACACCCTCGCCTCCGGCTACGAGGCCCAGTTGCTGCTGGGTGGCGACACCCTGCTCGGTTATTTTGTCGCCATGAAAGGGGTGGACGAGGTGCATTTGCTCAACATCACGGTGGACCCCGACTACCAGCGCCAGGGCTGGGCCCGCGTCATGCTGGATGCCCTGTCGATCTGGGCCAAAGGCCAGCGCGCCGACTGGCTCTGGCTGGAAGTGCGGGTCGGCAACCTGCGCGCTGTGAAGGTCTACGAAAGCCAGGGTTTTGGCCGGGTCGGTCTGCGCAAAAACTACTACCCCGCCGTCCATGGCCAGCGCGAAGACGCGGTGGTGATGAGCCGGCCGTTGTGAGTCTGTGAAAATGTGCCCATGAGCCTTGATCTTGACGAACGCCAGCGCGCCATGTTGCAGGAGATGGGCGTGCACGTCTGGCTGCCGCAACCTGAGCCGGTGGTTTCCGTGTTGGCGCCAGCGCCCGTGGCGGCGGCCGCGCCCCGCCCCGTCGCTCCGGCGCCGTCCAGCGCAGTGCCCGTTGCCCCGGCCAGTGTTCCGCCGCCGTTGGCGGTTGCTATTGAAAAAATAGCTGTTGACGCAATAGCGACGGGGGCTGCAGCCCAAAAAAGCTCAAGAATTCCGGTGACCGGCCCGACGCCAGGCGTGACCGGACCCTCCGGACTGGCCGATGGCATTGCCGCCATGGATTGGCCGGCGCTAGCCCACACCATCGTCAACTGCCAGGCGTGCCCGCTCAGCGCCGGCCGCCGCGCCCCGGTGTTTGCCGTGGCCGAGGCGCCCCGCCAAGCCGACTGGCTGGTGGTGGGCGAGCCGCCGGATGACGCCGAGGAGCGTGCTGGCGCGCCCTTTGCCGACCAGGCCGGCCAATTGCTGGACAACATGCTGAAGGCGGTTGGCGTGAACCGGCATGACGCTGGCCGTAGCGGCGCTAACGCGGCGTATGTCACCAACGTCGTCAAGTGCCGGCCGGCGACGGCACGCAACCCCGACCCGCAGGAACTCGCCACCTGTGCCAATTATTTGCGCCGCGAAGTGGCGCTGGTGCAGCCCAAAGTCATCTTGGCGATGGGTCGCTTTGCCGCCCAGACCCTGTTGCGCGACGATTTGCCCGAGGTGGCCAGCATCCCGCTGGGCAAGCTGCGCGGAAAAATCTACCGCTACCAGGGCATTCCGGTGGTGGTGACGTACCACCCGACCCACCTGCTGCGCACCCCGCTGGGCAAGGCCCGCGCCTGGGCCGATCTGTGCCTGGCGCTGCAGGCGATGCAGCCCGGGCAAGCTTGAGCTGAAATCAGGCAGCGCCATGCGGACGCCAGGCGCCAGTTCGGAGGTGCGGATGCGTCAGGCGCCGCAACCAAGCCCTGACAGCGCCCGGCTGTTCCTGGCCTTGCTGCCCGACGCGGCGGTGCTGGAGACGCTGGCCGTTCACCGCGACCAGTGGCAGTGGCCTGCCAAGGTGGCTCGCTATGCGCCGGCCGACTGGCATGTGACCCTGCATTTCATCGGTTCGGTCGCGCGATCTCGCCTGGAGGAACTGCGCGCCGGACTGGCGGTACCGATCACGCCGTTTGCGTTGGGTTGGGGCCGACCGGAACTCTGGCCACACGGTCTGGCCGTGCTGTGCCCGGAGGTCGTGCCGGAGGCTTTGCAGCAGCTGCATACCCAACTGGGGCAGGCTTTGCAACAGCTGGGGCTGCGGACCGACCCGCGGCCGTTTCGCCCCCACCTCACCTTGGCCCGCCATGCCCAAGCGGCCCGGCTGCCGGCGCAAGGGCCGGTATTTAACTGGCCCGTGGCGGGTTACGCCTTGGTGGAGTCGACCGGGCAGGCTGGGCAACGTTACCGCGTGCTGCAGTCGTACGGGCCGGCGGTTTAAGCCGGCTGCACTGGCTTTAATGCACGGGTGGGGGTGACGTGTTAACGGGGCTGGCATGGTCCAGATCAGGCCGGCGCCACGGGTCCACATGGGTCATCAGGTTCAGCACGCGATGGCGCTGCAGTACCCGGGCCCGCGCCTCCACCGCAATATCGTGACCAGCCTCGACCGTGATGGCGGCATCAACCTCGATGTGCGCGTCGACCACGATCATGTCGCCCATTTTGCGGGTGCGCACGTCATGCACGTCGCTGACGCCCGGGGTCTCTAACAGCGTCTGGCGAATCGCCTGCACTTCCTGTTCATCCACCGCGCGGTCCATCAGATCGTGCAGGGCGTCCCAGCTGAAGCCCCAGCCCATTTTGGTCACCATGAAGCCGACGATCAGCGCGGCGATCGGGTCCAGAATCGGGTAACCGGCCAGGTTACCAATAATGCCGATGCCGACCACCAGCGAGGACGCCGCGTCCGAGCGTGCATGCCAGGCGTTGGCCACCAGCATGCTCGACTTGACGCGCTTGGCCACCGCCAGCATGTAGCGGAACAACAGCTCCTTGGCAATCAACGCGCCACCGGCAACCCACAGGGCGACCATGTGCACCGTTTGAATGGTCTCCGGCGCATTCAGCTTGCGCGCCGCTGACCACAACATACCGATGCCGACCGCCAGCAACAGCGTGCCCAGCACCAGCGAAGCAGCGGTTTCAAAGCGCTGGTGACCGTAAGGATGGTCCTCGTCGGCGTCTTTCTTGCTGTGGTGACTGGCGAACAGCACCACAAAGTCGGCCACCAGGTCGGACAGCGAATGAATACCATCGGCAATCAAACCCTGCGACTTGGCAAAGATGCCGACTGCGATCTGGCTGATGGTCAGCACCAGGTTGACCCAAACGCTGACCCAGGTGCTGCGGGAGGCGGCGGCGATCCGCTCCGCCGGGGTGTGCTCGGTGTCTTCGGGATCGTCCGCAAGTTCGGTGAAATTCATGGGGGCAGGTGCTAGTCAAAAATGGTGAGTGTAGGCGCAGACGATGACGGAAATGGGTCAGGTCATGTGCTGTGCGATGGGTGCTTGCGTCGCGTACAGATCGCTGGCATGGCCGCCCAGGGTGACCGGGATGGACATGAACGCGATCAGGATCACTGGCACCAGGGTGGCCAAAACAACGCCCAGGTATTGGTGGATAAAGTTACGAAGGGATGCATTCATGGGAAACCTCTTGATGGAAGTGAATCGATGGCCCTATCTTCGTGGCCCAAGCTTAAGGGCGTCTTAGGAGTGACATGGGCGCTTCTTACAATAGGGCCATGACATTCCTTGACATGCTGCGCACCGCCGAGTGCCAAAACAGCTCCATGCTGTGCGTGGGGCTGGACCCCGAACCCACCAAATTTCCTGCGGCCCTCAAAGGCGACGCCAGCAAGATTTACGACTTTTGCGCCGCCATCGTCGACGCCACGGCCGATCTGGTGATCGCCTTCAAACCGCAGATTGCCTACTTTGCCGCGCACCGCGCTGAAGAGCAACTGGAGCGGCTGGTGGCCCACATGCGCCGCAGCGCACCGCAGGTGCCGATCATTCTGGACGCCAAGCGCGGCGACATCGGCAGCACCGCCGAGCAATACGCCATCGAGGCTTTTGAACGCTATGGCGCCGATGCGGTCACGCTGTCGCCGTTCATGGGCTTTGATTCGGTGCAGCCTTATTTGAAATACCACGGCAAAGGGGCTTTTTTGCTGTGCCGCACCTCCAATCCGGGCGGTGATGATTTGCAGAACCAGCGGCTCGCCAGCGTCGAAGGCGAACCGCTGTTGTACGAGCACATCGCGCGGCTCGCGCAAGGCCCGTGGAATCTGAATGGCCAGCTGGGTCTGGTGGTGGGTGCCACCTATCCGGCCGAGATTGAGCGGGTGCGGGCTGTGGCCCCGACGTTGCCGTTGCTGATTCCCGGTGTTGGTGCCCAGGGCGGCGATGCGGTGGCAACGGTCAAGGCCGGCTGGCGCGGTGTGAACGGTGAAACGGTGGCGCCGATCATCGTCAACTCGTCGCGTGCCATTTTGTACGCCTCCGCCAGTGACGATTTTGCGCAAGCGGCGCGGCGCGAGGCGCTCAAAACACGGGATCTGCTGCAGGCAGCCCGACGGTAAGCCCATTGCCGGATACGAAAACCATATTCCACCACGGTAAGTCCGGCGGATTTACCTTGTTAGAACTCATGGTGGTATTGGCGATTGTCGCCATCCTGGCCACGTTGGCCGCTCCATCGTTTGTGCGGCTGATCCAGTCAACCACGATGTCCAGCAATGTGAATACTTTTCTGGCCGACATGCGTTATGCGCGCAGTGAATCCACTCGTCGGGGCGGCGGCGTCGTCATGTGCCGCAGCGATGATTCCGAGGCGAGCAACCCGACGTGCGACAGCGGTTCCGGCCCCGGTGGCAATGGCTGGGTCAGCGGCTGGATTATTTTTCAAGACTGGAACAATAACGGGGTGCAAGACCCGGACGAGCCATTGCTGCGTGTGCAGTCGCCCATCACCTCGATGGATTCCATCAAGGAAGACGACGGCACATCCACCGAATTCCGCTTCACGGCAACGGGGCGACTCTCGTCGGTGACCCCGCCGCTCCGGTTTGGCGGCAGCAACTATGCCAATGATGCGAAACGTCTCGTGTGTGTCGGTTTTGGCGGTCGCGCCCGAATAGCCAGTCCTGGGGCCGTCGACTGTGGCGCTTCATAACCCATGAAGCCTTCGCCGATGAATCACCAGCCTCAAGCGGGATCCTCGTTGATCTCGGTACTGGTTGCCGTCTTGTTGCTGTCGTTTGGGATGCTGGCACTCGGTGCCATGATGTCTTACACAGTGCAGATGCCCAAGTTATCCGGCTACCGTGCGACTGCCATCAATCTGGCGTCCAGTCATATCGAGCGCATCCGGGCCAACCCGGGAGGGTTCAGCAACGGCAGCTACGACAAAGCCAGTAGTTACGACAGTTCACTGAGCAAACTTTCCATCGACGCGACCAAAACCTGCGCCTACCCGATCTGCGACATGAACACGCTGGCCACGATGGACTTCGAGGAAATGAGAGTCGCAGTGCGTGCGGAACTGCCTGCCGGTGGCCTCTTCATGCTGCGCGACAGCAGCAGCGGCACCGCCAGCACCACTGACGGCAACCTGTGGATTGTGTGGCAGGAACCCAGCACCTATGCGGCGCTTGATCCGTCATCCTCTGACAATTGCCCGACCCAGGTGACCGAGACCTACACCGATCCCCGGCCACGTTGTCTTTATGTGAGATTCAAGCTATGAGACGCCGTCGTCCCTCCCCCGGCTCGCGGTACAACCGTGGTTTTTCGCTGATCGAACTGATGGTTTCCCTGACCATTGGGCTGATTATTTCGGTCGCGGCCTTCGCCGCGTATCTGGGCATTGCGGCTGCCAGCAGAATGGCCGAAGCGCAGGGCCGCATGAACGAAGATGCGCAGGCGGCACTGACCATTCTGACCCAGCAGCTCCGGATGGCAGGGAACAACCCCGATCAGTCCAACCGTGTCGATAATCCCAATCCCACACTGTCCAGTCGCCACAATCCGGTCTATCTCCCGACGCCGACCTATGCCGGATTTGCACTTTCGCCAGCGACGTTCACGCTCTCCTCTTTCATCATCCGTGGCTGTGACGGAACATTCAGCAACATCACGACGGCAAGCGACCTCGATCACCTGACCTGCGACGCCGGGATCAACGCATCGCCGGACTCCATTGCCGTCAGTTACGAAGCGGATCGCTTCAATACCGTGCCCACAATCCTGGGTGCTGACATCTTGCCGACCGGCTGTCTCGGTAAAAAATTGACAACCAATACCGCCACACTCCCAACGGTTGTTGGTGGTGCGGCCGTCAATGCCGACGTGACCTACGCCGTGGCGGACAACCGTTTTTATATCGGCACATCTGCTGCCATCCCAAGTCTGTATTGCAAAGGAAACGGCACCAACAGCGTGGCCCAAGCGCTGGTTGAAAATGTTGAGGACATGCAGTTCATTTATGGCGCAACGGCCGCCGCAACGACGGTGGCCGGTTATTTGCGCGCCGATCAAATCCTGAGTGATGCCTACTTGGCACTCTTGCCCGATGACGCTGCGCGCTGGGAAAAAGTCGTCACCGTTCGGATCTGCGTGCTGGTCCGCAGCGTGAGCCCGGTGGTCTCTGACGCCGTGTCAGCACGGTACATCAAGTGTGACGGCACGCTGGAAAATGCCCCTCTCGACCTGCGACTGCGACGCGCTTATTCCACCACCGTGGTATTAAGAAATCGGCGGATTTAACCATGACTGACAACAACATACTATGAAAATGCCAGTCCACGTTGCACATCGCACGACCATGAGAAAGGGGTTGCCACGTGCTCCATGGACGCAACCCCAACGCGGTGTGGTGTTGGTTATTGCACTGATCTTGCTGGTCGTGATATCGGTGCTTGCTGTCACCGGTATGCGCAACGCCGGTTCCTCGGAAAGCGTGTTGGGCAATGTGCGAACCACTGAATTGGCGACCCAGGCGGCTGAAGTTGCTTTGCGTCATTGCGAGTCTTCTGTTTTGAAGATGCAAAAGAATGCCAAAGGAGACACATCGTCTCCAGAAGCGACCTACCCCACCACATTCAGTCTCGCCCATATTTTGACGGCATCGACCCCGCCACATTGGCAAGACACGGCCGGCAATTGGGATGTCGCCCCCTCTTCGGCTTATGTCCTCCCGTTGAGTCTGGTCAACCAGGCCGGGATGTCGATCGTCGTCACTTACCAGCGGGCACCCGAGTGCATGGTCGAGCCGTTGCCTGTCATGCTGTTGGACGGTACGGTAGTCAGCACGTCCTCCTTTGTCGTCACTGCGCGCGGTTTTGGCCCTGAAGTAGCGGCCGCCGATGCGAGCCGAACCCGCCCTGTTGGCAGCGAAGTCTGGCTGCAATCGCACATTGAACTTCAATAGTAGATAGGAATCTCCCATGGTTAACCTTTTCCGCACCTTGTCCGAAGTCCGTTCGCCCGGCCAATGGCGGTTTCGACTTGTCGCGTTGTCGATGTTGTTACTGGCCTGGCTACCCGTACAGGCGGCAAGCTACACCTTTCCCGGCAACCTGCCCGAAGGCTGCAGTGGCAATAGCAGCGGCACTTACACCTGCGGTGCGTTATCGCTCGCTGACCACGACACCATCACCATCGGCGCGCCAACGCCGACGACGATCACTGTCAATGGTGATCTGGCAACCGGCGCCAACAGCCAAATTAATAAAGGTGGCGATGCCGCCAACCTGACCCTTGTGGTTATCGGGAAGACCGATCTGGGCGCCGGCACCTGGCTGAACGCCAACCTGATCAGCGGACGCGTCGTCACCACGGGCGCTAACAGCCATGTGGTCGGCAATATCACCACAATCGCTGGCGTCGTCAACATCGGGGATCACAGCACCGTTGTTGGTCAGATCAAAACTGACTCGGCTGCCATCAACATTGGTGATCACAGCACGGTCACCGGCGCGATTACCACCACGATCGCTGGCGTCGTCACTATCGGTGCTCACAGCGATGTCGCTGGCAATATCTCCACCGCCTCCGGTGCCATTAACGTTGGTGATAACAGCACGGTCACGGGCTCGATCACCAGCACGATCGCGGGCGCCATCACCCTGGGCGGGAACGTCAAAGTCACGGGCAGTGTCGCCACCACCTACCAAGGCAGCGACGTTGGCGCTGGCGCCATCACCATTGGTCCGAATAGCGAGGTCAACGGCGGTGTTACCACCAATACCGGCGCCATCACCGTGGAGTCGGGCGCAAAAATCCGTGGCGATGTCACCACCAAAGACGGCGCCATCACCGTGGGAGCGGGTGCAAAAATAGGCCGCAGTGTCTGCACCGGTAACTCCGGCGCCATCACCATCGGGGCTAGTGCAACAGTCGGCGGCAATATTGAAACTGCCCACGCCGGTGCCATCACCGTCGGTACCAAGGCCACTGTCGCGGGCTCGGTTACCGTCACGGGTGCCGGCGCTAAAACCATCGTGGATGGCGCCAAAATCGGCACGACCATGATTGGCGCGATGTGTCGCTCTGATCCCGGCGACGACAGCACCACGCCCAACCCCACCCCCTGCAGTGGCCCTAACTGTGCCTGCCGCGGCACCGACTGTCCCAATGCCTGCAGCGGCCCCGACTGCACGTCCATCACCCCCTGTTCCGGCGCCCACTGCACCAACCCCTGCACGGGCCCTGACTGCACGTGCACCGGCCCCAGTTGCACCTGCACCGGTTCCGGCTGCACCATCCCGCTCACCATCAAAGCGCGCGAGTGGCGCCAGATTTTCATGCGCTAGCCAGCGTGCAATAGCTGCAGGCTTTAATCAGGGATTCGCTTCATGTTTTTTTGTGTTACCTCCACCAAGCCTTCGGCCCGTGTAAGAGGGTTCACTTTGATTGAACTCATGGTCACGGTCGCTATTGTGGCTATTTTGGGGAGCATCGCCTTGTCCTCCTACACCCGCTACATCGCCAGAGCGCACCGTGCCGATGCCCGAACCCAGCTGTTGCAGGTCGCCCAGTTCATGCAGCGGTTTTATGCGGCCAATGACAGTTTTGCCAAAGATCGCGCCAACCAGGATGTGATGGACCAGGTCCCTGATAACCTGAAGGTGTCGCCTGCTGACGGTACCAAACTCTATGACCTCACCCTGCCACTGGGAGATGCGCCCTTAACGAATGCCATGAGTTTTACCGTTCGTATGGTTCCCGTGAGCGGACGTGTCATGGCCACTGACGAATGTGGCACTTTTACCCTCACTTCCACGGGCGTGCGGGGCGTGATCGTGGGCGAAGCAATTGGCAGCGCGGCCTTGCGGGATAAATGCTGGAAGTAAACCCCGAAACAGTCGGGTTAAACAACCGCGACAACGTCTGAACGTGAGCGCTGGCGCTGACCGCATTTTTTGACGCTACTTTCACTCGTGTACTTTCCCGTCGCCAGGCGCAATTGTTATTGAGAAATATCAATTGGCTGTTGCGACTCTTTCCTAGACTGGGTTGGATCAGCGTTGAGGCGTGTCGTGGTGCGAATTGGGTTCGCTCGATTAATTCCGTGCGTGCCGTCGAGGCGGCGGTTAACCGACAGGTGGAAGAAGAGGGCAACATGGAAAAAATCTGGTTGAAAAATTATCCGCAAGGCATTGCGGCCGAGGTGAACGTGCACCAGTTTGCTTCTCTCAAGGATGTATTGCGGCACAGTTGCGAGCGCTTTGGCGACTTGCCCGCTTACACCAACATGGGGGCGTCGATCTCCTTTGCGGAGCTTGACCAGAGCAGTCGGGATTTTGCCGCTTATTTGCAAAACACCCTGAAACTGATCAAGGGTGACCGGGTGGCGATCATGATGCCCAATTTGCTGCAGTACCCGGTGGCCCTGTTCGGGGTGCTGCGTGCCGGCTTGGTGGTGGTGAACGTGAATCCGCAGTACACCGCACCCGAGCTGGAGTACCAACTCAAGGATTCCGGCGCCGTGGCCATTGTGGTGCTGGAGAACTTTGCCCGCACCCTGCAGGAGGTGCTGGACAAGAACCCGACGCTGAAACTTTCCGTCATCACCACCGAAGTCGGCGACATGTTTCCGGTGGTCAAAGAGTTGCTGACCAACGTGGTGGTCAAGTACGTTAAAAAGATGGTGCCGGAATGGAAGATTGAGGGCGCGATAGAGTTCAACGCCGCCTTGCGCGCGGGCCGTGCGCAAGCCTTGCATTTCATGCCGCTGGGCCATGCCGATATTGCTTTTTTGCAGTACACCGGCGGCACCACTGGCGTCGCCAAAGGGGCCGTGTTGACGCACGGCAATATGGTGGCGAACCTGCAGCAGTTGGGCGAGTGGCTCACGCACGACCTGCAGGAGGGCAAGGAAGTATTTGTCTGCCCGTTGCCGCTGTACCACGTCTTCGCGCTGACCGCGAGCCTGGTGTTCATGAAAATCGGCGCCCACACCATTCTGATCACCAACCCGAGGGACCTGCACGCCTTCATCCATGATCTCAAAAAATACCCCTTCACGGCCATCATCGGCGTCAACACGCTGTACCGGGCGCTGCTCGATTCGCCTGAATTTGCGGGGGTGGACACCCACCACCTGAAGGTGGCTATTGCCGGCGGCATGGCTGTGCAGCGTGTGGTGGCCGAGCGCTGGAAGCAGGCGACGGGCATGCCCCTCATCGAGTCCTATGGTTTGACTGAAACCTCGCCCGGCGTGATCGCCAACCCCCTGAACAGCCCGGACTGGACCGGCGCCATCGGCATGCCATTCCCGTCAACGCTGGCCGCTATTCTGGATGAGGACGGCAATGAACTCCCGATCGGCGAGATCGGAGAAATCTGTGTGCGCGGCCCGCAGGTCATGCCCGGCTACTGGAACCGGCCGGACGAGACCGCGAAGGTGTTCACGCGCGACGGCTGGCTGCGCACGGGCGACATGGGGTTCATGGACGAGCGTGGCTACTTCAAGATCACAGACCGCAAGAAAGACATGATCATTGTCTCGGGCTTCAAGGTGTTTCCGAACCAGATTGAGGATGTTGTGGCGCTCCATCCCGCCGTGGCCGAAGTGGCGGCCATCGGCGTGCCGGATGAGCGCTCTGGTGAAGTCGTCAAGATCATCGTGGTCAAAAAAGATCAGTCACTGAGTGAGCAAGAATTGCTGGCGCATTGCCGGCAACACCTGACCGATTACAAGGTGCCCAGGCTCATCGAGTTTCGCGAAGAGCCGCTGCCGAAGTCCAACCTGGGCAAGATTCTGCGCCGTGAGTTGCGGAATTTAGCCAAATAGACCGCTAGCCCCTGTGTATTAAGCACAAGTTGCTATGCAAACGCTAGCATAGGGAGTGGGGTCGAAGGGCTCGTTAACCCTGAGGTCGTCGATTGGGGTGGGTGGATAATGCAAAAGCAATCGTTTTGCACCATAGCCCTTCATGATTCACCGCCTCACCTCGTCATTTTCACGCAGCCTGCATGTGGCCGTGGTTTTGACCTGTGTCCTGATTGCTGTTTTTTCTGTTTATGTGTATTCGGAAAAGCAGATTGACCAGGCCCATGATCGGCGCTATCAGTCCCGTCTGCTGGCGGATGAGTTGCGGCAGTCGTCCGATGATCTGACCCGCATGGTCCGCACCTATGTGCTCACCGGCAATCCCGTCTACAAGCAGCACTATCTCGACATTCTGGACATCCGGGACGGCAGAAAACCGCGGCCGGACGGGGAAGGCAGAACTTCTTGGGATTTAGCGCTTGATAGCCCGTCCGCCCGACCGGACCTTGGTCCCAAGGTGGCTTTGCTGGAGGTGATGCGGCAAGCCGGTTTTGCGCCGGACGAGTTCAGCAAATTGGCGCAAGCCAAGGCAGATTCGGACACCCTGACGGCGATCGAGTTTGCGGCCATGGCGCTGGTTGAATCGGCGGCCCCCAATCAGGATGTCCGCCACCTGCGTGCCATCCAGATGTTGCATGACGATGATTACCACCAGTTCAAGGCGGACATCATGCGACCCATCCATGAGTTTCTGGCGCTGGCGGATCGGCGGACCCTGCGCATGGTGCAGGAGGCCGAGGAAAAAGCCACGCTGCTGCTTGGGTTATTTGTCGCCGTGGGGCTGGGCCTGCTGCTGTCTCTCAAGCGAACCTTCAACGCCCTGCGCGCCACCCTGGGCGGCTCGGTGGACGAGGTTCATGCGCAGATCGCCCGCATCGGGCAGGGCCATATTGCCGAGCCGATTGCCGTCGCGCCGGGCCTGAACGACAGTGTGCTGGGCTGGCTGGCCCAGACGCAGCATCAGCTCAATGGCATAGAGGTGGCGCGCCAGCAGACTGATCACCAGCTCAAGCGCCTGGCTAATCTGTATGCCGCCCTCAGTGACTGCAACAAGGCCATCGTTCGTTGTGTGAACGAGCAGGAATTGTTTGAGCAAATCTGTCAGGCCGCCGTGGACCACGGGGAGGCAACGATGGCCTGGATTGGTCTGCTGGAGCCCGCCAGCCACCAGGTCAAACCGTGGGTTTCGTATGGCACCGGCATTGAATATTTGAAGGATATCCACATCACGGTGCTTGCCGATGAGATGGCGGGGCAGGGGCCGACCGGCATCTCGGTTCGCAACAATCAGCCGTACTGGTGCCAGGACTACCTGGGAGACGCCGCCACGGCACCCTGGCATGCGCTGGGCGCGCAGTTTGGTTGGGCTGCGTCGGCCGCCTTGCCTCTGCACCGCAACGGCGAGGTCATCGGCGTATTCAATGTCTACGCCGGCATGGTCAATGCCTTTGATGAGACGGTTCAGCATCTGCTGCTTGAAATGGCGTCGGACGTTGACTACGCCCTGCGCAACTTTGATCGCGAGGCACAGCGCGAGCGAAGTCGGCAAATGGATGCCTTGCGCAGCTTCATGCTGGAACGGCTGACCAGCGAGTTGGCGCTGGAGCAAATCCTCAAGGATTTTGTGCTCAAAATTGAAGACACCATGCAGGGCGCGCTGTGCTCTATTCTGTTGCTGGATGCCGAGCGTCAGCACCTGGGTTTGGGCGCCGCGCCCCATCTGCCGGCTTTCTACAACGCGGCCATCGACGGCGTGCAGATTGGGCCGCAGACCGGCAGTTGCGGCACCGCCGCCTTTACCGGTCAGCGCGTCATTGTGGGAGATATCGCCACGCATCCGTATTGGGTTGACTTCAAGGAGATTGCATCGCGGGCCGGGCTGGCCGCTTGCTGGTCCGAACCGATTCGGTCCGGCAGCAATCAGGTGCTGGGCACCTTTGCGGTCTACCACCGGGCGCTGGCCATGCCGCAACCCCATGAGCTTGAACTCATTGAAATGGCCGCGCACCTGACGGCCATCGCCATCGAGCGCAAACGTGCCGAGTTGCAACTGCAACTGGTGGCCAAGGTGTTTGAGCATGGCAGTGAGGCCATCATGATCACGGACAGTCAGGGCGGCATCGTGCGGGTCAACCATGCCTTCAGCCAGATCACCGGCTACACCGAGGCGGAAGCACTCGGCCAAAATCCGAGCCTGCTTTCCTCCGGGCGGCATGAGCCGGCTTTTTTCCAGGCCATGTGGGAGACCGTCCACGTCCACGGGCAGTGGCAGGGCGAAATCTGGAACCGGCGCAAGGATGGTTCCCTCTACCCCGAGTTGCTCTCCATCAGCCTGCTGCGCGACAGCAGCGGGGCGGTGGCGAACTATATCGCCATCGGCACCGACATCAGCAAGCACAAAAAAGATGAGGCGCATATCCAGCGCCTGGTCGACTTTGACCCGCTGACCGGGCTGCCCAATCGGCGCTTGCTGCGGGACCGGGTCGACAGCGCCTTGAGCCATGCGCAGCGTCACGGGGAGCCCTTGGCCTTGATGTTCCTGGATCTGGACCGGTTCAAAAATGTGAACGATTCACTGGGCCATCACATCGGCGATGAGTTGCTGATTCAGGTGGCGCAGCGCCTCAAATCGACGCTGCGCGAGGAGGACACGGTGTGTCGTCTGGGGGGGGACGAGTTTGTCTTGCTGTGTCCGGGCCTGGACGCAGCGGGCGCGACGCATGTGGCGAACAAGGTGCAGGAGGTTGCGGCGCAGCGCTACACCATCGATCAACAAGAACTGGCCATCACCTTCTCGATCGGCATTGCCCTGTACCCCACCGACGGCGACTCGTTCGAGACGCTGTCCATGAGTGCCGACACCGCCATGTACCGGGCCAAGCAGGGGGGGCGGAACGCCTTCCGCTTTTTCACGGCGCAGATGCAGACCGAATCTGCCCGCACGTTGCAGCTGGAAAACGGCTTGCGCCGTGCGCTGGAGTTGCAACAGTTTCATCTGGTGTACCAGCCGCAGGTGTCGCTTCATGATGGCCGGGTGGTTGGCATGGAAGCCCTGCTGCGCTGGGAACATCCGACCCTGGGCAAGGTGTCACCGGCTGAATTCATTCCGGTGGCAGAAGACAGCGGGCTGATTCTGTCGATCGGCGAATGGGTGCTGCGCACCGCTACCCGGCAGTTGCGGGTCTGGCTGGATGCCGGGCTGCCGATCCAGCAGATGGCGGTCAATTTGTCGGCTGTGCAATTTCGCCACGCGAATCTGCCGGAGCTGGTGACCCAGGTGTTGGCCGAGGCCGGTCTGCCGCCGCAATTCCTGGAGCTTGAGTTGACCGAAGGGGTGGCGATGAACGACCCCTTGGGCGCCATCGCGGTCATGAACAACCTGCATGAACGCGGTGTGCGGATGTCGATTGACGACTTTGGCACGGGCTACTCTTCGCTCAATTACCTCAAGCGTTTTCAGGTTTACAAGCTCAAGATTGATCAGTCGTTTGTTCGCGACATCACCGATGACCCGGACGACAAAGCAATCGTCGTCGCCATCATCGCACTGGCGCGCAGTCTGGGCTTTTTGACCATTGCCGAAGGAGTGGAGACTGAAGGGCAGCTGGCGTTTTTGCGCGCACAGGGCTGTGACGAAGTACAGGGTTACTTGTACAGTGAGCCACTGCTGGCTGAGCCGTTCGAGGCCTTTGTGCGGCAGCACGCCCGGCAGGATGAGGGTGACCCGCTGTCCATCGGCGCGGGCATCTGATTGCCTGCGTCAGTCGCTATCCGCCGGTGACAGCAGCCGCTTCAAATAGCGCCCGGTGTGGCTGGCCGGGTTGGCGGCAATGTCTTCCGGCGTGCCGACGCCCACCACCTGGCCGCCGCCGGCACCGCCTTCCGGGCCCATGTCGATCAGCCAGTCGGCGGTCTTGATGACGTCCAGGTTGTGTTCGATCACCACGATCGTGTTGCCGGCATCGCGCAACTGGTGCAGCACTTTGAGCAGCAGGTCGATGTCGGCAAAGTGCAGGCCGGTGGTCGGTTCGTCCAGGATGTAGAGCGTGCGCCCGGTGTCGCGTTTGCTGAGCTCCAGCGCCAGTTTGACGCGCTGTGCTTCCCCGCCGGACAGCGTGGTGGCGGCTTGTCCCAGGCGGATGTAGCTCAGACCCACGTCCAGCAACGTGTGCAGCTTGCGGGCAATGCTGGGCAGTGCTTTCAGGAACTCGTAGGCGGCCTCCACCGTGAGGTCCAGAATTTGCGCGATGTTTTTGCCTTTGTAGAGTACTTCCAGCGTTTCGCGGTTGTAGCGCTTGCCGGCACAAACGTCACAGGGCACGTAGACGTCGGGCAAAAAGTGCATCTCGACCTTGACCATGCCGTCGCCCTGGCAGGCTTCGCAGCGGCCGCCGGCCACGTTGAAGCTGAAGCGCCCCGGACCGTAGCCGCGTTCGCGCGCCATCGGCATCTCGGCCATCAGCTCGCGAATCGGCGTGAACAGGCCGGTGTAGGTGGCCGGGTTGGAGCGCGGCGTGCGGCCAATCGGGGATTGGTCGACGTTGATGACTTTGTCGAAATGCTCGATGCCTTCGATCGATTCGTGCGCCGCTGGTTCGTCGTGCGCGCGGTACAGCGTGCGCGCGACTGCCGTGTAGAGCGTGTCGTTGACCAGTGTCGATTTCCCCGAGCCTGAGACACCGGTCACGCAAGTGAACAGGCCAACCGGAAATTCCACGCTGACCCCTTGCAGGTTGTGGCCGGTGGCGCCAATCACGCGCAGGCACTGCATGTCGCCCTGGGTCGCCAGGTGGTTGGCCTCACGCGCCGCCCGGCGCTCGGCCGCCGGGCTGGGCGCGTGGTGCGCCGACTTGTATCGATCTGGCGAATGCGCCGACTGCACGGTCGGCAGCCAGGGCGTGCGGTGTGTCGGGATCGCAATTTTGAGCTTGCCCGCCAGATACTGGCCGGTCAGTGAATCCGGGTTGGCTTTGACTTCGTCAAACGTGCCCTGCGCCATCACGCGCCCGCCGTGCACGCCGGCACCCGGCCCCATGTCAATCACATGGTCGGCGGCGCGCATCATGTCTTCGTCGTGCTCGACCACCAGCACGCTGTTGCCGATGTTGCGCAGGTGTTTCAGGGTCTCGATCAGGCGGTCGTTGTCGCGCTGGTGCAAGCCGATGCTGGGCTCGTCCAGCACGTACATCACGCCGGTCAGGCCGGAGCCGATCTGGCTGGCCAGCCGGATGCGCTGCGACTCGCCGCCACTGAGGGTTTCGGCGCTGCGGTCCAGGCTGAGGTAGTTCAGGCCGACGTCGTTGAGAAACTTCAGGCGCAAGCCGATTTCACGCACCACTTTGGCGGCGATTTCGCCCTTGGCACCGTGCATTTGCAGGGTGTTGAAGTAGGTATGCGCGTCGCGCAGGGTGGCGTGGCTGATCTCGAAGATGGCGCGGGCTTGTGCACCCTCGCCAATCTTGACGTGCCGCGCTTCCCGTCGCAGCCGGGAGCCTGCACATTCCGTGCAGTGCTGGGTGCTGCGGTAACGTGCCAGGTCTTCGCGCACCAGCGCCGAGTCGGTCTCCTTGTAGCGCCGCTGCATGTTGGGAATGATGCCCTCAAACGGGTGCTTCTTGCTGAGCTTCTTGCCTTGTGACACACCCGAGTCCATCACGTAGCTGAACTTGATTTCTTCCTCGCCCGAACCCTGCAGTACGGCTTGCTGAATCTCGGCCGGCAGCGACTCAAAGGCCTGCTCAATGTCAAATTTATAGTGCTTGGCCAGGCTCTCCAGCAAGGCAAAGTAGTAACCGTTGCGCCGATCCCAGCCCTTGATGGCGCCGCTGGCCAGACTCAAAGACGGAAAGGCCACCACCCGGGCTGGATCGAAAAATTCCTGCATGCCCAAGCCGTCACAGGACGGGCAGGCGCCGACCGGCGAGTTAAAGGAGAACAGGCGTGGTTCCAGCTCGCTGATGGAGTAGCTGCACGCCGGACACGAGAATTTGGCATTAAACAAGTGCTCTTTTGGGCTCTGGCCCCCGTCGCTATTGAGTAGTGCGCTATCAATTTCAAGCGCAATGGCGCGGCCGCCGGCGACCCGCAGGGCGGCTTCAAAACTCTCGGCCAGACGCTGGCGCAGCTGGTCTCGCGCCAACGGCTCGGTGTCCGGGCGCACTTTGACGCGGTCAATCACGACGTCAATGTCGTGTTTTTCGGTTTTCTTCAGCTGCGGCAGCTGGTCAAATTCGTAGGCTTGCCCGTTGACGCGAAACCGCACATAGCCTTGCGCCTGCATGTCGGCAAAGACGTCGAGGAACTCCCCCTTTTTCTCACGCGCCAGCGGCGCCAGAATCATCAACCGGGTCTCGGCGGGCATGGCCAGCACCGCGTCCACCATCTGGCTCACGGTCTGGGCCTGCAGCGGCAGGTCGTGGTCGGGGCAAAAGGGGGTGCCGGCGCGGGCAAACAGCAGCCGCAGGTAGTCGTGAATCTCGGTCACCGTGCCCACCGTGGAGCGCGGGTTGTGCGAGGTGGCCTTTTGTTCGATCGAGATGGCGGGGCTCAGGCCCTCGATCACATCCACATCGGGCTTGTCCATCAACTGCAAAAACTGCCGCGCATAGGTTGACAGACTCTCCACGTAACGGCGCTGGCCCTCCGCATACAGCGTGTCAAACGCCAGGCTGGACTTGCCGGAACCGCTCAACCCCGTGATGACCACCAGCTGGTTGCGCGGAATATCAAGATCAATGTTCTTGAGGTTGTGGGTGCGCGCACCCCGAATGCTGATGGTCTGCAGCTGCAAGGAAGCTGCGAGGGAGGTGCCGTCGGTGGGGGAGTTCAAGGTGAAATGTGCTCGGGAAAACCCACAATGATAGTGAAAGATGGCCGGGTTGACACGCGGGCGTGCCGGGTCGGGGGCAGATCGGGGACAATTCAGCGCTTGTGCAGCCGTGATCGTTCACTGCCTTGTCTGTTGGAGAACTCTGTTTTGCCTAAAGTTGCTACCCCGTCGGCTGGAAAAATCCCTGTCATGGCCAGCGTGATGACGCCTGTAGAACGGCGCGCCAGCTTTTCGCTGGCCACTATTTTTGCCCTGCGCATGCTGGGGCTGTTCCTGATCTTGCCGGTGTTTGCGATCGAGGCGGTCAAGTACCCCGGCGGGGACGACCCGACCCTGATTGGCCTGACCATGGGTATTTATGGCTTGACGCAGGCCATGCTGCAATTTCTGTATGGCATGGCGTCGGACCGGCTGGGGCGCAAACGGGTCATTGTGTTTGGCTTGCTGCTGTTCGCTGTGGGCAGTTTTCTAGCCGCTTGGGCGCCCAGCTTGACCTGGCTGGCGATTGGCCGTGCGGTGCAGGGGGCCGGCGCCGTCTCGGCGGCCGTGACCGCCTTGCTGGCGGACCAGACCCGGGATGTTGTGCGCACCAAGTCCATGGCGCTGGTGGGGGCCAGTATCGGGCTTATGTTTGCGCTGTCACTGGTGGCAGCACCTTTGCTGGTGGCGCATATCGGGCTGGCGGGGCTGTTTGTGATGACGGGCGGCTTGGCGCTGGCGGGCGTGGCCGTGGTCATCTGGTGGGTGCCCGCCGAGCCTTTGCAACATAAAAACATACCGCGTGGCCGTCTGACGGAGGTGCTGCGCCTGCCGGCCTTGCTGCGTTTGAATTTTGGCGTGTTTGTGTTGCACGCGGTCCAGCTGGCCATGTGGATGGCGGTGCCCGCCCTGTTGGTGCAAGCGGGTTTGCCGCATGAACACCACTGGTGGGTGTACCTGCCGGCGGTCTTGGCCTCGTTCTTTGTCATGGGCAGCACGCTGTTTCCGTTGGAAAAGCGGGGTTATCTGCGCGCGGTGTTTTTGACCGCGGTGGGCTTGATCGTCGTGGTGCAGGTTGGCTTTTGGCTGGTGGCCGCTTCGGGCGCACCGAGTGTCAGCGCCCTGGCCGTTTTGTTATTTGTATTTTTCTGTGGCTTCAATGTGCTGGAAGCCAGCCAGCCCAGCCTGGCGTCGCGTGTGGCCCCGGCGCACGCCCGCGGCGCCGCCATGGGGGTCTACAACACGCTGCAATCGCTGGGGTTTTTTGCCGGTGGCGTGCTGGGCGGCTGGCTGGTCAAGCATCTGGGCGCGCAGGGCCTGTTTGCCGGCTGTGCCGGGGGCATGTTGCTGTGGCTGGTGGTGGCCTGGCCGATGCGGGCCCCGGTTGCCAATGCGTCGGGAACGCTGGCGGCAAAGGCGGGATAATCGATTTAAATTTGAGACTTTGCGGGGCAGACGGTAGCGGCAGCGCCGCATGTGCGGTCCTCCATTAAACTGAAACCAGGCGGGACAGACCGCAGCGAGGCCAAGCGAGTCAACGCTGTCCCCAACTAACTAAGGAAAACCATGGCATCCGTTAATAAAGTCATTCTCGTGGGCAACTTGGGGCGCGACCCCGAAGTCCGTTACCTGCCCAGTGGCGACGCTGTGGCCAATATCACCATTGCCACCAGCAGCAAATACAAAGGCAAGGATGGCAACATGGTCGAAGAGACCGAGTGGCACCGTGTCACGTTTTTCGGCAAGTTGGCCGAAATCGCGGGCCAGTATCTGAAAAAGGGCCGTCCCGTTTATGTGGAAGGCCGCATCAAGACCCGCAAGTACACCGACAAAGACGGCGTAGAGAAATACGCGACCGACATCATTGCCAATGAAATGCAGATGCTCGGTGGCCGTGAAGGCATGGGCGAACCCTCCCACGACGATGAAGGCTCCGGCGGCGGTTATTCCCGTCCGGCACCCGCCTCACGTCCCCAGGCCCCGGCATCTGCGCCACGTCAGGCCCCGGCGCAAGCCAAGCCTGCGAGTGGGTTTGACGATATGGACGACGACATTCCGTTCTAGGACCCAGTTAATTATGAAAAGGCCCGTGGCATCAACGCTACGGGCCTTTTTTCTTGACGGGGTGAGTCGTCAGCAACTCAAGTCGGGCCAAGTTTGGCGCTAATCAGCACCTCGTCGAGCGCATCAAAGGTGGTGTTGTGCCGGTCGGTCAACGGGCCGCCGCCGGGAATGACGTCGCCATTCTGGTCGTAGCCAATGGCTTTGAACTTCCACACCGCATTGATCAGCTTCAGATTGCCTACATGCTCATCCTGGTCCGTCAGGACACGGTAGACGAGGTCATTGAATTTGTGGAGTTTCATTTTGTTCATCCTAGCCCAACTGAGTTGGGGTGTGTGCAAGCCAGGTCATCCTGCAATGGCAGCTGGAGGGTTCTGCCCCCGCCCTTCACGGAACCGCTTGGTGCGCATTTTGTGGCCGGTGCCTGTCACTCAGCCCGGGCGTCCGTCCAGGCGAGGGCGACCGAACCAGCGGCCATAGCGGACGGCCCAACCCCCCGTGGCCGCCGTCCAGGCTGCAATGGCCAGCAGGGTCAAGGGTGTGCCGGCGGCCGGCCAGATGGCGGCAATGACACGCAGCAGCACGGCCGCTTGCAGTATCCAGTACAGGACCCAGGCCGTGTTGTCCGCGGCGACGGGGCGGCCACCGTGTCCGCTGCTCACGCGCGTGGTCATTGCAAACATGGTGGCGCCAAGGTAGCCCATGGTCATGGCATGAAGCGGGGCCAGTCCCAGCGAGAGCGTACCTTCCGTTCGCGCCATCAGGGCATGCGACACCGCATTGAGCGCGAAAGAAATCCCGAGCCAGGTGAAGCCGCCATGGAGCATGGCCAGTAGCCGGATTTTCAGGCTCTGAACCCGACCCCAACGCACTGCCAGCCAGAGCAACAAAAGAGCGGCGGGCAATTCGAAGGCCACTTGACCCCAGCGCAGGGCAGCGGGCAACGGCCACCACCACAAATCCGCGGCACTCAGAAGCGCTTGCGTCCACAGCAGGCCCAGCATCACCCAGAGCAGCCACATCGGGCGCCAAGCATCGAGCAACGGCACGGCGCTGGTGCTAAAGAAAGGAATCATGCGGTGCGAGACCACGGCAAATACCGTCGCAATAAATCCCCACAGGCCCAGCTGGGTGGCGGTTCGCAGGAGTAACTCCGAACTGATGGCCAGCGCGACGGCGGCTGTCCACATCGCAAGGACCCCCACACCGCAGGCAAATGCCGCCATGCGGGCGTGAACACGATCGGGCATCTGGCTGTGTCGCAGCAGGGTGAAGAACTTCACGCTCAGACGGGTCCAGCCGACAGCGACCAGCAACATGCCTGCTCCGGCCAGCATGACCTGTGTGTGGAAGCCAAAAAGGACGCCAACCCAGCCTGCCAGCATGCATGACAAGCTGGGCAACAAACTGCGGGCGCTTACTTCCCGTAAGCCCAACCACTTGGGTCCAGCGGTAAAGAGGAAACCGGCAAAAAAAAGTGGCATAAAGCCCAGGGTCATCAACAGCGCGTGCGCGGCCGTCACCGGCACGGCCCAGACCAGGGGGATGCTGAGCGCCCGCGTGACCAGGATGATTCCCCACCAAACTGAACTGGCCGCCATCATGAGCGCTGCCATGAAAAAAGCCAGACGGTGGGGTGCGGCCATCAACCAGATCGCTCGCCAGGGTGCGGCCGCAAGCTGGGCCCGCGCAGCACGCGAAGCGTTAGTGACAGAAGCCGGTTTGATAGGAATGGACTTCACGGTTTCTCCTTGCCCCTCCATGCAATGCAGCCGTCAGAAACACATGCGACGGCTGTGGGTGTGGTCAATGCGAGCCGTAGCTGGCAAGCCGTTGCACGTCGAGAATACGAATTTCACGTTTGTCGATTTCGATCAGGTTTTCAGCTTCCAGTTCGTGCAACACGCGAGAAAAATATTCGGGGGTGAGTGAAAGGCGCGAGGCAATCGTGGCCTTGCTGACGGGCAAGGATACCGTGACGACGCCCAGGTTGCCGTCCTTGTCATTCTGAACATCCCGCAGCAAGTAGCCAATCAGTCTTTGCATGCCGCTGTGCAGCGCATAGCCTTCGACGTCGCGAATCAGCCCGTGCAGCCGGCGTGAAATGCCGGCGAGCATCTTCATCGAAAAGCGGGGGTCGCGTTCGATTTCATCGAATACGGCTTGTTTGCTCACACTCAATAACAGGGTGTCCGCCAGTGCCTGCGCGTTAAGAATACACGGCACGTTGAGAAACACCATGGCTTCTGCAAAGCTGTGACCAGGACCGAGGAGCTCAATGACTTTTTCGTGACCGGAAGGTGAGGTCACAAACAGTTTGACCTTTCCTGTCACGACCACATGAAAGGCATCGCATTCCTCGCCAACCCGAAAAACCATATCGCTACGCGCGAGTCGTTGCAACTGGCAACCTTGGGCCAAGCGTTCGCGTTCCAGTTGCGATAAATCGCTAAACAGGGGCAGAACCGCCAGGTAACGAGGTTTATCGAATGGGTCGATGTCCATTTTGATTTTGTCTGTCTGTTGTTGGCCGGTCAAAATTTGGTCGTGATGTGGCATACCGACTCAGACGCGATCCAAGCGCTGTCCCATGCCCGGCGAGAGCCAAAGGCTGTTGTCTTTATCAACGATCAGCGCATCCAGTCCGGGGATTCGCGCCACTCTGGCACGTCCGGCCTCGGCACCCGCCACCATGATGGCGGCCCCCAGCCCGTTGATCGCTTCCAGTTGGTTGCTGATCAGGGCCACGCCATGTGGACCGTGGGTCGGGTAACCGGTCTTGGGATCAAGAATGTGGTGCAGCCGTTGGCCCTCATGCATCACGAAGCGTTCGTAATCGCCAGATGCGGCGACAAAACCCTGGTTCAACGACACCACACCCAATAGTTGCTCGGGTTGGCGCGGGTCGCGTAGCCCGACCCGCCAGGGGCGACCATTCAGCTGACCCTGTACCAACACGTCACCGCCGCCGTTGATCATTGCGTTGCCCACCCCACGGCGTTGCAATTGCTGCATACCCGCCTGAAGAATCGGGAGTTTGGCAATGCCGCCTAAATCCAGCCGCATTCCTCGTTTGACAAGGTAGGCGGTACTGGCAATCTCATCGATCAACAAGCCTTTTTGTTGATCAACCAGATTCAATTGCGTGGCAATCTGCTGCGCCGAGGGTATAGACGGATGATTGGGGCTGAAATCCCAATCTTTCAATGATCCTACTGTGCTGTCGAAATTGCCATTACTGGCTTGTGCGGCCTGACGCGCCATCAGCAGCACACGCAGTAATTCTTTGGGTACGGGCACCGGTTGCAGTCCCGCCGACAGATTGATGGCATTGAGCACACTGGTGCTGCGATAGCGGCTCATCATGTCCGCCAGTCGTGCCATTTCTGCGAATGCCGACTCGGCGGCGGCGGGCAGGGCCTGGGTGTCAAGGCCTTGCAGCGTCAGGTCCACGTGTGTCCCCATCAAGGTCTGCGAGGACTGATAAACGCCAGCTTTGGCCTGAACCGGCGCCACAAACAGGCCGCAGGCCAATAGAGGCAACGCGAATGCGACACGGCGCCGCCCGACTTGAATCGGATCAGAAATAGAAGTACGCATGATTACGCTGCCCGACAGATCAGCGGGAAAGATCAACCATATAGGCCACCGCGGCCTTGACCTCGTCGTCGGTCAGGGTGGTGGAAGCCCCACGAGCCGGCATCTGGCCCTTGGCGCCCGTAAAACCTTCGAGCGCGTGTTTGTTCAGCAAGTCCATGCCTTGGGCGATGCGTGGGCCCCAGTCGGCTTTGTCGCCTGGCTTGGGCGCACCGGCTGCGCCAATCGCATGGCACATAGAGCAGACCTTGCCGAACACCGATTTGCCGACAGTGTTTTCAGCGACAGGGGCTGGCGCGGGTGCGGCAGCCGGCACGGCCACAGGGGTCGGCGCAGCGGCTTCTTTTTGTCCGCAAGCGGACAGCAGGGCCAAACTTAGTGCGGCCAGCAGCAGGGTGGATTTGTTCATTACAACGCTCCTTGAAATTGAGTAAACATAAATAACCAAGATGAAATTCGATTGAAGAATTTTCTCATGTCAATGGTTTAATTTCAATTAAAAGATGTATTTAATTTGCATTAATTGTGTTGCCCTATTGATGCACATCAAACAAATTGATGCATCTATCGCGCATCATTGCGCCGTGGAAAAGATACCGCCAGAGCCGGCCCGTTTTGCAACAGTAGATAACCATTAACCAACGAGGACTAATCATGAGTCAAGACAAGCAGCAAAAACCCACTGCAGAGGCGACGATCGGACGCCGTAGTTTCATTAACACTGCCGCCCTGGCCGGTTTGGTGGGTGTCGTGGGTTGTACTGATAAGCCAAACAGCGCGGCTGCCCCGGCTGCCTCTGCGCCCGTCGCAGGCGGTCACACGGGCGGTGATGGCGTGCATCCGAAACCAGGTGAACTCGATTCCTACTACGGAATTTGGAGCAGTGGGCACACCGGCGACATGCGCGTGCTGGGCATGCCATCCGGACGCGAACTGCTGCGCATTCCGTGTTTTGTGCCGGACGCACTGGTAGGTTGGGGCATGACCAACGAGTCCAAAAAAATCATGGGCACCAAGCCCGATGGAAGTCTCCGCTATCACGTAGCCGACACCCATCACACCCACGCGTCCTACAAGGATGGCAACTACGACGGCCGTTACGCCTGGATCAACGACAAGATCAATGCCCGGATCGCACGCGTCCGGCTGGACTATTTCATCTGCGACAAGATCACCGACTTGCCCAATGTGCAGGGCTTTCACGGTATCTTCCCAGACAAGGCCGATCCGGTCGATCCCAAGATCAATTACACAACGCGCGTATTCTGCGGTGGCGAGTTTGCCATTCCGTTGCCGAACACCGGTGCCGATGCGGATAAGCCCGAAAAATACCATTCCTTGTTCAGCTGCGTGGATGCGGAGAGCATGGCAGTTCGTTGGCAGGTTCTGATCGACGGTAACTGCGATCTGGTTGCCAGTTCGTATGACGGAAAGCTGGCGGCAACCAACCAGTACAACACTGAGATGGGCGTGCATTACGAAGACATGATGTCGGCCGAACGCGATGCCTGCTTGTTCTTCAATATTGCCCGCGTCGAAGCCGCCGTGAAGGCTGGCAAGTTCAAGACCTATGGCGATTCCAAGGTGCCCGTGGTTGATGGCACCCGCAAGTCCAACGAAGATCCAAAGACTGCGTTGACGGCCTACGTCAGTGTGCCGAAGAACCCGCACGGTGTGAACGCCAGCCCCGATGCCAAGTATTTCATTTGTGCCGGCAAGCTATCACCCACCGCTACGGTCATCGAACTCACCAAGGTGCTGGAGTGGTTTGACGGCAAGCTGGAAAAGCTGGACGGAGCCATCGTCGCCGAGGTGGAACTGGGTTTGGGCCCGCTGCACACGGCGTTTGACGGCCGCGGCAATGCCTACACCACGCTGTTCCTGGACAGCCAGATGGTCAAATGGAATGTAGAAGCCGCCATCAAATTCCACGCGGGCGACAAGACCGCCAAGTACGTGGTGGATCGTCTGGATGTGCACTACCAACCGGGCCACGTGAATGCCTCCCAATCCGAGACCCGTGCCGCTGATGGCAAGTGGCTGGCCGTGGGTTGCAAGTTCTCGAAAGACCGTTTCCTGCCGGTCGGTCCGTTGCATGCCGAGAACGAGCAGATCATCGATATTTCGGGCGAAAAAATGGTGCTGGTGGCGGATCACCCGGTGCGCAGTGAGCCGCACGACTTCATCATCATGAAGCGCGACCTGCTGCGTCCAAAACAGGTCTATGACATGGACTACTTTCCGCTCGCGATCAAGGACCCCAAGGAATCCGGTGTGTTCCGCAATGGCAAGAAGGTCACGGTCAAGATGACCTCGCAGGCGCCCGCTTTCAGCCTGCGCGAATTCAAGCTCAAGAAGGGCGACGAGGTCACCCTCATCCTGACGAACCACGACAAGGTGGAGGATTTGACACACGGTTTTGCGATTCCAAAATACGACGTTCAATTCATCGTCAATCCACAGGAAACAGCTTCGGTGACTTTCATCGCCGATAAACCAGGTGTGTTCTGGTGCTACTGCACGCATTTCTGCCATGCGCTGCACCTGGAAATGCGCACACGCATGATTGTCGAAGCCTGAGCCGGGAGTTTGAAGCCAGGGTGGTGCGCGGGCTCGAGCCCCGCCGCCGCCACGCCAGCGCCGCCATCGGGCGGTGCTGGCCCAGAATGGATCAGTTTATGTATTTGCAATGGCAACGATTGACGGCTAAGGTAGATTACTCCTTGGTCGCATTTTTTCTTGTACTCGCCATGTGTGCGAGTAGCGTACGCGCGGGTACGGGTTCTTATGAAGCGGCGTTGCCGCCGGAACTGAATACCGCCAAAGATATGTGCGCCCTGGTGCCTTGCGCCGAGGTGTTTCCCGGCGCCAAGAGTTTTTCCGAGCGCATGGGCCAACCGCCTTATGTGGAAGCCTATGGTGAGGCCGAGGCCGGCAAGAAAAAATTGCTGGGCTACGTGATGTTGTCGACCGACATCACCGACACACCCGCCTACTCCGGCAAGCCGGTGGTCACGCTGATGGGCATGGACCGACAAGGCCGCTTTGTGGGCATCAAGGTGCTCAAGCATTCTGAGCCCATCCTGCTTTTGGGCATTCCTGAATCGGCGCTGCTGAACTTCAACAAGCAATACATCGGCAAGTCGGTCGCCGACAAGATCGAGATTGGCCAGTCGCGCCCCGACGAGGGCGTGCTGGGCGTGGATGCGATCTCGGGCGCCACCGTCACCGTGATCGCGCAAAACCAGGTCATGATGGCATCGGGCACCGCCGTGGCGCGTCAAGTGGGCATCTTGGCGGCAACGGTGCGTGAGCCCGCGCGCTATGTGAAGAGCGGCCAACGTTTTACTTGGGCGCAACTGGTCAAACAGGGCAGCGTGCAGCACCTGTTGGTCAAGCCTGAACAAGTAGGCTTGGAGCGCGGCTCCGAGCCTTTCATCGAGTTGTGGTTCGGAGATCTGAATCACCCTGATATCGGTATCAGCTTGTTGGGCCAAAACAGCTGGAACAATCTGCGCATGCAGCTCAAAGAGGGCGAGCACGCCTTTTTCATCATCCGCACGGCGGGTCACGAATCCTTCAAGGGCTCGGGCTTTGTGCGCGGCGGCATTTATGACCGTGTGCAAGTCAGGCAGGGCGCCGACGCGTTCACCTTCCGCGATCTGGATTATTTGAATCTCTATGGCCTGGAGGCGTTTGGCGCGCCGACCTTCAACGAATCGGCCATCTTTGTGATCCGCTCCAAGGCCTTTTCCGCAGCCTATCCCTGGAGCCTGTCGTTCCTCGGCAGCCACGTGGACCGCGCCACTGGCGCGCGCAGTTTTGCCAACTTCAGTACCAATTACTGGCTGGCCCCCGAGTTGCTCGAGGGCGGACGACCGGTGATCGAAGAAGTCGCCGCCCCATGGGTGCAAGTGTGGAAATCGCGTGCGCTTGCGATTGTCCTTTTCGTCGTGCTACTGCTCACTGTGACCGTGGTGTACGCGTTTCGGGAAAAGCTCACGCGCCGCTCAACGCACAAGAACAAGTGGCCGGTCAATGCCTTCAAGTACAGCGCCTGGGCCTTGAGCATTGGCTTTGTCGGGTTTGGTGCCATGGCCCAGCCTTCCATCACCCAGGTGCTGACCTGGTTCCACGCGCTCTTGTTTAATTGGACCTGGTCGTTGTTCCTGTCGGACCCGTTTATCTTCGTGTTCTGGATCTTCATCATCGTCACCGTGTTCCTGTTCGGGCGTGGCCTGTTTTGCGGTTGGATGTGCCCGTTTGGCTCGCTCTCCGAGGCGATCTACAAGGTGGCGCGCGTCGTCGGTTTCAAGCGCTTTCAGACCCAGGTGCCGCAGGTGTGGCACGACCGGCTGAAATGGCTCAAGTACGCGGTGTTCTTCGGTCTGCTGACGATGTCGATGTTCTCGATGGGCTTGGCCGAGAAGCTCTCCGAGGTCGAGCCGTTCAAGACCACCTTCCTGGTGGGCATCGGCAACCGTCCCTGGCCCTATGGCCTGTTTGTGGCCGCGCTGCTGGGCCTATCCATCTTTATTGAACGGCCGTTCTGCAAATACATCTGCCCGCTAGGCGCAGCGCTGGCTATGCCTAGCACCTTCCGCTGGTTTGGTCTCAAACGCAAGCAGGACTGCAACAGCTGCAAGGCCTGTGCCGTGGGCTGCGGCGCCCAGGCCATTGATGCCGATGGCCGCATTGACCATCGCGAGTGCCTGCATTGTCTTGACTGCATGATTCTTTACACGGACACGAAAGGCTGCCCGCCCTTAGCCAAGGAACGCAAGCGGCGTGAGCGCGACGGGCTGGAGATCACGCCGATTGGCGTCAATGGCTATTTCATCCCGATTTACCCGGCCAGCAGCTTCACTGAGCAGATCAGCGCCAAGGCCGCCCAGGGACCGGACCCCCGCATGCCCACCGACCCTGCCTTGCCGCCGCACAAGATGGGCGTACGCGGTCTGCCGTGGCTGTGGCTGGAACTGCGCGATCACCTGTGGCCGTGGAGCAGCGAGGGCTGGGCTTCGCAGCGTGCGCTGCAGGTGGCGGGCTTCTCACTGGCGGTGGCGGCCAGCGTGGCCTGGGTGATGACGGCGATGGGTGACCTCTCCTCGAGCGCCATCATTGGTTGGTGGTTTGGCTGGAGCGTGTACGAGGTGTTGATCCGTCTGTCGGGCCGGCGCTATGTGAAGGATGGTCCCTGGTGGCGCGACCACTATCGCGTGGCCGGCGTGATGGACATGATGAGCTACGTGGGCTTCAAGAACCTGCTTATCGGCGCGGCGCTGTTCCTGGCCCTCAAGGCGCTGGGGTTGCTGGTCGTCTGATGAGGAAATCCCTGTTCCTGCTGCTGGCGGTCTTCCTGGCCAGCGCGCAAGCCGCCACGTTACGCGTCAAACCCGGGCAATCGCTGCAGCAGGCGATCGTGGCCGCCAAGCCCGGCGACGTGCTGGAAATCGAGCGTGGGTTTTACACCGGTAATTTCCTTGTTGACAAACCGCTCACGCTGCGCGGCATCGGACGACCCACGTTGAGCGGTGGGCAGCACGGTGACACCGTGCGCGTGACGGCGACCGACGTGCTGCTGGAAGGGCTGATCGTGCGCGATTCGGGCGATAGCCTCAACGATCAAAATGCCGGCATTTACATCTACCCCGGCGCGCACCGCGCCGTGGTGCGCCACTGTGATCTCACTTACAACCTGTTCGGGTTGTGGATAGAGAAAGCCAACGATGTGGTGATCGAGTCCAATCTCATCACTGGCAAGCGCGAGTACAACTCCTCGCAGCGCGGTAACGGCGTTCAGCTCTACAACACCACTGGCGCCCGCATCCTTGACAACAACATCGGCTTTGTCCGCGATGCGCTGTACGTGGACGTGTCGCATCACGCTATCTTCAAAGGCAATAAGTTGCACCATAGCCGCTATGGCACCCACTACATGAACTCCTACTACAACCTGTGGGAGGACAACGATAGTTACTACAACCGTGGCGGATTGGCCCTGATGGAGGTGCGCAATCAGGTCGTGCGCAACAACCGTGCTTGGGGTAACACGGACCACGGCATCATGCTGCGAACGATGCAGGATTCAGTGATCGAAAATAATGTAGTGGCGGGCAACGCACGCGGATTTTTTATCTACGACGTGGAATACACCCAACTCAAAAACAACTTGGTGGTGGACAACCAGATCGGCGTTCACCTGTCGGCTGGCTCCACGCGGAACCAGGTCGAGGGTAATGATTTCATTGCCAACCGCGAACAGGTGCGTTATGTCGGCGCAAGGGACGAGGTTTGGGGTGCCAAAAGTGGCAACCACTGGAGCAACTACCTGGGGTGGGACCGCGATGGCAATGGCATCGGTGATGTGCCCTACGAGGCCAACGACATGGTGGACCGGCTCACTTGGCGTTATCCCAGCATCAAGTTGCTGCTGGCCAGTCCGGCGGTGCAGGCGCTACGTTTGGTTGGTCAGCAATTTCCGGTGCTGCGCGTCCCCAGCGTGGTGGACCCCAAGCCGCGCATGCAACCTAACAATAAACAATGGAGTGAGTGGCGTGAAAAGCATTTCCCCGGACACTGAAAATTTCGCAATTCAAGCGCGTGGCGTCGCCAAACATTACGGCGCCCTGCATGCGGTAGATGGCATTGACCTGACGGTGCAACGCGGTGAAATTTTTGGCATCATCGGTCACAACGGTGCGGGCAAAAGCACGCTCTTCAAGATGATGCTGGGGCTGATCGCGCCCAGCGCGGGCGAGATTCTGATTGATGGCGCTTCGGTGAGGGGGCGTGATTTTCGCGCGGCGCGCCGTCACATCGGCTATCTGCCCGAAAACGTGGTGCTGTACGACAATTTGAGCGGCCTGGAGACCCTGCGGTTTTTCGCCCGGCTGAAAGGCGCTCCCAGTGCGCAATGCGCACCCACGCTGGCGCGCGTCGGTTTGGCGGATGCCGCGACGCGGCCACTGCGAGAGTATTCCAAGGGCATGCGCCAACGTCTGGGTTTTGCCCAGGCGCTGTTGGGGACACCGCGCGTGCTGTTTCTGGATGAGCCCACCAACGGTCTGGACCCGCAGGCCATTCGCGATTTCTACGCCACACTGCGCGGCTTGCGCGACACCGGCGTGACCATCATCATCACTTCGCACATCCTGGCCGAGTTGCAGGAACGGGTGGATCGCCTTGCCATCATGGCGGTGGGCAAGATTCAGGCGCTCGGCAGCGTGCAGGACTTGCGTGATCAGATGCATCTGCCGCTGAGCCTGGCGCTGCGTCTGGCGCCGGCTGACGCCGCGCTCGCCCAGCAGGCGCTGGCCCATTTGCCTGGAGTGAGTGGTGTAGTCACTGATGAAGGTCTGCTTGTGAGTTGCCCGCGCGAGGCCAAGATGGCCGTGTTGGGAGTGCTCACGGGTCTCGGTGCCAAGTTACTCGACTTGAACATCCGGGAGCCTTCGCTGGAAGACGTGTTTTTTGGATTTTCGGATTGAGGTGAAACGATGGAATGGAAGCAAATTCTGACCCTGGCTGCGAAAGAGTTTCGCGACCGCCTGCGCAACCGCTGGGTGCTGGCGGTGGCCTTGGTGTTCACGGTATTCTCCCTGGTGATTGCCTACTTTGGGGGCGCCCAGCAAGGCCAGCTGGGCCTGCGATCAATCGAGTTCACCATCGCCAGTCTGGTGAGCTTGGTGATCTACCTGATCCCGCTCATTGCCTTGCTGCTGGGTTTTGATGCCGTGGTCGGCGAGCGCGAGCGTGGTTCACTGGACCTGCTGCTGTCCCTGCCCATCACACGGCTGGAATTGTTGCTGGGCAAGTACCTGGGACTGGCGGCGGCGCTCACGCTCTCCACGCTGGCAGGCTTTGGCTTGGTCGCGCTGTTGCTGTTCAAGCAGTTCAGCTGGCCGGGGCTGTACCACTATGTGGGTTTCATGCTCAGTTCCGTGTTGCTGGGTCTGGCGTTCCTGAGCCTGGCGGTGCTGATGTCGGTGATTGCGCGTGAGCGCACACGCGCCTCGGGCCTGGCGATCGCCATGTGGTTTTTCTTTGTGCTGGTCTTTGACCTGCTGCTGCTGGGAGGGCTGGTGGCCACGGGTGGCCGCTACGGGGGTGATGCTTTTGCCTATCTGTTGCTACTGAACCCGGCGGATGTGTTTCGTATTTTGAATGTGTTTTCGCTGGAAGATGTTCGTACCTTGTATGGCCTGGCCAGCATCGTGCCGCCCGCCTTGGCCAAGCCCTGGCTGATGGGCTCGGTCATGTTGGCCTGGATTGTTGTGCCGCTTGCGTTGGCACGTTGGAGATTTAAATCATGAACTACACCTGTTCCTGCCGTCGCCACCGCGACGTTGCTGAGGTTTGTGGCGAACGTCGCCAGTTGCTCGGTCTGGCCTTATTGGCTTCGCTTGGTGCGCTCGGGGGGCTGGCCGCTTGCAGCGACCGATCCGGCGACGCGCAAGCTTTGGCGTCGGTGGAAATCGGCACGTCCACCACCTGCGAGCTGGATGGCATGTTGCTGGTCGACTACCCCGGCCCCAAGGCGCAAATTCATTACGCGGGTGTTGCCGCGCCGGTGTTCTTCTGCGACACGGTGGAGTTGTTCAACACGATGCTGCGGCCGGAGCAGGTGCGCAAGGTGCTGGCGGTCTACGTGCAAGACATGGGCAAAGCCGACTGGGAGCAGCCGCGCGGGAACTGGATCGATGCCAAGAGCGGTTTCTATGTGCTGGGCAGCAAGCGCCATGGTTCGATGGGTCCAACCATTGCCAGTTTTGCGCAAGAACTCGACGCCAAAAAGTTCGCTGAACAATGGGGTGGCAAGGTGCTGCGCTATGCCGAGGTCAAACCCGAGATGGTGGACCTGAGCGGTGGCGCGCTGCATGACACCAAGATGTAGCCATGGTTCTGCATTGGCCTGCGCTCCGCTCTCTGGGCTGGACTTCTCTCGCCGGGTTGGTTCTGATGGGAGGCCTGCTGCTGGCGCCTTGGCCTGGCACTCCGACAGAGGCCGCCATCTTGGCGGCGGCGACGGATGAAGTCTGTGTGGTGGCACCGCCGACGCCCTTTGACCCCAAAGCGGGGCTTGGTCTGCATGAGCCCCGACCCGTGCCCGCCGATGCGCGCTGTCCGGTGTGTGGCATGTTCCCGGCACGGTTACCCGACTGGGCGGCGCAAGTGATTTTTGACAATGGCGATACGCAGTTTTTCGACTCGCCACTGACACTTTTTATGTACTTGCAAGATGTCGGTCGCTATACCCGTGGCCGTCAGGCCAGCGAGATTGCGGCCAGTTATGTGAACGACGTCAGCAGCGGCGATTGGATCGGTGCGTACGAAGCGATCTACGTCAGCGGCTCCTCTGCCGTGGGCCCCATGCGTGCCGGCAATCTGCCCGCTTTTTCCAATGTCACGGCGGCACAACGCTTTGCGCGTGAACGTGGTGGCGTGTTGCTGGAGGCCAGGCAGATTAGCCCGCAATTGCTGCTGGACCTTAATGCGTCACGCCGCCATGTCCATGGCGAAAAGCCAAGTTAAAACCCTGGTCGCGTTCAAGCGGGGTGAGCTTTTTTCACAGGGACTTGCGGAATCTTGTACTGCGGGGGGTATGCATATATACTCCGCTCAGTATCTTAAGGTGCCTCATGAGTTCACTTGCATTCCCCGTCTTTTTCCGTTCTGCTTGTCACGCCATGCCGTGGTTGGGTGCTGTTGTCATGTCTGTCGCTGCGGCGCAGGGCGTGATTCAAGTGCCAACCGTGCAGGTGCAGGCCAAGGCGGTGGGGACCGTATTTGAGTTGGATGGGGTGATTCAGCCGGTCAAGCAGAGCACGATTTCGGCGCAGACGAGCGGGCGCATTGCCACGCTGGCCGTCAAGGCTGGCGACAAAGTGCGGGCGGGTCAGTTGCTGGCCACCATTGATGATCGCGAGACCCAAACCGGGGTTCAGCGTAGCCAGGCACAGGTGGCGCAGGCGCAAGCCGAGCTCCGCAATGCGCAGTCCAATTTTGATCGCACGCGTGATTTGCAGACCAAGGGGTTTGTCAGTGCCGCGGCACTGGATACGGCCGAATCCCAACTCAAGGGGGCACTGGCCGGGCGAGACCAGGCCGGTGCGGGCGCCAGGCAGTCGGCTTTGGCGCAGGGCTTTACCCGCGTGACCGCTCCTTTTGAGGGCTGGGTGCTGCAGACGCAGGTCGAAGCAGGCGATCTGGCGGTCCCGGGAAAACCTCTTCTTACTCTTTATGCCCCGTTGCCTATTCGGGCGGTCGTCCAGGTGCCGGTCTCGCGCGCGAGCCAGGTGCGCGCATCGGGTGCAGTGGATGTGTTGATGCAAAACAGTGAAGGGGGAACCCAATGGGTTCGACCCGTGTCGCGCAGCACCGTGCCAACGGCGGATCCGGTTTCGCAAACCATTGAATGGCGTCTTGAATTGCCATCGGAGGCCGCAAAGACCTTGTTGCCAGGCCAGCAGGTGCGGGTGCGTTTTACCGGCGGGCAGGCTAATCGCACGCTGGTCCCTGGCGCCGCGGTGTTGCGCCGCGGTGAGTTGACCGCCGTTTATGTGGTATCGGGCAAGGGCTTTGTCCTCAAGGCGGTCCGCTTGGGGGCTGACCACGGGGCCGAGGGTGTTGAGGTGGTGGCCGGTCTGATGACGGGTGACCGCGTGGCGCTGGACCCGGTGAAAGCCGGACTGGCGGGTGCGCAAGCGATGCCGCACGCCGCCCAGCCGGCTGAGGTCAAGTGATGGACAGGAAAGACAAGCCATCCATGGGCATTTCCGGTCGGATTGCAGCGGCATTCCAGACCAATGCACTCACGCCTTTGCTGGCGCTGGTCGCCTTGCTGCTGGGTCTGTTTGCCGTGTTGGTCACGCCGCGTGAAGAAGAGCCGCAAATTAATGTGACGATGGCCGACGTGCTGATTCCTTTCCCGGGCGCCAGCAGTGTGGATGTTCAGAATATGGTGGCCCGCCCGGCCGAGCAGGTGCTGAGTCAGATCGCCGGCATCGAGCACACCTATTCCGTGGCGCGTCCCGGTATGGCCGTGCTGACCGTGCAATTCAAAGTGGGTGTGCCGCGTACCGAGGCCCTGGTGCGTTTGTATGACGTACTCAATGCCAATCAGGACTGGTTGCCGCGCGATCTGGGCACGCTCAGTCCGATTGTGAAACCCAAAGGTATTGATGATGTGCCAGTACTCGGGGTGACCTTGTGGAGCCGCGAGGCCTTGCCGGCCTACGAGCTGGAGCGGGTCGCCCATGCGGTAGAGACCGAGCTCAAGCGCGTGCCTGGTACGCGTGAGGTGCAGACCATTGGCGGGCCGGGTCGGGCAGTACATGTGTGGTTGGACCCAGCGCGCCTGCGAGATCGGGGCATCGATATCATGGGTCTCAAGCAGACACTGGCGGCGGCCAACTTTGGCATGCCCTCCGGGTCAGTGCTGGATGCGACGACGCCATCGGGCCAGATGCTCAGTATTGAGGCGGGTGAGTTCTTGCGTTCGGCGCAGGACGTGGGTGACCTCGTCGTCGGCGTGAGCAAGGGGCTACCGGTCTATTTGCGCGAGGTGGCACGGGTTGAATCCGGCGCGCAAATACCACAGCGTTATGTCTGGTTTACCCCCGGCGACACCGCTGCACAGCCAGTGGCGTCGACGACGGACAAGGGGGGCGCCGATAAGGCCGCTCCTGCGGCGACCGCCATGGCGGCCGGCAGTGTGTACCCGGCGGTGACGCTGACCGTCACCAAAAAGCCGGGAGAAAATGCAGTCGATGTCGCGCAGGCCGTCCGTGAGCGCATCAAGGCCCTGAGCAACACCGTGATTCCCGCCAACATGGAAACCACCATCACCCGGGACTACGGGGAGACGGCGGCTGAAAAGGCCAACAAGCTGATCCAGAAGCTGGCCTTTGCCACCGGCTCGGTCATCTTGCTGGTTGGTTTTGCCTTGGGTCGGCGCGAAGCGGTGATTGTGGGCGCAGCGGTCATTCTGACGCTCATGGCCACGCTTTTTGCGTCCTGGGCCTGGGGTTTTACGCTGAACCGCGTGTCGCTGTTCGCGCTGATTTTCTCGATCGGAATCTTGGTGGATGACGCCATTGTGGTGGTCGAAAACATTCATCGTCACCAGAAACTGACGCCGGACGCCACCCTCAAGGAGATCATTCCCCGCGCCGTGGACGAGGTTGGTGGCCCCACCATTCTGGCCACCCTGACCGTGATTGCCGCGTTGCTGCCGATGGCCTTTGTGTCCGGCCTGATGGGTCCTTACATGAGTCCGATCCCGATCAACTCCAGTCTGGGCATGGCGATCTCCCTGGCGATCGCGTTCACGGTCACGCCCTGGCTCGCGCTCAAGCTGATGAAGCCGCAGGGCCATGCGCCGGCTGACCCCGGCAGTGCCAAAGGGCTGGGCCCGAAACTCCAAACCCTGTTCACGCGGGTCCTGACTCCGCTGCTGGACAGCGCCCGCAAGCGTTGGTTACTGTTGGCGGGCATTCTGGTGGCTCTCTTGCTGTCCGTGGGCCTGACGCTCGTTGAATGGGTCGTCATGAAGATGCTGCCGTTTGACAACAAAAGCGAGTTCCAGGTGGTAGTGGAAATGCCGGCCGGCACACCGCTGGAAAACACAGCGGCCACGCTGCATGAACTGGGCGCTTTTTTGGCGCAGCAACCCGATGTTTTGAACCTGCAAGCCTATGCGGGAACAGCGTCGCCGATCACCTTCAATGGGTTGGTGCGGCAGTATTATTTGCGTGCCGATGCGGAGCAGGGTGACCTGCAGGTGAACCTGGTGGACAAGCACCATCGCAGCGAAAAGAGCCATGTGATTGCACAGCGCTTGCGCCCCGATCTGGAAAAAATTGGCCTGCGACACAACGCCCGCATCAAAGTGGTGGAGGTGCCGCCTGGCCCGCCAGTGATGTCGCCCTTGATGGCCGAGGTTTATGGTCCGGACGAAGCGGGGCGCCAGCAAGTGGCCAGCCGCGTGGCGAAGGCTTTTTCCGATACGCCCGACATCGTCGGCATTGACACCTCGCTGAAAGAAAATGCACCACGGGCCTTCTTGCGGGTGCGCCGCCAGCAGGCCGAATCATTGGGCATTCCTGTTTCGGTGATTGCGCAGAGTGCGGCGATGGCCCTGTCGGGAACGGACGCGGCTTACCTGCACGATGGGCAGTCCAAATACCCGGTGCCGGTGCGCTTGCAACTGCCGCAGACTTCCCAGATTGGTCTGGATGCCTTGTTGGCCATTCCACTGCGTGCCGCCAATGGCCAGATGGTGCCCTTGTCCGAACTGGTGCAGATCGAACGCGGCGTGATTGACAAACCGTTGTTCACCAAGGACCTGCAGGGGCTGAGCTATGTGTTCGGCGACATGGCAGGCAAGCTGGATTCACCGCTGTATGGTCTTTTTGCGATCCGCGACAAACTGGCCGCTGCGGCCTTGCCGGGGACCGGCAAGCTGGGCGAGTACTGGATTCACCAGCCTGCCGATCCGTACCGTGAGTACGCGATCAAGTGGGACGGCGAATGGCAGATTACCTATGAAACTTTCCGTGACATGGGGGCTGCCTATGGCGTGGGCCTGATCCTGATTTACCTGCTGGTGGTGGCGCAGTTTCGCAGCTACCTGACGCCGCTGGTCATCATGGCCCCCATTCCGCTTACCCTCATTGGTGTGATGCCCGGGCACGCCCTGCTGGGGTCGCAGTTCACAGCTACCTCCATGATTGGCATGATTGCGCTGGCCGGCATCATCGTGCGCAACTCGATTTTGCTGGTGGACTTTATCGAACTGCAAGTCAGACAGGGCTTGCCGTTCAAAGACGCCGTGGTGCAGTCGGCTGCGGTACGGGCGCAACCGATCGCATTGACCGGGTTGGCCGCCATGATCGGCGCCTTTTTTATTCTCGATGACCCGATCTTTAACGGGCTCGCTATCACCCTGATTTTTGGTATTCTGGTGTCGACCCTGCTCACGCTGGTGGTCATTCCTGTCCTCTATTACGCGTTGTTCAGACGGCGTATGGAATCGCGCGCAGACGCGAACGCTCTTAAGGTTCATCCTACTTAAATCAACTACATCTGCAGGAGACAAATCATGGCTCATATCGTCATCATGGGTGCTGGCATCGGCGGCGTGCCCGCGGCTTACGAACTACGCGAGTTGCTGGCCAAAGAGCACCGCATCACCGTCGTCAATACGACTGACTACTTCCAGTTTGTACCGAGCAATCCCTGGCTTGCCGTGGGCTGGCGCGAGCGCGAGCAGATCACGCTGCCGATTGCCCCTTATCTGGAGCGCAAGGGCATTGCCTTCATTGCCAAAGCGGTGACCCAGATTGATGCCCCGGCCAATCGCCTGACGCTGGACGGTGGCGATACGCTGGACTATGACTACCTGGTGATCACCACCGGACCCAAGCTGGCTTTCAACGAGGTGCCGGGGGCCGGTCCTCTCACATCGGGCGGTGGTGGCTTCACGCACTCGGTGTGCAGCGTCGACCACGCGCAAGAGTTTTTTGCCGACTATCAGAAATTTCTCGAAAACCCAGGTCCCCTGGTGATTGGTGCGATGCCCGGTGCCAGCTGCTTTGGTCCGGCCTACGAGTTTGCCTTCATTCTCGATACCGACCTGCGCCGGCGCAAATTGCGCCATAAAGTGCCCATGACGTACGTGAGCAGTGAGCCCTACATCGGGCATTTGGGACTGGGCGGCGTGGGTGACAGCAAATCCATGCTGGAGTCCGAAATGCGCAACCGGGACATGAAGTGGATCACCAATGCCAAGACCACCCGGGTCGAGGACGGCAAGATGTTTGTGACCCAACTGGATGATCTGGGCAACGTCTACAAAGAGCATGAACTTGGCTTCAAGCTGTCGATGATGCTGCCCGCCTTCAAGGGCGTCGATGCGGTGGCCGCTGTTCCGAACCTGTGCAATCCGCGTGGCATGGTGCTGATTGACGAGTTCCAGCGCAGCAAGGCCTATCGCAACATTTTTTCAGCCGGCGTGTGCGTCGCGATTCCCCCGGTGGAAGTAACGCCCGTGCCCACTGGAACCCCCAAAACCGGCTACATGATCGAGAGCATGGTCGGTGCCATCGTGCATAACATCGCGGACGAGTTGGCCGGTAAACCGGCTGAAGCCAAAGGCACCTGGAATGCCATCTGCCTGGCCGACATGGGTGATACCGGGGCCGCCTTTGTGGCGCTGCCGCAGATCCCGCCACGCAACGTGAACTGGTTCAAGAAAGGCAAGTGGGTTCATCTGGCCAAGATCGCGTTTGAGAAATACTTCATGCGCAAGATCAAAACCGGCACCTCAGAGCCGATCTACGAAAAGTATGTGCTCAAACTGTTGGGCATCGTGCGCTTGGCGGATAAAACCAAGCTCTAACGCTCACCCTTTTGTTTGAATTTTTATAGGAGTTTCACCATGACTGTCCAGCGTTACATTGTTGTTATTGCCGGTCTTTTTATCATGATTTCACTGGCGCTGGGGGTGGAGGGAAGCCCTTTGTTCGTCAGTAAATGGGCGCTTGCCTTCACGGCGTTTGTCGGCGCCAATCTGTTTCAGTCGGGCTTTACCAATTTTTGTCCGCTGGGCATCATCCTGAAAAAACTAGGTGTCCCCGAGTCGAAAATCGGCTGCGCCAACTGAAATCGTCAGTCAGCGCGATCGCTTCACATTTTTTCAGGAGACGCCATGAGTGAGACCAGCATCCACGTTCAGCTCCAGCAAAAGCAGGACTACCAGTTTGACATTCATTTCGGGGATGCGATTCCGTCGCTGTTAGGTGATGAACCCGCGCCGCTGGGAATGGGGCAAGGTCCGTCGCCGGTGCAATTGCTGGCCGCGGCGGTAGGAAGCTGCCTGTCGGACTCCTTGCTGTTTGCGTTGCGTAAATTCAAGCAGGCCCCCGAACCGATTCGGTGCGATATTGATGCCGATGTTGGCCGCAATGCCGAGGGGCGAATCCGGGTGCTGGGTATCAAGGCGGTGCTGACGCTGGGGGTGCCCGCCGCCGCGTTAGCGCACCTGGACCGTGTGCTCGGACAGTTTGAGACCTACTGCACGGTGACGCAGAGCGTGGGACAAGGTATCCCGGTCAGTATCGAAGTGGTCGATGCGCTGGGCGCGCGACTGAAATGAGTTCAACCAAGAGTCTGTCGATGAATGCTGTCAGTCCCTCCCGTGTGACCGTGATTGGGGCTGGTTTTGGTGCGCTGTCGGTTGTGCGGGAGTTGCGCCGGCGGGATGCCCGTGTTGACATCACCTTGATTGCACCGCGTGCCGAGCTGCATTATTTGCCCGGCATCATCTGGATTCCCAGTGGTTTGCGCACGCGTGAGCAACTGGTGCTGCCGCTGGATAATTTCTTTCGCCGCATGCGTGTCCAGCATGTGGCGGGCGAAGTCACCGGCCTGCGTGCCGGTGGGCGCGTGGTGGACATCACCACGAATGGCGTCGCGAGCGAAGTGCGCAATGACGCGTTGGTGATTGCCTCGGGTGGGCGCTTCCTCAAGAAGCTGCCGGGTATCGAACACGCCATCACGCCGTGTGAAGGCATTGCGTCGGCCGAGCGCATCCGCGACCAACTGCAACAGATGCAGGGCGGCACCATTGCCTGCGGCTTTGCCGGCAACCCGAACGAACCCAGTGCGGTGCGCGGCGGGCCCATATTTGAATTTTTGTTTGGCCTTGACGCGCAACTCAAACGCGAAGGGCGGCGTGACAAGTTTGAACTGGTGTTCTTCAATCCATCGACCGAGCCGGGCAACCGGCTGGGTCGCAAGGCGGTCCGCCATTTGCTGGATGAAATGGCGCGGCGGAACATCCACACGCATCTGGGCCACAAACTGAAAGCGTTTGATGCGGACAAGATCGTCACCGAAGGTGGCGAATTCAAAGCCGACCTGATTCTGTTCATGCCGGGCATGACCGGCAACCTGTGGTTTGACCAGACGGAGCTGGCGCGTTCACCCGGTGGGCTGCTAAAGGCCGATGCGCACTGCCGTGTGGAGGGTGCTGAGCATGTCTTTGTGGTCGGAGATGCGGGCAGTTTCCCCGGCCCGGACTGGATGCCTAAACAAGCCCACATGGCGGACTTGCAGGCCGCTGCGGCCGCCGCTAACCTGCTGGCCGGCTTGCAGGGACAAGCTGTCAGCGCCACGTTCAAGGTGGAATTGATCTGTATCATCGACGCCCTTGACCATGGCACGCTGGTATGGCGTACGCCACAGCGCAACATCATCTTGCCCCCATCCCGTTTGTTTCATTGGGCCAAGCGCGGATTTGAGTGGCTGTATTTGAGGAAATACCAATGACTAAACTGACGGACGCCACCGCCCGGACCGACATCCTCAATCGTCTGCGCCGCGCCGAGGGGCAGATTCGGGGCGTGCAACGCATGATCGAAGAGGGCGAAAGTTGTCTCAAGATCGGGCAGCAATTCTCGGCTGTGCGCAAAGCGCTGGACAGCACCTACCTGCGGATGACCATGTGCTTCATGGAGCAGGAGCTTGAAACCTGCATGCAGCCCGATGAGTCCCAGAAACCCGCGCTGGACCACATGCTGAAAGACATGGAAGCCCTGCTGGCCCGCATGGGTTAAGGGGATTTATAGAAAATAGGGCGCTAGCCCCCGTCAATCGTGCGCAAGAAGCTATTAAAACAATAGCATATCAGGCGCTAATCACGCCGCCGCCCAGGCACACTTCTCCGTCGTACAGCACGGCCGACTGGCCGGGTGTCACGGCCCACTGCGGGTCGGGAAACGTCAGGCTGAATGTGTCACCGACGCCCGCGGCCAGTGTGCAGGTGGCATCGGCCTGGCGATAGCGGGTTTTGGCCGACAACTGACCGGCGACCGGCGCTGTGCCGGCAACCCAGCTGGCATCTTGCGCCGTCAACGCGAAGGACTGCAGCCACGGATGCTCGTGCCCCTGCACCACCCACAGCGTGTTTTTTTCCATGTCCTTGCGCGCGACAAACCAGGGGGCGTGCTCGCCGCCGCCTTTTTGCGCGCCTTTGGCTTTGATGCCGCCAATGCCCAGACCCTGGCGCTGGCCCAGCGTGTAAAAGCTCAAGCCGACGTGCTGGCCAATGGTGCGACCCTTGTCATCCTTGATGGGGCCGGGTTCCTTGGCGATGTAGCGGTTCAGGAAGTCGCGGAACGGCCGCTCGCCAATGAAGCAGATGCCGGTGGAATCCTTCTTTTTGGCGTTCGGCAGCCCAATCTCCAGGGCCAGGCGGCGCACTTCGGTTTTGAGCAGTTCGCCCACCGGGAACAGCGTTTTGGAGAGTTGCGCCTGATTCAGCCGGTGCAGAAAGTAGCTTTGGTCCTTGGACGGGTCCAGGCCCTTGAGCAGCTCATACTTGCCGGTGGCGTCGTTCAGGCGGACCCGGGCGTAATGGCCGGTGGCAATTTTTTCCGCCCCGAGGCGCAGCGCGTGGTCCAGAAACGCCTTGAACTTGATCTCGGCATTGCACAAAATATCCGGGTTCGGCGTGCGCCCGGCCTGGTATTCGCGCAAGAACTCGGTGAATACCCGGTCTTTGTATTCCGCGGCAAAGTTGACGTGCTCAATCTCAATGCCAATGACGTCGGCCACGGCGGCCGCGTCGACAAAATCGATGTTGGAAGAGCAGAACTCCGAGTCGTCGTCGTCTTCCCAGTTCTTCATGAAGATGCCGATGACCTCGTAGCCTTGCTGTTTCAGCAGCCAGGCGGTCACCGCCGAGTCGACGCCTCCGCTCAAACCCACCACCACCCGTTGTCCAATGTGTTGCTTGTCCATAGGGATGGGATTATCCCAGTCGCGGCTCCTGTTCATCCGCCACCGACGGATCGGTGTATAAAAAACTCAAGGGATAACGCTGCCCCGTCAGATAGTCGTCCATGCAGCGCACGACGGATGAACTGCGATGCCGTGCCGCGCTGGCCCGAATTTCATCCGGCGTCATCCAGAGCGTGCGCACAATGCCCGTATCGAGTGACCGGCCGGCTTGCACTTCGCCCAAGACACCACAAAAAGCGAAGCGCAAATAGGTGATGTCCTCGGCATCGGCCTCGCCAATGGCAGGGCGCTGGAACCGGGACATATAAACGCCCACCAGCGCGGTGGGGCGGAAGGGCTGTGTGGTTTCCTCCAAGGCCTCGCGGGCACAACCGTCGATGAGGCTTTCGCCGGGATCAAGGTGCCCGGCCGGGTTGTTGAGCTTGAGGCCCTCGGGGGTGTGTTCTTCCACCAGCAGGAATTTGCCGTTCTGCTCAATGATCGCCGCCACCGTGACGCTGGGTTTCCATCTTGTGTTCATGCCGGATTATGCGCAACTTCCACACGAGAATGTTGCCGGCAAGCAGGCGACAGGCCGGGCTAACCCTGCCTCAAAAAGCCAATAAAACTGATGTAAGCTTGCGGCAAGATAAAAAATTAACTAAAAGAGGAGCCGCCCCATGCTGATTGGTGTACCCACTGAAACTACAGTGGGAGAAACCCGTGTTGCCGTCACCCCCGAGACGGCAAAAAAACTCAAAGCGCAAGGTCACACAATTCGCATCCAGTCGGGTGCGGGCGTGTCGGCCAGCGTGCCGGATGACGCCTACACCGCCGCCGGTGCAGAAATTACCGATGCCGCTGGTGCCTTCGGTTGTGAGCTGGTCCTCAAAGTGCGCAGTCCGTCGGAGACGGAAGCGACGCTGATGAAGCCCGGCACCTGCGTGGTGGGCATGCTCAACCCGTTTGATGCCACCGGCGTGCAGCAGCTGGCGCAGGCCGGCTTAACCGGCTTTGCGCTGGAGGCGGCGCCCCGCACCTCGCGCGCCCAGAGCATGGACGTGCTGTCGAGTCAGGCCAATATTGCCGGCTACAAGGCCGTGATCATTGCCGCCAATCAATACCAGCGCTTTTTCCCCATGCTGATGACCGCTGCCGGCACCGTGAAAGCGGCCCGCGTCGTCATTCTGGGCGTCGGGGTGGCGGGCTTGCAGGCCATTGCCACCGCCAAGCGGCTCGGCGCCGTGATCGAGGCGTCGGATGTGCGCCCCAGCGTGAAAGAACAGGTCGAATCGCTCGGCGGCAAGTTCATCGATGTGTCGTATGACACGCCGGAAGAAAAAGAAGCGGCGGTCGGCGTCGGTGGTTATGCCAAGCCGATGCCGCAAAGCTGGCTGGACCGGCAAAAAATGGAAGTCGCCAAGCGCGTTGCCATGGCCGACATCGTGATCAGCACGGCACTCATCCCGGGTCGACCGGCACCGACGCTGATCACCGAAGAGATGGTCAAAAGCATGAAACCGGGCTCGGTAATCATCGACATCGCCGCCGGCAAGGGTCCCAATGGCGGCGGCAACTGCCCGCTGTCCGAAGCCGACAAAACGGTGGTGAAGTATGGCGTCACCCTGGTCGGCGAGACCAATCTGCCGGCCTTGGTGGCGGCTGATGCGTCGTCACTGTATGCCCGCAATGTGCTCGACTTTCTCAAGCTGATCATCAGCAAAGAGGGCGCGCTGAACATTGACATGAATGATGACATCGTCGCGGCCTGCCTGATGACTCAGGCGGGTGAAGTCAAACGCAAGTAATGACCTTGCGGGACAAGCCGTAGCTGCATGGCGGCAAGCGCTGTCCCCAACTGGAGAAGATAAGTATGGATATTCTGTCCCCCACGATCACTAACCTGATCATCTTTGTGCTGGCCATCTATGTGGGCTACCACGTCGTCTGGACCGTCACGCCGGCGCTGCACACCCCGTTGATGGCTGTGACCAACGCCATTTCGGCCATTGTGATTGTGGGCGCCATGCTGGCCGCCGCCCTGACGGAAACCACGCTCGGTAAAAGCATGGGTGTGCTGGCGGTGGCGCTGGCGGCTGTCAATGTGTTCGGTGGCTTCATGGTGACCCGGCGCATGCTGGAAATGTTCAAGAAGAAAGATAAAAAAGTGGCTGTCAAGGAAGGTGCCCAATGAGCCTGAACCTCGTTACCCTGCTGTACCTCTTTGCCAGCGTCTGTTTCATCCAGGCGCTGAAAGGCTTGAGCCATCCCACCACCTCGATTCGCGGCAACCTGTTCGGCATGATCGGCATGGGGGTGGCAATCGTCACCACCGCCGCCTTGATCTTCAAGCTGGCCGGGCAGATGGGCCAAAACGGCGCCGCCGGCATGTCCTGGGTGCTGGGCGCGCTGCTGGTGGGCGGCACCGCCGGCACCGTGATGGCGAAACGCGTCGAGATGACCAAGATGCCGGAGCTGGTGGCGTTCATGCACAGCATGATTGGCCTGGCCGCCGTGTTCATTGCGGTGGCGGCGGTGGCCGAGCCCTGGGCCTTCAGCATCACCGCCAAGGGGCTGGCCATTCCGACGGGTAACCGGCTGGAGTTGTTCCTGGGCGCCGCGATCGGCGCCATCACGTTCAGCGGCTCGGTGATTGCGTTTGGCAAGCTGTCGGGCAAATACAAGTTCCGTTTGTTCCGCGGCGCACCGGTGCAGTTTCCCGGTCAGCACAAGCTCAATCTGGTGCTGGGGCTGGCGATGCTCGCCTTCGGGCTGGTGTTCACCTTCAGCGGAAGCTGGCCAGCCTTCTTTGCCATGCTGGCGCTGGCCTTTGTGATGGGCGTGCTCATCATCATCCCGATTGGCGGAGCCGATATGCCGGTGGTGGTGTCCATGCTCAACAGCTATTCCGGCTGGGCCGCCGCCGGTATTGGCTTCAGCTTGAACAACGCGATGCTGATCGTCGCCGGTTCGCTGGTCGGGAGTTCGGGCGCGATTCTGAGCTACATCATGTGCAAGGCGATGAATCGCTCGTTCTTCAACGTGATTCTGGGCGGCTTTGGTGGCGAGACCGCCACTGCCGTCGCTGGTGCCGCAGTGCAACGACCGGTCAAGAGCGGCAGTGCCGACGACGCCGCCTTTGTCTTGAGCAACGCCGAAACGGTGGTAATCGTGCCCGGCTACGGCCTGGCGGTGGCGCGGGCCCAGCATGCGGTCAAGGAACTGGCGCAGAAACTCACCGACAAAGGGATCACGGTCAAGTACGCCATTCACCCGGTGGCGGGGCGTATGCCGGGTCACATGAACGTGTTGCTGGCCGAGGCCGAAGTGCCGTACGACCAGGTGTTCGAGATGGAAGACATCAATGGCGAATTCGGCCAGGTCGATGTCGCCATTATTCTGGGTGCCAATGACGTGGTGAACCCGGCGGCGCACGTGAAGGGCAGTCCGATCTACGGCATGCCGATTCTGGAAGCCTACAAGGCCAAAACCATTATTGTGAACAAGCGCAGCATGGCCGCCGGTTATGCCGGCCTGGACAACGAATTGTTCTACATGGACAAGACCATGATGGTGTTTGGCGATGCCAAAAAAGTGGTTGAGGACATGGGCAAGGCGATCGAATAAGCGCGCGACTCAACGCCCGGCAATTTCAGGGCTAACACCGCCGTCAAGAGCGGTGCCCGCGGCAACAATTCGCCGCGCATTCAAGATTTGGAGACATGACAATGACAGACCGTATTTGGCTCAAGAGCTATCCGCCAGGTGTTCCTGCCGATTTGGATACCGCGCAGTATCCCTCGCTGGTGGCCCTGATGGAGGAGAGCTTCACAAAGTACGCCAACCGCACCGCCTACAGTTTCATGGGCCGGGATGTGACGTATGGGCAAACCGACCGTCTCAGCCAGGCCTTTGCCGCTTACTTGCAGAGCCTTGGCTTGGTCAAGGGCGATCGCGTGGCCATCATGATGCCCAATGTGCCCCAATACCCGGTGGCCGTGGCTGCCATTTTGCGCGCCGGTTATGTGGTGGTGAATATCAACCCCTTGTACACGCCGCGTGAGCTGGAGCACCAACTGAAGGACGCTGGCGCCAAAGCCATTGTCATCATCGAGAATTTCGCCGCCACGCTGGACAAGTGCATTGCCGCCACGCCGGTCAAGCATGTGGTGCTGTGCGCCATGGGCGATCAGCTGGGCTTCCTGAAGGGGGCACTGGTCAACTACGTGGTGCGCCATGTCAAACGAATGGTGCCTGATTTCAATTTGGCCGGCGCCGTGCGCTTCAATGAAGCGGTGGCACTGGGCGCCCGGAGTTCGCTTAAAAAAGTCAACATCAAGCCTGATGATGTCGCGGTGCTGCAATACACGGGCGGCACCACCGGCGTCTCCAAAGGGGCGGTGCTCTTGCATCGCAATGTCGTGGCGAATGTACTCCAGTCGGAAGCCTGGAATCAGCCCGTCATGCAACTGGTGCCCGCCACTGAGCAGCCCACCAGCGTCTGCGCCTTGCCGCTGTACCATATCTTTGCCTTTACTGTGGGCATGATGTTGTCCATGCGCACTGGCGGCAAGCTGATTTTGATTCCCAACCCGCGTGACTTGCCAGCGGTGCTCAAAGAGTTATCCAAGCACACCATTCACAGCCTGCCGGCCGTCAATACGTTCTTCAACGGGCTGGCCAACCATCCGGATTTCAAGACGGTGGACTGGAGTCACCTGAAGGTCTCGGTCGGCGGCGGGTCAGCGGTTCAAAGCAGTGTCGCCAAGCTGTGGTTTGAAAAAACCGGCTGTCCGATTTGCGAGGGCTATGGCCTGTCCGAGACCTCACCGTCCGCCAGCTGCAACCCGGTGACGGCCAAGGAATACACCGGCACCATTGGCGTGCCGTTGCCCAGCACCTTCATGAAGCTGCTGGACGATGACGGCCATGAGGTCGCGCTCGGCCAGTCGGGCGAGATTGCCATCAAAGGCCCGCAGGTGATGGCCGGTTACTGGCAGCGCCCGGATGAAACCGCCAAGGTCATGACGGCGGACGGTTTTTTCAAATCGGGCGACATCGGCGTGATGGATGAACGCGGCTTCTTCAAAATCGTGGATCGCAAGAAAGACATGATTCTGGTCAGCGGCTTCAATGTCTTCCCGACCGAGCTGGAAGATGTTGTGGCCCAACTGGACGGGGTGCTGGAGTGCGCCTGCGTCGGGGTGCCGGATGAAAAAACCGGGGAGGCCGTCAAGCTGGTGATCGTCAAGAAAAACCAGGACCTGACCGAGGCCGAGATTCGTGCCTACTGCAAAGAAAACCTCACCGGCTACAAACAGCCCAAGATCATCGAGTTCCGCACGGAATTGCCGAAAACCCCGGTCGGCAAAATTCTGCGCCGGGAACTGCGCGTCAAGTAATTGACCACGACCGCCATTCTCAGTGCCCTGCTCGAAGAACAGCAGGGCCTGCTTGAGCAACTGACGAACCCGGTCCGGCTCACACGGGCCGGACGCGACTTTTGGCGCGGGGAACTGCACGGCCACCGCGTTGTGCTGGCCTTGTCCAGAGTGGGCAAGGTGGCGGCGGCCACCACCGCCACGACCCTGATCGAGGCGTTTGGCGTCAGCCGGATTGTTTTCACCGGGGTGGCGGGCGGCGTCGGGCCGGGGGTTCAGGTGGGCGATGTGGTGGTGGCCACGGAGTTCGTGCAGCACGACATGGATGCCTCGCCGATTTTCCCGCGCTACCAGATTCCGCTTTATGACCGCTCCCGCTTTGCCTGCGACGAGGTCCTGAGTGCTATTCTTTTAGAAGCTGTTCACGCAGGATTGACGGGGGCTGGACGTCATTTTGAGTCAAATAAGTGGCAGGCAAGTGCCACGGTCCATTCCGGGCTGATTGCCAGCGGGGACCGCTTTGTTTCCGGCGCCGCCGAATCACGCGTTTTGCAAGCGGCCTTGCAGGCGGGCGGTTTTATCCCGTTGGCCGTGGAAATGGAGGGCGCCGCCGTCGCGCAAGTGTGTTTTGACTACGGGGTACCGTTTGCGGCGATGCGCACCATCTCGGACCGCGCTGATGACCAGGCGCATGTGGACTTCCCCCAGTTCGTGACCGAGGTCGCCCGCCATTACGCGCAGTCCATCATCGGGCAGTTTTTGCAGTTGCTACCAAAAAAGTAGCTGCTTGTGCAGGCGGCGCAAGGGCTACAAGCCTTTCTTACTTGAGCCAACCGCGTTTGCGAAAGTACCACATGGGCACCAGCGCGCTGGCCACCATCAGGGCCACCGTGTACGGATAACTCAAAGCCCCGAGAAACTCCAGTTCCGGGAATTTCAAGTTCATGCCATAGACACTGGCAATCAAGGTCGGCGGTAGCAGCGCCACGCTGGCCACCGAGAAAATCTTGATGATCTTGTTCTGGTTGATGTTGATGAAACCGACCGTGGCATCCATCAAGAAGTTGATCTTGTCGAACAGGAACGCCGTGTGCGAATCCAGCGAGTCCATGTCGCGCAAAATTTGCCGCGCCTCTTCAAACTGCTCGCCATTGAGCATCTTGCTGCGCATCATGAAACTCACCGCCCGGCGGGTGTCCATCACATTGCGGCGAATGCGGCCGCTCATGTCTTCATGGCGGGCAATGGCGCCCAGCACCTCGCCGGCCAAGGCGTCGGTCATGTTGCCGGACAGCACTTTGTTGCTGACGATTTCAAGTTCATCGTAAATGCCTTCCAGCGTGTCGGCCGAGTATTCGGCGTCGGCGTCGAACAGCTTGAGCAGCACTTCCTTGGCGTCTTCAATCAGGCCGGGGGCGCGGCGTGCCCGCATCCGCAACAAGCGGAACACGGGGACGTCTTCATCGTGAATGGAAAACAGCACGCCCTTGCTCTTGAGCTCGTCATTCACCAGGTTCAGGATGAAAGCGACCCGCACCGTGTGGGGCTCGGTGTCGTCGGCGACCAAAAAGTCGCTGCGAATATGCAGCTCGCCGTTGTCTTCTTTGTAAAAGCGTGCCGACTCTTCAATGTCCTCGTCCATCGCATCTTCCGGGATGGACAGGCCGTAATACTGCTTGACCCAGCGTTTTTCTTCGAGGGTCGGCGATTCCAGATCGACCCAGATCGGCTGGAAATTTGACAGTTCTTCCAGTGACTCGATCTCTTCCTGGAAGAGCCGACCATTGGCGAGCGTAAAGATGTTGAGCATGGGCTCACTCCCTTGTAATTGATTGCATCTGGCAGAGGTCGCGGGGTATCGCTTTCAACCCCGATGCAGCTAAGGGAGTTGAAAGCTACCAACTAGGGCAGGTTTCCAAGGAGTTTTCTCCGAGAGTCAAGATGCCGAAATTATCGCATTGCAGCACCAGTACCCGGCAGCAAAAAACTTGAAAAGGGCAGCCTTTCTTGAACAAGAGCGCGGGGGGCGAGCTAAAAATGACAAAAATTCACGGGGCAAAAGGGGGTGTTAATGCCGGTTTTGTTGCAATGCGTCAATGAAAAGTATTGCATTTTCGGTTTACCAGAGGCATAGTTAATTCGTGAAGAGTGTTTTATTGAGTTTTGGTTTGTGTGCTGTCTGCATTCTGTAGACGGCTTTTTCAACCCCGAGAGCAACAGGAGGCTATTTATGAACTTGACGATCAGCGGTCATCACCTCGAGGTCACCCCAGCCCTGCGTAGTTACGTTACAAGCAAGCTTGATCGGATCGTTCGGCATTTTGACCAGGTTGTGGATGTCAAAGTGCTGCTTACTGTGGAGAAACAAAAGGAAAAAGAGCGACGGCAACGAGCCGAGTGCAATATTCATGTCAAGGGCAGTGACATGTTTGCCGAAAGTTCCCACGCCGATTTGTACGCTGCTGTGGATGAGTTGGTGGACAAACTTGATCGCCAGGTCGTTCGACACAAAGACCGTTTGCAGAGCCATCATCATGAGGCGCCGAAACGATTGATGTGAGGCCCCCGCCTGAACCCCGACAAAGCCGCACGCTCACCCGCGCGGCTTTTTTATATCCCAAATGGCTTGAGTGCATAATCGCCTACCGAATTATGAATCGACTAGCGTCCATCCTGTCTGCTCAACAAGTGCTCGTGCATGTTGATGCCACCAGCAAAAAAAGAGCTTTTGAAGAGGCTGGTTTGCTGTTTGAAAACCTTCACGGCCTCAGTCGTTCGCTGGTGACCGATAGCCTGTTTTCTCGCGAGCGGCTGGGATCCACCGGCCTGGGTCATGGCGTTGCGATTCCGCATGGCCGTATCAAGGGCCTCAAGGCGCCGATGGCAGCGGTCCTCTTGCTGGAACACCCGATCGGCTTTGATGCCCCGGACGAGCAAGCCGTTAATTTGTTGATTTTTTTGCTGGTGCCTGAGGCCGCAACGCAAAAGCACCTCGAAATCCTGTCCGAAATTGCTGAAATGCTCAGTGATTCAAATTTACGTGAAAAACTGGCCGCCAGTGCCAGTGCGACTGATTTGCATGGCCTCATTGCCAACTGGCAATCGGCGCAAATGGCCTGATCGTTCCCCTGTCACCTGCTTGCTGTCACTGGACTGAATGTGAAACCTACCGTTGTCAGCGCTGATGTGTTGTTCGAAGAGTTTCGCGGCATCCTGAAATGGGAATGGCTGGCCGGGCTGGGCGCTTCAGAGCGTCGCTTTGACGAGGGTGCGGTACGGGCGGCACGTTCCGGCGCCGATCTGGTCGGTCACCTCAATTACATTCATCCCTATCGCGTCCAGATTCTGGGTGAACGCGAGATTGCGTATCTGACCAACGCCACGCCGGAAGACTGTGCGCGCCGAATTTCCCGTATCGTCACGCTGGAGCCGCCGGTGCTGATTCTGGCGGATGGCCAAGTTGCGCCGGATGCGCTGCTGTCGATGTGCGAGCGGGCCCAGATTCCCATGTTCTCGACGCAGAGTTCATCCGCATTTGTGATTGATGTGCTGCGGGCTTACCTGTCCAAGCACTTTGCCGACCGTGCCCTGATGCACGGCGTGTTCATGGATATTCTTGGTCTGGGCGTGCTGATCACGGGCGAGTCCGGGCTGGGCAAAAGCGAATTGGGTCTGGAGTTGATCTCGCGCGGCAACGGTTTGGTGGCTGACGATGCGGTCGATCTGTTTCGGATCAATCAGGACACCATCGAGGGTCGTTGCCCCGAATTACTGATGAACCTGCTGGAAGTGCGGGGGATCGGCCTGCTCGATATCCGCTGCATCTTTGGTGAAACCGCCGTGCGGCGCCGGATGCGGCTCAAGCTCATCGTGCATCTGGTGCGGCGCGAAACGATGGAGCGCGAGTATGAGCGCATTCCCTATGAGCCGCTGACCCAGGATGTGCTGGGTGTTCCCGTGCGCAAAGTGGTGATTCAGGTGGTGGCGGGCCGCAACATCGCCGTGCTGGTGGAAGCCGCTGTGCGCAACACCATTCTCCAGCTGCGCGGGATCGACACGTACCAGGAGTTTGTCGAACGCCACCGCAAAGCCATGGACCCGGCGGACTGAACTTACTTAAATCCTGCTGGCGTCAAGTGGCGCTTCGGGGTCTTTTTAGCCTTGGCTGTCGGGGGTTGCCGGCCGGTTCGGGCAGTTCACGGTGGTGCAGTGGGCGTACAGGCTCAACGCATGGTCGGCGATGGCAAAGCCTTTGGTCTTGGCGACCGCGTGCTGCCGCCGCTCAATTTCAGCGTCATAAAACTCCTCCACTTTGCCGCAATCCAGGCACACCAGATGGTCGTGGTGCTGCCCTTCATTCAGTTCGTACACGGCCTTGCCACTCTCAAAATGGCTGCGGCACAGAATGTCCGCCTGTTCAAACTGGGCCAAAACGCGGTAAACCGTGGCCAAACCGACATCGGAGCGATCCTGCAATAAAACGCGAAAAACATCCTCGGCCGTCATGTGGCGCTGGGTGCCCTTCTGGAATATTTCCAGTATTTTCAGCCGCGGCAAGGTGGCCTTGAGTCCGGTACTTTTGAGTTCGTCGATATTGGTCATGGGGGTTTCTCTCGTGCCAGCAGCCGGCGACCCTTGCGGGGACAGCCAGTACAATGATCTGATCATATCGCCACACCTCATCTCATGTCTGATTCTCAACATCGTAGTGCCTGTTTGATCCTGCTTTTTGCCGCGAGCGCAAGTCTGGTGGCTTGTGGCGGCATGAATTCCGCAAGTAACAATATTGCCAGTTGGGTTACTCCCTACAAAATTGACATTGTTCAAGGCAATTTTGTGTCCAAAGAACAAGCGGCAGCCATCCAGCCGGGCATGAGTCGCGTGCAGGTGCGCGATATCCTGGGCACGCCTTTGCTGACCAGTGTTTTCCATGCTGACCGCTGGGACTATGTTTTTACCTTCAAACGCCAGAACTTGGCGCCGCAGGAGCGCAGAGTCACCGTGTTTTTCCAGGGTGATGTGCTGGAACGGATTGAAGCCGATCCCTTGCCCACGGAAGCCGAGTTCGTCGCCTCGCTGGATTCCGGCCGCAAATCAGGCAAGGTGCCGGTGCTGGAGATGACGGAAGAAAGTTTGAAGCAATTGCCGGTGCCGGCCAAAATTGAAGAGCCCAAGCCGCTGCCGCCGTTGCCCGAGAGCTACCCGCCGCTAGAGCCCGCTGGCCGCTAATGGGTGCCGCTTCCACAATGACTGAACTCAAGACCCATCGAATCACCGTCGCGGGTGCCTCCGGCCGCATGGGGCAGATGCTGATCGAGGCCATCCGGGCCGTCGATGATTGCACCTTGGCTGGTGCGCTGGACGTCGCGACCAGCCCGGCCATTGGTGCCGATGCGATGGCCTTTCTCGGGCTGATGAGCGGCGTGTCGATCACGGCGGACTTGGCGGCGGGACTGAAAAACGCCACCACCCTGATCGATTTCACCCGCCCTGAAGGAACGCTGGCCCATTTGCGGGTGTGCCGCGAACTGGGTGTCAACGTGGTGATTGGCACCACCGGCTTCAACGATTCGCAAAAAGCCGAGATTGCAGCGGCCGCCCGCGACATCGCCATTGTGATGGCGCCCAACATGAGTGTCGGGGTGAACGTCACCCTCAAGTTGCTGGAGATGGCGGCCAAGGCCCTGGCAACCGGCTATGACATTGAAATCATCGAGGCGCACCATCGCCACAAGGTCGACGCGCCGTCAGGCACCGCCCTGAAAATGGGCGAAGTGATTGCCAACGCACTCGGACGCGACCTGAAGGACTGTGCGGTGTATGGCCGCGAAGGCGTCACCGGCGAACGCGATCCGTCGTCCATTGGGTTTGCCACCATTCGCGGCGGCGACATTGTGGGCGACCACACCGTGCTGTTTGCCGGGATTGGTGAGCGTATTGAGATTTCCCACAAGTCATCCAGCCGCGCCACCTATGCCCAGGGCAGTCTGCGCGCGGTGCGTTTTCTCGGACGGCAAACCACCGGTTTGTTCGACATGTTTGACGTCCTCAACCTGAAATGAACGCGGTCCAGTTATTTTTGCAGGGCGATGCGGTGACCCGGTTGGTGGCGCTGCTGCTGCTGGCCATGTCGGTCGGCAGCTGGGTCGTGATCCTGTGGAAATCGTGGTTGCTGCACCGAGCCAGTGACGATGTGGTGCGCTGCGTGGCGGCGTTTTGGCAGTCGGCCACGGTGGACGAGGCACTGCAAATACTCAAGGCTTTTGACCGTGAAGCCCTCGTCGTTCCTATGGTTCTTGCTACAAAAATTGAAGCGCCTGGCACGCTGGCGGCCGCTGGCGACAGGTCCCAGCAACTGACCCGGGTGCTGCGCGACGCCCTGCACGCGGCCCTGACCAAACTGCAGCATGGCCAGGTGCTGCTGGCAACAGTCGGTTCTACTGCGCCTTTTGTTGGTTTGTTGGGCACGGTGTGGGGCATTTATCACGCCCTCACCGGCATTGCCAATGCCGGCCAGGTGACGATTGACAAAATCTCCGGCCCGGTGGGCGAGGCGCTCATCATGACCGCCGCCGGTCTGGCCGTTGCCATTCCGGCCGTGTTGGCCTACAACGTGCTGGGCCGCGCCATCGGACGGATTGAAGCCGAGCTGGAAGGGTTCGCCCGTGACCTGCGGGAGTTGGCGAGCAGCCAATCCGCGCGTCCGGCCTAAGCTGACCGGGACACGACATGTCTTTTGGCCGTTTAGAGCGCTCCCAAGGCCCGCAGCCGATGAGCGAGATCAACATGACACCGCTGGTCGATGTGATGCTGGTGCTGGTGGCGATTTTCATCATCACGGCGCCGCTGCTGGCGAGCTCCATCAAGCTGGACCTGCCCAAAACCGAAGCCGCCCAGCCCGGGGATGCCCCGAAATTCGTGACGGTGGTTGTGGACAGCGCCGGGCAGGCTTTTCTCAACGACAAGCCATTGACGCAGATTGAGTTGTCCGCCAAGTTGCTGCAAACTGCCCAGGTGAATCCCGACACCGAAGTCCAGTTGCGGGCCGATGCTGCCGTGCCCTACGGCCGCATCGTGGAAGTCATGGGTGCGGCGCAAAAAGCGGGCTTGAACCGGATCGGTTTTGTGGCCGACCCCACGGCGCCCGTGGCACCCGCTGCGGCGGCCGTCCGCAAACCCTAAAATCGTTGACCGCGATCTTTTGATCGCCTGAGAGTGAATCCAAATGCAAGAAAAATACAACCATATCGACGTCGAAAAAGCGGCCCATGCCCAATGGACCGCGGTGGATGCCTACCGCGTGCTGGAAGACGCGCGTGACGCGCAGGGCAAGCAGAAAAAGAAGTTTTACGCCTGTTCCATGCTGCCCTACCCCAGCGGCAAGCTGCACATGGGCCATGTGCGCAACTACACCATCAACGACATGCTGACGCGCTACCTGCGCATGAATGGTTACAACGTGCTGATGCCGATGGGCTGGGACGCCTTTGGCCTGCCGGCCGAGAACGCGGCGTTGAAGAACGGCGTGCCCCCGGCCCAGTGGACGTTTGAAAACATCGCTTACATGAAAAAGCAAATGCAGGCGATGGGGCTGGCGGTGGACTGGAGCCGTGAGGTCACCACCTGTGACCCGCAATACTACAAATGGAACCAGTGGCTGTTCCTCAAAATGCTGGAAAAAGGCATTGCCTACCGCAAGACCCAGGTCGTCAACTGGGACCCGGTGGACATGACCGTGCTGGCCAACGAGCAGGTGATCGACGGCAAGGGCTGGCGCACCGGCGCTACTGTAGAAAAGCGCGAAATTCCGGGCTACTACCTCAAGATCACCGACTACGCCGACGAGCTGCTGGAGCACGTCAAGACCGGCCTGCCGGGCTGGCCCGAGCGCGTCAAGCTGATGCAGGAAAACTGGATCGGCAAGAGCGAAGGCGTGCGCTTCGCCTTCCTGCACGACATCAAAAATGCCACCGGCAAGTTGATTGACGATGGCCGCCTGTACGTCTTCACCACGCGGGCTGACACCATCATGGGCGTGACCTTTTGCGCGGTGGCACCCGAGCATCCGCTGGCCACGCACGCCGCCCAGACCAACCCGACCCTGGCCGCCTTCATCGAAGAGTGCAAAAAAGGCGGCACCACCGAGGCGGAGCTGGCGGTGCGGGAAAAAGAAGGCATGCCGACCGGCCTGTTCGTGACCCATCCCCTGACCGGCCATCAGGTCGAAGTCTGGGTTGGCAATTACGTGTTGATGAGCTACGGCGACGGCGCCGTCATGGGCGTGCCGGCGCATGACGAGCGCGACTTTGCCTTTGCCAAGAAGTACGGCATTGACATCGTGGAAGTGGTGCTGGTCGATGGCCTGGAATATGACTACGACCAGTGGCAGGACTGGTATGGCGACAAGCAGCGCGGCGTCACCATCAACTCCGACAGCTTCAGCGGCCTGGCCTTCAAGGACGCGGTCAACGCCGTGAGCCATGCCTTGCTGCTGAAAGGCCTGGGCGAGAAAAAAACCACCTGGCGTCTGCGCGACTGGGGCGTCAGCCGCCAGCGCTATTGGGGCACGCCGATCCCGATCATTCATTGCCCGGAGCACGGCGCCGTGCCGGTGCCCGAAAAAGATTTGCCGGTCGTGTTGCCGCTGGACTGCGTGCCGGACGGCTCGGGCAACCCGCTGAACAAGCACGAAGGCTTCCACGCCGGCGTGGTCTGCCCGGTCTGCGGCGTGGCCGCACGGCGCGAAACCGACACCATGGACACCTTCGTCGATTCCAGTTGGTATTACATGCGCTACTGCGACCCGAAGAACGACCAGGCGATGGTCGGCGCCGGGGCCGATTACTGGATGCCGATGGACCAGTACATCGGCGGCATCGAACACGCCATCCTGCATTTGCTGTACGCCCGTTTTTGGACCAAAGTGATGCGCGACCTCGGTCTGGTCAAGGTCGATGAGCCTTTCACCAAGCTGCTGACGCAGGGCATGGTGCTGAATCACATCTACTCGCGCAAAACAGAGAAGGGCGGCATGGCGTACTTCTGGCCGAACGAGGTGGAAGACATTCAGGACGCAGCTGGCAAGGTTATCGGCGCCAAACTCCGCCAGGCCAAAGGCGATCTGCCGGCTGGCACGCTCATCACCTACGAAGGTGTCGGCACCATGAGCAAGAGCAAAAACAACGGCGTCGATCCGCAGGATCTGATCGAAAAATACGGTGCTGATACGGCGCGCCTGTACACCATGTTTACCGCACCGCCCGAGGCCACGCTGGAGTGGAACGACGCCGGGGTGGAAGGGTCGTACCGTTTCTTGCGCCGCATCTGGAATTTTGGCGTCAAGCAATCTGCTATTGATACAGGAGCTGGTCGCGCAGGCGGGACGGGGGCTAAAGGCCTGAAAGATATAAATTTTAGCAAGGACGCCAAAGCCCTGCGGCTGGAAATCCACACCATCTTCAAACAGATCGATTACGACTACCAGCGCATGCAGTACAACACGGTGGTGTCGGGCGCGATGAAGATGCTCAATGCACTGGAAAACTTCAACGACGACGGCTCCAAAGGCAGCCGGGCCGCGGTGCAGGAGGGTTTGGGCATGTTGTTGCGCAGCATTTACCCGGCCACGCCCCACCTGACGCACGCGCTGTGGGACGAGTTGGGCTACGCGGCCCAGTACGGCGATTTGCTGGATGCACCCTGGCCTCAGGCCGACGAATCGGCCCTGGTGCAGGATGAAATTGAACTGATGCTGCAGATCAACGGCAAGCTGCGCGGCGCCATCGTGGTGCCGGCGGGCGCGTCCAAGGCCGAGATTGAACTGGCGGCGACGAGCAGCGAGATTTTTTTGAAGCTGGCCGAAGGGGCGAGCCCCAAGAAAATCATTGTGGTGCCGGGGCGCCTGGTCAATCTGGTGGTGTAAACCAAAAACTATATGCAACGTCGTTCCGTCGTCACACTTATGGGCCAGGTTGGCCTGGCCGGTCTGCTGGGAGGCTGCGGCTTCAAGCTGCGCGGCCCGCAAAACTATTCTTTCCAGACGATTGCGATTCAGCCCAATCCGGGCGGACCGCTGGCCGTTGAGTTGCGCCGGTCTTTTGGCAACTCGGTGCGGGTGCTGCCGCTCAATGAGCCGCTGGCCAACGCGCAGGTGGTGCTCGATATCCTGCAGGAACTGCGGGAAAAGACAGTGGTCGGCATTAATTCATCGGGTCAGGTGCGTGAGTTTCAGCTGCGCATCCGGGTGAAATTCCGGGTTCGCACGCCGCAAGGCGCAGAACTGACGCCGGACACCGAAATTCTGCAACAACGCGACATCAGTTTCAACGAATCGGCCGTGCTGGCCAAAGAAGCCGAGGAGGGCTTGCTGTACCGGGACATGCAAAGCGACATCGTGCAGCAGCTCATGCGGCGTTTGGCGAAGGTGAAATTAGACAATGCAGCTAGCTCCGAATCAACTCGCTAACCAGCTGCAAAAAGGCCTGAAAAGCCTGTACACCCTGCATGGCGACGAGCCGCTGCTGGTCCAGGAAGCGGCCGACGCCATTCGCACGTTTGCCCGCAGCCAGGGTTTCACCGAGCGCACCTCGCACACCGTGGCCGGGGCGCACTTTGACTGGAGCGAGGTGCTGGCAGCGGGTGGCTCCCTGAGCCTGTTTGCCGACAAGCAAATCGTCGAGCTGCGCATTCCTTCCGGTAAACCGGGCAAGGAGGGCAGTGCCGCGATTCAACAGCTGGCCGAACAATCGCGCGGCAACGATTCGACGCTCACCCTCATCATGCTGCCGCGGTTGGACAAACTGACCAAAAGCGGCGCCTGGTTTGGCGCGCTGGAGAGTTTTGGCATCACGATTGCAGTTGAGCCGGTGGAGCGCGGCACCTTGCCTTCCTGGATTGCGCAACGGCTCGCCAGCCAAGGCCAGCGCGTGGTTGCTGGCGAAGACGGTCAGCGCACCCTGCAGTTTTTTGCCGACCGGGTCGAAGGTAATTTGCTGGCGGCGCATCAGGAAATCCAGAAACTCGCGCTCTTGTTTGCGCCCGGCGAACTGACGTTTGACCAGATTGAGAGCGCCGTGCTGAACGTGGCGCGCTACGACGTGTTCAAACTGTCGGAGGCCGTGCTGGCAGGCCAGACCGCTCGCGTGCAGCGCATGCTGGACGGCCTGCAGGCCGAAGGCGAAGCCGAAGTGCTGGTGCATTACACCCTGAGCGAAGACATTCGCGCCCTCAAACGGGTCAAAGATGCGATGGCGCAGGGCCGCCCGATGCCGATGGCGCTGCGCGAACAGCGGGTCTGGGGCGTCAAAGAACGTTTGTTTGAGCGCGTGCTGCCGCGCCTGAGCGACGCCATGCTGGCGCAGCTGCTGCAGGCGGCGCACCAGGTGGATGGCATTGTGAAAGGCCTGAAGCAACCCGACTGGCCCACCGATAACTGGCAAGCCTTGCACCGGCTGGCGATGCTGCTGTGCCAGCCCTGTGCCGTGCAGACGCCCGCACCGCGCGGGCGCTAACGGGCTACCTCCGTGAGAGAATTAACCATGAACGTCCTCAACATCGTCGATTACGCCCAGGCCCTGGGTTCCAAGGCAAAACAGGCCTCGGCCCTTATGGCTAAAGCGCAAGCTGCTACCAAAAACAGAGCGCTGCGCAAGCTGGCCGAACTGCTGCGCGCCAACGTGGCGCCACTGCAAATCGACAACGCCAAGGACATTGCGCGCGCGGTGGCGGCGGGCTTGGCGGCGCCGATGGTGGACCGGCTCAAGCTCACGCCCCAGGTGCTGGAAACCTGCGCCCAGGGCTGCGAGCAGCTGGCCGCCATGGCCGATGTGATTGGCGAGATCATCGGCATGAAGCAGCAACCCAGCGGTATTCGGGTCGGCCAAATGCGGGTGCCGATTGGCGTCTTCGGCATGATTTTCGAGAGCCGGCCGAATGTGACGATTGAAGCGGCCAGCCTGTCGATCAAGAGCGGCAATGCCTGCATCTTGCGCGGCGGCTCGGAAGCGATTGAGTCCAACAAGGCACTGGCGCTGCTGGTGCAACAGGCCTTGGCCGACAGCGGTTTGCCGGTCGATGCGGTGCAACTGGTGCAAACCACCGACCGCGAGGTGGTGGGCCAGCTCATCACCATGCCGCAGTACGTGGATGTGATCATTCCGCGCGGCGGCAAGGGCTTGATTGAGCGCATCAGCCGCGACGCCAAAGTGCCGGTCATCAAGCATCTGGACGGCAATTGCCATGTCTATGTCGATGATCCGTGCGACATCGCGATGGCGGTGCGGGTGGCCGACAACGCCAAGACCAGCAAATACAGCCCGTGCAATGCAACCGAGGGCCTGCTGGTGGCGCGCGGCGTGGCGGCTGAATTTTTGCCCTTGATCGGCCGGATTTACGCCGACAAAGGGGTCGAGATGCGTTGTGATGCCGAGTCGCTCGCGATTTTGCAGTCAAATCTGCCGCTAGCCCATGCTGCATCTGCGCAGGCAGCTATTAATTCAGGAGCGAATCCCATCGCTAAACTGGTGCCCGCCAGCGAGCAGGACTGGTACGAGGAATACCTGGCGCCCATCATCAGCATCAAGCTGGTCGACGACGTGGCGCAGGCGATTGCCCACATCAACCAGTATTCATCGCACCACACCGACGCCATCCTCACGCGCGACCACATGCACGCGCAGCAGTTTCTGCGCGAGGTCGATTCCGCCAGCGTCATGGTCAACACCAGCACCCGCTTTGCCGATGGTTTTGAGTTTGGCCTGGGCGCCGAAATCGGCATCAGCACCGACAAGTTCCACGCCCGTGGTCCGGTCGGCATTGAAGGCCTGACCTCGCTCAAGTACGTGGTGCTGGGCGACGGCGAAGTGCGGACATGAAGCGTAACGCCCTGCCCCATCAAGTCGCCTTCGCTACCCCGCCGCTGGCCGCTCAGGCCAGTTTCCTGTCTACCCCTGAATCGGCCACGGCGCTGCTGCATTGGCTGGTTGAAGGGGGCAAGTAACTTGGCGCACGCGCATGATTTCTGGCCGACCTGCGGCTACGACCTGCTGACCCCCACCGCCGCCGGCCACCTGGGCGTCAGCGATGACTTTTTGCGCAGCCTGCTGCAGCGCCCGGAACTCGCCCCCGTGCCGGCGTCCTGTGCAGCGGAGTTGGCGTTGTTTGAACAACTGCTGCAAGCGCCGCGCAGTGAGATCGCGCCCTCGGCGCTGGCCGCGCTGCAAGACCGCGACGCCGCGGACAACTACGCGGTCTGGCTGCGGTTTCGGACCCGTTTGCTCGCCTGGCCGACGCTGGAGGCCAGTTACCTGGCCTTGTTCCAGGGCGAAGGGGTGGATGTGCCGCCGGTCATGGTGCAGCAACTGACCCAGATTTTGCTGCGCCACATCCTGGGGGAAGAAGCCTCCGCCCTGGAAGCCCGCGCCGCCGAAATGCTGTTTCGTCCGCAAAAAATCTCCATTCTGGAAGACGGCGCCGTCATGGCGGCCGATGATGAAACCGTGGAGCGCCACGCCTTGTCCGGTGGCTTTGGCAGCCTGGGTGAATTGCTCAAACAAGGCGGCGTGCCGCTGCGCAGCGTGGACCTGGACGTGCTGGTCACGGAGAATGCCGAGGCCTATTGGCCGCGCAGTGAACACCTGGACCTGGTGGTCAGCCTGAATCATGGCCAGCCAGCGCTGGATGCCTTGTGCCGCGTGTTGGAACGCTGGATCGCGCATTTCCTGCGCGTCGAGGTGCGCATCCAGACCGATCGCGAGATCGTGGACGAGCACTGGGTCTGGCATGTGGGCCTGGATGCGCAGGCCAGCAGCCTGCTGAACGACCTGTACACCGGCGTCGAGGTAGCGGAGGACCGCATGCGCCGCCTAATGTGCCTGTTCCGCCTGGAGTTTATCAACCCGGCCGACATGTTGGCCGAGGTGGCGGGGCGGCCGGTGTACCTCGCCATGGCGATGGACGAACAAAACCGGCTCAAGCTCAAGCCGCAGAACTTATTGTTAAACCTGCCCCTGGCGCGCCGCTCATAATTGGGGAACGCCGAGGTGCCGGCCCAAGCCTTGACGGGGTAGGGCTTGAATGGCTCAATAGCAGCCCCACCTCGTAAAATATTTCGATCATTTCTCTAAAGAGGGCCGCATGGTTCCACATCTTGTCACCGCGCTAACTGGCCCCATCAATGAACTTGAGCAGCGCGTGCTGGACTCCATGCCGGCCATTGAGCGCTGGTTCCGCCTGGAATGGATGGAACACACGCCACCGTTTTACAGCTCGGTTGATGTCCGCAATGCCGGCTTCAAGCTGGCGCCGGTTGATACCAATCTGTTTCCGGCCGGCTGGAACAACCTCACCCCCGCCATGCTGCCGCTCGCCGTGCAAGCCGCCATGGCCTCGATTGAGAAGATCTGCCCGGAGGCCCGCAACCTGCTGCTGATTCCCGAAAACAACGCAGACAGCACCTTTTACCTCTCCAGCCTGGTGCAATTGAGACGCATCTTCCACATGGCGGGCCTGAACGTGCGCATCGGCTCGATCGACCCGGCGATCAAAAAAACCACCACGATTGAACTGCCCAACGGTGAAAGCATCATGCTGGAGCCCGTCATTCGCAACAAGCGTCGTCTGGGCGTCAAAGACTTTGACCCCTGCACCATTTTGCTGAACAACGACCTGAGTGCCGGCATCCCCGGCATTCTGGAAGACATTCACGAGCAATACCTGCTGCCGCCGCTGCACGCGGGTTGGAACACCCGGCGCAAGAGCAAGCATTTCAAGTGCTACGAAGAAGTGGCCAAGCGCCTTGGCAAGTTGCTCGGTGTGGACCCCTGGCTGATCAATCCGATGTTCGAAAAATGCGGCGAAGTCAACCTGGCGGAGGGCGTTGGCATGGAATGCCTGAGTACCAATGTCGATGCCCTGCTCGGCAAAATTCGCCGCAAGTACAAGGAATACGGCATCAAGGAAAAGCCGTTTGTCGTGGTCAAGACCGACAACGGCAGCCATGGCCTGGGCATTGTGACGGTGCGCGATGTCAAAGACCTGGAGGCGCTCAGCCTCAAAGCGCAAAGCCAAAAGAGTGGCACGCGGGAAGGCCTGCCCGCCCTCGATTTTCTGGTGCAAGAAGGCGTGCTGACCAAGGAGCGGATGAACGACGCGGTGGCGGAGCCGGTGGTCTACATGATGGACCGGTACGTGGTCGGCGGCTTTTACCGGATTCATGCCGGGCGCGGCGCCGATGAAAACCTCAATGCACCGGGCTCCAGCTTTGTGCCCTTGGCTTTTGAGCCCAGTACCCACTTGCCGCAGCCGGGTATCCGGCCCGGCGCCAGTGCCCCCAATCGCTTCTATATGTACGGTGTGATCGGACGCCTGGCCATGCTGGCTGCCAGCTACGAGCTGGAAGCCACCGATCCGGACGCCGAGGTGTACGAGTAATTTCAGACAAAGTAAACAAACTTTGTGGCCGGTAGTTGTTGCGTTGCAACATTTCTGGAGCTAGTCGAATTTAGACCGTGTCGTCCAATTGCAAGCCCGTCTGGCGGGCGCAAAATGGCCATCCCAAATCCAAATGGAACCCCGCAGTACCGAGACGGGGCGTACTTGTGTCAGCATCCAAATCGTCCCTCACAGCGCTCACGCTGGGTGCCATCGGCGTTGTCTATGGCGACATCGGCACCAGCGTTCTGTACGCGGTCAAAGAAGTGTTTGGCTCCGGCCATGTTCCGTTCACACCGGACAATGTTTACGGCATCCTGTCGATATTTTTCTGGACCTTGACGGTCATCATTTCGCTCAAGTACGTCACGCTGGTGTTGCGTGCGGACAATAACGGCGAGGGCGGCCTGGTGGCCATGCTGGCGCTGGCCTCGCAGTCTGTCAAAGACAAGCCCCAGCTGCGGCGCGTGCTGCTGCTGGTCGGCATTTTTGGCACCTGCCTGTTTTATGGCGACGGCGTCATCACGCCCGCCATCTCCGTGCTGTCCGCCGTGGAGGGCCTGGAGGTTATCTCGCCGGCCTTCAAGAAGTTTGTGATTCCCCTCACGCTGGTGATCCTGTTTGGCTTGTTCGCCGTGCAAAAGCGCGGCACCGCCGGCATTGGCAAGTTCTTTGGACCCATCACCGTGGTCTGGTTCCTCTGCATCGCAGCGCTGGGTGTGGCGCAAATTTTGACCCACCCCACCATTTTGTGGGCCCTCAGCCCGTATTACGCGCTCAGCTTCATGTGGGACAACCCGGGCATCACCTTCATCATTTTGGGCGCGGTGGTGTTGTGCGTGACCGGGGGCGAGGCGCTCTACGCCGACATGGGCCACTTCGGCAAGAAGCCGATCCGGTTGGCCTGGTTTTCCGTCGTCATGCCGTGCCTCACCCTCAATTACTTTGGCCAGGGCGCCTTGTTGCTGAACAACCCCGCCGCCGTCAAGAATCCGTTTTACATGATGGCGCCGGACTGGGCGCTGATTCCGCTGGTCGGTCTGGCCACCATGGCTACCGTGATTGCGTCGCAGGCCTTGATCTCGGGCGCGTTCTCGGTCACCAAGCAGGTGATTCAGCTCGGCTACCTGCCGCGCCTGCAGGTGTTGCACACCAGCGTGAAAGACGCCGGGCAGGTCTACCTGCCGTTTGTCAACTGGGGCCTGTTTGTGGCCATCGTGCTGGCCGTGGTGATGTTCCGCTCCTCCAGCAACCTGGCGTCCGCCTATGGCATTGCGGTCACGCTGGACATGCTGATCACCACCGTGCTGACCTTTTTTGTGCTCCGCTACAACTGGAAATACCCGCTGTCTTTATGCCTCGGCGCAACCGGGTTTTTCTTTGTGGTTGACCTGGCCTTCTTCAGCTCCAACATGATGAAACTGTTTGATGGCGGCTGGTTCCCGCTCATGATCGGTGGTGGCGTCTTTGTGCTGATGCTGACCTGGAAAGACGGCCGGCGCCTGCTGAACGTCAAGCTGCGGGCCGACGCGATCGACCTGAACAGCTTTCTGGAAGCCGTGTTTGTCAGTCCGCCGGTGCGGGTGGAAGGTACTGCGGTCTTCCTCACGGCCGAGCCGGGCACCGTGCCTAATGCCTTGCTGCACAACCTCAAGCACAACAAGGTGCTGCATGAGAACAACCTGTTTGTCACGGTGCGTAACCACGAGGTGCCCTGGATTGGTATGGCCAAGCGACTGGAGGTTGAAACCCTGGGCCACGATTGCTGGCAAGTGTTGATCAACTACGGCTTCAAGAATGACCCCGACCTGCCCAAGGCGCTGCAGCAAATCAAGGGCCGCGGCTTTGAACTCGACCCGATGACCACCAGCTATTTCCTCTCGCGCGACATCGTTGTCCCGACGATCGGCAGTGGCATGGCGCCATGGCGCGAGAAGCTGTTTGCGCAGATGCACCACAATGCCAGTGCGGCGGCCGAGTTCCTGAACCTCCCCAACAATTCAGTGGTGGAGCTGGGCTCGAAGATCGAAATTTAACCAATTTTTCGACCCCATCCCAACCGTGGATGGTCGTTGTTTGCCATTACCTAGGTAGTTTTTCATGAACCTGCTTTTCATCTCCGATCCGCTTGAGTCCTTCAAGATCTACAAGGACACCACCTTCGCCATGATGCGCGAGGCGCAAAAGCGCGGCCACCGCGTCGCCGCCTGCGAGCCGCAGGATTTGATGTGGCAGAGCGGGGGCTTGGTCATGGCCCATGTGCGCGATATCGCGCTCACCGGACAGCCGGATACGTGGTTTGAGGTCAGCCAGTCGCGTGCCGTGGCGTTGAAAGATTTTGACGCCATCCTGATGCGCAAAGACCCGCCCTTTGATTCCGAGTTTTTCTACGCCACGCACTTGCTGGAGCAGGCCGAGCGCGAAGGTGCCCGCGTCTTCAACAAGCCGGCCGCATTGCGCGACCACCCGGAAAAGCTCGCCATCATGGAGTTTCCGCAGTTCATCGGCCCCACGCTGGTGACGCGGGACGAGGCCGACATCAAACGCTTCCACGCCGAGCACCAGGACATCATCCTCAAGCCGCTCGACGGCATGGGCGGCATGGGCATCTTTCGCGTTGGGCCGGACGGCCTGAACCTCGGCTCCATCACCGAGACGCTGAACCGCCATGGCGCGCAAAGCCTGATGGTGCAAAAATTTCTGCCCGAGATCGTGGACGGCGACAAGCGCGTGCTCGTCATTGGCGGCAAGCCGGTGCCCTTCAGCCTGGCGCGGATTCCGCAGGGCGGCGAAGTGCGCGGCAATCTGGCGGCGGGTGGCAAAGGCGTGGCGCAACCCTTGAGCGAGCGCGACCGCTTTATTGCCGAGTCATTGGGCCCGATCCTGCACAGCCGCGGTTTGCTGCTGGTGGGGCTGGACGTGATTGGCAGCAGCCTGACCGAGATCAATGTCACCAGCCCGACCTGCTTCCAGGAGATTTTTGATCAGACCGGCTTTGACGTCGCCGCCATGTTTATCGATGCGCTGGAACTGGCCCTTAAAGGCTGACCAACTCCGGCGTGCGCGTTGAGCTGCTACAGCCCGCGATCACGCCGTCCACAAACACCTGCAGTTCGCCCGGCACCATGGCCACCCAGTTTTCGTTGGTGGTCAGCGGCTCGGTTACCACGATCGCCAAGCGGTCTTGCGGGCTGTTGAAAATGGCCAGATCGACGTTGATGTCGTCATCCTTCAGGTGCACTTGCGTGAACGGATGCTGGCGCAGCACGTAATGCAGTTTGGTGCTGGCATGCGCCCACAAAGCCTGGCCGTTGCTCAGCAAAAAATTGAAGGTGCCAAATTTGGCAATTTGCGGCACCAACTCCGTCAAGGTCAGGGTCAACTCTTCAACCGTGGGCACCCCCACATGTGACTTGGCCAGCTCTTGCAGCAGCCAGCAAAACGCCAGTTCGCTGTCGGTGGTGCCCACCGGCCTGAAGCTGCCGTGCAGTGCCGGGGCGTAGTTCTTTAAGTCGCCGTTATGGGCGAATACCCAATTGCGGCCCCACAGTTCACGCACAAACGGGTGGCAGTTTTCCAGCGAGACAGAACCCACCGTGGCCTTGCGCACATGGGCCACCACGTTGTGGCTTTTGATGGGGTAGTTGTGCAGCATCTTGGCGATGGGCGAGGTGGACGCCCCTTCCTTGTCGACGAAGTAGCGCACCCCTTTGCCCGGCTTGTCCGGCGTGGCCGCCTCGCTCTCAAAAAAGGCGATGCCCCAACCATCGGCATGGTGGTCGGTGAGACCGCCACGTTGCGAAAACCCAGTAAAACTCAAGGTCAGACTGGCGGGTAGGTGGCTGTTCATTCCGAGCAATTGGCACATGTTGTGAGTTTACTGTGCACGGGCATCACAGAAAGCCGGTAACTGTGCGTAACACGGCAATAGTTGACAGGCTTGTCATGTTTTTCATTTCAATCCCGGGTTCAACTCGCCACCACCACCCGGTTGCGCCCGGCGCTCTTGGCTTCATAAAGCGCTTTGTCAGCCGCCAGCAGCAAGGCGTCCACCGTTGTGCCGTGGGTCGGAAACTGCGACAGGCCGATGGAAATCGTGACCGTCATCACTTCCTTGCCGGACGCATGCAGTACCAGCTGCTCAACCTTCTGCCGCACCAGCTCCGCGCGTTCAAACGCCAGCTGGTCCGTGATGTCCGCCAGCACGATGGTGAACTCCTCACCGCCGAAACGCGCCGCCACGTCGCTGCCGCGCGTCTGGCTCTGCAGCACCTGCGCCACCTCGCGCAGCACCTGGTCGCCGACCTCATGCCCGTGCGTATCGTTGAAGCGTTTGAAGTGGTCGATGTCAATCATCATCAGCGCCAGGCCCGCATAGTCGCCCTTGGTCTGCTGGCGCATGGCGCGCATCACTTCGCGCTGTGATGATTCATCGAAGAAACGACGGTTGTACAGGCCCGTCAACACGTCGCGTATGGCGGCCTGGCGCAATGACTCACGCAGTTTCAGGTTGCCGATGGAGAAGCCGACCTGTTCCAGCGCAAAGCGCCGGCTGCCCTCGCTTTCCAGACTCTCTTGCGCGTCGCTCGCCGCATCCGCCTCCAGCACCACCACGCCCAGCAATTCACCGTAGGCCATCAGCGGCAGGCACTGGATATTGTTGTTGTTGTGCGCGCTCGCGTACGCGGATTGCAGATGCGCACACGAGGCCGAACCGGTCTCAAACGGTTGCCGAAACGGCTGCCTCAGCCGCGCGGCCCAGCACTCGCTGGGCTCAAAGGACTCGACAAATGATTTGTCACCCCAAGTGAAGGACTGGCGCAACAGGTCTTGCCCGGCCGCCGCCAGATACAACGCACCACTGGCCGCTCGCATCAAGGGCGGCAGGTGCTGCTTGAGCAAGCCCGCCGCTTCATCCAGGTCCGCGCAAGACTGCAAAAAGCGGCTCAGCTCGGACAAGCCGTGCACCTGCTCATTGCGGGTAGCGGCCGCCGCCAGCAGCCGCGACAACTCCACATTGCGCTGATCCATCTCCTGCTGGGCGGCGTCCTTCTGGATGGCCGCGTTGCGAAAGCGCTGAACCAGGCCGGCCAGCAAAAGCAGGTTGACCAAAATTGACACCCCCAGTGTCAAGTAGTAATTTTTGATTTCCTGCTCAATTTCGGCCTCCAATTGGCTCGTGCGGTGAGCCTGATCAGTGCCCAAACCACGCCACGCCGCGCGCACCCCGTTCATGGTCTGGTTGTCCGTGTCGGTCAGTATCAATTCCACCGCTTCATTGGAACGTCCTTCACTCTTCAGCTTCACGATACGGTCAAGGTCTTGCAACTTGGCCGCGATGGCCTTGTCCAGCACGCCAAGCGGCGCGACGGCGGACGGGTCCTGGCTCAGCGCCACGCCGAGTGCGGCACGCGAGGCCCGCATTTGGGTCAGCGCGGTGTAGTAGGGCTGTAGATAGGGCGCGCGGCCACTGAGCAGAAAACCGCGCTGCCCGGTCTCCGCGTCCAGCAGCTGGTTCATCAGGTCATTCAGCGCCTTGTTGACGAGCAGCGAATGGGTCTTCACCTCGCGCGAATCCCCCAGGCGAGCCAGGCTGCGCTGCGTCAGCACCGCCGTGGCGAACATGGCCGCGATCAGCAGCAACCAGATGGCCGACGTCAAACTCCAGTAACTTTTATTTTGCTCGGGGCTTGCGAGTGACATGGGCGATTCCAGGGTGGGTTGAGGTCTATGGCCGACCTCTTGACGCCCAGTAGAACAGCTTTGAACTGTGCACTTGTACGGGGCGTTTCTCTGTGCGGTGCCGCGCACAGCCGTGCCCCGCTGGTCCCGCTGCAGCGTGAACAGGGGGCACTGCGCGCCAGCCAGGGCGAGCCTGCTGCGTTAACACTTCTTGCAAACTGTTACAAAAAAAGAGCGTGAGTCCATAATGACCCGCAAACATTCTCAGGGACGGGATAAGAACAATGGCTACCTTGATACCGGCGCTTGGCGCCTGCGTGTCGCGCATGACGTCGGGTGAAAAACGCCTGGCCGAACGGCTGGAACAAAAACTCGACGCCGACTACCTGCTTTGGTACGACGTGCCGATTGGCCCCAAACAAACACACCCCGACTTTGTGCTGCTGCACCCCCGACGCGGCCTGCTGATTTTGGAAACCAAAGACTGGAAGCTGGAAACCATCCGGTGTGCCACCCGCCAGATGTTTGAAATCGTGCCCGATGGCCAGTCCAAAATCGTGATCAACCCGCTGGCGCAGGCGCGCCATTGCGCCATTCAGGTCGTCAACGCGCTGGAGCGCGACCCGCAACTGGTGCAGCCTGCTGGCGGCCACAAAGGCAAACTCGCCTTTCCGTGGGGCCACGGCGTGGTCTTTACCCGCATCACCCGTAAACAGTTTGACGCAGCCGGGCTGGGCGACGCCATCGAGCCGCACTACGTCATCTGCAAAGACGAAATGGAAGAGTCGGCCGACGTGGAGGCATTTCAGCAGCGGCTGTGGAACATGTTCCCCCACTCGTTTGGCAGCGTCATGAGCCTGCCGCAGATTGACCGCGTGCGCTGGATCATGTTCCCGCAAGTGCGCGTGCAAACCCAAGGCGCGCTGTTTGATGACAACGACTTGGACGCCGAGCTGCCCAGCCTCATGCAGGTGATGGACCTGCAGCAAGAACAACTGGCGCGCAGCTTGGGCGACGGCCACCGCGTCATTCACGGCGTGGCCGGTTCCGGCAAAACCATGATCCTTGGCTACCGCGCCGAGTACCTGGCCAAGGCCCACACGCCAACCAGTAAACCCATCCTCATCCTTTGCTACAACGAGCCGCTGGCCGTCAAACTCGCCTCCGTGATGGAAGCCAAAGGGCTGGCCGACCGGGTCCATGCGCGGCATTTTCACAAGTGGTGCCGCGACCAACTGGTGGCCTTTGGGCAAACCCTGCCCGGCCAGTTGAGCAGTGAGCAATATGCGCAAGACCTGGTACTGCGCGTCATTAGCGGCGTGGACCGCCAGCAAATCCCCAGCGGCCAATACCAGGCCGTGCTGATCGACGAAGGCCACGACTTTGCCCCCGAGTGGCTCAAGCTGGTGACGCAAATGGTGGACCCCGCCACCAACAGCCTGCTGGTGCTGTACGACGATGCGCAAAGCATTTACGAGCGCAGTCGCAGCAAACAGTTCAGCTTCAAAAGCGTGGGCATCCAGGCGCAAGGCCGTACCACGATTCTGAAAATCAACTACCGCAACACCCGGCAGATTCTGCAAACCGCCAGCCTGATCGCCGCCGACCTGCTAACCGCCGACGACAAAGACGATGACGGCATTCCGTTGCTCAAACCGATCAGCTGCGGGCGCGATGGCGAGACGCCGCTGATCATCCGCTTGCCCAACCTGCGCGCCGAAGCCACCAAGATTGCCAACCTGCTGAACGCCGCGCACCAAGAGGGCCACGCGTGGGCCGACATGGCCGTGCTGTGCCGCCACCACCACGAGATGGATGAATGCGCCCAAGCCCTGAGCCGCTGGCAACTGCCGTTTGAGGTGCGCGCCAGGTCCGGCAACTTTCATCCTAGCGAGGACACCATCAAGGTGATGACGATGCACACCAGCAAAGGGCTGGAGTTCCCTGTGGTGGCGCTGATGGGCGTGGGGCAGATGCCCGCTGCGGGCGAGGACGAGCGGGACGAGGCGCGGCTGTTTTATGTGGGGGCGACGCGGGCTACGCAGAGGTTGGTGATTGGGGTTAGTGGGGGAGGGGGATTTGGGCGGAGGCTAGACGGGTTATTGGATCACACTGGTTGTGAAGCGACGACCATCACTCCCAATGTGATTTATCGCACACAAGTTGCGGCAACCTGAAAGAGAAAAATGAAAAGTGACGAAAATTCAATTCACTTTGGAGCTATCCGACAGGCCTTTGCGAACAACAACGCAGCCGTCATGGTGGGAGCAGGATTCAGCCGCAATGCCGAAGGTGGTGACAGCCTGGCAACGTGGCCCATGGTCGGAAAAGCACTCTGGAAAGAGTTGAATCCTGATGCCGAAGAGGCAGCGTTCTCGACAGCGATGGTCACACAGTTGGGCGAGCAATATTCCCGCGTCTTTTCTGTTCCAGCGCTGGAAAATTTACTCAAGCAACTGATCCCTGATGACAAAGTTGCTCCTGGACAACTCCACGACCAACTATTAAAACTTCCTTGGTCAGAAATCTTCACTACAAACTACGACACATTGCTCGAACGAGCCGCAGAAAAAGTTCTCGATAGAGCTCACTATACGGTTTGTTGTCGCGAAGATATTCCACTCTCGAAGATTTTGGATCGTAGACGGATTGTCAAACTCCACGGCTCATTCCCATCGCAACGCCCGTTCATTTTCACGGAAGAGCACTATCGTAAATACCCGCAGGAGTTTGCGCCATTCGTCAATATGGTGCGGCAATCATTGCTGGAAAACGTTTTTTGTTTGATTGGATTTTCGGGGGATGACCCCAACTTCCTCCATTGGATTGGATGGGTGCGGGACATGCTTGATGAGCATGCACTTCCGATTTACTTGTTTGTTCACTCACAGCCAACGCTAGGCCAACGCCGCCTGCTTGAGGCACGACGAGTAATCCCTGTCGTCGTTCCACTTCCGCCGGAATCCGCAGTAGATGACTACCGCACGAGATACCTAGAACTTTTCAAAATTCTTCGCAAACCATTGGACACATCTGACGACGAATGGGGCAGTTTTTCAGTCCCCAATTCGAGCATATCGATTTCAGAAGGACCAGCGGCCCAACTTGCCAAGTTGGTCGCCAGCTTGCCAGTGCTGGTAGCACAGAGAGCTACTTATCCAGGCTGGTTTGTCGCACCTGCAAAGAACCGCCGGAACTTAGATCGCAGTCTAAATTCGCTGTTCCTCCAGCTTGAGTCACCACACCGCTACGGGCTGCAGGAGCACCCTCACGCTCTGGTCGCCCTATTTGCCTATTACACATGGCAGCAGGGTGTTCTCCTTGCCCCCATCATTGATGATTTTGCAGAAGCGGCTGTGGTAGCAATCGAAGTAACTGCCGCAACCAGTTTGGATACGACAACTGCGATGACCGAAGTTCTTTCGGCGATGGGCATCAAGGACCAAAAATCTTTTCGTGCTACCTGGATTGAAGCTTGCGTCGGTGTACTGCGGTGGGCCAGACAAGAGTTGAAACTGGAAGTATTTTCTCGAATCAGGGCTTTGCTTGAATCAAAAAGCAAAGCCAAAGCCCTCGCTGATGAAATCGAATATGAGGCCGTTCTGCTCGATTTTTATCTCGGCGATATGGAGGCGGCACGCAGGAGGCTGACTGCGTGGCAGCCGGGAACGGTAGATGCCTACATGCTGGTGCGCAAAGGCTCTCTCATGTCGGAGTTAGGCGAAATTGATGCTGGGTTAGCGTTGTGTATGGATGGTATCCAGCACTTGCGTGCAGCTCAAAAACTTGGCCGAAAGAGCCTTCGCCCACTATCTCAAGAAGCATGGGCTTGCCAAGTCGCTCACAGTATCCAACGAGGCAAAAAATGGTCACGCTGGCTCGCACCACCTCAAGAGGAATCCAATGAGGATGAGTCAATTGAGCATCTGAGTGTTCGTCTGTCGAGCCTTTCAGCAAAAGGCTTCGATGTCCGACGCGAACAAGAGGAAATCTTGGCTCAGTTGAATGCTGAAGCTCAGCGTCCATCCGTACCTCGCTACAGGTTCAATGGCTTCGATCTTGGAACGACCAGCACAACCCAACGCTTTGGTCTCCCGAGTGAGTTACAAAGCAAAATCAAAGCGGCTGAGGCGTGGCTCAATCTCGCAGACAGAGTAAGTTTGGTTCCCCGAATTGGCAATGTCCGATTCATGGTTGATGCGTACACGCAGGCCGCGTGGTGGATTCAGTACAACAACACCAATCGTAGGATGCTTAGCGTCGCAATTCGTACTGGTGAAGATGACATCTTCAAGCCCAAGGACGAGACCGTTCCTCAACACAAGACCGGGTGGCTCTCGCGTTATCAGGTTGCGCGAACGAGTGTAGATATGGCAATCGATATTTGTGGGCGAGCGTTGACCCAGACTGAATGTGGGTTGGCTTCAAGTCGCTCGCCAGCCGATATCGAACGCACATGCAAGTTCAATGCCGAAGTTTTCTCCCGCTTGGTCATTCGCATTGTCAGTGTTGATGTGGTGCTGGCATTCGCACAGCGACTAATCGCACTTCATCTTACAGACGGTCTACAAAGCAAACCTCAGCTCTGGGAGTCTCTCGGAACTGCACTCGTACGTTGCCTAGAGGCACTTTCGTCGAAAGATCGCGAGCAACTGGTCGGTAAACTAATCAAGTTACCAACACTGCCGTCTAAAGCAGTTGCAGATCATTTACTGGGCAATTGGGTCAGACCTTTACGTTTTGTAGGCCATGGCATTTCAGACATCAGCTCGGTTTTACGGCTTGCTCTTGATTCTGAAATTGCGACGTTGATGACCGAAATTGCCACTCCCCCACAAATGACACCCAATGCCAGCGCTCAGCGACGTATTTTTGTTTGGGAAAGATTGTTTGCACTTGAAGGGCTTGGACTAATACCAAATACCTCGGCTAAGGCGATTGGTCAAATGCTTTGGAGTACGGGCGCGCAATGGCCGATATTTCCCCAGTTTCCACATCCTGCGGCATTCGTTTGGCCTGCGCCGAGAGGCATTAATGCAAAGAAAAAATTCCGTGAGTTTGTTTTAAAAAACCGGGTAGCTAATATTTCCTCTGCTTCCGCCATGACCGTGCAAGGCCCAAACATGCGCCGTTCATGGGGTTTCCCCGTCAATAACGAATTTTTCACGGACTGGATTGCAGCACACGAAAGACAACCATGGCCAATTAGTGACTTGATCTTAGGGATGCAAGAAATTAGAGAATGGTGGGATTCGGAATGGACGGATATTGAACACGATGTTGAATTCATCAGTGACCACCTACGGGAGGCCGTGGGGGAACGTCTTCATCTGATCGACGATATTTTTGACTTGAGCTCTGACTTGATTTTTTCCACAAAGGCTGTACTCCCGGATGCTTTGGCGCAGTGGCTTGCGCAAGTTATGGTCAAAGCACAGGCATTTGGATGCCCAATGTGGCGATGCCGATTGCGACTCGCACTCCAACGCCAAGATACCGCGGCTATGGTTGCTCTTCAGTCCGAGGTATCCACAGAACTTTTATCACCTAACTCTGAAAGCAAGTGGAAAGTCTATAAGGTACTTATCGCTTGGACTAAAAATCCTGACCTTGACGACACCAAATTGACACTGGTTCTTGACACGGTATTTGCCGTCATTGCGACTAGACGCATGCCAGCCCTTGGGATTTGCATTTGTCTGGTCGAAGAATTGATCAAACAGCGCCTCAAATGGGTGACGAACCCAAAAATGCAGGTTTTGGGGATTGGAATGAACACTCTTCTGGGCGAACTTAACTACCTGAATCGGGTGCAGGGCACAGATATCGTCGATGAACATATTCCGCTTTTACGCTATTACTGTGCTCGCTTGGCTGTGACAGCTGCGTCAACTCTTGGAAGTAGTGCACCCGTTTGGGTGAGCTCATGGATTGATGCCGCGAGAGTTGATCCATTACCCGACCTTCGGTTCATGAAGCTGGAATAATATTTCAGCAATCTACAAAGAAGCCATGAGCATTGACGACCGCGACTACATGCGTAATCGAAACCATGTCTCCGACATTGAGTCCCGGCGATTCCGAATGTCTGAGCAGCAGAAAACCCGTCAGGCAGAACAGCTAAAGCAGCGGTTTGCCAAGTACAGCGGCTCGCCAAATCGGGTGGCTGTACCCAAGGCGGGTTGGAAACGCTTTGTTCTGATCTTGCTGGTGTTGGTCATGGGCGCCATGTTGTTGAATAAAGCCCCGTGACCGGCCAACGGCGTGAACGCTTCGGCACCCCTGACGATTGCCGGGTTTGCCGAGGCCAGCCGCCATGATCCCCACTCGCAGGAAGGCATTGAGCCGCTGGAGTTTTACCGCACGGGCAATCAGCGCATGGGGCATCACATCGACCTGAACGGGCGCTTCAACGGCAACCTCAAAATACGCCGCGCCAGTTTCTTCTAATGTCCAGGGTGCCTTTGATTTCTGTTTGCTATTTAATTAGTAGCTTCTTACGCATGTAATACAAGGGCTAGAGCCTGATTTGATCAATAATTTGGCAGGTGCCGCACCTGCTGATCCCGCCATGTGGGCACGGGGTCCCTCGACAGCTGCGGCGCTGGCGCGGATCGCCTACCATGCACCCGGTCCACTTTCGCCCAATCAAGGGCTCCAACGGAGAAAGCTATGTTCAATCATGTGATGCTGGGTGTGAATGATCTTGAGGCCTCAAAGAAGTTTTACGACGCGCTTTTGGGAACGCTTGGCATCGGCCCGGGGGTTTCCAACAAGAACCGGTATTTCTACAGCAGCCCCACCGGCACCTTTGGCATCTCAACGCCCATCAACGGAGAGCCCGCTACGCACGGCAATGGCAGCACCATCGGGTTTGCCATGCAGTCACCCGAGCAAGCGAACGCTTTCCATGCGGCGGGCGTTGCCAACGGCGGCACCACTTGTGAAGACCCGCCGGGGTTTCGTGAGCTCTCGATGGGCCAGATCTACCTGGCGTATGTGCGTGACCCGGACGGCAACAAGATCTGCGCGGTACACCGGCCCGCCAATTAAGTCAGGCCGCGGCGCGCAGGCGGGTCAGTTGATGCGCTTATCTGATTGGCGTTCGCTCTGTATTTAATAGCTGCTCACGCAGGTAGTACGGGAGCTAGAGCCTGATTCGGCTTAAATTTTCAGTCTTTTTCCGGTGTTTCAGCGGTCGGCTTGCTGCGCCGCCGCTTTTTGCACTTCTTCCCATCGGTGTTGGGGGATATGGCCGGTCAGGCGCTCCACCACCAAGTCCATCACTTTGGCATTGATCTCATGGCCTAAAAAAGGAATGACGTCAGCAGTGACATCACCCCCCAGGCCCACCAAACGCTCTGCCGCAGACACGCAGTGACCGTAGTGAATGACGGGGTCTGACTTGCCATGAATGAAGTGCAAGGTGGTTTCCTCTGGCGCATGGGTGGGTAGTTGGGCATAGCGCCCGGACAGGGCGACGATGCGCGCTGCCAGCCCTGCTTGCGCCTGCGCGGCCTCCAGCGCCATGATGGCACCTTGCGAAAACCCCACAATGGCCGTGGCGCTGGCCGACACGCCGCTGGTTTGCTGCCAATACCGCAGGTTGTGAATAAAGGCAGGCATCACCTCGGCTACCCGCGCGGGGCGGTTCTCTTCGGTAATGTCTTGAACCGAAAACCACTGGGCACCCGTGGCGGTATCGGCCGCGTAGGGGGCGTGCACACTGACGATGAAGGCGTTGGGGAAAAGCGCCGCCAGGTGTTGCCCCAGGGGGCTTAAGTGCTGCGCGCTCGCACCCACGCCATGGTGCAAAACCATGAGTTGCTGCGCCGCTTGAGCGGGTTGTTGAATGATGATGGAGTCATACACGGTAAGGCCTTGCGCGGTAGAAAAAATGATCGGTTTCTCAGGAGTGCATATTGGTGCACCTGCCAAGCGTACAAGATAGTGGGGCCATGCGTGCAACACTGCAACCGGCGCTGGGGCAGGCCACTTTGCGGGTGGTGGCATAAACGCATGCATTGCTTTACTGCATATTTGATAGCTGCTCACGCATGTAGCACGAGGGTTAGAGCCTGATTTGATTCAAAAAATAACTACCGCACGCACCGAAACGTCAAATTCAACCTGCGCCGCCCCAGCAGCGCATGTTCGCCATCGGCCAGTGCGTTGACGCCGTGGTAGGCCAGCCGGGACGGGCCGCCCCACACCACCACGTCGCCATGCACCAGCCGCCAGCGTTGCGGGCGGTCTTGGCGGCTGGGGTGCCGAACAGAAACACCGCCGGCAAACCCAATGACAGCGAGACGATGGGCGCGCGCAGGTCGAGTTCGTCCTTGTCCTGGTGCAGCGAGAGTTTGGCGCCGGGCACGTATTGGTTGATCAGGCAGGCGTCGGGCGAAAAGTTCGCGTAACCGGCCTGTGCAGCGGCGCGTTGGGCCAGGTCCAGCACGCAAGCGGGCAGGGCGGGCCAGGGTTGGTTTGTTGCCGGGTCCACTGCGGCGTAGCGGTAGCCGCTGACGCTGGACACCCAGCCGAGCGGGCCGCAATTGCTCATGGCCACCGACATGGTGTAGCCGCCGGGGGTTTGCCAGTGGCGTAACGGGGCTTGTTGGAGGACGGTTTCGATGGCTTGCAGCAGGGCGGCAGCACCGCCCTTGGCAAAGCCGTGCAGCAGCACTGCGCCGGGCGCGATCTGCGTCAGCGCGGCTTCGGGGGGCAGGTCGTCAAAGAGGTCCATGAGGGGTTTACTTTAAACAAATAGGCAGGGATGGCCATGTGGACACTGTCTTTTATTCATGCTATTTTTTGTGCCCGCTGCTTCAAACTGAAAGGAAACAGACCATGCCTACCAACACCGTTCAGCTTCACCGCGTCATTCGCGCCCAACCCGAGCGCCTCTACCGGGCCTTTTTGGACGCCGATGCCCTGGCCAAGTGGCTACCGCCCTATGGATTCACCTGCAAGGTGCATCACATGGACGCCCAGGTGGGCGGCACCTTCAGAATGTCGTTCACCAATTTCGGCACCGGCCACGGCCACAGCTTTGGGGGTGAGTACCTGGAGTTGGTGACGGCGGCCAAGATTTGCTACACGGACAAGTTTGACGACCCCAACCTGCCCGGCACCATGACGACCACCGTCACCTTCAAGCCCGTGGTCTGTGGCACCGAACTGAGCATCGTGCAGACAGGCGTGCCCGAGGTCATCCCCGTGGAGATGTGCTACCTGGGCTGGCAAGAGTCCCTCGCACAACTCGCCACTCTGGTTGAGCCCCAAATTCCGGACTAAGCCCGGTAACCCCCACCAGCCATTCACCCCAACACTTTTCCGGGTGGATGCAGGGGCTGGGGATTTCAGCGCGGGATTGCCCGCTTTTTGCTATTTATTAGATAGCGTTATATGCAATAGCTACGGTGGCTATCGGCCTATTTTGCACATAACTCATACCCCGTGCTTCTGCCGCCGCCCTCCAGCTTGCGCAGTACCCCGCGTGTCAGCAGGTTGTTGATGTCGCGCAGCGCCGTGTCGGCTGAGCATTGGCCGATGGCCGCCCATTTGGCGTTGGTGAGCTTGCCTTCAAATCCGTCCAGCACGCGGTTGAGCACCTTGGTTTGCCGCTCGTTCATGGGCGTGCCGGCCCAGCGTTGCCAGAACTGGGCTTTGTCCAGTACGCCCGTCAACGTGGTGTCTGCGCCCGTCACAGCGCGCAGCAGGCAGCCCAAAAACCAGTGGAGCCAGGGCGTCACGTCCAGCGGGCCTTTTTGGGCGGCTTCCAGCTGGTCGTAATAGTCTTTGCGTTCGCGCTGTATCTGGGCGCTGAAGCTGTAAAAGCGTTGGCTGGTGCCCTCGGCGCGGGCCAGTGCCATGTCACCCACGGCACGGGAGAGGCGGCCATTGCCATCATCAAAGGGATGCAGGGTGACCAGCCACAGGTGGGCCAGTCCGGCCTTGATCAGGGCGTCACCCACCGGGGCGGCCTCGAACCATTGCAAAAAGGTGTCGGTTTGCGCGGGCAGGGTGTTGGCCGGCGGCGCCTGGAAGTGCACGTTTTCTCGCCCGACAGGGCCAGACACCACTTCCATGGGGCCGCTGGCATCCAGGCGCCACGCGGCCACGGTGATGCGCATCCTGCCGCTGTAGCCCGTGGGGAACAGGGCGGCATGCCAGCCAAACAGGCGTTCACGGTTGAGTGGCTGTTCAAAGTTGCGTGTGGCGTCCAGCACCACATCCACCACACCATCCACATGCCGGTCGCTGGCGGCCAGGGCGCCAATGTCCAGCCCCAGCTTGCGCGCGATGGACGAGCGCACGGCATCCAGGCTGAGCCGCTCACCTTCTATTTCGCTGGTTTTGATGACTTCTTGCGTCAGCACCTGCAAGGTGGCTTGTTCGCGTTGTGCCAGCCCCAGCTCAGCCATGCGCCCCATCAACTGCCCCTGCGCCCGATGCACTTGGGCCAGCGGCGCGGCCAGAGCGACAGCGTCATAACTCAAGTGTGGCCAATCGGGCAGTTGCCAGATATAACGGGGATGACTGCGGGTGCGAGGGGAATACATGCGGCGATTATGCGGCGCATTCGCCGTGTTAGATGCGGTGAATGTGACCAAAATACGCCTCATGACCACCGCGTCTCTGTTTTACTCCTGAAATGATAGCGGCTTGCGCAGATGATACGGGGGCTGGCGCCTGATTTGGCTTAAAGTTTTCCGACTTTCCCGCATGCGCCTCCTGTGCTTCGGTCTTGGCAGCCGAGGGGCGACAATCTACCATCCACGGATGACCGGCCAAGCGGCCACCCATCACCAACATGAAGAGCAGCAACATGACCCAAGATTTGAATCAACAGAGCGAAGTAACAAAGCCGGAGCTTTGCGAGTCGTGCGCTGGCGTCCAGCGCAACTGGCGCGGCGCCCCCGGCCATCCCGAACTGATGCAAGGCGTCAACCGCAAAGAAGCGCGCGGCCACGGTCAGGTCACCATCACCAAGTACCGCTGTGAACGCTGCGGCACCCAGTGGGAGTACGAGAACGACAAGGTCAACCTGCACGCCGGTTGGTCAGTGGTGGGCCAATAACCGCTCGCATCCATTTCAAGGAGCCGCCATGACCGATCTCTCCGCCTTCCCCGTCACCCACAAGTGGCCCGCCCGGCATCCCGAGCGGCTGCAGTTGTACTCGCTGCCCACGCCCAACGGCGTCAAGGTATCGATCATGCTGGAGGAGAGCGGCCTGCCGTACGAGCCGCATCTGGTCAGCTTTGAGACGCAGGATCAGCTGTCGCCGGAGTTTCTCTCGCTCAACCCCAACAACAAGATTCCGGCCATCCTCGACCCCAACGGGCCCGGCGGCAAGCCGCTGGCGCTGTTCGAGTCCGGCGCGATTCTGATTTACCTGGCGGAGAAGACCGGCCATTGCCTCCCGCAAGAGGCGGCGCAGCGCTACGAGACGATCCAGTGGTTGATGTTCCAGATGGGCGGCATCGGCCCGATGTTTGGCCAGCTGGGTTTCTTCCACAAGTTTGCCGGCAAAGACTATGAAGACAAACGCCCGCGTGACCGCTATGTGGCCGAGTCCAAACGCCTGCTCGCCGTGCTGGAGCAGCGGCTCGCCAACCGCGCCTGGCTCATGGGCGACACCTACACCATCGCCGACATCGCCACCTTCCCCTGGGTGCGCAACCTGATCGGCTTCTACGACGCCGGTGAGCTGGTCGGCATGCAGGATTTCCCGAACGTGACCCGGGTGCTGGCGGCCTTTGTGGCACGGCCAGCGGTGGTGCGCGGGCTGGACGTTCCTAAACGGTCCTGATTTGATAGCTACTCCCGTAGATGCGACGGGGGCTACAGGCCAATTCATTGCCCGTAGAGAATTTGAACGCGGACCAAGTCGATGGGGCGACCTGGCGAAAGGTCTAAAAAATAGTCCAGTTGCCAACGCTGTGTTTTTTGCGCCTGGTGGCTCACAGTTTGGTCCCATGACGGATACCCGCACAGTTCGCTGTAGTGTTGTTTTGTTTTTTGTCCATCAATTGAATTAAAGCAGTAACGTTGTCAGTTCATGCAAACCGATGGCAATGATGCCCGGCGCACAATCAAGCCTGCTCTGGAGGACATGAATGCATCGCAGATTCTTTTTGACCGCCATCCCTTGTCTGGCGCTCAGTGGGCTGGCCCGGGCGGCGCTGCCGGACGAGCAGCCCCAGCCGCACTACAACGTGTCTGCCGGTCAACTGCAGCAGGCGGTGGCGCAGCGTTTTCCGCTGCGGTATCCGGTGGCGGGCCTGATGGATCTGGCGTTGCAGGCGCCGCACCTGCGCCTGTTGCCCGCGCAAAACCGCGTGAGCGCCGAGATGGCGGTCGAGGCCGCCGGCCCGGCGCTGCAGCGCAGCCTCTCGGGTACCTTCGATGTGGACTTTGCCCTGCGCTACGAGGCCAGCGACCGCACCCTGCGCGCCTACCAGCTGCGCTTCAAGCGCCTGCACTTTGCGGACCTGCAACCGGCCGCATCGGAGCTGCTCAACCTCTACGGGCCAGCCTTGGCCCAGCAGTCCTTGCAGGAAGTGGTGTTGCACCAATTGCGCCCGCAAGACCTGGCTGTGGCCGATGGCCTGGGGATGCAGCCCGGCAGCATCACGGTGACGGACAAGGGCCTGGTGATTGGCTTTGTGCTCAAGCCGCTGTGACAGCGAAACACAGAAGCTAATTTCTATTGCCGCAATAAGGTCGCCAACTCCTGCAAACCGACGGCCTCGGCACCGTGGCGCAAGGGGATGCGTTCCGTGCCCGGATAGACTACGTAACGCTGCTCAATCTGCAGGTCATCACAGGCCAGGGCAAAGCCTTTTTCCGGGCTGGGCGCCATCGAGCGTTTGATCTCAATGGCAATCTCCGGGCGTCCGCCTTTTTCCAGTAGCAGGTCGATTTCAGCACCGACCTGGGTGCGGTAGAAATACGGCACCCGTCGGCTACCGGCCGCCTGAATCAGGTTCTCGATGCAGTGGCCCTCAAAGCTCAGGCCGCACACGGGGTGGCCCAGCAGATCGTTTAAGGTTTCAAGCTCCAGCAGTCCGTGCAGGATGCCGCTGTCACGCACATAGACTTTGGGGGACTTGACCAGCCGTTTGCCAATGTTGCCGCCCCATGGGCGCAGGCGCCGCAATAGCTGCAGGTCGACGAGCAGGTCGATGTAGCGGTCAATGGTCGGGTTAGCCACGCCCAGCGCGCTGGCGATGCGGGACTGATTGAGCACACTGCCTTGTTGGTAAGCCATCATGGTCCACAAGCGGCCGATGGTCTCGGCAGGCAAACGGGGCGCAAACATCGGCACATCGCGCTCTAGGTAGCTGCGGATGAAATCACGCCGCCAGTCCAGACTCTGCGTGTCGTTGGGCTTAAGCAGGCTGTCAGGAAACCCGCCGCGCAGCCAAAGGTCGTTGTCAGGGATGCCGGCTGGGGTGGTCTCCGAGATGTTCAGTGGCGCAATGTCGAGATACGCCACGCGCCCGGCCAGCGTTTCGCTCGACTGGCGCATCAAATCCAGCGCGGCCGAACCCAGCAGCAGAAACTGCCCGCTACGCAGTCCGGCATGCCGGTTGTCGTCAATGATGCCGCGCAAGACTTCAAAGACACCGGGGGTGCGATGAATTTCATCCATGATTACCAGTTTGCCCTGCTGGGCGCGTAAGTAACTGTCGGCATCTTCAAGCCGGAGCCGATCCGCCGGACGCTCAAGATCAAGGTACACCGCGCCACCAGGCCAGTCGCTGGCTATTCTGCGCGCCAAGGTCGTTTTGCCGACTTGACGCGGCCCCAATAGCACCACGGCGGGGGTCTGGAGAAGTTTTTGACGAACGATGGTTTCGGCTTGTCGGGTAATCATTATTGAAATTTTAACAATTAGAGTTAAATTTACAATGAAAATTTACGGGTTATTCCGTGGGGTATCCAGCGCATCTAGCGCATCTTTATGAAAGTATTCCGCGACAGCTTGCTCCGTCCGAGGTTTGCGCAGTGAATTCCGGAGCGCCTCTTTGCCGTAAGGCATCCATTCCCCATCATTTTTTGACGCGTCACCTACGTATGCCGCTACAAGTCCTATCTCTGAACGTGTCAAATTTTTTATAAGCCTACCGTAGGCGCGTTCTATCAAATGCGAAGGTAGCAAGTCCGTTTCAATTTTTCTGGGTGCGGCAATTCTTCCCTCCCGGTCAAGAATCCTGGCGAAATATGCTTCGCTCCACGCCTCAGGCGGACTTTTATCTGACGTTATCCGGTGAAGTACGGCGACATAAGGAAACCCCAATTCCAACAATGAAGATGCTTGTGAAAAGCCATATTCATTAGGCGACTTACCTTGCTTTTGAAAGCTAGCCCTGAGCACTTTGACTTCAATAGCCAATATCTGATCCAAGATCAACTCATCGCGATGATATGGAATCACGAGTATGTCTATATCGCCCGGTCTTATCGCTGCAGGAAAGATGGCTTGAGTAATGACTAATGGGAATATAAAAACACCGCTGTCTTGGGGCATGTGGTCAAAGTAGTCACTTTGAAGATGCCTGTAAACGCGGCCGAACAACTGACGGTTGCAGATGAATTGAGCAATAAGCGCTGGTTCCGTTTTCCGTACAACCTCGGCCAACGGAATGGCATACACAACATCGCCACCGAGTCTTTTCGGAGGTCGCTGGATGATTCTATGGCGAGAGGATTGTGCTGAATGCAAAACATGACTCCTAAGATGCCTGTGGTGAAAAGCAAATCAAGATCGCGGGTTGCGTCTCATCGGGGGCCGGCAGTTTCAACTGTACGATTTTTTCGTACGGATGCCCTGAACCGACTTACTGAGCCAGCTTGCGTGTCAGGTCAGACCCGTAGCGCTTGAATGTACCGCCGCGCCAATCGCCCCGTTCTTGAGAATTGTTGATACGGCAGCCATGTTTTTGCGTTCCTGTTGGACGCTTTCAATCACCTCTGGTATGGTTTTTTGCTTCTGGCGTCAAAAGAGGATCGATGTATGGCTACCCAAATCTATGTGAACCTGCCTGTCAAAAGCTTGGCCAAGTCGGTCGAGTTCTTCCGCCAGCTCGGCTACAAATTCAATCCTCAGTTCACCAACGAGAACGGCGCCTGCATGATCGTTAGCGACGATATTTACGTCATGCTGCTGGTGGAACCGTTCTTCAAGACCTTCACCCCGAAACCGATTTGTGATGCCACCCAAAGCACCGAAGTGCTGCTGTGTCTCTCCTGCGAGAGCCGGGACCAGGTGGACGAGTTGGTGCTGAAAGCCGTGGCCGCCGGTGCCACCACGCCCAAGCCCGCGGTGGACCAGGGCTTCATGTATGGGCATGGTTATCAGGACCTGGATGGGCACCTGTGGGAGTTGATCAGCATGGCGCCCACCGCGACCGAGGTCGGCCCGCAAGACGTCTAAAAACCCGGTGCAGACGCCGGCGGCACAATATTCACCGGATCGAGGCGCTCCGACGGCAGAATGATCTCTTCCGGCAGCGGCTCCAGCGGCACCTCGGGCACTGATGCCGGCATGAGGGGTGGCTCGGGGATGGGCTCAGCGGCGGGCAGGGGCGCCGGCCTCGGTTCGGGCGGTTTCACCGGCACAGGGGTTGGGCTGAACAAGCTCCTGACCCAATCGCCCAGGCCGCCCATCAACGGGCCGAGCAGGCTGGTGTCTTTCGGTTCCAGAAAACGGACGCGCGGATCAATGAGGCGGGCGCGCAGCGCTTGCGAGGTGAAGTCGCCCACGATCGGCAGCGCACTGTGCGCGCCCTGGCCCCAGTAGTCGCTGCGCAGCGTGACGCGGCCGTCGTTAAAGCCGACCCAGGCGCCCGCCACCAGCTGCGGGTGCATCAGGATGAACCAGCCGTCGGTGTTGTCTTGCGTGGTGCCGGTTTTGCCGGCGAGGTCGGCGCGGATGCCGTAACGGTTGCGGATGGCGGCGCCGGTGCCCTTATCGATCACGCCGCGCAGCGCGTCCAGCAGCGTGTAGTTGGCCTGCGCGGACAGCGCGGGCTCGGCGCTGGCGGGCTGGAACTCGGCCAGCACTTTGCCCTGGCGGTTTTCAATGCGGGTGACCAGCACCGGCTCCAGATAGCCGCCGCCGTTGGCGATGGTGGCGTAGGCGCTGATCATCTCGCGCAAGGTGACCGGGCTGGTGCCCAACGCGAGCGACGGCACCAGGTCGAGCTTGCTTTGCCGCACGCCCATGGCACGCGCCAGTTTGGCGACCCGGTCGGGACCGACGGTTTGCATGAGCTGGGCGGTGATGGTGTTTTTGGAATAGGCCAGGCCGTCGCGCAGGCTTAAGGGCCGGCCGCTGGGCGGGGCGTCGTCGGCGGGGCGCCACACTTCGCCGCCGGCCAGCGGGATTTCCACCGCCTGGTCGATGAAGGTGTCGTCGGGGCTGGCGCCTTTTTCAAACGCGGCGCCGTAGACAAAGGGTTTGAAGGTGGAGCCGGGCTGGCGTCGCGCCTGCTGCACATGGTCAAACGGGTCTTGTTCGAAGTCGCGGCTGCCGACCCAGGCGCGGATTTGGCCGCTTCTTGGGTCCAGCGCCAAAAAGCCGGCCTGCACCCGGGTTTTTTGCTCGCGCAGGGTGCGCATGAAGGTGGTGTCCGCCATCAGCTTTTTCAGGGCCTCTTTGGCCGTCAGCCCGCTGCTCATGGCGCGACGGTACTCGGGCGTTTCACGCACAAAGGCCTGCACCAATTCGCTGCGCTCGCCCCAGACCGTGCGCAGGCGCCAGGCGGCGTCGGCCACGCCCTGCAGTTGGCGGCCCTGGCGCGCCACAGCCTGGTTGGCCACCTGTTGCAGGCGCGCGTCGAGGGTGGTGTGCACCACCAGGCCGTCGGTGTAGATGTTGTAGTCGTTGCGGTCGGCCCAGTCGATCAGCCATTTGCGCAGCTGCTGGGCAAAGTGCGGAGCCGGGCCCATCGGTTCAAGCTGGCGCTCAAATTCAACGCGCAGCGGTCGTTTTTTCAGCGTCTCAAACTTGGCGGCATCCAGCTTGTCGCGCTTGACCATTTGCGCCAGCACGGTGTTGCGGCGCTGCTCGGCGCGCTCGGGGTTGAGCACCGGGTTGTAGTAGCTGGTGCCCTTGAGCATGCCGACCAGCGTGGCGCTCTCCAGCAGGTCAAGCTGCGCGGCTGATTTGTCAAAATAGGTGCGCGCCGCCATCTCGATGCCGACCGCGTTGTACAGAAAAGGCACGGTGTTGAGGTAGGTCTCGAGGATTTCCGGCTTGGTGTAGAGCGCCTCGATCTTGAGCGCGGTGATGGCTTCTTTCAGCTTGCGGTTGAGCGTGGGCGCGCGGCCGATTTCTTCTGGATACAGGTTGCGTGCCAGTTGCTGCGTCAGCGTCGAGCCACCTTGCAGTTCACCCGAAAACGTGCTCAACGCGGCCGCCGCCGTGCGCCGCCAGTCGAGGCCGTGGTGCTGATAAAAACGGTGGTCTTCGGTGGCAATCAGGGCCGTCACCACCGACGGTGCGATCTGGTCCAGCGGCATCCAGGAACGATTGGCCCACTTGAACTCGGTCAGCAGTTTGCCGTCCGCCGACAGCACCTGCGCCGGCTGCTCCAGCTTGGCCTTGCGGATGTCGCTGATGCCGGGCGTGAACGGAATCAGCGCCAGCACGTAGAGCAAAAACAGCGCCGGCACGGCGGCCAGCGCCCACTTCAACTCGCGCCGGGTCGGGCGGCGCAAACGGCGCAGCCGTTCTGCAACAAGGGGTTTGAGCTGGGAAAGATGGATCATGCAAGAACCTGAGGTTAAATTTGCTACTATTTTTATAGCTGTTTACGCATGCCACACGGGGGCTAGAGGCTGATATGGCTTAAATTTTCTGCCGCCAGTGCCCGAAAGCCTGGCGAGATGCGCGCATCACCCGCCGCCGCCTGCCAGAACAGCGCTGCCAGTGCCCGCGCCTGCGCCCATTCCGGCAGCGTGGCCGCGGTCGGTTGCAGTGGGCGGGCGGTAAAGTCGCGCGGCACCAGCTCGCCGCCGATTGGGGCGTAGAGCATGGGCAGCATGTCGTAGGTGGGCGACAGCGTCCAGTCATCGCCCGCCAGCAGCAAGGAGATGTTGCCGTAATGCCGGTCGGTGTTGGCGATGAGGATGCCGTAGGCCTCCAGCAGGCGCAGGTGGCGGGCGTCTTGCGCGCTGAGCAGGCCGCGTGCCAGCATGCGGTTGGCGGTGGCGGCCCAGTTGTCCATCTCGCCCACGTACTCGGCGTCATAAACCTGCAGCGACACCATGCCCACGCGACCATGGACGCGTTCGCCGTCCGGGCCCTGCGCCGTGGTGCGGTCAAAGCGCTCGGCTTCCAGAAAGACGCGGCCAGCGCCGTTGAATACCTCGGTTCTGGCAGCGGGCAAACCAGCGTCGGCCAGCGTCTGCAGCGCCAGGTGCTCGCACACCAGCAGGTCGCGGGTGCGCTGGTCCACCGGCGCGTCGCCAGCGGGCGAGAACTTGACGAGAACGTGCCGACCGGCGGTGACGGTGCAAAACTTGGGTTGCTCGCCCCCGGCGGAGGAGCCGCCCAAGGTGCCTTGCATCGCCTGCTCCGCCAGGCGCGGGTAGTCGGCGGCCGAATCAGCGCGGGAAGCGCGCTCGGGCAAGGTATGAAAACGCTGAAAAGCCGCTTCGCCAACGATCAGGTTGCCCGGCAGATCGTCGCCAAACAGGGCCAACGCCCGCAGCACATCGTCATCGTTCCAGTGACGCGGGTCGCTGCCGAGTTGCAGTTCGGGGTGGGCGTGGGCAAAGGTGCGGCCCATGAAGCCTTGTGGGCGCATGTCGTCCAGAAACCAGGGCAGGCCGCCATGTTGCGCGCTGACGCCGTCGGCCTCATCCACCCACACCGCGCCGCCGGCCAGCGGCACCAGGCGGGCAAAGGGTGAGGGTTGCCCGTGTTCATTTACCCGCATGATCGGCACCTCGCGGCCGATGCCGGCGATGGCGCGCGGCAGCACATAGCGCTGCGAGCGTGCCGCCCCCACTTTTTGCACCTGGCCGGACTGAATCAGCGGCGCCAGCGCCCGTGACACGGTGGGCTGGCTGGCCCCCAGCAGCTCTTGCAACTCAGCACTGGACAGCACGCCCCCCTGGCGGCGCAGGGCCTGTAGTACTTTCGAGCTTAAATCCAGGAGGGGGGGCATGAATAATTTGTTGAATAGATTTAATATTAAGTAATTTTAATATATTCAACAAGTTAGGATCATGAGTGAATAGATAGTTGAGATCAGATCAACGGTCGAAACACGAACGCTCGGGCCGCCAGAGGCTCGCCAATGATCGGTTTGGTGCGGGGCGATGAAGGCGGGCCTTTGCCGCGTCGATCAACTCCGTGCGCGAGACGCTCCATCGTCTGGTCATAGCGTCGGCGCTGATCCGGATCAGACAGCACGGCATAGGCGTGATTGATCTGCGCCAGCCGCTCGCTGGCGGCCGCGGAGCCTGAGTTTTTATCGGGGTGATTGACTTGCGCCAGGCAACGGTAGGCCGCCTTGATTACCAAGGCGCTGGCCCGGGGGCTCACCTCGAGGGCGTCGTACAGAGTGACTTGCGTTTGAGGGAGACTCATGATGAGATAGCTTGGGCCGACATAGAAGAATGCATCGTTACCCTTGTCCGGGCCGCAGGGTTGCGCGTTGTCAAAAACATGTCGGCAGCGCTCGCGCCTCTGAGCGCAAAGGTCTTTCTTCGCTTACGCCCGTCCCGCAACGGGCAACTTTTGTCGTCTAAGGGTTCCCAGCGCCGCAAGAGCGATAGCCAGCAAAGCCAACGTACCTGGCTCAGGCACAACGCCTACGGCCGCGGCAGACGCAAAGTTGATCAGCAGGAAGGTTCCGTTGCTGTAGGGGAGACCACTCCAATTTACGGTGACCTGGCTGTCGTTGAAGGCGACTCGGGACGCATCGAGCCCGCCAAGCGTAGAGCTGGGATCGATGCTGGCCGAGAGCAGCGACAGCGGCGCACCTGTTACCAAATTGAAGACGACGCCATTGAACGGCGTACTGTTCCATGTGGGCGCGGCCAGGATGGTCGCGAAGTCGAAACGCAATGTCGTATCGGTGACATCCACAACGATGGTCGTCACGCCTTCTACATTGATGCTTGTTTCCGGACCCGGGCCGACCACAAAGGGCGAAGGCGTGACCGTGGCAGGGCCATAGGGGGTGGATAAATCGGGGTAAAAATATTCGGCACTCAAGGTTCTGCCAACGAAGCCTGCATGCGCGACAGTGGCCGTTACCAACGTGATGAGTGCTGCCGCAGCGAGCCCAAGAAATTTTTTCGTCATGGTATTTCTCCCTTTTCTGGATGGTTGCCTTCCTCCAAAAGCTCATAGCAAATACCAGGCCACAGATCGTTGGTAGGGTTTTATCGTTTTGAAACAACTAGTTACGTGTCATTTTTCCTATCCAGCTTATTTTTGAGGGGGCCGATGTCAAAAATACCGACACCCTCGAAGGTCAGCGCACTTGTTCGAAAAAGAAACGCAGCATTTCCAGCGTCGCATCGGGCCCCCGGGCGTCGGTGTACGAACCGGCCGCCAAGCCCCCCGACCAGGCGTGCCCCGCACCATGCACGAGCCAGTGTTCGGTCAGAACGTGGCCTTTCTCTGCGCGATGGGTGGAGCGGGTGTAATGCCGTCCTTTGGCCGACACGCCTTTCTCGACCTGGGGGCCGCGGGCAGGCGCCGTTGCTGAGTTGCCCGCGCTGGCGGCGCTGCCGAGAACGGCTGCAATCACCTGCTCGCCATTGCGCGGATGCACGGTTGTGTCCTGGTCGCCGTGAAAAACGATGGTGGGGACGGGTTTCTCAGGGCGCCCCGTCACCTTCGGCGCGGTCCCGGGGCGGCGGCCTTTTCCGGGCATGACGATGCCCCCCTCGCCACTCTTCATCACCATGAGCGCCTCGGCCACGTTGCTCGCGGCCCCATTGGGCAGACCCGAGTGAACGCCGACCGCGGCAAAAATCTCCGGGTACGCCGCGGCCACCACGGCGGCCATCGCACCCCCCGCCGACAAGCCGGCGATGAAGACGCGTCGCGCATCGATGTCATGCTGCTTCATGATCGCCTGCGTCATGCTGGCGAGCAAGGCCGGTTCGCCGCTGCCACGCTTTTGGTGGTTGTGTTTGAACCAGTTCCAGCAGCGTGACGGATTGGCATCTTGGGACTGCTCCGGGTACAGCACGAAGAAGCCTTGCTCGCGCGCCCGTTGGTTCATGCCGGTGCCGGCGGCAAAGTCGTCCGGATTCTGGGTGCAGCCGTGCAGCATCACCACCAAAGGCAGTTGCCGGCCGGCGTGGCCCGGCGGTACGAAAAGCTTGTAGTTTCGCGTCAACGAGGCATGCGTGTGCGTACCCGTGATGAACTCGCCTGTGCCTGTGCGGGATTCGGGGGCGACGGGTGCGGGTGCCGTCACCTCGAATACACATCCCTCCAGCACCAGCGGCGAAGCCTCTGGGGTCATGTCCCCGGGGACAGGGAAAGCGCCCGCACCTGTTGTCCATGCTTTCGTGAGGTCAGGCATGTCTGGCGTTGCTGCGGCGCCGCGCAGCATGCGCTGAATGGTCTCGGTGGCTTCATTCAAGCGGCCCGCCTGCGTCAGTCGTGTCGCCGAGCGCATCAATTTCTGGAGTGTGTCGTTCATACAAACTTTCGTGAGTTGAAAAATAGAAAACGATCGGGCTGTGATCAGCGCATGCGACTGGCCAGTGCGGCCTTCACCGCCGGGCTGGCCTGCAGCGCGCCCAGCACTTCGAGGGAGTCGATGGTGGCCAGGGCCAACTCGGGTGTCACGTCCTGCGCAATGGTCGCCAGGCCGAGCACCCGAATCTGCAGCGTCTGTCCCGCTGCCTGCAGGGCGCGCAGTTCGTCAGCACTGAAATGCTGCAGCCCCAGTACCAGCAGCTTGCGCGCCACCACCTGTTTCACCGCTTCGGAATGAATGCTGAGTTGATTGCGGATGGCGGTGCGGATGAAGTCGGTGCGATTGCCGTAAAAGCCCTCGGCCACCAACAAATCAACCTGCCCCAAGTCGACAAATCCGAGGTTGATGGTGATTTTTTCGGATTCCGCAAGCTTGGACTTGACGGGCGCGATGGCGGTGGTGTGGTTCATGCCACCATCCTAACACCATCCGTGTGGATGGTTTTAGGATGGCTTATGGATGGTTGAAGTAGGAGCGACCGGAGGCAACGCAGGGCCAAATTTGCCCGGTGGCGCGAGTGGCCTTAGTTTGGACGGGGGATGCGGGTTTGAGTTAACGTCAAAATCTGCGTTGAATTCGCGCAGCTCATTTCTGGAGCGATTGAATGAATCTGAAAAACGCGGGTCTGTCAATTTTTGTCGGGTGGGGACTGGCCTGTGCCAGCACCGTCACGCTGGCAGCGCTGGCGGTTGGTGCAAGCGCTCCCGATTTCACCACTGAGGCAGCGCGGGCCGGGGTCGCATTCAAGTTCTCTTTGGCGGACACCTTGAAGAAGGGGCCCGTCGTGTTGTACTTTTATCCCAAGGCCTTTACCAGCGGATGCACGATTGAGGCGCACAATTTTGCAGAGGCCACGCCGAAATTCAACGCCCTGGGCGCGACGGTGATCGGCATATCGAATGACGATATTGAGACCTTGAAAAAGTTCTCCGTCGAGGCCTGCCGCGACAAGTTTGCCGTGGCGGCGGATAGCGGCGCACGCATCATGAAGCAATATGACGCGGCGTTATGGATGAAAGGCGACATGGCCGATCGTATTTCGTATGTGATCAGCCCCGCAGGCAAAGTGCTTTATGTGTTTTCCAGCTTAAGCCCGGATCAACATGTCGAGAACACGCTGAAAGCCGTTGAAAAGTGGCATGCCGCGTTGCGTCCGTAACGAGCCACACAAAACCATGAAGAACCCCGAGTCCTCAGGCTCCGTCCTGAAAATACCAATAACCGGCATTCACCCACTCGGTTAACTGGTGCACAAATTCGGGGTTTTGCAGCCCGCTTTCTAGCAGGGCCTGGCTCAGCGCGTCGTTGTCGCACAGCGCCACGACCGCCTGCTGGCAGGCCGGGCCAAAGTCAAAGCGTTCGCCTTCGATATAGCAAACCCCTTGGGCCACCGTCTCGTCGACATACAGGCAACGCAAGCCGCCGGTGCGGACCAGCGGCTGTTCCATCAATGCGTTCACCAAGTCGGCAGTCTCCAGCGGCTCGTCCAGCGCTTGCAGATCGAGCGCGCATTTGGTCTTGGACAGGTAGCTGCCGGCAAAATCCGCCATCAGCGTGTTGTTTTCCAGCACGGTCTGCAGATGCGCTTTGATGATGCTGAAATCGCTGACGTTGATCTGGCCCTGATGCTGGTGAATCGGCCGTTGGGGATCGCTGATGAGCGCCTTGCCCAGTTCCTTGTCAATCACGTAATCCGCCAGGCCACTGAGCATGTCGCAGGCCGATTTGGCCCGAAAGCCGACCGAGAAACTCATCGACTCTTCCAGCGCCACGCCTTCATGCGGGAAGCCCGGCGGGATGTACAAAATATCGCCGGGCGCTAGTTCGACATCAATGATGGCTTCGAACGGCTCGGTGTGCAAGAGCGCCGCATGCGCCGCAAATTGCTTGTGCTCGCCCAGGTCGCCAACCCGCCAGTGACGCCGGCCGGAGCCCTGGCAGATAAAGACGTCGTACAGGTCGATGTGCGGCCCGACGCCGCCGCCCGGCGTGGCGTAACTGATCATCACATCATCCAGCCGCCACTTTGGGATAAACGCAAACGGCTTCACCAACTCGGCCACCTCGGGCGACCAGTGGTTCACCGCCTGCACGACCAGCGTCCAGCCCTCTTTGCCGAAGCGCTTGTAGGACTCAAACGGGCCAACTTCGGCCTGCCACTGGCCGTCTTTTTTAAATACCAGTCGGGACTCCACCTCTTCTTCGCAGGCCAGCCCCGCCAAGTCGTTGGGGCTGATCAGGTCGGTAAAGTGCGCAAACCCCTGGCGGATCACGACCGGCTTTTGTTGCCAGTAGTGCGCCATAAAGTGTTCAAGGGAGAAGTCAGCCAGGTTGAGTTTGAGCATGGGGTGCCAGGGTGGAAAAAGTGAGCGTGAAGTATCGCACCCACGGCCACGCGATGAACCGGCTGAGAGGTGATGGCATGGATTCGTCAAGCCTGCGTCGCCGCCTGGGTGCTAGCGTGAACGTCCCACCCAATGAGAGGAGTTTCATCATGACCGACGATTCGAGCGTCTATCCCGGTGACCACCAAACAGGAGGCCTGACATGCGTCAACTGATCATGTGGGACTTGGTCACGCTGGACGGCATGTTCGAGGGGTCCAAGAGCTGGGACCTGGACTGGCACAAGTATTTCTGGGGTTCCGAGCTGGAGCAGATATCCATTGAGCAACTGCGCACGGCCGACCTGCTGCTGTTCGGGCGCACCACGTACGAGGGGATGGCCGCGTACTGGCAACACGAACAGGGCGAGGTGGCAGGCTTCATGAACAACTTGCCTAAGGCCGTCTTCTCGCGCACGCTGGCCCGTGTTGACTGGGAAAACACCCGGCTCATCCAGCACAACGCCGCGCAGGAAGTCCTGCGGTTGAAGCAGGAAGGTGCGGGGAATATATTCATCTTTGGCAGTGCCAAGCTGGCATCTACTTTGATCAGGCACGGCCTCATTGACGAATACCGTCTGTGCCTTGTGCCGGTGGTGCTGGGCGGCGGAACCCCCTTGTTCAAGTCGAGCCCGGATCAAATGAGATTGAAGCTGATCGAGGCGCGTCCGCTTGACTCGGGCTGTGTGATCTTGCGCTACGAGCCGTGGCGAGCGCCATGACCCAGGCCATGGGGCCGCTTGAAAAACTGAAATGGATTGCAGAAAATTAGCGCGCGTTTTTCATCAGTCGCAACAACTGTCAAGGAGAGTCAATCATGAACACCGTCAAACCCATCCCCAAAGGCTTTCATGCCATCACGCCTTATCTCGCGGTCAAGGATGCCAAAGCCGCCATCGCGTTTTACCAGCATGTCTTTGGGGCGAAAGAAATTGGGCGCATCCTCATGCCGGGCGGCATCATTGGGCATGCCGAACTGCAGATCGGGGACGCCAAAATCATGCTGGCGCAGGAGATGCCCGAGTGGGGTAACAAAAGCCCATCGACCCTGGGTGGGACAGCCGTCGGACTGGCTTTGTATGTCGCCGATGTGGATGCTGTTTTCCAGCGGGCCCTTGACGCGGGTGCCACCGTGATTGAGCCCGTCAAAGACCAGTTCTATGGTGACCGGTCCGGCGCCGTGCTCGACCCATTGGGGCACAAGTGGCACATCCTGACGCACAAGGAAGAAGTCTCGTTTGAGGAGATGCAGAAACGGTGCGATGCAATGTGCGAGGCCACTACCGGAGAGGCTTGATCAAGCACTGAAAAAGGAGATCGTCTTTCAGGTTGTCGTTGTTCATGGCTGCAATTTCGGCGTATTGCACCCCATTGAGCTGGTGGCGATAGGCCAGATAGGCATGGCGGGCATTGGTTTTGTTATCGCATTCGTCATTGACCTCTGCGGCCAACAGGTGATGCTTGGCCGCCTCGGCAAAGTGCTGGGCCGCCAGGCGGTGGTACTCGGCAGCGGTCTCAAACTCTTCGTCTTCTTCAAAAAAATCCTCCGACAACTCGACGTCCGACATAAAAGCCTGATGACAATCAGCAAGATCGCTTTCGATAGCGGCTTGCTCATTCGCCGTGGTTTTTCAATGCAGCTTTATTGCTTCTAAAAACATAGCTACTTACACTTATGCGACGGGGGCTAGCGCCCGATTTGATTTAATTTATTCAGTGCCATCGCATGACTGGCTTTACTACCGCTGGTAGCCCAATAGATGCAGCGCCTAAGCTCGTTTTTCAAAAAATATTTGAGATTTCATGGTGAGCAATCGACTTCCTTTACGCGGCGGATTCCTACAACCGCATCAGCGCAGTCCGATAGACGGAATGCAC